>Ga0208034_1000570_pt1 | contig 28756 bp, 24 predicted proteins | sample June2015DPH_8_10_FD_184699 | JGI IMG/M metagenome (GOLD analysis project Ga0208034, IMG submission 184699) | Peatland microbial communities from SPRUCE experiment site at the Marcell Experimental Forest, Minnesota, USA - June2015DPH_8_100... | ecosystem: Environmental > Terrestrial > Soil >...
CGTGTATGAGCCTTCGCCGCGGCCGTATCCGGCACGGACACCGGAAGTGGAGTATCCGGATTCGATGCAGGTGGTGACGGTGCAAAGTCATGGCTGGTTCGGCTGGAAGAAACGGAGCATCTTTCTGAGCCAGGTGCTGTGGGGCGAACGCGTCGGACTGGAGCCCGTCGGCGATGGCTTGTTCACGGTCTACTTCGCTCACCTGCCGCTGATCGGCTTCGACGCTGGTCGCGGTAAGCTGGTTCCGCTGAGCAATCCCGGCTGGCAGAAGCACCCATTTTGGGGTCGAGGGCAAGCTTGCCCTCGACCCCAAGACAAAAACAAAAACCTTCCTGAGAAGGAAGAAGTGTCAGGAATCTGCCCGGCCGTACATGGGGGGTGCGCTGCTAACCGGTTGGAGAGGGTTTCGGGAAGTATGGGCGTTAGCAGGACTAATCTGCCTGAAGCATCTGAGCCGAACCCGGATGAGCACATTGGCTTGGATTCAGAGTTGACAATGAAATGGGCTACTGCCAGAGTGGCTACGCCAAAAGTACCTGCGCAAGCACACCTGGCAGAAAACCTGTTCGGATTGCCCACAGCGCTTGCGTCGGAGCAGGTTCCGTCGGGAACCTGCTCCCAGAATCGCAGCAATCATTTCGACTGGCCGATCATGGACGGACATCTCGATCTTTCCCGGTCGGCTCGAAAGACACGATTCGCACGACGCCATGGATGGCTTGCGTCCCGAAATGTGTAGTCGCAGGCCCCCCGAACACCAGCGAGACGTTCGAATTCGTAACAGAGTACGGGACGTCGTCCCCTCCGGTGACGCAGACCTGCAACGTCGATGAGGGTGGGGTCGTCTCGAAGGGGGCATTGGTTCCATTCCCTGTCAACAGGCTGACCGTGCCGTTGATTTGAAATCCCATTTTTGTGGCTGGGCTGACGGTGGGGCAGCCGGTCATGTCCCAGGTGACTGTGGCGTTGGTCAGCTTGATGTGGTGGGTATGGGCGTTCTGGCCGGGCTGCGCTGGATCGGGGACGCCATTTGTGGTGCCAAGGTCAGACATGGTCATGTCTGCCGTGAAGTCGGCGGTGCCCCATTCTTCGCGGAGGGCCAACGACCATTGACCGTGCATTTCCCATGGCCCGCCTTTGACGCTCGAGGGTGAATAATCGTTGATCGCGCCGCTGAAGTGCATAGGCCTGCGATCCTGGGCCAAAGCACAGGTGCTTGAAAGCAACAAGAGTAGTGAGAGCACGCGTACGGCCGAAGCCATGGTTTTGCTTTTCATGAGGGTCTCCAGTTTTGTGATTGGCGCCTGGGTTACCGAAGATTCACAGACTGCCCGAAGGCCGTGTTTGCTGGGAAGCGATGGAATAGAACCCAACTTCGGTGACTTTGCGCCTAAACTGTCAACACAGTCGTGTACTTTGCGCAGGTGGGTCAAGCAGCAACACACGGAACCGTCGCTTGCCGTCAAATGCTGTCTTTCGCCGTTCTGGCGGACAGGGCTAGAATCGGCTCATCTCTTCTGTGAAATGCCGGGATGCTCCGGAGATCGCTATGGGTGAATCGCTGACTGACATCCCGCCTGTGGAGAGGCCGCCGGAAAAGCGGCTCGATTCATGGAAGGAAATCGCTGCGTATCTGAACCGCGACGTTACGACCGTCCAGCGTTGGGAGAAACGGGAGGGGATGCCGGTCCACCGGCATACGCACGAGAAGCGTGGCTCCGTATATTCCCTGACGAAGGAGCTCGATGCCTGGATCCAGGGCCGCAGTTTGCGCGGGGACGCACAGGGAGTAAGGCCTGAGGCGGAAATACCCCCAACCATCCTGAGCGATCAGGGCGCAATGCCTGCGCGGAGGGCTCGCCTGTGGCTTGCTCTAGGCGCCGTTCTTTGCATCTGCCTGCTGGCTGCTTCCTGGATCGAGTTCCGGCATCGCGCAACCGTTGCGGCTCAGCCGAGGATCCGGTCGCTCGCCGTGCTGCCCCTGCGGAATTTGTCGGGAGATCCGGCGCAGGAATATCTGGCCGACGGTGTCACGGAGGCTCTCATCGGGCGTCTCGCGAATATCCGTGGCCTGCGTGTGATTTCTCACACGTCGGTGATGCGCTTCAAGAATTCGCAACTCTCCATACCGGAGATCGCCAAAACACTGAACGTGGATGCAGTCGTCGAAGGCTCTGTCATGAAAGAAGGCGATCGCATTCGCGTCACGGCCCAGTTGATCCGAGGAGCAACCGACGACCATTTCTGGTCCGAAACCTATGACCGCGAAATGCGCGATGTGCTCACCTTGCAGAGTGAGTTGGCGCAATCCATTGCTGAAAAAGTGGAAGTAACAGTCACCGGAAATGAAATGCAGCGGCTCGCCGCTCGGCGTCCCGTTGCCCCCGAAGTCTACGAGAGCTATTTGAAAGGCAGATACGCTCTAGACCACGGAAACGGAGCTGGGATCACGCAAAGCATTCGTTGTTTTGAGGACGCCCTCAAGGGAGACGCGACGTTTGCGCCGGCTTACCTGGGCCTGGCTAAGGCCTACACCCGGCTCGGGACGGTCTTTGCCGGAGATTCTCCAGCAGAGACGCGACCGAGAGTCCTGAGCTTCGCCCGCAAGGCCCTGGAACTCGACCCGAATCTGGCTGAAGCTCATGTCCTTGTGGCAAATGTCCTGCAAGAACAATGGCAGTGGTCTGGGGCGGAAGCGGAGTACAGGCGCGCTCTCGAATTGAACCCGAACGGCGCCGATGCTCACGCTGGATTTGCTTTGTGGCTGCTGTGCGAAGGACGTACCGATGAAGCTGTCGCGTGGATTAAGACAGCCCGGGAATTGGATCCTCTCGCCGTCAACGGCGGCGGCGTATCATGGTTTCTTTTTCAGACCCACCGGTACGACGAGGCCATCCGCGAATCGCGCAGCGCCCTCGCCGTGGAACCCGATGACGCAACTACTCTCATGGGCCTGGGATTTGCCCTGATCGCCAACAATCAATCGGCAGACGCCATTCCCGTATTAGAGAAGGCTCTGTCTCTATCCCCGGGTAGTCCTGCTGTCACAGGCCTGCTGATCAGAGCGTACGCCCATGCCGGCAGGCGCGCTGACGCCCTTCAGCTCCTCGATCAATTGAAAAGACGCAAGAAGGCGGGATATATTCCTGCGGGTGCGTTTGTGAACGCATATCTGGGCCTTGGCGACACCGATCAGGCATTCTATTGGCTCGAGCAGGCTTACAGAGAGCAATCGAACATCTTGCAGTTCCTGAAGACACACCCATTTTTCGACCCGATCCGCGGCGACCCGCGGTTCGCGGACCTAGTTCGCCGCGTCGGGCTGGCTTAATTCTTTCGGCCCACGAACCCTGCACTGTGCGCGGCAATCGAGATGATGCAGAAAGACAGCCCAGACGCTCAGCATGTCGGCGAGCTGGTAATTTCAGGCAGAGCAGGACTCCAACGGCACACGATCTTCTATGCGCTCTTTGGGGGCAGATTGGTACCGAGTCGGCTTGTCGTCACTTTGTTCCCGGGCGGCGGCGGATTCTCGGGCTGCTTGGTCGTGTGGGGCGACCCTGGCTCTTCGAGCCGCCCCGTCGCCCCCGGCTGCTCTCGCAGCCGTCGCCCAAGGTGCAAGCGGCCCGAGCGGCGGGTAGTGGGTCAGTTTGGAAAACTTTCCCTCAGGGGCTAAAGCCTTCATTGATTTTGCGGCCTTACGGCCCGCGACCCACCCACTGGGTGGGTGCCCCGCTCGTGCCCTGTTACAAGGCTGACGTCGAAGCAGTTTTTCCGCAAGATGTCAGGCCGTGCCTGACATCACTTCAGTCTGAACACAACACCGTGTATAGTCTCGCTTCGATCGCACTCTTCGCCTGTTCCGGCGAGAGGAAGGCCGCGATCATTGCCAGATTTGCTGAATGAGATTCGGACTGAGGAGGGTCAATGACGCGCATTCTGGTTTCGCTTCTACTCCTGCTCGGTGCAGCCCAGGCGCAAGAGACTGGGTTGAGCTTTGACAAGCTGTTCGAACTGGACGCGCAGAAGGCCCATCAACTCTACGAGCAAAAGGACTACGCAGGGGCCGCGACTCTGCTCGAAGAGCTGCACCACAACCCCCAGCTACTATTGCGGAGTGAAGACGAGCGAATCAACCTGCTCTACAACCTGGCATGCTACTACTCTCTCGCCGGCGACAAGCGAAAGGCTCTCGAGGCGCTTGAGGAGGCGGTTGACGCGGGCCTGTCACAAGCCGACTACATGGCAAAGGATGCCGACTTAAGCAACATACGAACGGAAGCCAGGTTCAAAGAGCTTCTCGCGGAGGTCGAAGCCCGCAACAAAGTCGAGGACACCTTGTGGAAGAGCCCTGCGCTCCACACTGAATACCACCCTGACTTGACGGAGGATGAAAAGGTTGCGGGACTTTCCCTGTTATGGTCGGAGGCCAAATACAACTTTCCGTACTTTGAGCGGCTGCCAACTCTGGATTGGGACGCCACATATCTTGCGTATCTACCGAAGGCGCGCGCCACCAAGAGCACGTTCGACTATTACAAGGTCTTGCAGGAGTTCTATGCACAACTGCATGACGGACATACCATTGTCCTTTACCCAAGCCAGTTATATGACCTGGTCGGCTCGCCGCCCATTACGACGCGGTTGATCGAAGACAAGGTGCTGATCGAGAATGTGTGGGATCCAAGCCTCAAGGAGAAAGGAATCGTCGCTGGATTGGAGATCGTTGCGGTCGACGGTATCCCGGTAATGGATTACGGAAACATGTTTGGAGCGCCACTCACCAGCGCTTCATCGCCGCAGGATCTTGCCCACAGAGTTTTTGAGGGCTACCTGCTGAGCGGTCCCAAGGACTCTCCCGTAGAACTGACGCTCCGGGATGGGGCGGGGAATACTCAGAAGGCCACGCTGCGCCGCCTGACAGCGGGCGAGACGCAAAAGCTGTCGCCGATCCCCGTGAGCCGTTTTGCCTTCAAAATGCTTCCCGGAGGCATCGCCTACGTTGCGCTCAACACCTTCCAGGACGAAGGCGTCGGCAAAGACTTCGACGCTGCATATCCAGAGATCGAGAAATCCAACGCGCTGATCCTGGATGTGCGCGCGAACAGTGGAGGGAATGGCAACATAGGCTTCAGGATTCTCAGCTATTTGACCGATAAGCCCTTCCTGACTTTCGCGTGGAGCACGAGAGACTACCGCCCCGCCTATCGTGCCTGGGGACGGATCGAGAATACGTACCGCGGCGAGCCGGATTTGGTGCAGCCCCACGGCGGAACGGCCTACACGCGGCCCGTGGTGGTGCTGACCAGCGGCGGGACTTACTCGGGAGCCGAAGCTTTTGTCGTAGCTTTCGACAGCATGCAGCGCGGGGCGATCATCGGCGAACCGACAGGCGGACTTTCAGGGAGTCCGCTTTCCTTTCCGCTCCCTGGAGGAGGCTCTGCAACAGTTTGTTCGACGGTTGTTCGTTATCCCAATGGCAAGGAATACGAAGGCGTGGGGATACAGCCAAATGTTCTGGTGCATCCCACGATTTCAGATTTCCGGGCAGGCCGCGACACGGTTCTTTCAGCCGCTGTGGACTACTTGACGCGGAAGAACTGAAGGCGGCCCAACAACATTCGGCCGGACCGCTACGTATGCCCAGCACAGATTCTCAGGGTTCTCGATACCAGATTGCTCCCGGAAATCCGGCTTGTCGTGAACTGTTCTTGGATAGCGGCGCCGCCTGAGAGCTAAGGTGCAAGCGGCCCGAGCGGCGGGTAGTGGGTCAGTTTGGGAAAACTTTCCCTCGGGGGCTAAAGCCTTCATTGATTTTGCGGCCCTTTCAGGCCCGCGACCCACCCACTGGGTGGGTGCCCCGCTCGCGCCCTGTGACAAAACTTCCCTGCGCCAGAGTTCTTCGCCAGCATTTGAAGTCGTGCGCTGTTGCAAGGCTCTCGGGGGGAAGGAGTTTTTCGGCAGCCTGTGAAGTCGTGCGCTGTTACAAGGCTCGCCGGGGGAAGGAGTTTTTCGGCAAGTTGGACGGCAGACAGAGGGCGCGAGCGCGGTTTATTGGCCGTTTTGCTTGAGAATCTGCTCAGCGAAGAAGTTGCGCACCTTGGCGCCATCGATAAGCGATTCGAGATAGGCGGTTTGAAGGAGCTGCTTCTGGCTGTCGTGGAGCGACTGGTGGATGGCCTGCTGCACCCGCGGATCGTTCAGCTCCCGCTGGCCGGCCGGCTCGCGCGAAATGAGCTTGTAGATGGCGTAGCCAACGACTTTGTGGCCGGGATCGTAGACAGGAAGCACGTCGGTAAACTGGTCCGGCTTGAGCTTGCCGATGGCGTCGTAGACCGGCGGATCGGACTTGAGCTGGGACTCGCGCACGAAGCCCATGTCGCCGCCGTTCGATGCGGTATTGGGATCTTCGGAGACGTTCGCGGCCACGGTGGCGAAGTCGACGCCGCTCTCGAGCTGGTTGCGCGCCGCATCGATTCTTCGCCTGGCATCGGCATCGCCGGAGGGCTTGGCATTCTGCAGACCGCCGTTCTGCTGCGAGGGAATGGAGGTGACCGCGATCTCAGCCAGATGATATTGCGGCTCGATCAGGTTGAAATCGGCCTTGTGCGCCGAATAGAAGGCCGCGATCTGCGCGTCGGTGATATTGATCCTGGATTCGATTTCCTTGTTGATCAGCTTGGTCTCGGTCAATTGGCGGCGGATGTCTCGCTTGAAGTCGTCGAGCGAGAGGTTGCGCTGCTTGAGCAGGTTGTAGAACTGATCCTGGGTGTACGGCGCCTTGATCTCGGTCAGCTTTGCATTCACGTCCTCATCGCTGGCGGTGAGGTTGAGCTTGGCGGCCTGCTGCTGCAGAACCTCGTCCTGAACCATCTGGTGCAGAACGTTGAGGCGCCGGATGTCGGCCTCCTGAGGCGACGGTTTTTGCGGGCTATCGCCAAGGCTGCTCTGGTAATCGCGTTCGAGATCGGCGCGAAGGATCTCCTTGCCGTTCACAGTGGCTACAACATCGCCGGAAGGCGACCGGTGGCAGCCCGCCAAGGCAGAAAATACAGCGCCGCCGGTGAGAACAACGGCGGCAAAAAGCGTACGTGTTCGAAGAATCGACGAGACGTGCAAGCTGATCTCTCCTGCGGGATTCGCGGAACCCCCGGCAATCTAGGATAAATCCCTGAAGCGGCGAGGGGGTAGTCCACGAATTCGTTATCTAACGACGCCAGCGCCCCCTGAAGCCGCCGGAATGGCATTCTGCTGGGCCGGCGCGGCCGGGGGCTGCTCGCCCACAGCGCGCACTGCGCGGTCAACGGCCATCCAAAGCTGATTCTCGGGAACGGCGCCGCCGTTGACGCGCTCGCCGTTCACGTAGACCGCCGGCGTTCCATCGATCCCAAGCTGCTCCGCCAGCTTGACCGAGGCCCGCACCTGCGTCTCGTCCTGCCTGGAGAGGCAGGCGTTGAGCGCGGCATCGTTCAAATTGCCCAGCGTGCCCTCCTGCCGGGCAATGCGGTCGAGCGCGGCGAAGCTCTTGGCCGGGTCGCGGTCGCTGCCCGTGACCTCATCGGCGTGAGCGTGGAGGTAGTCGACGTAGGTCCAGTAAACATCGGTGCTTTGCGCGGCCAGGCAATTGGCGTCCACTGCCGCGTGCATGGCCCAGGGATGAATCTCGGTGAGCGGATCGTCTTTGTAGACAAAGCGCACGAGGCCCTTGTAGCGGTTAAACGTAGCCGGAAAAAGCTCCTGGTGCATGCGCGAGCAGAAGGGGCACTCCAGGTCGTCGAAATTTACGATCGTGACCCTGGCGGCAGGATTGCCGCGGATGGGGCGCCCATCGATCGGAATGGCGTCGGCCGGATCCTTCGTGAGGTCGAACGTGTCCAAATGAACCAGCTTGGTGCTGTCATTCGAAATGAGGAAGTTGACGACCTGCGATTTGGAACCGCGCGCGATGGTGACGGCCAACGTTTGATAACCGGAGAATTGGCTGGGGGTCCGGGCGCCGATGGTGACATTTACATCCTCAGGCAGCTCGAACTGCGCGCGCACCTGAATCTCGATGCGGCGGTCGAGCGCGGGGTCGGGCGCCGACGGCGAAGGGCTCTGGGCTTTACAGCCCGCGGTGAGGCCGACAATAAGAAGTCCGGCCAAAAAACGTGCGTGTGACAAAGCGATTTCCTCTCAGGAAAGGATACTCCAACGGGGCTCTGAAAGCGCCCTCGTGCACGATGATGGCAGTGGCCGTAAGGAATGGACGCGGGAGGCTGGGAAAGGCAAGCAGAACGAAGCCGCGAATAGCCCGCAGCGCGACGCGACTAGTACGCCGGCGGCAGCGAGGGATCGTGAAAGACCGAGTTGGCGCGACGGATGTCGCCAACCGCTCCGAAGTTAGCCAGGGTGAAACTGTAAAGCCACTGCGTTTCATCGCGGCTGGTTGAGCCTACCGTGCCCAGCTCGAAACGCCGATAGCCAACGGTCAGGCCGCAGCAGTTCCAGTTGTAGATGGCCTGCACGCCGCCATACTGCACTTGGTGCTGCACATAGTCGTAGCCGCCGTTGACCGCAAGATTGAAGCCGCCGCTGCTCGGCTTGCCGATCTGAAGGAAGGGCTGCAACTGCTGGCTCTTGAGAGTCGAGACGGTGCTGCCGGTGCTGCCGGTTTCGTCTACAGCGTTTAACAAGGCGTGGCCGATGCCCACCGTGGTGCGGCCAAAGCTGTAGCCCGCGAAGAGATTGTTGGCGGCGATCTGGCCCGCTTTGGTGTCGTAGTCCAGATCCCATTGCACGCGCAGGTTGTCGATGGCTTCGAACCGGATGCGCGAAGCGATGGGCGCGAGGTTACGCGCCGCAGTAAGGAAAGTGGGCGCCATCAAATCGAGCGTTGCATCGAAGACGTTGCGCCGGCCCGGGATGAGAGCGCCGCCAAAGTTGGGATCGATGAAGAATTCCTGCGCGATCTGCCACGAGGCCCATTCGCGCGGCGCCTCGGCGCAGGGCTCGGTGGTTGCTTCGCCGGTTGCGGCCTCGTCATCCGTTTGGCAGGGGCGCCCGCCAGCCGGCCGCAGATAGAACCGCTGCGTGAGCGAGAAACCGGCCTCGTTCACGTTGGTCGCGATGTCGGTGGTATCGAACAGGAGCACGTCGCGAGCCTTGGGCCCGATTCCACCAACATACCGGTAAGACAACTCGGGCTCGATCACGTGGCGCAGCTCGCGATGCCAGTGAGGAAGCTCGAAGTCGCGCTCCATGGCCGGCAGGCGGATGTCGACCGAGCCTTCAAGGTCAGCGCGGTTAAGCGCGCTATGACTGATGGTGGGAACTGTGAACGGCCCTGTCAGGGTTGGTGTCTGGCTGATGGTGTAAGCGGTGTCGCGAAGAGCCACCTGGGGATCGAAGCTCCATCCTGCCGCCGTGAACGGCATGGAGAGATGGGGGTAAAAGTCAAGCCGGCCTACGTTGCGAGAGTGAAAGAACGGTTCGGAGCGGTTGAGGTAGCCGAGGGAAGAACCCAGTCCCCAGTAGAGAGGCGAGCTTCCCAGGGGCCGGTCCAGCACGTCATAGCGCAGCAATGGCAGGTGCAGGATCCTTACCTCATTGCCGTTCGTAGTGCCGGCAAACGATTCAAAGCGGTCGAGCCATGCCGATGGCATCCTGCCGTTGCCGTTGTGCGTCAACGCCACGTCGCTGGCCACCTGCGAGCTGGTGGCCTGCGAGTAGTTGTCGTCGAAGACCAGCCGATAGACGTAGTTCGACAGGTACTCCACGGCGCCCGCGACGCGCGTGGAAGGCGAAAAGTCCTTGCGGCCCACCAGGCTCACATCCACTCCACCCTGGTTGACAAGCTCATAGCCGACCGGGTCTGCGAGCAGGCCGGCACGCATTGTGTCCGAGCTGGCCGGTGTAGTCCCTATCGCCTCTTCGACGCCGCGATCAAGCAGCGCATTCCAGCGCGCGTTCAGGTGATCGAGTCCCGGCCCTTTGTATCGGAAGTCTCCGTTAGGCGCCCAGCCGCGCTTGCTGTAGTACTCGGCGCCCAGCACCATATCCACGCTCCGGCTGAGGACCAAGTACACCTGCTCGCCAATAGTGAACCCGCGAATCGTCGATCCGACGCTCACCACCGGCGTGAGCAGGCCGCTCACGCGCCCGGTTTCATTGGCCGGGTGATGCAGATAGGGCAGATAGAAAACCGGAACACCGAGGAACTCAAAGAACGCATTCGAGGTAGATGCCTTTTCGTTATCCAGGCTGATGGTATGCGCGATGATTCTCCAGTCGGGGCGGGGAAGGCGGCAATTCGTGATCGAACCGTCGATCACCTTGAAGCTGCCCTCGCCCAACTGCAGCAGCACGCGGGCCGAAAAGAGCAACGGCGCCGGTGTTGAGTACACTACGGTTCGCCCAAGCGAGTGTACGCCCTGCGAGCCGCTCACATTGTAGAAGCGCGCCGTGTGCATGTTGAGCCGCATGTCGGCATGGGTGGCGTGGATGAGAACGTCGTTAGGTCCACCGGACAATTGCAGATGTCCATCGGCCTCAAGCTCGGTTGTCTTGCGGTTGTATACGACGCTATCTGCACGAAGAATGTAGTCCTGGTAGTGCGCCACCACGTCGCCGGTCAGAGTAAGGGTGTCGCCCGCCCATACCTGGCGCATCGCTTCCCACTCGACTGGAGTGCCTGTTGGAGGCGTCGCTTCAGGCCTCGCCAGAGGCACCAGTTCCTGGCTCGGATCGTCAGGCAATGAATCCGGAGGCGGGACGGTGGGACTCTCCGCGGCGCCGTTTGTCTCACGTTGCGCCGAGGGTGCCGCGTTGGTCAACGCCTGCGCGCCCAGCGGCAGATGACAGACGGCCAGCAGCGTGATACATACTAAGTTACGAGGACACATCCAAATCCATCACCGGTGTAAGGCTCAGCATAGCAAAGCAGGCCGCATGGATTGGGACGTGTTCACGCAGCTCTGGTAACTTGAAAACCCGGGTCGAAAGCGCGCCCACGGATTCCATGCCCGTCATTATGCCTGTGTTTTTCCGCTATCTTTTTTCCCTTGGTTCAACAGGAAACATCCATGCCGTCCCGATTGGATTTTCGGGTTTCGGGGTGGATGCATTGAGCGGTGCAAGTTTGCGATGCGGACGAAGCACCATTAGAGAAGGGACAAAAAGGCATTGAGCAAATCAGCCAGCACGGCAACTCTTTTTCCGGCGTGGAAGCAGGAGGTCAATCGGCGCGTGGCCGCACATTTGAGCAAAAAGACGCGATCTACGAGCGAATCCGGAGAGAGCCATGATAGCCACACGGCTGTAACCGGCCGAGCAGCCCAGGCCGCCGCGCGTGTCGCCGAGCGGTATGCCCACGCGCCCAGCTTCAGCGAGATGCTGGCAGACGAAGCTCGCGCCGCGATGCGCGCAGCCGAAGCTGCGTCAAAGGCCGCGCAGCAGGCGCACGAGGCGGTTCAGTATGTGCTTGCCGGGCTTGAGGCCGCGTCGCCTGAATACGGGTTAAGGCCCGAAACTGTGACTCCCGCGGCGCCCGCGACCCCGCAGGCGCCTGAATGTCTCGAATTCGACGAAAGTCCACTGTTTTCCCGCGGCAATCTAGAGGAGCAGTCTCAAAGCGACGCCGATCCCGTCGGTGATCGTGCAGGGGATCGGGCAGGGGATCGTGCAGGGGATCGGGCAGGGGATCGGGCGCAGGAGCGCGCCTGGGATCGCGCCTGGAAGCGGCTTGAGCCGACGTTAACGATGTCGATCACCGAGGCGCACGCTGATCATGAGGGTGTTGAGGCAGCCGAGCCGATTTACGCGAATCTCATTCAGTTCCCGCGCGAAATTTTCGCCACGCGCAAGATGCGTCCGCGCCGCGCCTTGGGCCCCCTGGCGATCGCAGCGACGGAATCGCAGTTGAGCATCTTCGAAGTCGACCCGGACAGCATTTCAACACTGCCCGCAGTGGAGGAAGCCGCCGCGCCGGCATGGATGCGGACGGAATTTGGGAGCGTCGCCGAGGCGGCGCCGGAGGCGGTTGAAGACCAGCTCGAAGCGCCCGTTGCGATGACTGACGAGCCGGAGGGTGCCAGGCCGGCGCCACTGGGCCGCAGGCTGATGGCGATCGCGGTCGACGCGAGCCTGATCGGCGCGACATTTCTGGCCGCAGCGATGATGGTTGCGTCACACATCAGGCAGTTGCCGAGTATTCGCGCCGTGGAACTGTGCGCCGCGCTGGCCGTGTTCGCCATCGGCGCTGCCTACCAGGCGCTCTGCCTCACGCTGGGCAAGACGACGCCGGGGATGCTGTATGCCGGCATCACGCTGAGTACGTTTGAGGGCGATAGCCCGAGCCGCAGGCAACGTTGCAGGCGAATGCTGGCGCTGCCTCTCTCGGTGCTGCCTCTCAGCCTGGGCCTGATTTGGGCGCTTTTCGACGACGACGGCCTGACGTGGCACGATCGTCTGTCGGGGACGTATCTGCGGAGGCGGTGACGGGCTTCAGTGCTTGCTGAAAAAGCCCGAACGAAAAGCAAATTCGTCAAAGATGAATTGGTAGGGGCTTCAGAGCTTGCGGAAAAATGGGGAACAGAGGACGAATCTCCTAAAGAACTTCCCTCAGGGCCTGAAGGCCCGATTGATTTTGTTCCTGTTACGGCACGACTGAAGTCGTGCCCTTTCAAAACAACGAGTTTTTCCGCAGCCTGTTCATCCCGACAGCGCGAGCAGGGCGCTGACGCCGGCGCCGATCAGCGCCGTTTCGTCGTCGGGAGGCAGGATCTCCAGCGAGTAGCTCTGCAGCGGGCTCATCCGCACCATCGACTCAAGGTGGTGGCGCAGCAGAGGAAGATCGAGGAAGCCGACGTTGACGCCGGTAAAGTAGAAGCGCCCCGGTCCCGCCAGGTGAATGAAGGACGCAGTGGCAGCGGCCAGCGCGCGATGCCACAGGTCGACGAAGTCGCGGCATCGTGCGTCGCCCTTCTTCGCATTGGCGAACACCTCTTCCGGCTCCAGGTCGAGGAAGCGCATGCGCATGGCGCGATGGCCCATGATGCCTTCGAGATGGCCGACGCCGCCGCATCCGCAGTAGCGTTCTTTTGGGTCGAGCGACACGGTGATGTGGCCGCCCTCCCACACGCCTTCAACACATGGCCAGCGCCCGTAGCCGATGCCGTTGCCGATGGTCCACACGCGGGTGAGCTTGTCGAGCTTGCCTCGCGTGGCGGCCACGCCGGCGGCGATGGCATCAGCATCGTTGCCCGCGTGCACCGGCGCCGCGATTCCGCGGCCCTGCAACGCCTGCGCCAGTTCCTCAGCCAGCCGCATCCCCTTCAACTGCTTCAAATTCGGAGACTCTTCAACCACTCCCGAGCGCACGATGCCCGGCACGGCCACGCCAATCGCATCCACCGTTGCTGCTCCGCCTGCCGTTTCTCCCGCCATGACGCCGATGTGCTCTGCGACGATCTCAACCAACTCGCTCCCCGGAATCGCATCGAGATCATGCATCGCCTCAGGGTCGGCGGGGAAGCGAAGCAACTTGCCGGTCAGCCGCTGATCCTCGAGCCTGCCGGTCACAATGTGGTCAGTCATGACGACGCCAATTGCGGTGGACATTGCGGCCTCCTGGGAAGAACAGTGGACAGCGGAAAAAGTGAAAGAGTGAAAGAGTGAACAAGTGAAGAAATGAAGAAGTGAAAAAGTGAAGGGGTGAATGGCCGGCAACTCCCGGCTGTCGTTCACTCCTAGAGCCTGTTATTAACTTTCGCGCGGGCGGCGTTGCGGGCGAAAATCGCGCGAGACGAGGCGGAGGACGACGGCTGTGGCGGGCCCACCGGCTAGGACGACAACGAAGGATCGCGCGATTTGCGCCGCAACCCTTCAGGCTGGGGCCGGTTTTGCCCATTTCGTTGTCGCTCGTCGCTCGAAGATTCCCGATATTCGTCGCTCCTCGCTCCTGGAACTGGGCAAAACCGACTCCCAGCGCCGCTCGTGGGAAAGTTAATAACAGGCTCTACTGGTACTTGTGCAGCCGGCCCAGCCCATTGAACGCCGCCACCTTGTAACACTCGGCGAGCGTGGGGTAGTTGAACACGGTATCGATGAAATAATCCATCGTGCCGTCGAGGGTCATGACCGCCTGGCCAATGTGCACCAGCTCGCTGGCGCCCTCGCCGATAATGTGCACGCCGAGCACCTTGCGCGTGTCGCGGTGGAAGATCAGCTTAAGCCTTCCCGTGGTGTCGCCGCGGATTTGGCCGCGGGCCACTTCGCGATAGTAGGCCATGCCGACTTCGTATGGCACGTCTTCGCCCGTCAGTTGTTCCTCCGTCTTGCCGATGAAACTGATCTCGGGAATGGTGTAAATGCCGTAAGGATAAAAGCTGGGGTTCGACGTGGCTGTACGATCGCCGAAGGCGCGCACCGCGGCGATGCGGCCCTGCTCCATTGACACCGAAGCCAGCGAAGGGAAGCCAACCACGTCGCCCGCCGCATAAATGTGCTCGACCTTGGTCTGGTAGTGCTCGTCGACGGCGATGCGGCCGCGGTTGTCTGCCTCGAGGCCGGCGGCGGCAAGATTCAGGTCGTCTACATTGCCCAGGCGACCCACGGCGTAAAGCAGCGCATCGCCCGATACTTTCTTTTTGCTCATCAGGTTGGCCACGACCGCTCCAGGCGAAGGTTCCTCCACGGAATCGACCTCCTCGCCCAGGCGCATGGTGACTCGGGCGTCGCGGAGGTGGTAGCTGAGCGCCTCGATGATTTCCTGGTCGGCGAACTCGAGCAGCCGGTTGCGTTTTTCGATGAGCGTGACGCGCACGCCCAGCACCGCGAACATGCAGGTGTACTCTACTCCGACAACGCCGCCGCCAACCACGATGAGCGATTTGGGGAGCGACTCCAGGCCCAGAATCTGGTCGCTGTTGACGATGGTTTTGCCGTTGACGGGAACCTTGCCTGACACGGCGGGCTTGGTGCCGACGGCAATGATGATCTGCCCGCCCTGGAGTGTGGTTACGGCCTGCGGCCCTTCCACGCGAATCTGGTGGGGATCGATAAAGTGAGCGATGCCGTGCACCACATCGATGCCGTTGCGCGATAGTTGCGCCTCGGTCACGTCCACCTCGGTCTTGATCACGGCCTGGACGCGAAAGGCCAGGTCGGCCATGGTGATCTTTTCCTTGACGCGGTAGTTCACACCGTAAATCGAACGGTAGTTGTATCCGGATAAATGCAGCACTGCTTCGCGCATGGTCTTAGAGGGGATGGTGCCGGTATTGATGCAAACGCCGCCGACAACGGAGCGAGCCTCAACCACAACCACGCGCTTGCCGATCTTGGCCGCGGCCACGGCGGCGCGTTGTCCCGCAGGTCCCGATCCGATGACGACCAGGTCGTACTGTACAGCGCTCATGCGAGTCTCTCTCATCCAGGATGCAAATCGATGGTTAAGGGCAGGAATGGCCGGACGCTCCGCAGCCGGACCGGCCGCCATTCCAGAATAACGGTACGCGGGGAATGGGTAAGGGAAGTGAAAAGGTGCGCGTGCAACCGCCGGCCGCGGAAGGTGGGGCCGCTCCGGTTGAATCAAGCGAGGCGGGAAGCCCCGGCAAGCGACCAAGGGTCACTCGCCGGAGCCGCAGATCGAGGTTCCCGCCGGCCCAAACTCAATGCGGGCAAGCAATCCCGCGTCAGGCTCGGGCAGCACGCAAAGATTGCGGCGCGGTCTGCCCGTGTCCGGCCCATTTGCCGCCGCCCTGATTCTCTTCGTCGAGCTTAAATTTGCGGATCATGCCGTCGAGCTCTGCGGCCAGTGACGTGAGGTTTTTGAGGGCCTCCACGGCCTCCTCGGCAGCGTTCGTGTTTTCAATTGCCAGCTGCGAAATTTGGCCCGCGGACTCAGAGATTTCACCCGCCGCGGAGGTTTGCTCCGTGGCCGCAGTGGCGATCAGGTCAATCTGTTGCTCAACCCTCTTCGACGCCTCAATTGTGGCCTCCAGGCTTTGGCGCGCGTTCGAAGTCTCGTGCAGCCCGCTCTCAACCGCGTTGCGGCTTTCAGCCATTACCTGCATCGTCTCGCGGGTCTCGTCCTGAATGTTGCGGATGGTACTCGCGATCTCCTCCGTAGCGCTTTTGGTGCGTTCGGCCAGGCGCCGAACCTCTCCAGCCACAACCGCGAAGCCGCGCCCATGCTCGCCGGCGCGCGCCGCTTCGATGGCCGCATTCAGGGCCAGCAGGTTGGTCTGCTCGCTGATTTCCTGGATGACGTTGACAACTTTGCCGATCTCCTGCGACCGGTCGGCGAGCCGTGTCATCTTGTCGGAGACTGTTTGGGTGGCGGCGGCAATTTTTTCCATGGTGGCCGCCGCGGCTTGCATGACGGCGCCGCCCCGCTCGGCGGTCTGGGCCGACTCGCGGCTGGCTTTGGCCGCGTTTTCAGCGTTGTGGCTGATCTCGCCGATAGTTGCCGTCATCTCCTGCGCGGCGGCGGCGATCTGATTGATCTTGCCAGACTCTGTTCGCGTGTTGCCGGCGCTTTCGACCGAGCGCGTGCTGATCTGAGTGGATGCGGCGGAGAGCGTGTCGACACCGTGCGCCACCGACTGCACCACCGACCGGATGACGGCCACCGATTCATTCAGGGCCTTGTCCAATTGGCCGATCTCGTCGGTTCCCGTGACAGCCACGTGTGCGGTCAGGTCCTTTTCCGCCAGCCGCTGCGCCAACGCCTTGGCTCGTCCAATGCGTGGCGCCGTGACTCGCGTGAGGGCGATACCAATCAACGCGCAAAGCGAGACAAGCAGCAGCGTCATGCCGCCGATTACCCAGGTAGCACGATTGCTGGCACTGGTGACTGCCTCGCTTCGTTCCATGCACATGCCGGTGTGAACTTGAAATCCGTCGTGCGCTGCCGCCAAAGCGGTCCCCAACGATGCCGTCACCGTTTCCGAGGACAAAACGTCTAACCCGTCACCCGCTTTGCCGCTCGTCAGCAGCGCCACCCCCCGGTCGCTCGCATCCTGGTATGTTTTGATCGCATACACGAATTGCTCATAGTGTGCGCGCTCTTCAGGGATAATCAGCGGGTCCATCGCTTTCAACGCGGTCTGGTACTGGCTGATAGCCTGCTTGCGCCTGGCGGCGTGGTCCTCCATGCATGCCTGCGTCTGGCACAACATCAACTCCAAATCTTCGCGCCGCTCGGTATTGACGCCGTCGCGAATTTCTCCGATGTTGATCAGACTCGGGAGGTGATTTCCGCTCACTTCGGTGCTGTCCCGCGCGATGGTGTGAAAGATCGCGAAGGTGTACACACCGAGGCCGAGGCACAGAGCGCAAACGACGCCAAAGGCATAGGTGTACTTACGAGAGAGCGGCAGGTTCCTGGCCCAGGACATGGCGCATCCTTTCGCAATGATGTTATGAACTCTATCGGCGGAATACGGCCGGCCTTGAGCGCTGGCTGGCGGTGCAAGCGGTGTGGGATGGGCCTTATGGGTCGCGTGATGGCCCTTAGGAAGCGCGACGCCACGCATTCTCGAGCTTTCGCGCGGGTCCGATCGGCGCGAGCCGGCCCATTGAGTTTGCCCGGATCGCGGCCAATCGACATGCTTACGGCAAAACCGGGGTTGCTTTGTCCCGTTTTGCTCTCTCGAGGGCCGCGGCTCCCTGCTGGTCGCGTCGACTTGAGTGCGGTGGTTCCGGGATACATCTACTCTGGTTTTGCGATAGGGCCGGCTGCGGCGGTGGCGCGAATAACTTCTGAAATGAAGGTGAAGATGAAGATGATGCGACGGGGACGACGGTTTTCCCGCCGATCGAAACGGCGCTGATTTCAGGAGACATTGCCTTCCGCCAGCACAGCGCCGGCCATACGCCTGCGCCAAACTGGCCGTATTTCATTGAGTTCGCCAGCCGATACCTGCGCGCACCGTAATTGGCGAATACGAAAGGCTGTTGGCAAAGCTCACGTTGTGCCCGGATGCGTTTGCGCCCAGGCCTTGTACTCGTTGAGCACGGCGATGCCTTCGGAGTTGTACCAGGAGTAGCCGTTGCGGCGTTCGAGGCTGAGTTCGTTCACGTCGTCGTGGATGGTCTTGTCGCGGTCACCGAAGATGGGTTTGTCGGTTCCGATCTGGTAATAGCGCGCCCAGATGGGGCCGGCGCCGGCGACGGCCACGAGTTGGCGGCCTTTGGGATCGCGGCGGTCGGCCATGAAGTTGCCGCTGCCGTAGCGGAAGCCCATGATTTCCACCTTGCTGAACCAGGTGCAGGCCGCACGCACGGTAGCAACTTCGGCGGGAGTGGGGTTCGGCAGGCTCATGAAGAATTGGGCGATCGGAAAGCTCTCGTTGCTGGTGAGCGCGGCCATCTCGTAGTTGCGCGCCGAGGTTGGCTCCAGAATGAGCGGGTCGTACTGCTGCGCCCACGCGGTTTTCACTCCGTTCTCGACGATCTGGAGGCGGAGCAGGCAATCGATGCCGCGCTGGGCGGCGGGGCCCGCACGCTTGACGAGCGAGGAAGGCAGGAATGCGTAGTCAGGCGCGCCAGCCGCCACGTCGTGCAGAATCTCTATCGCGTGCAACATGGCGTCGTCGTTGATGGTGATGGCGTCGTGATAGCCGCCCTCGAGGGGCCACACCTGCGGCCAGCCGCCGTTGGGGTACTGCGAGTGAAGCAGGTACTCGATGCCGCGCTCTACCGAGGCGCGGAAGGGTGCCGCTTCGGCATCGCGATGCGCGGCCAGCAATGCGGTAGTGACGTGGGCCAGGAAGCGAATCTGCATCCAGGTGGAGTCGTTGTCGAGCGTGGCGATGTAATGCCAGTTGGGATCGACGGGCTTGTCGAAATCGGCGTCGTCGCCAAAGTGGTCGAGATTGTCGGCGTCGTACAGGTCGCCGGGGGCGCGCGGGCGGCTCACCATGTCGATGTTCTTGCTCCAGCCGCCATCGGGTACCTGCCATGTGACGATGTTGTGCGCCGCGCGGATCGCATCGTCGCTGGTCCACCAGTCCGCCGGATGGTCGATGCGCAGCGCGAACATGCCGCGGCCTCCCGTGGCGTGCCTGGGATTGGTGTTGCCGGCGGTCTTTTGCTCGGCGGCGAGAGCCTGCTTGTCGACCGCCTTTTGCTTTTCGGAGCGCTCGAGATACTCGAGCCAGAACTTCTGCTCTTTTTTGGGGAGAGTCGCGATGCGCTCGCGAGTGAGTGGTTTGGCAATCGCGTTTATGCCGATCACCCTGGCTGAGACGGTTGCAGGGAGGCCCAGCAAAACGAGCAAGGCCGGGAGCGTAACCAGGAGCGCAACCGGGAGCGCAAAGAGAGGGGTTTGGCCGCGACGCATGATTGGGTTTGTATCCCGGCGAAATCGCCCTTGTCAATGGGAGGTCTGACCACTGCGCCGGGCCGGCATTCGATCTACTTCACGCCTTTGCTCGGATCCCACACTCCCTCAAGCTTGCGCACATAAAGAATTTGCCCAATGTGGTAGGCATTGTGCGCGCCGATGTGCGCAATCAGCGAGGCGTTGTCCGCGAGCTTCTTCTCATCGGCCGATTCGACGGCCTTCTCCCAGTCGGTCATCACCTGATCGAGCTTCTTCACCAGGTCGCCCCACTGCGCGGCGTCGAAATTGTTGAAGGTCTCGTCGTTGTTGCCGTCGAAGGCCGGGGGCTTCTCGCCCTTGAATTCAGTAAGTGCGCGCGAGTCCCAGTACCAGAGGTGATAGGCGAGTTGACCGACTGAATGCTGGCCATTTCCCGGCGACCACTTCGCCTGCTCGGCCGTGAGCCCCGCAACGGCGATGTTGGCGGGAACAAACCAGTCTTCGTTGTTGTGCGTGGTGCGAAGCTGCTCAAGCAGGAGGCCGCGCAACGTCGTCGGCGGGGTCGTTTTCTGTGCGGAGAGCGCAACCGGCGCAAGAAGGAGCATCAACAAAAGGATTGGTTTCACACGAGCCTCCTGAACGGTGACACGATCCCGGAAGTGTACCACCGCAATGTCTGTTCGAACCCGGGGCAAGCCAACCCTGGTCACAGGGCACGACGCCGGCCCCCGCAGCGTCGCCGGCACCAGCAGCATCCAAATGAACAAGGAGCGAGGGCCGTCTACCAGCATGTGTATTGGACACGCGGCGGGCGATTGCAGCGGTTCCGGAATTGATGTACCGCGAAGCCGCCGCTTCTGAGTGGAATTTTTCTTAAGAAAATGCCACCTTTCACTGCCCTGAAGAGGGCACATGAATTCCGGAACCACTCTAGCCGTGTCAGTTCGTATTCCCAGCGACTGGCCCTCTGTTTCCCGATTACCAATTTCTGCTTTAGGCTAATTGCATGGAATTCAAAGTTGTGGAACTGGAGCGCGAACCAGTTGAATTCGAACTGGCTCTGGCGCCGGGTGCAGTGAATTTCGGTGAGGATGCCGAGCAGGTGGGCAATCTGGTTACGTCGGGCCGCGCCGAGGTGATCCACGAGCATCGTGGACCGAAGGAAATTGTTGCCGACATCCGGCTGAAGGGCCGTTTTGCGGGCAGATTCGAGGTTCCGTGCGCGCGCTGCATTGAGCCGGTGGAGATTCCCCTGGCCGCCGAGTTCGACCTCATCTTCCGGCCTGTTGGCGTCGATGCCGGAGCGCCGGAAAGGTCGATTACGGCGTCGGAGACTGAAATCGGTTATTATCAAAAAGACAGTCTGTCGCTTGAAGATGTGCTGCGCGAGCAGGTGCTTTTGTCCCTGCCGGTCAGGACGCTGTGCAAGCCCGACTGCAAGGGACTTTGCCCGCACTGCGGAGCGAACCGCAACAGCCAGCCGTGTTCCTGTGAAGAGGGCACGAGCGATCCTCGCTGGGAGGGGCTGACCGGGTTGCACAGCCGGATCAAGTCCTGAAAAATCAACCCCTTGGAACAGGGCGCGTCACCCGCCGCCGCAAGCCGGCTCAGGGAAGTTCGACGCGTTCCCGCTGGGGCGCCCGCATGGCAGGCTGGCGGGCGAAAAATCGAAAGGAATTGCATCATGCCGAATCCGAAAAGGCGCCATTCCGTGCGCCGTACCGCCAACCGGCGCGCACACGACTTCCTGACCAGTGTGGGCCTGTCTGAGTGCCCCAACTGCCACGAGAAGAAGCTGCCCCATCGCGCCTGCCCCAAATGTGGAGCCTATAAGGGCCGCTCCGTGCTGGATGTAAAGGAAGAGAAGTAACGAACAGCCACTGAGATGCTGACCGACATCGCGCTTGACGCCGTTGGTTCCGACAAGGCTCCCGAGCCTGAGATCCGGGGAGCCATCCTCGCTTGCCGGGCACTGCCCGTGCGTGTGCATCTGATCGGGCCCGAGCCGGAGCTTCGCGACCTGCTCGACGATTATCTTGAAGACGAAGACCTGCCCATCGTCATCCACCACGCCTCAGAACGGATCGGAATGGACGAAAAGGCCGCACATGCCGTGCGCGCCAAGCGCGACAGTTCGTTGCGCGTGGGCCTGAAGCTGGTGCGCGAAGGCAAGGCGGCGGGCTTTGTGACTGCCGGCAACACCGGCGCAGCCATGGCCACGGCCAAGATGGTGCTGGGCGGGCTGCCCGGAGTCGACCGACCGGCCCTGGCCACTCCGATGCCCACGTCCAAGGGCAATCCGTGCGTGCTGCTTGACGTGGGCGCGAACGTTGATTGCAAGGCGCAAAATCTCGAGCAGTTCGCGGTGATGGGCGAGATGTATGCACGCAGCGTGCTCAAGATCGCGCGGCCGCGCGTGGGCCTGCTCTCCATCGGCGAAGAAGAAACCAAGGGCAACGAGCTGACCCGCGAAGCATTGCCGCTGCTCAAGGCCCTGCCCATTCACTTCATCGGCAATGTGGAAGGCCGCGACATCTTCAACGGCAAGGCCGACGTGATCGTTTGCGATGGATTCGTGGGCAACGTGGCGCTCAAGACGAGCGAGGGCATCGGGCGCTTTGTGCGCGATGCGCTGCGCAGCTCGCTGAACAAAACCGTGACGGCGCAGGTGGGCGCGCTGCTGTCGCGCCGCGCCTTCAACGATTTTCGCCGGCGCCTGGACTACACCGAGTACGGCGGCGCGCCGCTGCTGGGTGTGCGCGGCGTCTGCATCATCGGCCACGGGTCTTCGAACGACGTAGCCATTTACAACGGAATCCGCGTGGCCCACGAGTTCTCGCGTTCCGGCGCCAACCTGCGCATCGAGCAGGCCTTTGCCGGCCGGCCCAGGCCGCATCCCGACGACGACGCCATTAGCGACGCCATCATTCAGTGATCAGAGATCAGGGGTCAGTCGTCAGGGATCAGGGGTCAGGGGTCAGGGATCAGGGATCAGAGATCAGGGATCAGGGGTCACATGGCCGCGATACCAACGCCGCAAGGGAAATTTGACGAAACTGTATTGAACCAGCTCGCCTGCCCGGCGTGTTATGGCGATCTTCGACTCGATGGCGCGCGGCTTGTGTGCGCTGCATGTGCTCGCGCGTATCCCATCATCGATGGCATTCCCGTGCTGATTGCGGAGCGCGCGGAAACGAATGCAGATCCGAGCTAAAAGACCTTTGCCCGGGAGCCATCTTCCTTGAGGCGGCCTTTCCGGCCTGCCGAGGGGCCGGCTACAGCAGATTCAGAGTTGCTGAAAGGCAGGGCTGATGCTGCCGAGTGGCTCTTTCCCCAAGAAAGAGCACCTCGCACGCTTTCTCCCGTAGCACGGGAACTCTGAATCTGCTCTAGAGACGCTGGTAAAACGGCAGCACAATCATGAGCGCAATCCCCGTTGCCGCGATCAATGCCAGCACGATGAGACCATAGAGCAGCTTGAGGTTCGGACCCTGCGGCTGCTCCCCCGGCGGATGATTCGCCGGGCGGCCCGGGCGCTCACCGTCACTCATACTTCAACGACTCCACCGGGTCCATCTGCGCCGCGCGCGTGGCGGGTACGGTGCCGAATACGACGCCCACCAGCGTAGCAGCAGTCATGGCGATCAAAACCGACAGCCACGAGATGGGAAAGTCGTACCCACTGAAGATGCGAATGGATAAGGGTAGCGCGAGGCCGACAAAACTGCCGACAATGCCGCCGGTGAGCGAGATGAGAACGGCCTCGGTGAGAAACTGCAGCTTGATCTCGCGATAGGTTGCTCCAAGAGCCTTGCGGATGCCGATTTCGCGAATCCGCGAGCGCACGTTGGCCAGCATGATGTTCATAATGCCCACGCCGCCGACCGCCAGCGTGACCGCCGCCACCAGCACCAGCACCGCTGTGAGCGCATCGGCGATCTTTGCCGCGGTCACCAGCAGCTCGGTGAGGGTTTGCGCCTTGTATATGGAGTTCGCGTGATGTCGCGACTTGATCACATTTACGATGTCCCTTGACGCTTCGGGCACCTCGTTCATGCTCTGCATGGAAAAATAAATCTGGTTCACGCGCTCGGTCCCGGTAAAGTAGCGCGCCACCGAATAGGGGACCAGGACGGTATCGTCGGTGATTTCCGACATTCCGAAGTCATTCACGCTCTCTTTGAAGACCCCAATGATGGTGAATGGAATGCCGAGAATCTGGAAGTTCTGACCGACTGCAGAGTCGTCGCTGCCGTATCGTTCTTTGGCAAATGGCTGGGTTACAACCGCGCAATGGAGGTGAGCCGAGTCGTCAGTGTCATCAAAAAAACGCCCCTGGGTAACGATCAGGTTGCGGATTTGCTCGTATTCCGGTGTGACACCCAATACCACCGTGTCCTTCTGGATTCCCCCCGGAAAAGTGAGACGGTTGTGCATCGACAACACAGGTGAGGAAAACATGATGCCGGGTACCTGCTGATCCACGGCCTTTTCATCCTCGCGGGTCAAAAAGTCGTTGTAGCGCACGCGCTCCGCCGCCGTTGCGCCGCCGCCCGCATATTCCACTTCCACCTGGTTGGTGCCGATCTTCTGCAGCAGTTCGAGAACGTATTGCTTCCCCGTCATGCCGATCGTGACCACGAGAATAACCGACGCAGTTCCGATGACCATGCCCAGAGCAGTCAATGCAAAGCGCGTCTTGCTGGCGCTGAAGCTGTCGCCGGCAATCTTCAGGATCTCGCTCATGAGCATCGTCCGGCGCGCGCTCACAAGCGTCTCCTGAAAGGTCTTTTGACGGGCTTGTTCCGTGATCGGATTCATTGTTTCCTTTAAAGCAAGATGCGCGAGTGTGCCTTCGAGGTTCCGGAAGGATGGAAGAACGCTTCCTGACCGAGGCTCAGAGCGGTTCCTATTGATAGCTTACGCGCGCGGCCATCGCCGCGGAAACCCGCCCACGTCCTTCCGTTTCATGGCCCGGCTCAATCGACGGCTCGAGGGCGGATCGCCTGCGGCTCCCCGGGCCAGGCCCGGCCTACGGCTTGGGAGTTTGACCGGCGACGCACTTAAGGGAGTCCATCCGGGCCCAAGTGGTCACGTCCAACGCAACACCCTGCATGCACACCGTGACGCCATCGTGGGGCATACCGGTGAACTGGATTCCCGTTCCAATCACCGGGCGAGAACCCTTGATCAACAGGTTGTAGAGGACGCCGCTTTTCACATCCTTCACCACAAGGCAGCCGGCTTCGACGCCGGCTGCCACGCATCCCTGCGCGTGCACCGGTTTCGGCTGGGGCGCGGGGCCTGCTGCCGCGGTTGCCGCTGCCGCCAGCGCCATGGCAAAAAGAACTGCTCGTTTCATCATGTTCCCCCTGAATGACGTTTCATTGGGATTTGGGAAGCGAAGAATTGCAAACAGAGCATACGCCCCACCGAGAAGAACAGTCCAGCATTGGGTGAACATCGGCCGGCAGAGGGTTTGACGCGCCGGGAATGGGATGGCTTCAAGTCGCAGAGCCGATTATTTTTTCTGCGTTTCGCGCCACAGCGCAGCGAGCGCCTCGAGAGGCACAGCTTCTGCCCGGGCCTTGGCATCGATGCCCACAGCTTTCAGTGCGGCAGACGCCGCGGCGGGCGCCATACCGGCTGTACGCAGGTTATTCGCCAGCGTTTTGCGCTTCTGCGCAAAGACCTGCCGCAAAAAGCGCAGGTATCCTGTTTCGTCGACATGCAGCTCGGAAAAACGGGGCGCAAAGCGCCAGCGAAAGACCGTTGAGTGAACCTGGGGTGGAGGCGAAAACGCCGACGGCGGCAGAGTGAAGAGGTGCTCGACCGGGCCATACATTTGCATCGTCGCGGAGAGGAGGCCATAATCGCGCGATCCCGGAGCGGCGGTGACCCGGTCGGCGACTTCGCGTTGAACCATCAGCACGGCGAGATCGAGCGCGGGGTGGCAGGCGGCAAGCTTGAGCAGGATGGGTGAAGTGATCGAATAGGGCAGATTGCCCACTACGCGGAGGCGCTCGCCCGCGCTGGCCGCCGCCGCGGCAAAGTCGAAGCGCAGAACGTCCTGCGCAAGGATGGTTACGCGCTTCGGATCAAACTGCTCGCGCAGCCGCTCTGCAAGTTCACGGTCCAGCTCAACGGCTACCACGCGCCCGGCCCGCGCCGCGAGCACTCCGGTGATTGCGCCGCGCCCCGGACCGATCTCCACCACCGTGCGGCTGGCGATCTGGCCCAACGCCGCCACGATCCGCTGCGCGGCGTTCGCGTCCACGAGAAAGTTCTGTCCCAGCCTGGGTTTGGTTGGCATCTTCTGCTCCGATGGTAGACGAGCGGGGCAACGGGACAGCGAAGGCGCTTTTGCGTTATACACATGAATCGTGGGATACTTACACATCGGGGGAAGCGCTGTGCGGACGAACATCGACATTGACGACAAGTTGATGAAGCAGGCGATGAAGGCCACAGGCGCTCGGACCAAGAAGGCTGCGGTGGAAGCTTCGTTGAGAAAGCTGCTCGAGGTCAAGGCCCGCGAAAGGGCCCTCGAAAGGGCTATGAGGCTGCAGGAAGACGAGCGCCAGGCGGCGGACCGGAAGGGCCGTTTGCGGGAGTGGCATAGACAAGTGGTTAAAGCCGGAACCAGGATCGAGGATTCTGTTCATGCGAACCAATATTGAGATTGACGACGAATTGATGCTCCGGGCGATGAAGGCTGCCGGCGCAACGACGAAGAAAGCTGCTGTGGAAGCGGCATTGCGCCTCACTGTGCAACTCAAGAAGCAAGGTGAGATTCGTAGATTGTTCGGCAAAATCAAATGGGAGGGCGATTTGGCGTCCATGCGGAAGGGTCGGTTCCTCGACTGGGAGGCAGAGCGCGAAAAGGAGAATGCGAGCCGCCGCCCCGCGCCGCAAGCCTCGGTCGTGCGTTAAGCAAGGGCAAAAGCGCATGGTGATCGTTGACAGTTCGGTTTGGATTGATGCCCTGTGGGGCACAGTCAATCGCCACACACTCTGGCTGAGGAAGAACACCGAAGAACAAGTCGGACTGAACAGCCTGATTCTCTATGAGGTGCTACAAGGCGTTCGCAGTCAAATTCGATTTCGAGAGTCGCGGCGGTACCTGACGAACTTCCCTGTATTCGACCCACTCACTCCCGAGCTTGCCGTCGCCGCCGCGCAAAACTACCGTTTGTTACGAGGTCGTGGCGTCACGGTGAGCAAGCCGGTTGACTGCATCATCGCGACGTTTTGCATCGAGTCTGGCCATAAATTGCTGCATCGGGACTCCGATTTTGACGCGTTCGAACTGCACCTTGGATTGAAGGTTCTCCATCCTCCTGCTGTACCGGTGAATTGAAAAACCAATTCGCAGAATACACGCCGAACCACAAAAGAGGTCTTCTTGCTGATCGATTCCCACGCCCACCTGGACAGCGAGCGCTATGCCGGCGATCGTGAGGCGATGCTCAGGCGCGCTTACGAGGCCGGCGTGGGCGCCGTGCTCTCGATCGGTATCGGCGAGGGGCCGGCAGAGATGCACCAGGCGCTGGATGTTTGCCGCGAGTTCGGCGGGCGGCCCGCATTGCCCAGGCTCTACGCGAGCGCGGGAATCTACCCCCACAGCACAACCGAAGCCGATGACGCCGCGCTGGCGAAGCTGGACGCACTGCTGGCGGAGCCCGAGGTTATCGCCTGCGGAGAAATCGGGCTCGATTACTACCACGAGGGTGCGCCGCGCGACGTGCAACAGAGGGTGCTGATCCGGCTGCTCGAGATTGCCACGGCACGCAAGCGGCCGATCCTGATCCACTGCCGCGGCACCAACGAGTCAGCCGACGCCTGGAACGATCTTTTTGGGGTTTTGGAGCAGTTCTGGCGGAGAACCGGGCTTGGCGGCATTATGCATTGTTTTGGCGGCGGATGGGAGGAGGCGCGGCGCTCGCTCGACCTCGGCTTTCTGGTCTCCTTTGCCGGCAATGTCACGTATCCCAAGGCGCAGCCCCTGCGCGACGTTGCTGCTCGCGTTCCCATCGACAGAATTCTTGTAGAAACCGATGCGCCGTGGCTAGCGCCCGCCCCGCACCGCGGCCAGCGCAACGAACCTGCGATGGTGGTCGAGACGGCCCGGGTGCTGGCCGGCCTTTTCAACGTGACGCCCGATGAAATTGCCGCCACGACCACCGCAAACTTTTTCAGGCTGTTTCCAGTCCAGCGGGACGTGGGAAACTGATAAAGGCACTGCCGGCGGCAACCCGCCAATCGTTTGAGGATCGGAAAGACATGGCTCAGGACAATTCATTTGACATCGTCAGCAAGGTGGACATCCAGGAGGTCCGCAATGCGATCGACCAGGCGCTGAAAGAGATTCGCCAGCGCTTCGACCTTAAGGACTCCCACTCCGAGGTGAACCTCGAGGGGCACGAAAGCATCCAGCTTGCCTCGGCCAACGAATACAAGCTCGAAGCGGTCAAGGACATCCTGGCGCAAAAGCTGGTGAAGCGAGGCGTGTCGCTCAAGAACCTGACCTACGGCAAGGTGGAACCCGCCGCGGGCCAGAGCGTGCGCCAGAAAATCAGCCTGCAGCAGGGCATTCCCGTGGAGAAGGCCAAAGAGATCGTGCGCCTGGTAAAAGACTCGAAGAAGAAGGCACAGGCCAGCATCATGGGCGACACGGTGAGAATCTCAAGCAAGGACCGCGATGAGCTGCAGGCGATTATCGCCATGTTGCGCGCAAAGGATCTCGGCCTGGAGTTGCAGTTCACGAACTATCGGACCAACTGACCCTGGCGGCTTTGCCGTCCCGGTTCCAACCATCCGCTGCAGCGCACAAATCCGGGCCGACCGGCACAACCAATCGCCATTTCCCCTGTCGATGCTTTAAAATCGGAACACTTTGGGCACCCTTGCAATAGCCACGGCACGCGAGGTCTTTGAGCTGCTGCGGGAGGACCTTGTCGCGGTGGAACAGGAGCTGGGCCGCGATGCCGCCTCCGGCGTCAGCACCATCACCGAGATTGCCGAGTACCTGCGCGAAGGCGGCGGCAAGCGCATCCGGCCTTCGCTGCTGCTGCTCGCCGCGCATCAGCTGGAGTACTTCGGCGAGAGCGCAATTCGCCTCGGTGCAGTGGTCGAGATGCTGCACACGGCCACGCTGGTCCACGACGATATCATCGACGGCGCCGATACGCGCCGCGGCCGGCCTTCAGCCAACACCACCTGGGGCAACGAAAAGTGCGTCCTGGCCGGCGACTGGCTCTACATGCAGGCATTCAAGGTGTCGCTCGAAGAGCGCAACCTGCGCGTCCTCGACCTGCTGATCAGCCTGACCCAGCAGATGGTCGAGGGCGAGTTGCTGCAGATTCAGAAGCTCGGAAAGATGGTTTCCGAGGCCGAGTACTACGACCTGATCTTTCGCAAGACCGCCTGCCTTTTCTCGGTGTCCAT
>Ga0208034_1000572_pt1 | contig 28655 bp, 34 predicted proteins | sample June2015DPH_8_10_FD_184699 | JGI IMG/M metagenome (GOLD analysis project Ga0208034, IMG submission 184699) | Peatland microbial communities from SPRUCE experiment site at the Marcell Experimental Forest, Minnesota, USA - June2015DPH_8_100... | ecosystem: Environmental > Terrestrial > Soil >...
TACAGGGTAGGGGTGAGTCCGAGAGCCTTTGCGAGGGAATTGCAAGGAGGCCATCGTGCGAGAATCACGTGAATGTTTACGCTGTGAGCTTGAAGCGACTTGCGAATGTGACGGCTGCGGGAGTGGTCTGCCAAGACCTAGCGCGAGAATAATGTTTAATAAGGGGTCCGCACTGATTGCGGCATTTGTCCTGGCGTTGCCGGCAATGATTTGGCTTAGGATTCTGGGCCCGCGATGAAATAACCAGGGATACATGCAAGGTGCGACTTCGGCGCATAGCGTGTTCTATTTGGCCTCTCCGTAGCGGGTAGCTCTCCATTTCTTTTTTCGATTTCCTTTGATTCATGGGCCCCGTTTACCGGCTGACGAGGGAAGTATGGAGTGACGGCCTTAAAAACGTCTTGCGCGAGGGCCCTCTGAATTTTACTATACTTTCACCCCATTTCTAGCGAACAATTACCCAGATGTAACCCGCATTTTGCCTCGTGAACAACGATTGCGTAAAGGTCGATGAGTTCATCCTTGACAGCGTTTACGGTGTTACGTGTCCCGCCCTCATATCGAACCCTGTTGTAGATGTGCCAGACCGTCACCGGCTTTGACAGTCCGGTAGTGCCGGCCTTCGGTTATATGTTTTCAAGAAAAAAAGTCCGGCTTACAGAGTGACCGGAGCCGATGGGTCGTTTATGTTTAGGTTTTGATAGATGAATATTAGAACATAGTCGTATTGAATTTCCTCATAACGTGCTACTGGGTCTTCGCTGAAATGCCATGTTATATCCTTAATGGTTGTAGGTGCGTGTCCGAGCGCAGCTGTTACCTCGGCAAGAGCGTATTGCGTTCCGTGTCCATCGTCAACGACTTTCTCAGAACTAACTCCATTAGGGGCTATCGTAGTAGTGAAATTATTAAAGTCCGCTGTCGCGTTCGCGGTGCTTCCGTCGTTTGTAAACCCTGGGTTTCTAGTATATTCGACGCCTCCAATAACCCAATGTTCATTAACCAAAAATCCTCTGGTTCCCCATGTTATCGTTGGATTCCATGCGCTATCGGTGCTCTGAATGTTCGCTGCTATTGCTGACAGCAGCTGTCCGTTACTGTTTGGTGCTGGCGTCGTCGAAGCATTTGGCTGAGTATTCTGAAACGGGCCTTGAAGTGCACTTACTGCCATGCCGAGCACAATGAGAACTACAAAACCGTACAAGATGTTTTGCTTCTTAAATCGCCGTTGTGGCTTTGGCGGTGGTGCATATGGCCTTTGATAGCTTGATGGCCCCTGAGATGTCGACGGTGGAGTCACCCGCGGGCTTGTTTGAGCGCAGTCAACCCGTCGTATCCCTACTTGCTCCATGCAACACTGATGGCACATTTCAGAGCCGAGCGTTGCGTTTCCTGGTCCAAGTTTTGCTTCGCAGTGGATACAGTGAGAGATGCGCAAACTTTCCCATACTCCAGTTCCATTAATCACGTAGCACGCCGTCGAGCAATATATCATCTAATCGGCTTCCACGGAGCGACGTGCATTTATGTCAACCCTTATCTCAAGACCGCTTGAGTCTCTTATTGAGCTTAATTCTTCCGCTTTTGTCTTCCCGAGTGCACGGGGCCAGCGTCTGCTTCACTCGTCTACCAGCATTGTGCTCGCGTTCCCGGCCAGTTAAGCGACGTTTGGAGGGCACCCACCCCTTTTTTATGCCAAAAATCTACTCAGACGAAATTGACAAGACGACTGAGATTTGAAACGAGGCATGACAACAAGCGGGCACTCATCGTCACTTTTGGTGAGTTATAGGAAGCCAGGCGTCCGTTGCCGCTCTGCGATGTCTACTAGGTTTGGGTCTGCATTTGCAGCTTTTCAGCCCTTTTCAAAGGAACGCAAACGCCGCCCACTTGTTCTGCGGCTAGATTAACGGCCACGATTTGCTGAAGCGCCTGTGCATATAGATAATTTCTCGCTACAAATCGGCACGCTTAAGGCACATATTCCAAACCTTGATAATGCTCAGTCAATGAGGATATGAAAGCATGTCCGGTGCATTGAAAAGAGAATTAAGGAGTGAAGCTCTACACTACGTCGGCGATGCGAAGATAGGTAAGCTGACGGGAAACGGCGGAACCTACCCGCAGCTTCGTCTGCCTAAATCGTACGCCAATTTAATAGGGAAGAAGGCCTACCTTTTTGAAATCACAAAAGAAGGGCAAACTGCATTCCTTATTTCGACAGGTGATGGTTTAAACCCGTCCACAGAAGGTTTAAACCAAAGTCAACAAGTTTTAAAACCATGTCTAAATGTAGCACAGCCTCCACTGGATATTCTTGCCAAGAATGAGCCAGATTTCACGGAACCGTTAGCGACGGACTCACGCTCGAAAAGCTTCGCAGAAAGCTTTATTATTAATACTTGGCTAGTAAGCTGTGCTGCGTCAGGCAGTCACTTTGCTTGCGCAAGCCCGGGTAGTGTAGCGGCCTATCATGGAGCCCTGTCGAGGCTCCGACTCGGGTTCAAATCCCGACTCGGGCGCTTCTTTTTTGCGTCTATTTGACAAGCGGATGCTAAAATAGGGTTTTCTGCGGCTTCTTTATTCTCGACAAATTTGTCTAATTTGTCTAATTGAAGTGCAATAAAGAATCCTTCAACGCCGCAAATCTCGGTTTGATAGATACTTGCAATTCGGCCTGCCAGTTCTTTGAGCTCTCTTGGCAAGCGAATGATTGGATAAGAAAACGTAGGATTAGATGATTGCAATGATATCTTCGTTGTGAATATTTTTTCCATAATTGCCAGCTCCCTACGCCAATATTGTCAGTCTGTTACTTTTTGATTTCGACTTGATATACAGCAGCAAGAATCCTCACGTTTCACGTTAGTTTTCAAAAGAACGCTAATTCTAGCTTAAAACTACAAAATGAGAAACCATACAACAGCTAGGCGATTGAATAAAGAAACTCAAATTGCATTTGAAATATTATACTTACTTTCGGCACGTTCTTGCAGCGCGATTATTACCTGTCGGGCAGCCGTACCTTTGTGCAAGCAATCCATCATCAGACTAACACAGGCGACAAGAAACAGGCTATCTACAAGCTTTTTGCTGCCTACATTCACACAATACCGCTGGAAGAGCTCTTAGAAAGCGTTGAACGTGCCCGGCTAGAAGCTAAACTAAGGTATGTGGTGGTATACGGGGCGGCCTGCAGCTACTGCCTCAGCAGGGCCGAACGGCTTGACGGGTCGTATTTGCGAACGTTTGCTGTTGAATTGAAAGAACAGCTTGCCCAGACTCTCACTTATTCTGGCGTACTGTGCTCATCTATTTTAGGCCCCTCCATCTTTATGACATCGTGGAAGATGACGACGCCGATTCCCACGCCCAGTGCGACGGCAATGAGCATTTCAGGGATAGAAGTGCGCACTATCTCAACCGCATCAGTAAAAGGCCGCACTAGCAGCAATACTAATCCGCCGTGCAGTAATTCAATTCCGGCGCCGAATGCCATTGCCAAGATTGCTCCGATCAGTCTTCCTTTATTGAGGCGGTGAACCAGACCTGCAAGGAGTCCAGCAAGAACAGTTGCCAGTGAACATGCAGCATAGCTTTCACCGCCAAGGAACAGGCGGTGAACGCCGCCAATCAATCCAACTGCCAGACCTACATACGGGCCGGCAAGCAACCCGGCTACAATGGGTGCCACATCCCGGATATTAGTAATAGCGCCATAACTGCCCGGTATTCCGACGTACGTCCCGAATATAGAAAAAAAGCCAAAAACTAGAATAAAGATAATATTGTCAAGCAGCCGTGCCTTTTTAAATACTACCCGCTGGATTGTTTCAATCTTTGCGACTATTTCCATAAAAACAAAGATAAAGATCTCGGTGCTGGCAAAAAGTTGAAGATATCCCCCTAACACGCTTTCTGATGCCGTTCCAATAACAGACATGGGTTGCCTCGGAGTCATCGATTGTGTTGCCAAGGCATAACACTTTTGAAATGTTTACGTTATGAAGTGCCGAACCTGTGCCAGCGAGATAATCGTGCATCCCTTAGCATAAGCAAAATAAGTATGCGCTGCCTGACTCGAAGGACACTGCAAGTGCAGTAATATTCCCGCTGATTGCAACACTCAGATGTGAATCTCAATCCCCTTTTCTGGAAAAACGACGTTATCGTGGAAGTCCTTGAAGACCTCAGGGTGCTGCGTGTACTGGAATCAGTGTTTTCGGTTGCACGGTCTGAACCACATCGCTTATCTCATCGTAGTTCAAGTGCCCCGACGCGTGAATGTGCGTGTAGGGATACAGGCCAAAATGTGCCAACCAGTTCTCCACCTTCTTCAAATCTAACTCCATCTCCACATCGAACGGTTCACACACGCTCCGGACGTAACTGCTTCCTGTATCGGGCTTAACGTCAATCAGCTCTTTCAGCTCGAAGAAGTCACAGCGGAAGATGTATTCGTTCTGATTCTCGCTTATATCTCTGACTGTCACGGCATTGGCGTGATCGAGGAACTTTAATTCCGATTCCTAAAGATCTCACCGTCAGGAACGAGATCACTGAAGATGTTAAAGAGGTAATAGAAGCGCGTATTACGGCAAGGGAACTACTTAGACAAATCAAAAACAAAGTTGGAAGATCGTGTATCGCCTCTTAGACTTTAAAAGTCGTTCTCGTTGCTTCGACTGACTTGCTAGGCTTCTTCGCTCAGTCTACTTTTTTAGCTTCTGAGGTTATGCAATCGTAATCGCTTTGCGGAATCTGCACCACAGCCTGACCTCTGATAGGTCCGGTCCAGTGTGTCTTGTTCGGTAAGAAAGAAAGTCTCGATATCAGTGGCTTAAACTCGATGGGTGGTTTAAATATAGTTGCATGTTCCAACCGCAATCTCAATTTATAAGTTTCGTGCGGCCTAATCGGAGATGTGACGAACATCTTCTTGCTGTCTTCGAAGACCGTTGAAGCGATATCATATTGGGCAACTATCTTAGGCTCGACCCTTTCGCCCTGACCTTTTACGTAAACTAAGCATTTGTCCCCCTTCTGGACTCTAGAAAGCGTATTCTTGTATCTTGTAGAAGCCCCAAGAATATTTGTCTTCTTTGTGACCGCCCAATTATCTGAGTTTGTGACATAGATCCAGTAAGCCATAAGCTATCAGGCAGAACATATGCTGGCGTCACTATAAAAAAGGAGAAGTCTTCGACGGCGTTGAGTAATCTCCCTATTCGTTCCTAATGGCGAGATTGGGGATGATGGGATAAGCGAAGTCGTGCACGTTGATGTAAACGAAATACCCCTCTAGTCCGAGGGGAGTCCCTTCGCACTCCCCGCTTATTACTTCGCCGCTCATTAGCCCCCCTCCGTGTCTCTCGCTTGCTTCGCAAGCTCAACCGCTATAACTAGCGCGTCGCTCTGCGAGATTCTTTTACCTAGCCGAGCAGCCTCCTTAAGCTGAAAGCCGATTAGCAGCTCCCGCGCCTCCTTAGAGACTAAAATTTTCGTCCTTTCCATGTTTTGTCCCGTTATCTTACATTGATATGAACCTTTCTCTAACATTAACCCCTCGAAGGGTAACTTATACCCTAACATGTTAGAGTTACACGGTGCTGCTTTGTCGCTCTGCATATTTCGCTCCGTTGCCGATTCTGGAGAGTCTCATCGGAGCTACCGGAGCCGTCGAGGTCAGCCGTGTCGTCAAGGTAAGCGGTGTCATCGACCGGTTCGTCGGTTGAGTCCGCGTAGGACGTTGAGGCGCTGAGGGGGTTCACCCCTTATTCTCTTCTTTCTTTTTTCTTTCACCTTTCACTTTCGGCACGTTCTTGCAGCTGCATTATCACCTGTCGGATCGACTTGTCGCTTGTGCAAGCGATTCACGCGCGTCATAGCAAAGCCGAAACTAGAGAGGCTGCCTACAACCTCTTTGCTGCTTACCTTCACATGGTGCCCCTTTCAGAACTGATCGACACCTTTGAACGTGCACGCGAGATGCACAACTTAGAATCCTGATCTGGTCTTGGTCAGACAACAACGAAATCTATAATTCCAAACACGACAAGGAATATCCGGTGAGATGTTATGAAGGATGAAGTCTTTTTCGGCGAGGGAATGGCAAGGACCAAGAACGAATATCCAGACCTCTATAAAGCCATTGTATCTTTGAATGAGGCAGCTTATACTGGCAAGGTTCTGGACTACAAGACCCAGAAGCTGATTGCCATAGCCATCACTGCCGCTGCCTCCGACGACCGGGCCGCCAAGAAGCAGATGGCGAGCGGCATGAAGGAGTTGGGAATCACCAAGGAAGAGATAGTGGATGTCCTGAGAGTGGTTTTACTGACATCGGGAATGCCGCCCTTTACCAAGGCCATGAAGATATTGGGGGAACTGGAGAAATAAAATTTTTTGATTCTACTGTACGTGGTATTATACGGTGCAGCATGCAGCTACTGCCTCGCCGGAGCCGAACGGCAAGACGGGTCGTACCTGCGAATGTTTGCGCTCCAGTTAAAAGAACAGCTTGCCCAGACCCTCGCTGCGTTTATCACGTCGATTCTGACTCAGCTGCGTAAGCGCCTAGACGCAGAAAGTGCTGCAGAGCCGCCTCTCCGCCAGATTATTGAAGTGTTACGGCAGATGATGTGCATCGCTTTATGACGGGAACAGACCTTGTGATACTCTGCTTCACCTTTTGCTCAGCTCACGCATCCGCTCCTCGCCGTCAATCGATTGCGTTCACTCCGCTTCGAATCTGTCCAACAGCCACGCAGTGTAGGTGGCGTCATCCGTCCAGAATGCCGCGAGAGGCATCGCAAGGGAAATACGTTCAGGGTCAATCTGAAGCGCGCTAATACTCTCTCGGGCATCCCCTACGAGCATTAAGGCACGCAAAGGTTGCGGTGCGTGATGAATCGCGGCGCCCGCCTGCACAAGTTGAAGCATCGGCCCTGCTGAAGAAGGCGAGATCTCGGTGACGCCTCTCATTGATCCGCCCCTCTCTAGGAACGTTTTCGAACTCTTGAATACGCCGTAGCCGACGAAAAGGTTCAACACTGACGACGGGGCACACCACACGATGCTGGTCTGTGCGGCGTCGATAATGGAGGAACTGGTCGCTATGAGATCTTTCATGTTGGTGACAACGCTGCGAATCGTATCCGACTCACTGAACTACATCGTACTTAAGCGCGCGCGACATTTCTTCTGTCATGCTGCGCGTCGGTGAACTCGTTGCCTTGAGCACGGCGTCAAAGGAGTGATGGCCGGGGCAGGAGGAAGACATTAGCTTGATTTCTCGTCTCGCTTTTTATCGGTAGTCAAAGGCACGCCGCCCGACGCATTAGGTCAATTCAACTGGTTTCAGTAAGCTCGTTCACGCGGCTAAAAAAAGCGGAGCGAGCGTTCGCAATTTTTGAGTAGGTCGGGCCAAGATAGCACGGCAACCCATTGGATGGACTTCTATTAGGATGCAAGCGACGGCCTAAACTGGGAACAGCGGCACGAAATGCTTCTTATAGATTTCAAGTAAATGCTTACAATTTGCAGATCCTGCCGCTTTGAAATCGAAGGTCTGGTCACCTTCTAGTTTGATTGATAGTTCGAGCCTCGGCTTCGGGAGTTCTTGTTGTCGTCGAGATTCGGTTTGGAGGAAGCTGTAGTTCTGTTTCGTAATATGAACAGATCTAGCTTCGCCTTTCAGTGACCTTAGCTCAATCATCTCCGGTTCTTCAGCCACCTTTGAGCAGTCTTTTACTCTCACACAATGGCCTTCGAAAAACATCCATAAATCTTCGGGTATGGTCTGGTCATCTTGTGGATAATTTGTAATGAGGATGTCTTGGACGTCTTTAAGAGGAAGCAATGTGGCTTCGCGAAAAAAATAATCGATGTCCTCGTAATACTGCCAAGCATCTATGTCTGTTAGATAATTCTTGAATTTCTGTTCAATTGCATCCATAAAAGTCTTCCAAAATCATATCGTATTTAAGTGCGCGTGACATTTTTTTTGCTCTGCGCGTGAAGGCGAGCTAGCAAAAGCCGTAGGGATAGCACTGCGTGCTCCTTTTGACAATTCGACAGTGCACAGCAGACATACTTATTTCGGCCCGTATCACAAGCGCCTCAATAACAATTAAAAAGAGGGTAAGAGCCGGAGCCAAAGGAGAGATGACCCCGGCAGTTTGCGTGGTTTGTCGAAGCGTGCAAAAATTATCCGCTTTTTATATATCATTCCGGATACCGGATATATGCTCACTGGACTCGCAAAACTCTCATTATAAGGAGCCTCGACAGGGCTTGGCGCAAGCAAAGCTTGCTTCAGCTCGCTCCGCTCGCTCATTATAGGCCGCTACACTGTCTTTAGTGCCAAAGCGAATAAGGAAAGCAATCTCGTCGTTATGTTCTTTTATTTCATACACACTGGCTTTTTTACCAGCAAGGTCTGAGTACTGACTAGGAAGACGGAGCTGTGGGTAAACCCTACTATAGCCTTTTACTTTGCCAATTTTTACGTCGGCGATGTGTGTTAATTGGCTATTCATCGAAAATCACACCCCTCCTTTCATTTGTTACACGTAGAATTAATCAAAAGAAGTCTATTTTTTGGTCTTAGCGTTCTTTGAAATTTAAGCAGATGTTAGTTCCTTCAGCTGAAAGTTTGCCAATTTTTTATTTTTCCAATTTATTGCAAAGATGTCCTCGTGCGTTGAAAGCACCAAAAACGGTTGGCAATTAGCAGGCAGTATCGTAAACACGCTCCAGAATGGGTGCGATAATTGCTGCACTAAACACTAACCCTTTTGTAAGCTTCGATATAGGTGCCTAGCTAAGTTGCTTGAAAATGTGAACCCAGAGATTGATCGCAATGGGTATCATCGTTACAACAATGACCAAGATGACGAACAGTGGCGTTATTTGTGCCTTTCCGCTCCAAATCACGTAAAAAACAATAGCATCTGTGACAGCAACGATGATTGTAGTGATAATAAGCGCCCTCACAAAGAGGTCGACCACGGTTTTACTCCTTACGCTTCAGTGGTGATATTTAACTCAGAACTGTTAAGGACAGTTTAGTTGCTAGCTGGGTATTTTACCAATACTTAATATACACGTCATATACGTGTTCAGGCAGCGGATTGCGATAGTTACTCCGTTCGACTCCTCGACCGCCGTGCGCGCATAACAGCCTTGACTCGGACTAGGCGCTGTAACACAAGTTAGTTACAGCAACGCTTATTTACACCGAGCGTATAGTCTCTACGCTCGGTGTGGTATCAAAAAACGCTGGTCAGGTAATCAACGCCGAGGCCAACACACGCACGGAAGTGATAAGATATCCAAGTTTTTCATACGATGGCACGTTGACAATTTCAAGATGCCTGCTACGCCTAAAGAGACTGGGAAGCTCTTTATATCGATGCTCGAAATGGTGGAAGCCGGTTTGCACACTGGCAAGCTTAATGACTGGGGACTGCTCGGCAACGGACGGGACGGATACGCGATTAGTGAGTTAAACGAAGAGGAGCTTTTCGCTGCCATGCTCCAGATGATGCCGTTCGTAACGTTTGAGATATTTCCGGTGCTTAGTGCCGACCAGTCGATGGAAGCAATAGACAAAGCAGTTTCCGCGATGCAGTCGCCGTAAAAGCGCTTCGGCGGTGGAAAAAGAGGAGAGAAGAGGAGAGACCTTACTCTTTAAGCGGATGAGCTGTGACTGTTCATAGACCACAGCGCATTTCTTTCCAATATTTCATATACACGTTATACACCTGCTCAGGCAGTGGATGCTTATAAAATCGCCAATCGACCCCCGATACGCCGTGCGTCAGTATGTAGTTCTTGTTCGACTGATCCCACTGCAGTATATCGCCCATTTGTTCACAGAATTTTCTTAAGTCGCTCATCGTAAAATGAGTTTGCCCGTGCATGAGCAATATCTTGTGCTGCAACGACCACTTTTCAAACGTAGCTGCTCGGAACTTATTCGCGCCCTGCTGCACAAAAAGTCCTATGCAGAACTTGACACCCATAAAAGTGTTACTTGCTCACGAAGGACAATTTTGCTAAGTCGGGACAACTTTTTTTATACGTTAGGCTCACTTACATTGTGACCAGTGATGACCACTGACGATGAGTTTATCAGCCGTTTAATCGGTTTCGGGCTGAGCGAAAAAGAGGCGCAACTCTACCTTCATTTGCTCAAATACGGCCCAAAGACCCCGTCTCCCTTGGCGAAGTCACTGAACACGTACCGCGAGGACGTGCACCGCACGCTCACTAGTCTCATTGACAAGGGGATGGTCCGTCCTTCACTCGACGCTCCGACTGTCTACGCCGCGGTGGATCTTGATACTGCTCTCGAAGCCGCGCTCAAGAGGCACGACAGTGAGCTGCGCGAGATGAAACAGAGAAAACGAGAGTTGGAGGAACTTTCTCGGCAGCAGCGGTTCCGCCCTTCTGACGAAGTAAGCACGTTTAAGATACTCAAAACCCTCAAGGAGATTGTCAGCACGGCGACACCCGTCATAGAAGCAACTCAAAAGGAGTTTTTGTGGGTAGTGCCTGAATCAGGATTAGTGTCGGCATCCTTATGGTTCAACGAGGCTGTTAAAGGGATCATACAACGGGGGGGAAAGGCGCTTGGGATAACAGATATCACATACAGCGCTATACCGCTCGTCCAAGAGGTCTTAGACAGCGGCGAAGAGGTACGCCACTTTGACGGGTATCGTGGGGCGGACTACGGCGTCTTTGATAGAAAGCACTGCATCAGTGCGATCAACATCGACATCACGTCTCACAGGCTCGACGAGCCGGCGACTATGCTTTACACCGACGATACCGTGTACGCCAAGTATCTCGTCTCCACGTTCGAGATGCTGTGGAAGCAGTCTGTTCCTGCAGAAGAGCAAATACAAGAGCTGTTGGAGCAGGGTCCTTCTAAGGCGTAGATAACATAAGGACGCGTTGCTCAAAGGGGTTATGCCATACTTAATTCGACCCCTCTCTAATATCGCGTGTAGATATCATAAACGTGCTCAGGCAGTGGATGTCTTTTAGTCCTTCCAATCAACTCTGCCGAGCGAAATCAATAGATGCCCTTCTAATGGCACAACATCAACATCGCCAGCGTTTGTTTCTATCCTATAGTTTGGGCAAAACGAACTCCCATATCAAAAGCTCTTTGGCAATCTTTTGGAAATTCTTCTTTTCGTCTCTTTGCTTTATCTTCAACGTTAAATGCTGATGACTCATACTTAGAATAATCATCAAATTGGTAGGTATCGGTGACAAACAGCGATTCCGATTCCCCGAAGATCCTCTTCATTACCATTTCAACAATATTGAGAGACTGATAATAGCCCATTAGTTTCATCTGGTCTTCTTTCGCACCCATAGTGTAAATTAACCCTGTCTTGATCCTCCTCTCAAACAGCGTTGAGTGGTTCGCATCATACACCAAGTATGGGAATATCAGCCGTTCCATTAAGGATCTCATCTCGCCGGTAGCTGATCCCAGATAGATAGGAGAACCCAAGATGATGGCATCGGCTTCCTCAGCTTTTTTGAGAATTGGTGTCAAATCATCGTTTACGGCACACCTACCATAGCTTTCGCCATTTTTCAATTTGCAGGCAAAACAGCTTATGCAGCCTTTAAAATCGAGTTTATATAGATGAACGAGTTCAGTCTCTGCCCCCTGTGAAGCTGCTCCTTCAAGCGCATTACTTAATAGGGTTGCGGTGTTGCATTTGGTTCGCGGACTTCCGTTTATTGCTAGTACTTTCACAGACATTGCATCTCCCTCATAGCGATTTAATATTTTTTAGGCGAGTATGTATCTAAACATTGACCCCTCAGACGCCACAACCAGCAAGTTCGACATTCCCCCAGTATCGCATGTAGGTGCTGTAGACATTTTCAGGCAAAGGATGTTTATAGTGCTTCCAATCGATGCCACTCACTCCGTGAGTCATAATATAGGCGCGATTTGACTGCTCCCATTGAATGATATCGCCGTGCTGCTCCGCAAATTTTCGCAGATCTCCGTTGACAATACGCGCACTGCTCCGCAACAGTCGAACATCGCCATGCCGAAGCCACTGCTGAAAGGAGAGTTGTTTAAAGGCAAGTTCTTCATCTCTTCGACCGTCCAGCGTAGGTAGCACAGCCTCCACGACTTGCGGGCGAAGCGGGCAGTAATGCTGCATCCGAATCTTGTCTTGCTGTGGAAGCACATTTAGGACGGGTTTCTCCAGCTTGAAGGCTTCCTTGAATTGTCCAACCTTGAGCCGTGCTATCGTCGCCAAAGGTCGTTGTACTGTGAACGCTCCAAATAGCACCAAGGCTTTGTAGTTGAGGTAGTGATAGTTGTCAACTCCCCCATAGTCATTTGCTTGTTCAATGGCTTTGAGCACATTTTCGACGTCCTCTTTCGTCACGATGCGACTTGTGACGTGCTTGCGCTCCTTAAGTGCTTTCGGCAGTTCGAGGAACAATTCAAATGCTTGGTATCGTGTATCGAACCGTGTCTTGGATAAATAGCGGAAAAATGCTTTCGAGAAGTTGATGACTTTCCGCTTGGCATACACGTCGGCGTATTTGCGCAGCACGTATTGGCGCAATACATCTACAGTCGTTTTGCTTATCTCTCCCTTTGTGGACTTCCAAAGAATTTGTGCAGCTTTTCGTAGCCAGTTTGTCGTTTGTCTGCTTAGTCCAACTGCCCGTCTATCAGTATAACTCGTTAACTCGTTTTTGGAAAACGTGAGTTTCAGCTTATCCAGTGTGTCGCAAGCGGATGCGCTAGGTGATGTAGTGGAGTGTCCGCTATTACTCAGCAAACATTGCCCGTTTGAATTGCAGTCCGCGCAGGAAGGCCTAGAATTAGTTGAAACGCCTAAATAAGCCCTATCGAGGCTCCGACTCGGGTTCAAATCCCGACTCGGGCGCTTCTTTTTTGCCTGTAATTGACGAACGAAGTCCATCAGCTCAAGGGAAAAAGTGTAAACTCGAGTGTAAACTCCATCCCCAGACTAATCACACCGGTATATCCAATCTCACGCATTTGTTCACGCGAGAAGACTTGGATGGATATCTTACACTGCGGGCTGCCGGGCTGGCGCCCAAGACGATCACGTGGCTGAAAAAGTCAGCAGAACTGTTGTGAAACTCGACTAGTGGAGTTGTCAGCGTGACTACGATGCGCTGTTTGCGGGATAGTGTCCTTACCAAATATCGAGATAACGATGCAAAACGCAAAGTACTGCAGTTCGCTCGTGCATTTGTCCGCATATGTCAAAGATTACGTTCGACCAGCGATATACGGCGTTTGACTTGTTTTTACAGCTTCCACGGTCGATCAAGGAGCAAAAGCGCGTGACAGAACGAATCGTCGTCAAAGAAGATGTCGAGAACGTACTCGCAGCGATCGGGCAAGCACATCGTAGCAGAGGCGTTGACGCCTATCACTGCCTGAACTATAAAGCGATGGTATTGTTTGGCGCATTGACAGGACAACGACCTTTGGCGACGATAGCACGGCTCACTGTTAGACAATTCAGGAGGCAGTGAAGATGGACAAACCTGTCGTAAACGTTTTTCCCTGGCAAGATAAAGTTCGTATGCAACACTATTGCCCGCTTCATCCACAAGTTGTCGAGGCGATCGTACCTATACTGACGGTCAGCGAGATGATGCGCTTGTTTTCAAGCAGCTGGCTTTCCAGCAATGGCTTCGGTACAGCAACATTAGATTAACACATAGTAGCGCTCGGATCGTTAATGGGGATCTTAGAAAGTTCGCCGAACAACACAGTGACATCATCGGCTCGGATCACTCAAACCGAGCTTATATGCTCACTCACGGGGTCTCTGGCGTTGACTGGTCTCAATACAAGCACACCTGCCTGAGCATGTATATGATGTGTATATGCGATATTGGGGAGACGTTTGGTTCGAGGATCGTAGGATGTGACGGCAGCGTGTCACGCGATTATTTTATACGATGAGCGTTCTTTTATATGGATTTGTGCTCGGCAAGGCATAGCGACAAGTCTAAGGTCTGCGCGCTAGCGTGGAGGTTGTATCGTGGCATATAAAGAAGGACCCAATCCAGTGACAGATCCTGTAAAAGTGGCGCCTGGCGTGAAAATGTTTGCAGAGGTTGTAGGCAGGGGTAAGCCAATGGTGCTCGTCCACGGCTTCGGCTTAGACCACAGGATGTGGAAGTACCAGATCCCCTACCTAAAGAACCACGGCTATCACGTAGTTTCTATTGACCTACGGGGGTTTGGAGACTCGAAAGACATGCCAGCCAGCTACACGTACGATACGTGGGCCAACGATCTCGGCAAGGCCATTGATAAGTTCGAGAGGGATGATGTAACGCTTGTGGGCTACTCACTCGGTGGGGCGATTGCCATGCATTATATGGCGACGCATGATGATCCGCCTGTAAACAGACTCGCTCTTGTCGCAGCGGCCGGGCCATATATGACCTGGAGTCGGGAGAGTGTCTTGCAGCGTTTGGCCAGCTACAGTGGCGGCCTCATCGGAGGTCTTGCTGAAGCGTTTGTGTCAATTTTGACCCTACGTTTGGACAAAATATTGTATGCCGCAACCAGGACAGGCGCAGTGCTCGCTAACCAGATGCTCCTAGACGTCGGCAACATTGTAGATCACTGGTCCTGCCTTGGCCGCGATGCCATATTCTTTGATACACTCATTGGTCTCATCGAGGGTGGGGCATCCCCTCAACTGATCCCCCGGATTTATGGTGATGAAGCCCTAAGCGCGGAGGCGGATCTTGAGTGGATAGAAGATATGTTACAAGCAAGTTCTCCTGAGGCGTTGATAGGCGGGCTCGAGGAAATGCGAGACAAGGATCAGAAGAGAAGCTTGGAAGATATAGCCGTACCAACGACCATAGTCGGCGGGACGATGGATCTATTGGTGCCCCCTTGGTTGATTGCAGAGCAGCTCATGCAAATTGAAGGCGCGAAGCTCTGTATGTTACTAGGAGGTCATGGACTTTTCTTCGAGCAGGTAGATGCGCTCAACCAAGCATTAGCAGAAAGGTAGGCCCCCTTGAGGTCATAGTATTTCGATAGGAATCCCCTTCCAAGAAGTGCAGAGGCTCCGACCAATTTTGCGGAGTACGTACTTAATACAAGCGCGCATTGGCGTGATCGCTCGCTTAAATGCTGCTTGTTTCCGTTTAAGAGGGCGGAGCACACGATGTACAAGCCGCCCCACCAAGTTTTAACGATTAGGCATAAAGTACCACGTTTGAAAAAGAAGTGACAGCATGCTCAGGGAGGAAAAGGCAGTATCTAAGTTAGCGATCAGCCGTGAGCTATGCAATAAATGCGGACTGTGTGTGTCGGCCTGCCCGTTCACTGCATCCACACGGCTTGCAGATGTTGATATCCTCGACGTCACCCCAACGAACTGCATCTCCTGCGGCCATTGTGCTGCTATTTGTCCATCTGGTGCACTCACGCACGCTGATTTTCCGCTAGGCGCTTTGCATTCTTTCAATCAGGAGTCGTTGCCATCTGCTGAACAGATCAAACAGCTGCTCATAACGCGCCGTTCGATTCGAGCGTTTGAAGATACGCCGGTCGAACGAGGGCTAATCGAACAGATGATCGAAGGAGCGCGGTACGCTCCCACGGGACATAATGTACAAAGCACGGAATTCGTCGTCGTAGAGGACAAAGCGACGTTGCATAAAATCACCGAACTGACGGCAGAGTACTTGGCAAAAGCATCAAAGCAGCTTCGCAATCCCCTTATACGTAGGATAATGAGTGCTGCGGGTGCCCGAGATTTGATGTCGGCCGCACTCCCGATGATATCAGACATGCAAACAGTGGCAGAGGATGTTCGAAATGGGCATGATGATGTTCTTTACAGCGCACCTTATCTTCTGGTCTTTCACGCGAATAGGAGTACGATGTTCGCTGATGTGAATGCGCAGCTCTCCCTCCATAACGCGGCCCTCATGTGTGGGGGGTTGGGACTAGGGTGCTTCTACGCGGGATACGTTATTGGCTCATGTGGTCGCGACGCTCGGATTCAAAAGTTGCTGTCAATTCCTGATAGCCACAAGATCTATGCTGCCCTCGCGTTTGGAATTCCAAAATATCGATTCAAGCAATGGATGGAGCGAAATCCACCTAAGATTACATGGATCTGATGTAACTAACGAAACAAATCATCGAGAACAGTGGAGGCTCCGACTCGGATTCAAATCCCGGCTCGGGCGCTCCTTTTTTGATATAGAATAACTGGCGCAGTTATTTGCTTCTATGAACTGGAAAATAGTATCTGTTTTCGATTCGAGGGACGACAGGCGATTCTCTAAGTCAATGGAATCAGAAGTTGCGCAACAGTTGTCTACTTCCTTGTCTACTGCGACAAGAAAGGCAAGCTTTCCTTCGTGCTCGTCTGATAATTGTCCGCTTTCGATCCTGCCAGCTTGCGAAATTCACGCGGCAGCCGGATAATCGGGTAAGAGTGCGACGGCTTCGCGCTTTGAACGCTTATTGTGTGCGTGCAAATCGGTTGCATACTCCCGCTGATGTGCCGTTTGCGCATAACGGTTGCGATTCGTGGCGACTTACATCAGTATCGGGAATCGGGGCTATCATTAGTTTTTTTTAGACTTAGGAAACGAACGAAAGCGAAACAATTAAAGCTCAAGCATGGTCGTTAACACGTCAACGGTCTTCCCAGCGCTAGTCGCTAATGTGACTTATACAATCAAAGGTAACGCACCCGCACAAACAGCGCAGGGCGTAGACGTGCCTCTCATTGCTGGGGTTTTTGGAGTTGCTGTCGCGGCTATTGGAGCAGTTTATATTATTTCATTGACGGGAAAATAGTGGCCCTAAGCTGCAAGTCTAGGCGTAGAATAAGCGCAACTAAGGTTGTAAACCGCCCCCCTCCTAATAAGGAAGACTTATTTGGACCAAGCATCGACCCATGCAACGGGGGCGGTAACAGCGTTAGAACTACTTAAACCGAGGCATCCCATAAGTATAGCTAGAACGTATTTGAAGTTTTATTACAAATTTAGTACGTTACAGCGGTACCCTTCCCGTTGTGCTCTTCGCCAGTGATGCCGGAGTAGTCTCTGATATAGCGCGGACGGCGGTACTCTTCGCAATACGGAACGTGCTCCCTATCGCTGCGCAGCCTACAATGGGCGTACTTCTCGCACCGTGCCAGTTCATCACGCTTGCATTTCATGCAAGGCACCTTAAAGAGGGCTATCCGCGCGTTGGGAAACTAGCCGGTTGACAAGCTCACTTTGATGATCGTGTGAACCGAATCTTATGTGACAGTCATCTGTGCCGCACTCTCCGATGGCTGATACGTGCTGTCGCCTGAGTAGCGCAATGTGACGTTATACGTGCCCGCACTCAGACTGCTTGCGTCAAGGAACGCTGTAGAGTAACAATCACTAGAACCTCCCGACGATACCGTTCCAATTGACCTGCCTTCTGTCCTATAACGGTGACTGTTCCATGGCCGCAAATCAAGATCCCTGACGCGGCTAATACGTTGATCCCCAAGGTTGGGAAGCTCTTACTAACCTTCGGAACATTGTCGAATCGAATCGAGGTCGCGCTCTTTGTGGGCGTAGGCGTAGGTGTTGACGTTGGTGTTGGACTAGTGCAACCCGCTATCGAGAACGAAGTAATCATCAGAAGAACGACCATCGCAGTTACTTTTTTGATCGTATATCTCGCCTCATCTGGTTCGTGGAAAAACAAACTAACCACGTATGAAGACGGTGACATACGTTAAACATTGTGCGATTGAGGTTGATCTGTGAAGCAGGTTAACACGATAGTTTAGCCGCATGCGGTTAGCGAATTGCCGGTTTGTCTATTGATTTTTTTTCGCATAATCACGACGAGGAACCACGTTTAAAATCACAACCGTTATTGCCGATAACTATCATATCTATGTTTCTTTCGATTTCAAGCACATATAGGGCTCCGTTCACAACATAACCCAAGAAGGCACGAGTGACAGGACAGGAATAGTTAAGCCAACCTTCGCGTCTTGCATAAGGTCTACAATTTGAAACCGATACTACAATAATTGTTCTTTTTCTCGTGCTTGCCTCTTTGTTAGTATCGGGTTGCACATCGACCTCTAAGGATGTAAATGGTGCGGTTAATTCAACACAAGCGACGGCTGTCCCGAAGGCGGATGATGTCCAAGTGCGAGTGTCCGCCTCCCACGCAACCGTGCCGCAGCAAATTGACACGTGTACACCAAAGCTGGCTACAAATACGTCGCGTTTAACTGCACGGTAAAAAACATAGCTGCGTCGCGCCTAGTCACCAACCCATTTAACTGGCAACTACGAGACACGGCAGGTGGCGTCTACCAACCAGCAACCCCGACCTTTAGCTCGGACATAAATGGGCTTCAAGTCATTCAAACCAGGCCAGGCATGTCGTCAGCGGTTTGGTAGTTTTTGAGGTGCCCCAGAACGCACAGCTTAAGTCGATAACATACACTGGCGGTTCGAATAACGTCATACTGAATATCTAATCGCGATCGATTTCAAGCAAACCGATAACTGCATCACCACGGGATATGGCCGGGCGGCGGTACAGCCTGCAATACGGAACCTGATCATTATCACCACAAAGTTTGCAGCCGTTATATCTCTCGCATCTTCGACAGTCTATCACTGTACAGATAATCGGCCGGCCTCTATGTCTTTAAATATATCGGCGAGATTGCCGAAACGTAAACGACGCTCTTTATGGCGTGCGTTTATCGTGGCCTACCTCGTTATTATCTCAATGCGGCAACATTCCGCGCGGGTGTTACATCCTGGATGGTATCTCCCCCGTTTGTCGATGCCATCTCCCTATTCTATGAGCCGTATCTCCTGGCCGTTTATCACTATTAACTCAGCTGCTTCTATCTCCCGTAGAACGCTTTTTAAGTTCTTATTTTCGCGATTCAATGGACGCATCGCGTCCGTTAACTCATCAATACTAAAACGGTTTCCCGTATCCTCTATAACTGAGCATCAAGAGCGTTGAATATACTTCTCTCGCAGCGTCGCTTTTTAAAGAATGTGTGCGTGGGTCGATCATAACACCGTTTAGGATGCTTATTACTCGATGAGTTCTAAATGCATCGCCTCTTTATCGTCGCTATCATGTCGTCTACAGGGATGCGCTCGCTCTTGCTCTTGCCGCGCGGTCGTACGCCTCAAGCCCGCCGGCCATCTCGATGATCGTTCTCCCCATTGATCTTGATTCCGTAGTCATGAGATTAGCTCGTTCCATCATCGCGGGAGCTGACCACATAATTGCTTTCATCAGGATGTCAAACTTCAAGGAGACGGACTCAAAGCGCTTGATCGTCCCCCCCGGAGCGAGGAGCAAGGTCAAGCCTATCGCGTCCTCCCCGAACCTCGTTATGGGGAGATAATTAGAAGCGAGGAGTTCGGGCCTCATCGACACGTGTCCGACTGTCCACGTGCCGTCGATGCAGACCTCGCCCTCCATCTCGGGAAAGCCCCTGTTGAATAGGTCCCCCGTCATCTCCCCGGCCTCTCCGAAAGACGACGCTACACTCATGATCTCGTCAGGCAACACCATGGTAAAGCTCTTATACCGCGCCTTTATCCCGGCAGCCCTGCAGAGCGCGACCCATACGGAGTTCATGTGGAAGCACGTCCCCGTGCCTCTCTTCAAGCTGTCGCTCACGCTATTCAAGGACAAGAATTCGGGCGTGAACTTGGTCTTGACGAACCAGTACGCCGCCTCGGCGAATTCGTAATCGGACAGCTCATAGGCACGGAGCTCGTTCGCCATCGCGATGACCAAGGGCTCTCGCGGGTTGCACCACCGCGTCGGCCTCAAGTACTTCTCGTTCGAGATGCAGTGCTTCATGCCCTCGCGGTACTCGGGGAGCTCATACTCCCGCGTCGGCCGGACGTACCGCTCCTCGTCGGGGTCCATCGTCTGCATTTTCCTGAGGGCGCCGGGGTTTGCGAGCGTCTTGACGATCGTCGATCCCGTCGCTAACATTGACTGCTTCGGCGCCTCTTGTGAGGGGTGCCCGTGCTCGGTGATCTCGCTCACGTGTGTCATGTTTGCCTCCTTATTTCGCTTCTTCTACGTCTCGTTTGAAAATCTTGGCTAGCTGTACGGCGCACCCGCGCATCTCTGCAGACTTCAAGCGACTGATGGTCTGATCGATAACGGGTCCGGGCCGGTCGCAGACGGGGCAGTGTTCGAGCAACCGCACCTTGTCGCCGGTCATGACGAAGCCGGGGTAGCTGTAGACGAGCGGATCGAGGAACGCGAAGCGCCCGAATTTCTCATAGCCAACGGGCGTAAGGCTCGCGTCAAGGACGAAGAGCCTCAACCACGGAGGGGGGTGGTAGTAGTGCCCCTCGGGGCACGTGATCATTATTGAGTTCATCTCAGACATCCCATATATGTCAAGGCAGTGTGTTTCTGGGATGCCCAGCACCTCCTCGACCCGCTTCCTGAAACTCTCATGGGGGATGTTCTTCCCGTCACGTGTTTTCCAGCCGCCGGCGGTCCGCAAAAATCCTCGCTCACCGAACTCAAAGCGCTTCCCCTGTGCCTCCAAAGAGTCCAGAAATACGCTGAAGAGGGCAGGAGGGGCGAGCATCCAGATCGTATCGGTGGTCTTATCGTAACGCTCGAGCCACGTGGCGCCAATAGTGAAAATCTTGCGTAATTGCTCTTCAGCAGAGAGCTGCTCAGCTGCATCATTAGTGTCAACCGCTGCCCGCATAGCTAGTTCTGCGCTTATGTCAAAGTCGAGTGCGTAATGATGGTCCTCAAAAAACTGGTCAAGAGGCCCCTGCACCTTGGCAACAAAGAGGTTTGCCCTCGTTGGTTTGGGAAACAGCGATAAGGCATGATCTATGCTTGTGGGATCACATAAATCTATCAACATCTTGGTCATGCCATACTGAAGATAACGAGCGGTCTTCATATCCCTGGGGATCACGGTAGGCTGCCCGCTTGTGCCAGTGCTATGGGTCACCATGAGCCCTGCCGCGTTGTAGGCGTTGAGGACGTCGTCAAACGTCGGGTTAGCGCTCTCGATAGTCACCGGGGGGAGGTCGCCTGTATAAACGTCCGCGATCCAGCCAGCGAAGTCCTTCCCCGACGGGTGCCACTTGAAGGTGAGGTCGGGAACGAGGGGGATCTTCTCCAAGTCGTCGTAGGTCTTAACGTCGTCAGGAGTGACGCCCTTGGTGTCGCAGTACCGACGGTAGAAGCGATTCAAGGTATAGTGGCGCGTGAAGGTATACTTGATCGCCTTGAGCTGCATCACGCGTGCCTCCTCTACCGGCACTCGAAGGAGATTAACTGGCTTGTATAGGGCCTCTTCGGCGGGCGTCCACGTCTCGCGTGGAGGGACGTAAGAAAGCCCTATCCGCTCGTTGAGTCGGTGTAATCTATCTTGGATCTGTGTTTCTTTTGCTGCCTCCATATGTACCTCCTCGTGAACAGATCATATCTTTTGTCCTGCTGCCTAATCCACGTTTGTTTTACAAGGGCCGCAAAGTATCGCCGGAAGAGGGTGTTTAAGCCCGTTCTTGCTTGCGACCGAGTTAGCATCGTTATGTCACAAAATGCCCCGCTCAAGCGTTCGTTTTTGTCCTGAACATTACGCGGTATACGGACTACAAAGGGCAATGTTTTGGCTATAAAGCTTCCCCCACTACACGCTGCTAAGCGCTACGACCGTGATAATACTTTAGTTCACCCTTTAACGGTAAAAGGCTTTGGTCATTTTTTCAGTGAAAACCCTGTGCGTGTCTGTACATTCATAACAACAAAGCAGAGGCGCGCTTTCAGCGCGTTCCCTGTAGGCTGCACCGGCAGGCAGCACCTTAGGCTGATCGCTCTGTGAGAGACGTTTTTTAACAAAATGCTGACCCTACCGAGCTCAATCGCACGACGCGCCTGTTATCTCGCAGCCCGCAACCGCACGAGTGAGTACGCCACCATCCCTACAACAAACAGAACGGCTGTCAGGATGATGAGCCACGTGATCTGGAAGATGACGTCCGGGCTTAACCCCGTGCCGTAGGTAAGCACTGATCGAAGGGCGATGACGGCGTGGGTCCACGGGAGGAGGTCGTACACCTGGTAGGTCCGGCCAGCAAATTCGCCGAGCACCTGTTCTGGCAGCGGCATAAAAGCTCCGGACAAAAAGGAGAGCGGCACTGAGATGAGTCCAGCTAAGCTTGCTGCTTGCAAAAAGGTTCCCGTGAATGATGCAATGATCAACCCCAGAGAGATGGCGGCCATCCCGGCGATGACGCCTATAAGCACAGCAAGACCGAGGGAACTGAAATCGCCCTGGTAGTGAAATCCCAACGCTATGGCAACGGCAATAAGAAGCACCATTTGTCCCGCAATGACTAACGTCCACCTGAGGAACGTTCCAGACAAGAGGTCGAACCCCCGGGCCTTCGACAGTTTCAGTCTGTCTAATACCCCCGTTTCAACGTCTTGAGCCAAAGCACTGGCAACGAGGGTTACTTGCAACAACACGGCGAAGACGATAATCCCAGGTACCATGTAATCAAACAACGAGAAGGACTGTGTCCCAGCGATAGAGAGCGATTCAACGGGAATATAATCTGCGTAGAGATTATTGCCGGTTCCAGGTGCGGCGCGCGCTGTGGCGTTCGCTTGCACGCCGCTCTTGTAGCGATCGAAGATTCCTGTGACAAGAGCGTTCGTGGTGGCATAATTCACATAACCAGAATCCCCTCGAATGAGAAGCGTTGACGTCACGTTCCCAGCCTCGGGCAACGTGACGTTGGAGCCAGGCAGGCCCACCCCAGCAGAGCCCACGCCTTCGCTGCCAGCAGCGATGCCGGACGCAAGGGGGTTTGAGTTGGCGATCGTCTGCTGGCCGACCGACGAGGTGATGGCCGCTCGCGTGGAGTTGTTGACCATGGCGGCGAAGGCGTTGGAGAAGTTCTCGGGGATGATGATGAGAGCGTCGATACCGCGGCTCTTTAAAAGGTCGTTTGCTTCGTCTTCGCTCACGTTCTTGAGGTGAAACGCGTGATTTGTGCTATTCTCGGCCGTTGCGTTTTCGAGCACCTGGGTGAAGTCTGTGCCGTAGTTGACGTACTTGGTAGTATTGTTGATAGCAAGCTGGATGCCCGCGTCATTGTTAATGACAGCTACTTGGTGGGGATAGCCGCCATAAAGGGACGAGCTGCTGCCATATCCGAAATTAAAGAGGCAGATGATGACGATGGGGAAACCAGTTAAGAACAGTAATTGGCGTTTGTCCCTCGCGGTCTCTCGAATTCCTTTTACTGCGACGTCGATCGATTTCACGATTCCTCTCCTCGAGGCAGCTCACGTTTTGTGAAAGGGCGATCACTTGTCATTTCTGAGTACATGAACATAATAGCAGAAAATCTGTCTTTTTAAGCTTATTGGCGCAAGGTAAGGACCTATAAACAGAGGTAGAGCATCACGTAGCAGAAGTCTATTAGCAACTCGCGTAAATATAGGATGAGCGAAAAAAAAACCCACGCGACGTGCCATCACCCTCATAAGTGGAAGGATGTATTGCGAAAGATCCCTCGCTTCAGCTATCGAATATTCCCCTAGCATATAGCCTTCGACGTCTTTAATGCACTCAAACTTCTCGCGCGCCGCACTTGCTTCTATAAGTTTCCACATAATCTCTTCAGATGAGCTCAATGGAGTCGCACGATCTGTTCGATACTCGTCTATAATGATGAAAAATCCGCCTTTCTTGAGCTTCTTCTTTACTTCACGAAGGACCTGAAGCTTATCAGTTGAGTGACTCAACGCGTCCATAACAAAGACTATATCATACGTATTATCCTCAAAGGCGCTTAAATCGTGGAAGTCGCCGATTTGAAAGGATGCGTTTGGGATCTTTGCATAGCGTTTTAAAGGATTGAGCGAGAGATCAATCCCATCAAAATTAACCGCAGGGTTCCGTTTTGCTAGAAATGCGATATTACTGCCAAATCCGTATGCAAGTTCTAGCACGTTTTTTGCTTCGCTAGTGTGGATGTACCTTTCAACGATCTTTGCCTGTTCTGTCAAATCTCGTTTTTTGAATTTCCCGTCATAGCTAATCCCGTAGTGACAAAAGCCTCCTTGAAATACAACACTTAAGCGGGCATGAGCGTACCGTTTGATGATTTGTGGTGTCGTTCGTGGCTCGTCAATTAGGCGTGGTATATTAAATATCTTGCCAATCTGACTAAGGCATAATTCAAGATTGTCATTATGTTCAGCGATTCGCTGTTCAATTGCTGTGTCAGCTGAGTGGTTCGAAACCATTAGTTAAACAGTCACATTGTATTCCCATAAACTCTTATCTAAACGGACAAAATCGAACCGTCTTTCAATTTTTGTTTTTTATCTGAATATCTTCCAATCTGAGTTTTACACGGCTTATGGGTTCGACGCATAGTTAGCCGTCGCCTTTCTCGTATTTGTCGGCAAGGTCTAGCAGATTATTGACGGCGTCATCATGCGTAAGAAGCTGGCCGCGCTTGCCTATGAGTCGCGTTAAATAACGCATAAAACGTTTGTGCGTATCTTTCGACACGCTAAGGCTTGCGCGATCCTCTTTTTTCATCACACGACTCATTATCTTACCCCTTATAATGCGTTTGACTCTTTGTTTTAGTATAAATCGTATGCAGCGTATGAATTTATATATTCTGAGGTCGTTTAGCCAGCGCCAATGATGATGCTAACGAATACGTATTTATGCGATTGTGTGTTGTTCTTTAGTCAACAGGCAAAAAGACGACTTATCGCTTTTTAAGCAGATTATGCCTAATATACCATTTGTAGACACGTTGTCAAAGACTGTGGGCTTGTTAGTCGGAATTGTCACAATCATCTCGGTGATTGCTGCATCACTAGGCGGTTTTATCTGACTGCATTTCGGCCAACAGTCAAATGATTCAACACCTACTCAGCTTCCGTATACTACGACACTTTGCTGGGGGAATAGTCAGACAGGAAAAGCTTTTAGAGCTCGGACTTCCGGAGTTAAAAGAAGAACTTTATAAATAGAAATTGAAGGAGCAGGACAATGGCTACATACAATGCTTTTGCTCAAGAATGGCTGGATGCATGGAAACGGAAAATCGCTGAATCTCAGGAGTACAAAGAAATTGCAAAAGACTGGGAAGGCAGCGTTGCCCTGATTTGTAATGCCGATCCCTCAAAAAATGTTCCAAAACCCCTTTACCTTTTTACCGATTACTGGCACGGAGACGTCCGTGATTTTCTCATTTGTGACGAAGCTAAAACGCAAACCGCAAAATTTATTTTGACCGGCGATTACGCCCGCTGGAAACAAGTTGCTAAAAAAGAACTCGACGCAACAAAAGCTTTGATGCAGGGGAAATTAAAATTAAAAGGCGATCTGACTTATGTCGTACGCAACGTTAAAGCCGTCAACAAGGTTATTGACCTTTTGACAGAAGTGAACACCGTTTGGCCCGATGACGTTTGATAATACGTAAAGAATGATCACGACCGTTCCTTATAGCACATAGAAGGAGAACATCGTGGCTTACGACAACAGTTTATCCTTTGTTTACTTTGGTCCGACAAAAATTATTTTCGGCAGTGGCAAGCTTAAGGAATTATAGCTTACCAAAGCAGATATTGAATATCCGTAGCCTGGGTCTCCCGGATTCAGGATTTCACAATTAAAGGAAAAATTTCTTTAGCTCTCGTGCGATTTCCGGCTTGCCATATAGTGTCGCTTTATGGTCAAGGCCTTTAAGTTCAATGCGATGAATATGGGGCAATACTTTGTTCAAGCCATCGAGGCTATGTTTCAATAATAAGGGGCTCTTGCTGCCGCCGAGCAATAACACTTCTGCGGATACGTCTTTGAAACTCTCAAGTTTTCCTTCAGTTTCGTTGACGAGCATAAGGTCATAGTGCAGTGAGGGCATTAAATCTTTGAGCTGCACATCCCCGTCACCTTTGGTATTCGATTCATATACTGCCAATATGAAAGCGAAAATTAGTTTCCATACTGAACGCGGCATGTGATATAACAGTGAATACGGTGGTTTGTCACCGCTTACTTTGGTATCCATATCTAAGCCTGTTACCATCGCTGAGGTCAGTTTGCCTTCGACTATCTCTTTATCCATGCGCTGCATTGGCAGATTAAATTTCTCCATCTCCGACTTGTTAACGTAAAGATGCGGCTCGTAGAGGGCAACTTTATGGATGCTCGGCAGTGTAAGAGATGATTGCAGTATGATAAGGGCACCCGTGGCCACACCGAAGAGATAGTGAGCGCCTGTTTTTTTTAGGAGTGCGTCCAAGTCTTCAGTTTCTTTTTGTTGACCGTAGTTATCCCCAAATGGTCCGCTTAAACCGCGGCCACGACGGTCTGGAATATATACGGTAAACTCATCAGATAGTGCAGTACCTAGCTTCATAAGGTTTTGAGCGGCCTGTATTCCTCCGTGCATCAGAATGATACCCAGGCCACGCTCATCTGCCTGTAACCGATTATAACACCGTCGTTAGAAGTTGCAGAATTCTTTGTGTATTTTTTGCTTTTTATCACTCATATTTAACTTTCCTTATTTGCACGCTATGGCTGCGGAAATACGGGCGCACATGGACCACTTAGGGTTAAGCTTGAAGGACTTAACGGAACCTTGCGGTTGATGACTGTAGCTAAAACGGCTCGGGCTTGCTCGGCCCGGACGCGTTTAGTGGCGAGTGCCAAACAAGCTTCAAATGGTAAATGGCCGCTGGATTAGTCTCTGATATAACGCGGGCGGCGGTACCCTTGGCAATACGGAACGCCCTCTCTATCCCCGCGGAGCCTACAATGGGCGTACTTCTCGCACCTTTGACAGTTCATCATAGTTGCATTTCATAAACGGCAGCGTAAAGAGGCTTATCCGCGAGGTGGGAAACTAACCGCAGCCAAATGAGAACGCTTAAGCTACCAAACCGTCGTTGTACGTTTTTGACTCATTTTTTCGTCAAGGGGGGGTGAATACGTAAATGGACGAACAGAGGTATTGTAAAAACTGTGGAGCAGCTATTTCGCCCGGAGCTGCGTTTTGTGCAAACTGCGGTAAGACGTTTATCAGGCCGACATCTCAGCCGCCGCCTGCACCTCCACCTTCGACATTGGTTGTCAGGTCGACATCTCAGCCGCCGCCTGCACCTCCACTGTCGACATCTCAGCCGCCGCCTGCACCTCCACCGTCGACCTCTAAGGGGGCATCAGGCTATCAAAGACCATACGTACCACCGCCAAAGCCACAACGGCGATTTAAGAAGCGATACATCTTGTACGGTTTTGTGGTTCTCATTGTGCTCGGCATGGCAGTAAGTGCACTTCAAGGCCCGTCTCAGAATACTCAGTCAAATGCTTCGACGACGCCAGCACCGAGCGCAGCGAACACTAACGGAAATGACCCGTTGCTATCAGCTATCGCAACGAACATTCAGAGCACCGATAGCGCGTATAATCCGACGATAACATGGGGAACTGCAGGAGGATTTTCCGTTGATGAACATTGGGTTATCGGAGGCGTCGAATATACTAGAAACCCAGGGTTTACAAACGACGGAAGCACCGCGAACGCGACAGCGGAATTTAATAATCTCACTACTACGATGGCCCCTAATGGAGTTAGTTCTGAGAAAGTCGTTAATGACGGACACGAAACACAATACGCTCTAGCCGAGGTAACAGCGGCGCTCGGACACGCACCGACAACCATTAAGGATATAACATGGCATTACAGCGAGGGCCCAGTAGCATATTATGAGGTAATTCAATATGACCACGTTGTAATATTCATAAATCAAAACCTACACATAGACGACCCATCGGCTCCGGTCACTCCGTAAGCCCGTCATTTTTTCTTTTTCTTGAAAACATATAACGGAGCGTATACAAGAGGACGATTTAGGATACAAAATCACTATTTCGGGAAGTGCTTACGGCCGTCACACCCCCCGCCATTTTTGAGGCCGTTGTCAGTAGTCGGATGCGGCAAAAGTATTACGATTGTGCCCAATATCACGTCGTTATAGGTTATTTTCGGCATAAAAGAAAGATGTATACGCGACCGTTCAAACGGCGTTTATCTCAACGTGTGAGCATGCAACGCGCACGCCGAGGTAGTTTTGATAACTCCCTTATTTTTCGAGCCATCATACTCTCTAACTTAAGCCTTTATAAACCAACAGGGGAGGGGGGAAGCGTATGGTTGAACCGCGGGACACTATTGAAATTGTAAATGTGGTAGCCTCAACCGCGATCGGACTAGAGATAAACCTCAAGCAAGCCACGCTTGCGTTAGAGGGTGCAGATTATGATCCTGAACGGTTTCCGGGCCTCGTCTACCGCACCAAGGACCCGAAGACCGCCGCGTTAATTTTCCGATCGGGAAAAATCGTTTGCACTGGTGCAAAGAGCATAGATGAGGTTCATAAAGCCCTTGAAAACGTATTTCAAAGTCTACGAAATATCGGAATCGACGTGAAGGGAACGCCGGAGATTAAGGTGCAAAACATCGTCGCGTCAGCAGATCTTCACTCA
>Ga0208034_1000576_pt1 | contig 28581 bp, 31 predicted proteins | sample June2015DPH_8_10_FD_184699 | JGI IMG/M metagenome (GOLD analysis project Ga0208034, IMG submission 184699) | Peatland microbial communities from SPRUCE experiment site at the Marcell Experimental Forest, Minnesota, USA - June2015DPH_8_100... | ecosystem: Environmental > Terrestrial > Soil >...
CAAGGATTCCACTCGCCTCTGCCGAAGCCAAATCTCGATGTCCTGCGCGAAATCCTTCGCAGGACTACGAAACCAAACACGCCGCTGGCCGTGTCGAAAATCAGCTACTTACACCACGGGCTGTTAGGCTTAAAGGCAGGGATTCTTTCTGGATCACGGGCTGTACCGAAGTTACCAGTTCGCAGATAGCTTCTGAGAACAGGCGATAGCGCTCAGAACCCAGCAACGCGGAACCAAAACTGCCGGGAGCAAGTTGCAGCCGCCACAACTCAGGTGACCTAATCCCAAGCTGCGGCACTGGAGGCCGCCAGGCATGGGAAACAGGAAGGCCAACTATCGTCGCACCGTACTTCGATTGCCGGACCTGGATCATTCCAAGTCTGCGGTACTCAACAGTCTGGCCTCACCCAGGTCACGCCGTGTCTACCAGTATGCAATCGAGCAGTTCACCGCGTGGTACTGTTCGGAACCCCGCTTGGCTTTCAATCGCATCGTGGTGGTTCGTTACCGCATTCATCTGGAAGCGCGAGGACTGGCCGCCAACACCATCAACCAGCAGCTTGCCGCTGTGCGCCGGTTGGCATACGAAGCGGCCGATGCGGGGCTGCTGAGCCCCGAGTTGGCGGCTGGCATTAGCCGGGTGAAAGGGGTTAAGCAGCTCGGGTATCGCTCTGGAAACTGGCTGAGTCTTGACCAAAGCTCGGAAGTGTTGAGCCGCGCCTTCGGAGACGGACTCCGTGCTAAGAGGGACTATGCCATGTTGGCCATGCTATTGGGCTGTGGATTGCGGAGATCAGAACTGGCCGAGCTGCAAATCGACGACGTCCAAACCCGGCAGGGCCACTGGGCGATTGTGGACCTGATCGGCAAGGGTGGCCATATTCGCACCGTGCCAATCCCGCAATGGGCGAAGCACGCTTTAGACCTCTGGATCGCAGCGGCTAGCATCACCACCGGACGGGTCTTCCGAGCGGTCAGTAAGAAGGGCAAGGTTTGGGGTACGGGGATCTCTCCGAATGTGGTCTGGTACGTCGTCCAGGGTTGCTGCAAGCGAGCAGGGCTAGACCATATTGCCCCGCATGACTTGCGACGAACCTGCGCGAAGCTGTGTCACACCAGCGGCGGTGAACTTGAGCAGATTCAATTCTTGTTGGGTCACGCATCGGTCCAAACCACGGAGCGCTATCTTGGCTGTAAGCAAAATCTTGGGAGCCCCGTGAACGACCGCTTTTATCTGGGGATCGTTACCGCTGGTTGAGGCTGGTTGAAGTCGTTGAAGTCGGGAGTCGATTCGCGGTTTTCGACAATTTGGCGAGGCGCGGGCGTATATTGCACTGGTGAAGAGAAGGAAGGGATTCCGCAAGAAGAGATCACCCACCCCATCGAGGTGGGACAGCAACTTCCGCCCCGCTTTCCGCGGCTACCCGGTTGCCACCGTGGCTTTCTACGGACCCAACGACAAACTGGCCACCAAAGTCGTCGTTAGCGTGATCTTGACTGAAAGTAACGAGCCGGATGTTCTCAACCGCTGGTTCTCCGAGGGCGACTTGGACGTACGCTACGATCTCGCCATCGGTGAGCAGATTCTGGCCTTCCTAAAGCCTTACGCACCCCGCTCCACCGTGGTCACCGACAGGATTATCGGCTGCCCGCACGAAGAAGGCATAGACTACCCAGAAGGAGCTTCTTGTCCCCAGTGTCCCTATTGGGCCGGGCGTGACCGATTCACGCACGAGCGGATTCAGTGAACGAACAACACCAGGCCGTAACCATTCAACGAAATCGGTCGTGAGCGCTATCGCCTGATTACGACAGTTGAGGATAGGCAGTTATCGCCTTAACTTCAAATATCGACTCTGTACGAAACCCATGATCTGAGCATGTTCGGGGGAAGTCGCTTTGTGCAACGCGGCATACCAGAGTGCGGCGCCCGACAAATCTCTGACCGTATCTGCCCATTGGGGCGTTATTAGCCAATCTATGTACTGCACGACTTCGATGGGCTCTGATAGCCTGCATGAACCTCCTACGCCCAGTTCACTGTCCGTGAGCAAGCGGCGATCTGCGGTAAAGATATATGTGATCGCCTTCGTCTGTGCGTCCCAGGCGATCGTAAACCGCTTCTTATCTATCCTGACCGAAGCACAGGGATCATGGTGGCTGATGTCGGTGAGGCACTGCTGAGAGCGGGTTTGTGCCTTTAGCACGTACGATGGAGCCTGCGAACCAAGGTCAGGCACGTGTGTTTCTTGTGCTCCAGCTTGCAGAGCAAACAGCACCACCAATGCGAAGAAGTCCAGAGACTGCCATCGACTTTTTGACATGCGCCGTTAAATAGTAGCACGTCAAACTGGCGTAATATCCCCATTACACAAGTCCTATTAAAGGGAATGTCAAGAGACATTTTTCACCCCTCGCCGGAGGCAGTGAGATGTTCACGCGCCATCCAGCCCCTCTCCACATTAGCTGAGCTTTTCCGTCTTTTCCGTTTTTGGTCTGCCGCTGTGAGAGCGGCGGACCAACGTGGTACTGCATCCAATGAGTTTGGCTCATTTGGCACCGTTTCGGGATTGGTTGTGTAATCGCCTGATTACAACATCTATCCGACTGACCTGTGGTTTCCGAGCGACCTGTCGATCATCGGTTTCAATGCCTGAGCCTTTTCTGGGTCGAGTGCCGGAACTATTGCAGCTTTGCGTACTCCGCTTTGGCTTGGATGAGGATGGGGACGTCGGGGTCGGCATTTTTCCAGAGCGTGAGGAACTCTTGATACGCCGCATGTGCTTTGGTCGTATTGCCCTGCATGGCGTAAGCACGTGCCAATCCGAGGCGAGCCAGCGCTGCCCATGGAAAGTTCACCACCAGTCCGTAGCGGTCAACGAACTTCTGAAATTCCGACGACAGATCCTCGGCGATAAACTTGTCTGCATTTGAAACTTGCAACACTACCTCCCTGTCAGCCGCACAGTGGGAAGTGTGGTTGCGACCACGAATTTCAACATCTAAGGTCTATCATAAGAGTTGACGAAATTCCCCGGACTCCCGGGTTTGCGACAAAGAGTTTAGCGACAAAAAGCTTTCGCAGAAAGAGACCTCTATGAAAAGCAATCTTACGAAGTTAGGCTGGAGGAGCGCAGTGCTCGCCCTGGCGCTCTCGACCGCAGTCTTCCCCGCGCGAGCCACCGCTCAAGACCAAGGTCAACAGGATGATCCCCCCACTCGTGTCGCTCGACTCGGTTACATCGAGGGTTCGGTTTCCTTCCAACCAGCCAGCGAGACCGATTGGGTCCAAGCCGTTGCTAATCGCCCCATGACGACCGGCGACAAGCTCTGGGCCGACAAAGGCTCGCGCGCCGAATTGCAGCTCGGATCAGCCGTGATTCGCCTGAGCGAGAACACCGGCGTCTCCTTCCTCAACCTGGATGACCATACCGTGCAGATCCAACTTTCGTCGGGTACGATCAACCTTCGTGTGCGCCGCCTCGATCAGGACGATGCCTTTGAGGTGGATACACCGGACCTGGCGTTCACGGTTTCTCAGCCCGGAAACTACCGGCTGGACGCTAGTGAAGACGGCACCTCCACCGTCGTCAGTCTGCGCGACGGCGGAGGCCAGGCCACCGGCAACGGCCAAACCTACACGCTGTCCGCCGGACAACGAGCCACCTTCAGCGCAGGAACCGATTCGCTGAACGCCGATGTAGAAGACCTCGGGGGCCCCGACCAATTCGACAACTGGGCCGACGGGCGCGATCATCGCTACGATGATTCGCGTTCGGCGCAATATGTATCGCGCGATGTCGTCGGCTACGAAGACCTGGATGACAATGGAAGCTGGCGCGACGATCGGGACTATGGTCACGTCTGGTACCCAAACAATGTCGGTCCGGGCTGGGCGCCGTATCGCGAGGGCCACTGGGACTGGATTTCCCCCTGGGGATACACCTGGGTCGATGACTCCGCCTGGGGCTACGCGCCGTTTCACTATGGACGCTGGGTAACCGTGGGCGGCCGCTGGGGCTGGATAGCCGGACCGGTGAATGTGCAGCCCGTGTATGCGCCAGCGCTGGTTGTCTTCATCGGCGGAGGCGGCGGGGGTTTCGGCGGCGATGTGGGATGGTTCCCGCTGGGTCCGCGCGAAGTTTACGTGCCACCATACCAAGTCAGCCGCGGCTACATGAACCAGGTGAATGTCAGCAACACCACGGTCAACACCACCACGATCACCAACGTCTATAACAACACCATCATCAATAATCAAACCACGAACATCACAAATGTGAACTATGTGAACAGGAATGTTCAGGGTGCGGTGACGGTGGTTCCGCAACGTGCCTTTGCCGGCGCGCAGCCCGTCGGCCGCGCGGCAATTGCCGTAAACCCACAGCAGATTGCCAGGGCGCCCGTAAGCGCGAGGGTCGCCGTGGTTCCCACCGAGCAAAGCGTACTGGGAGCGAAAGCTTCGACTGCGAATCATGTGACCGCGCCGCCGGCAGCAGTAATGAACCGGCAGGTGGTGGCGAAGCGGACGCCGCCTCCGCCGCCAGTGCCGTTTGCAAAACAGCAGCAGGCCCTGGCAGCACATCCCGGAGAGCCTTTGGCGAAGCACGAGATCCAGAGCTTGCGTCCAGCCGGCGCCGCGGCTGCGCATCCGATGGTGAAGGTGGCGCCTCCTGGCAAACCGGCGACGCCGACCACTGGCCGTCCCGGCAACCCGCCCAATGCTGGCCGCCCGGGACAGCCGACTCCGCCGCCCGCGGAGACGAATCGTCCTCCGGCAGCACAACCGCCGAACCGTCCTCCGGCAGCGCGGCCGCAGAACCGTCCTCCGGTGGCGCAACCGCCGAATCGTCCTCCGGTGGCGCAACCCAACCAGCCGCCTCCGCGACCGCAAACGTCTCCACCTGCAGCGGCAAAGCCGACGCCTCCGGCAGAATCGAATCGTCCGCCGGCAGCGCAGCCGAATCGCCCGGCGCCGCCCGCTGAGACGAATCGCCCACCGGCAGCACAGCCGCAGAATCGTCCACCGACAGCACAACCGCCGAATCGCCCGCCGGCAGCGCAACCCAGCCAGCCGCCTCCGCGACCGCAAACGCCTCCACCTGCAGCTGCGAAGCCGACGCCGCCGCCTCCGCATCAGCAACCGAACTTGACGCCAGAGCAGAAAAAGAAGCAGGAAGAACAACAGAAGAAACAAGAAAAGCCGCCGGGCGCGTAGAGGCGAGGTTGCGCAGACGAGCATGTGAGAGGTCAGAAATTTAACGGGCATCCCGGGCAGTGTCGGGATGCCTTTTTTTGCAACCGAAAACCGGCGCCGGAATCTGATCACCTCCCCCACTGGACTGGTTCCTGAGCGCAAATCCTGTCCCACCTCCTGCCATACCGGTGCTGGCCGAACGTGGAGGCACACAGCTCAAAACGCCTCGCCCAGTGATAGTGGTGGATACACGTGAGCAGAATCCATTCGACTTCTCGCGCCTCGAGGGCTGGTTCAGCGGAGTTGAAAGGAGAGCACTGAAGCTGGGCGACTACTCGATTTCGGGACTTGAGGACATCTGCGTTGTCGAGCGCAAGGATCTCTCGGATCTGGTGCGCTCCTTCACCCTCGAGCGCCCAGTGTTTGTTGCTCGCCTGCGGCAGATGGCGGAATACCCTCACTGCTTGCTGGTGGTCTCTGCTGCTTTGAGCCAAGTCAAATCGCCTCTCTGACAATGTCGGCGGTGTCAAGCACGTTTCGAGCACACCACGGCATGCGCTCGGAAGAAGAGCGCCATTTCGCTCTAAAGGAAAAAATGCCCAATCCAACCAAGGCTCGCGTCGTAATCCTCTCAGGTCAGGAAACTCGGTCCGACCCATGCATCTCTTCGGTCGCAACTCGATCATGATTACTAGTTCGAACTCCTCCGTGAAGAGGAGCGGGATGCCCAATCAATTACTCGGTGTTCTACTGCACACCACGGCGATTTTCGGGCTGTCCCGCGTGCGAACCGAACTTGACCCACTGTTGATAGTCCCATCCCTGGCGCATCATCCAATACAGACGAACCGCCAGTCGCCGGGCCATGGCGACCGCCAGCAGCAGAATGCCGACGGGAGTCGTGAGGGCGAACAGGGTCAGCAGCGCAACATCGAAGAGCTTGCCCCACCAGGAGCGTGGCACTTCGGCGATGAGAACCAAACATGCCAGCACCGCCAGTTGCGATTGCGAGTCGGTGATGATGGCATGCACCTCGCTGGAATCGGGAACACACAACGAAGGCCCAGAGGACCGAGGTTTCGCATCCGGGACGAAACCAGGAACAAGGGCGGCAGAGATTCGATCGCCAAGGCAATGAGATTCATCACCAGCGGAGCTCGCAGCAAGGGCACCCAGAGGGCGGCTGCGGCCCCCAGACGAGGAAGTAATTGCAGATAGCCGTCGCGCGCGAACAGCAGCGCTCTCCAGGCTCCGTGGTTGTAGGCGTCGGCGTACCAGACCACGCCGTCTTCGGCCCAGAACTGAGCATGGAAAACTGCGTCGGGACGGCGCCAGACGAGCAGGGTGCCCGTCACTGCGATCGCGAGGCCCCAAAACACGGCGGGCGTGAGCAGTGCTCTAGACTCATCGGACGCCGCTGGCGTGGGTTGGGTCGCTGCAAGTGCCATGATCTATGCGATGAGTCCTAATTGCCAAGGACCAATTGCCAACTGCTAACAGCTAGTCGCTAGTTGCTGGTTTTCCACCCCACCTGCTTGCCTTTATTCTGCTCGTCTAGCCACCTCTTGAGCGGCGCGAAGTACTCCAGCATCGCGCCGGCATCCATCTGGCGCTCGCCGGTGAGGGCATACAGCGCGTCGGGCCATGGCTTGCTCTGGCCCATTTCGAGCATGGTGTTCAGCTTGGCGCCCGCGGCCTTGTTGCCGTAGAAGGAGCACCGATAGAGCGGCCCGCTGAATCCGACCTCGCGGCACATGGCGCGGTAGAACTGGAACTGCAGAACCCGCGCCAGGAAATATCGCGTGTAGGGCACGTTGGCGGGAACGTGATATTTCGCGCCAGGATCGAAGTCGGCCTCGCTGCGCGCCACCGGAGGCGAAATGCCCTGATACCTCTCGCGCATCTCCCACCAGGCTTTGTTGTAGTCGGCGGGCTTGATCTATCCGCTGAACACCTTCCAGCGCCATTGATCGATGAGCAGTCCGAACGGCAGAAACGCAACCTTGTCGAGCGCCATGCGCAGCAGATAGCCGGTGTCGTCGGTTTGCGGGATGGTCGCCAGCAGGCCGACCTTGTTTAGGTATTCGGGTGTGATGGCCAGCGCGATGGTGTCGCCAATGGCCTCGTGGAAGCCGTCATTCGCTCCGCTCTTGAAAAGGAAGGGCTGGTTCTCGTACGCGCGCTGGTAGAAGTTGTGTCCCAGTTCGTGGTGAATGGTGACGAAATCCTCGCCCCGCACCTGGATGCACACCTTCAGTCGCACGTCGTTGAAGTTGTCGATGTCCCATGCGCTGGCGTGGCAGACCACCTCGCGATCTTTCGGCTTCACGAACAGCGAGCGCTCCCAGAATGTCTTGGGCAGCGGCGCAAAACCCAGCGAGGTGAAGAAGCTTTCGCCGTACTTGACCATCCCGATGGGATCGACGTTCTTCGCCTTCAGCAGGTCGGTGACGTCATACGGCTGCTTCTGCTGCGGCGGCGCGACCAGTTCGAAAATGTTGCCCCACTCCTGCGCCCACGGATTGCCCAGCAAATCGGCGCGGATCATGCCGTTGGCATCCACCGCGGTCGGGCCGTACTTCTCGACCAGCTTGGTGCGCACGTAGGCGTGCAGCGAATCGTACAGCGGCTTGACCTGCTGCCAAAGGCGCTCGACGTCAGCACTGAACTGGTCGGGCGTCATGTCATAACCGGCGCGCCACATTGCACCGAGATCGCTGAAGCCCATGTCCCTAGCGCCCTTGTTGCCGAGTTCAACCCAGCGCGCGTAGTGGTCGCGCATGGCCGGGGAGATGGTGTGCCAGCCAACCCACAGGTCTTTCAGCTCTTCGGGATCGGTACTGCCGGCCATGATGCGCTCGATGGCCGTGATGTCCAGACATTCACCCGCGTGCTTGCCTGCCTTGGGACAATACTTGCCTTTACCGTACGCGGCTTCGAGCGAAGTTCCGAGGCGCGCCATCTCCGCCAGCTCTTTGGGATCGTTGGGCGCGGGCGCGGGCACAGCGGCGGAAAGCTTCAACAGCAGCATCTTGCGCGCCAGTTCGCCGGAAAGCTTGAGTTGGTCGTAACGCGTGGCCTGCTTGGCCAGCTCGGTAGTGGCGCCGATCAGCACTTCGTTGGCATCGGCCGCGATCTGCTCGGTGTCGTCGGTGATGAAGTTCGCCTGCACCCACGCGGCGCGGCTGGCCTTCACCGTAAGATCGTTAAGCCGGGTCTCGGCCCGGCGGATGAACTCCTCCGCCTCGGCGACAGTGGGAGGACCTTGTTGGGTTACGGTTTGCGAGGGGGCGGCAACGGAACTGGTAGTTTGTGCACTCATGAGGGAATTGAAGATAACCGGGACCAGAAACATTATCGCTGGAATGAGCGGAAAAAAACGGACGGCTTTGCGCATGTGCAAACGATCTCCGGAATCATTGTAAATGGCGGATCACTTAGTTCTGGGTCTTGTTCGTTCGTGCTGGAGCCTTGGAGACCGACTGAAAGTGCGCCTGAATGGAGCAGAAATGCGCTGTGGTCGATGTAAACCACGTTTTCGCGCCTTCGGGCGCAACGTGGGCAACGTAGGGCGGTTTCCGGGCACTTTAGGCGGACGCCGGACGCTCCGAATTGGCAACTTCGAGTTGCAATCCGCGATGCGCAGGAGCGTCAAGTGGCGCATCGAAGACGGCGCCGAAGTCGTGCAGATATGTGCGGGATCGGACCAACCGTGGACTTGAATCCGCCGCCAGGCTTCCCAGACACTGACAACGATCAACTCCCCAATCAGCTCTGGCCTGTCAGTTGCCGGAACGATACTAGATGCCAAGGCCCGTCAGGCGTCGATGTTTCCCGGCGCAAGATATAGAGATTGCCGTCATCTGCGCGAACTTTGTAAAAGGCGTCCTGCGGCCCGTACCACTGGTCAAGTACCTCCTCGACCATGTACTGGCAATCCTCAAGCCGAAATCGAACAGGCCTTTCGTCGGCCGTCCGTCCGGAGTAGCAGTCCACTTCTAGCTTCATCTCCTCCATTCTGACGCATAGGCGTTACACGCGCCACCGGAGCGGGTAGTTTGGGGTTTCCGCTAACGCCGGAGTTTAGGCCGCGACCCGTGACGGCGTCGGCCTTGAAAAACTGGATAGGCGACGCGAGTCAGCCAAATGTTGCATGGAAGTGTGCCTTGTTTCAGCATGACGATGCTCCCCCCCACTCGACGATGACGTCCCCTCAGGGTAGGAGATCAGGGTCGAGCTTTGTTCGAGTGGGGGCGTCATTGGGCCTCAGTTTGATGGTTGTGCAGCCCGGTCGTTCGCAGTCCAATGTGGTGTGCAGAATCCACTGGCGCAGTTCAGGCTCATGACGTAGTGCGCGGCGTATCTCGAGGCCAAAATAACCCGTGTTGGTATTGACGAAGCCGGGGGAGATTCCTCGATTGCGACCGTGACCATGAATGAGGCAGAGGTGAGATTCCCCCATTTCCCAGGCTTGCTGCACAAGTTTGGCCAGCACTCCGCTCCACACTATGTCGCGTGGATGATACCCGTGCAGATCAATGTCCATTGCTCCACATTCTACGATGAGTTCGAGGGCTCACCCAGTTTGGGGAGTACTTATGAAATGGGCTGGTTTCGACAGGGATTCGAGTAAACTACTTTAAGGATCAATCACCGATGAGCCCTGCCTATGACGGAAGCAGAGTTTAAGAAACACCTCGATGCAGCTGAGAAGAGCCCGAAAGAGATTGCGACTGCCGTCTCGGGTTTGTCAGAACAAGTTCTACGCTACAAGCCTTCCCCCGAGAAATGGTGCGTGCTGGAAATCCTTGGTCACCTCGCGGATGTCGAGATCATCTATGGATACCGGCTTCGACAGATGCTGGCGGATACCAAGCCCGTCATCGCGCCGCTGGATCAGAACGCATGGGCCCTCAACCTGAACTACTTGGATTCGCCCCCCTCGGAACTGGTGGCGTTCTACGGGTTGGCACGTCATCACAACTTGCGTTTGCTGCGAAATCTGAAGGCGTCCGACTTTTCCAAATCGGCCTTTCACCCGGAAATGCAACGGGAGACGACCGTTGCTGAGCTTGTCGAGAGAATGGGCGGGCACGGCGCTGCACACCTGCAGCAGATTGAAAAATTGAAGGCGACTGCGGGCCTCAGGCGAGGGTAGTCGCCAGCGTCAAGCAGAAACCATTCAGGGGCTGTTGAGGTCGATGTTCTTGATGGGCAGGTCCCAATGGGCATCCAGGATCTCGAAGCGATGCTGCTCTTCGTGCTTATAGGTCTCCTGATCGGGAAAAAGTTGCTTGAGCAGGGACTTTTCGTCGAAGCCTTCATTGGCGGTGGCGGCGTTCTTGAAGACGATAGTGACGCGGTAGTCCCAGCGGCCGTCCTCGGTGGTGTGATAACGAGGCGAGACAGCGCTCACTTTGAGCAGTCGGCCCAGTTCAATTTCTTTCTGCAACAACGGGTAGTGGTTCTTCTTGAAGAGCGTGATGAACTCCTCGGCGTGTCCCCATTTCACCTTGTAGTAGTACTCGACGACGAAAGGTTGGTCCTGAGCGGCGGTGGTCGGGGCAGTCTGCGGAGCCGCCAAGACGAAACGGAGCGGAGTGGTCAAAATGAGTGCGGACAGCAGGAGCATGATGGGTCGCACGGGATTCTCCAAGGATGATGGAGAGTGTACACCATGCCGATGAGTGGCCTCGTACGACGGCCATGTGTTGGATTGGCGCGACCTCTCCACGGAAAGTGCTCTCATGCGCCACGAAAACGTGACAGGTTGCACCCAGCGAGAGGGCCTGAGATGTCATGATGGTAGCACCTGAATCAGGTCGGAGTTCTGTCATGCCTTCCAGGCGTTTCACTTGGTTAGCATCGCTTCTGGTGCTCGCCAGCTTGCTCGCGCCGCCGCGGGCTTCATGGACGCAAGACTCCGCGGCGCAACCGGCACAGCAGCGCAAGACCAGCACGCCTTACACCGGCGACCTTTCCATCTTCGATTCTCCCGGCAGAGACGAAAAGCTTCACATCAATCGCGTGATGGACATTCTCTCCATCGTGCCCGGTAAGACAGTCGCCGACATCGGAGCCGGCTCGGGATGGTTCACAGTGCGTGCCGCGAAGCGGGTGACCGAGAGCGGCGTGGTTTACGCGGTTGACATTAATCCTGAGGCGGTCCGTCACGTCGCACAGCGGGCCAAGCAGGAATATCTGCTCAATGTAAAGACGGTGCTGAGCAAAGCCGACAACCCTGAATTGCCCGCCGACACTATCGACGCTGTGCTGCTGCTGAAGACTTACCACGAGGTGGCTAGCCCAGTCGCCTTGTTACGCAATTTGCGAACTTCCTTGCGAGCTAACGCGCGCGTGGGGGTGATTGACCGCACCGGAAACGGGGAAGACCACGGCGTACAAAAAGCAGTGGTGATTCGTGAAGCGGGGCAGGCAGGCTATCGCTTGCTCGAAGAGCATGATGACTTGGTGAAGGCGGACCAAATGGACTACTTCCTGGTGTTTGCGGCGAAGTAAGGCCTCGCAGAAATAAGGGGACGACGATAGCAGACGATAAATCCCGATAGCACAAGTTACTCTTCCGGACTGTAACCCGCCGTGGTGCAAATGGCCAAAGTTACACAATCGCTCCTTTTGCCAACGATGCTCTTGCCATCCTAGTATCGCAATGGTCTGTCTCAGCTCGTCTCTCGCAGACACCACACTAAGATTGTGCTGCCGCAACTTGTGATCGCGCTGTGTGGCCAGGAAACGGGGAGCAACGGCTAGGCTCGACCTTCGGAATACCGCGCCAGTCCTCGACCCGACCGGCCAGCATCCGGCAACCGCATGGCACCGCCACTTGGTCGTATAACGCCCAACCCGTGCTGTTGAAGAACTCCACCAGGTCGCGGCCACAAAGACGGAACGGCGACTATACGTCCAAGTGGTTTCCGTGACCGGCGTGTCACGGGAGTGACCAGGTTGGGCCGGCAGACTTCCCACAACCAGACTTCGGGCCCACGAGGATAGGCTGTCGTGAACGCCGCCTCGCGACCTGACCTGAAACGAGCCACCCAGCAAGGATTACTTACGAGATGGGGATTTTTCGCCAGTAATGCGGACTACCCCCTGCGCAGAATCCCCTTCTGCTTGTAGCGTGTTGGTTTGACTTGCCTTGTGGTCAAGCCTACGATTTGCCTCAGAGGGTGAGGGAGAAGGAGCGTCCTCGCCATGGCGGACCACGCGGTCGGCCAAGACGTGCTCGTCGGCCACACGCTGGGTCACTATCACATCGTCAGCAAGATCGGCGGTGGCGGTATGGGTGTGGTCTACAAGGCCGAGGACACCACTCTCCATCGTTTTGTTGGCCTGAAGTTCCTGCCGGAGGAAGTAGCCAAAGACCCACAAGCGTTGGCCCGCTTCCAGCGAGAGGCTCAAGCGGCCTCTGCCCTGAACCATGCCAATATCTGCACGATCCATGAAATCGGGCAGGAAGAGGGCAAGCCCTTCATCGTCATGGAATTTTTGGACGGTGTGACGCTGAAGCACCATATCGCCGGAAAGCCCATCGAGACCGATGTTCTCCTCGGACTGGCGATTGAGATTGCCGACGCGCTGGATGCCGCGCATGCCGAAGGGATCGTTCACCGCGACATCAAACCCGCCAACATCTTTGTCACCAAGCGCGGCCACGCCAAGATTCTGGACTTTGGGCTGGCAAAGATTGCGCCTAAGGCCAGTTCTTCGAGCCAGATTGCATCGGCAAACACCGCGACAGACACAGTCGACGAACAGCACCTAACCAGCCCCGGTTCTACGCTCGGCACCGTCGCTTACATGTCGCCGGAGCAGGCGCGAGCGAAAGTGTTGGACGCCCGCACTGATCTGTTTTCGTTTGGAGCTGTCCTCTATGAGATGGCCACCGGCCAGTTGCCCTTCCGTGGGGACACTACAGCAACCATCTTCGATGCGATCCTGAACTGTGCTCCGGTAGCTCCTGTGCGGCTGAATCCCGATCTCCCAGCCGAACTGGAACGGATCATCAGCAAGGCTCTGGAGAAAGACCGTAATCTGCGCTACCAGCACGCAGCCGATATGCGAACCGATTTGCAACGGCTGAAGCGGGACTCCGAAAGCGGGCGCAGTTCTGCAGCAAGCTCAGGCACGATGGCGGTGCCAGAAGCTCCTGCGACTCAAGGCGGGAGACTCTGGAAGATTGCGGTTCCCGTCCTACTTGTCGGCTTTCTCTTGGCGAGCGGGCTTTACTATCGTTCGCATCAAAGCAAGCGCCTCACTGATAAAGACACCATTGTTCTCGCCGATTTTGCCAACAGCACCGGAGACGCGATATTCGACGACACGCTGAAGACGGCGCTCACTGTCTCCCTGCGGCAATCGCCTTTCCTGAACGTGCTCTCCGACAGCCAGGTCACGAAGACCTTGCAACAGATGACGCGTCCGGCCAGTACGAAACTCACACCCGAGGTGACCCGCGAGCTTTGCCAGCGGGCGGGCAGCAAGGCTTACATTGCCGGATCAATCGGCAGCCTGGGCAGCGAATTTGTGCTGGGGTTGAAGGCGGTGAATTGTCAGAGCGGAGACCCGCTGGCCGAGGAGCAGGTGACGGCGGCGTCGAAGGAGAAGGTGCTGGACGCGCTGGGCGAGGCAGCATCCAAACTGAGGGGCGAGTTGGGCGAATCGCTGGCTTCGGTGCAGAAGCTTGATGTACCGCTCGAACAGACCACCACGTCTTCGCTCGAAGCTCTGAAGGCGTACAGCCTTGGCGTTAAGGCGAGTAACGAGAAAGGCTCCGCCGCCGCCCTGCCTTACAATCAGCGTGCCATCGAGCTTGATCCGAATTTCGCCATGGGCTACTGGGCAATGGGCCTCAACTACGAAACTCTCGCAGAGGTAGGGCGGGCCAGCGAGTACTTAACCAAGGCATTCCAGTTGCGGGAACATGCCAGCGAGCGGGAAAAGCTGGCGATCACCGCTTACTACTACCGGAATGTAACCGGGGAACTGGATAAAGCTGCCCAGACGTATCAGGAGGAGATTGAGAGTTACCCACGGAAAGCTCGAGCGTACAACGGTTTGGGCGTAGTGTTCGCCAAACAGGGGCAGTATGAGAAAGCCGCGGAGATTACAAGGCAAGCCTTGCGCCTTGCGCCTGATTGGGTAGCTAATTACGAGAACCTCGCCAACAACGCCCTTGCCTTGCAACGCTTCGACGAAGCACGGCAGATCATCCACGAGGCGCAGGCGCGAAAAACGGACGATGCGATCTTCCACAATGCTCTCTACGCTCTTGCCTTTCTTGGGGCGGACTCTACGGCGATGGCGGAACAGCAAAAGTGGTATGCCGACAAGCCCGATTACGAGAACTGGGGCTTTGCGCTCGCATCCGACACCGAGGCGTATGCTGGTCATCTTGGCAAGGCGCGGGAACTGACCAACCGGGCTGTGGACTCCGCCATACGGGCTGACAGCAAGGAAACTGGGGCAATGGATCAGGCTATTGCTGCTCAGCGGGAAGCCGTTTACGGCAATGCTACAGAAGCGCGGCAGCGAGCGGCAGAAGCTTTAAAGCTTGCTCCCGCGAGTCAGGGCGTCGAGAGCGAAGCTGCGCTTGCGTTTGCCATGGCGGGCGATACCGCGCGAGCCGAGTCCTTGTCCCAAGACTTGGGGAAACGCTTCCCGCTGGACACGCAGATGCAGTCGCTTTGGCTGCCTGCCATTCAGGCGCAATTGGCGCTGGACAAAAAGAATCCGGCTTCCGCCCTGAATACTCTGCAAGCTGCTTCACACATCGAGTTGGGGGATATTGAGTTCGTCAACAATTTTTCCTGCCTCTATCCGACGTATATATGGGGAGAGGCACACCTGGCAGCCGGACAGGGCAGCGCTGCCGCCGCCGAGTTTCAGAAGATTCTCGATCACAGCGGGATCGTCTGGAACTGCTGGACGGGAGCGTTGGCGCATCTGGGAGTGGCTCGCGCCAACGCCTTGCAGGCGAGAACCTCGCAGGGCGCGGATGCCGACGCCGCCCGTGTTCGGGCGCTCGCCGCCTATAAAGATTTCCTCACACTCTGGAAAGACGCCGACCCCGACATTCCCATCCTGAAGCAAGCCAAGGCAGAGTACGCGAAGCTGCAATAAATTCGGCGCTCGACCCCCGAAAGCCTGAGACATCGAAGCCGATGATCGGCACGTCACCTGGCAACCAAAGGTCAATCGGATAGTTGTTGATATCAGGCGATATCACACTCTATCTGTCCCGGACAACATGATCAGCGAATCCCCGCTTGTCTTAATTGTACCGAAACCGGCTTATCGGAGATTACTCCCGATAAGTCTGCCAGCATCCGGCAACCGCATTGGCACCGCCACTTGGACGTAAAACGCCCAACCCGTGCTGTTGAAGAACTCCACCAGGTCGCGGCCACAAGGACGGAACGCCGACTATACGACCGAGTGGATTCGGGGACCCATTGGCGTTTATCGTTACTAATCAGCTGATGGCTTCCGACTTACCAATGTGATCTCCACCTGTCACTCTAGCCAGTTGTACCGCTCTCTCCTCCCGCCTAGGATTTCTTGTTCCAAATGAATACAATTCCCAAATCCCTGAGTTTGTAGGGTTCAACGCCCTGGTGCGCTTCAACTGCGCGGGATCGCGGTCATGCCATTCAGCAAGACGGAGGCATTTATGAAGACGAGAGTTGCCGCAACGGCGGCTTTGGCGGTGGTCCTTCTCAGCATCGTCGCCCTGATTTCTTGCAACAAGTCTCAAGGCCCACAAACGGCCCAATCAACCGGCCAGAGTGCTCAGACTGAGCAACCGCCCCAGCGCAATCCTGACCGTAACGCCTACTTCGGTGAGGAACACATCCACACCAGTTGGTCGGTGGATGCCTGGCTTATGGGCAACCGCCTCACCGGGCCTGACGACGCCCTCAAGTACGCTCAGGGCCAGACCATTAAGCATCCGTTGGGCTATGACATCAAGATCGATACACCCATGGACTTCATGGGCGTGACCGACCACTCGGAATATGTGGGCGTTACCAAAGAGGCGAACACGCCGGGTTCGGCAGTGAGCAAGATTCCCGAGGCGCAACCGCTCATTCTCAAGGACCCGAACAACCAGGCGGACGTTCAGAAGACGTTCACGTACCTGGTTAACCTGATGGCTGGAGCTCCGGTGAAAGCCTTGATGGCTCCCGCGATAGCGGGCTCCATCTGGAAAGAAAACGTCAAGATCGCCGACGAGAACAATCATCCCGGTAAGTTCACTGCGTTCTGTTCTTACGAGTGGACTTCCATGCCCAACTACCGCAACCTGCACCGCAACATCTTCTTCCGCGACTGTGCCAAGGTGCCGGAAATGCCCTATAGTGCGCTGGTTTCCACTCATCCTGAAGATCTTTGGAACTGGATGGACGCGCAGCGCAAGGCGGGCAACGAGTTGCTGGCCATCTCCCACAATGCCAACCTGAGCGACGGCTGGATGTATCCCGTCGATCTCGACAGCTTCGGACGGCCCATCGACGCGGCCTGGGCGGCCTCACGCGACCGCAATGAGCGTCTGGTTGAGATCAAGCAGATCAAGGGACAGTCGGAAACTCACCCTTTGCTTTCTCCCAACGACGAGTTTGCCAGTTACGAATTGTCCCAAGGCGGTCTCCTCGGTCAGAAGCCGGACGGCGGCCGTATCGATCACATTCAGGGCAGCTTCGGACGGCAGGCACTGAAAGATGGCATCACCATGCAGGATGTGCGGGGCTACAACCCTTACAAGTTCGGCATGGCTGGCGGCTCGGATTCCCACAACACCGGCAGTCCTTACCGCCAGGACAATTTTTACGGCGGTCACGCTCAGATCGACGGAACCGTCGACCGGCGCATGGCCGGAGTCCTGGCCTTTGGCACCCTGGACGTGCGCTACGAGAATCCCGGTGGGCTAACCGGAGTGTGGGCTGAGGAGAACACGCGCGCCTCAATCTTCGACGCCATGTATCGCAAAGAAACCTTTGGCGTCAGCGGCCCGCACATCAAGGTCCGCCTCTTCGGTGGTTGGGGGTACAACAAGGACATCCTGAACGCCAGTGACTGGGTGCATCAGTCCTACGCCAACGGCGTCCCAATGGGTGCCGACCTGCCTCCCTTGAAGGGAACGGCCCCGACGTTCGTGGTCTGGGCGGTAAAAGACCCGACATCCGCCAATCTCGACCGCATCCAGATCATCAAGGGATGGACCAAGGACGGTCAGAGCTTCGAGAAGATCTTCGACGTGGTTTGGTCGGGGGACCGCAAGCCCGACAAGTGGTCGGGCAGGGTTCCGGCGATCCAGAGCACCGTCGACCTGGAGAAGGCTACCTATACCAACGATGTGGGTTCGACGGAACTGAAAACTGTCTGGACCGATCCCCAATTCGACTCCAGCCTGCATGCCTTCTACTACGCTCGCGTGCTGGAAATCCCCACGCCGCGCTGGACACTCATCCAAGCGGTCAAAGCCGGAATCCCACCCCCGGATGTGGTTCCCCTCACCGGACAGGAACGCGCCTGGAGTTCGCCAATCTGGTACACGCCCAGCGCTGAGGCCCGCAAGAATGCTCCAGCCGGAATGAAGGTGACGGACCTCAAGGCAAAGGGGGCGGCGTCATTGGGTGATGCCCAACTGAAGGCGCTACTTGTTGGCAAAGCTTTCTGGGTGCGCAACAACGCAACGGGGGAGAGCTTTAGCGTCAGCTACACACCCGACGGCGACACCAACGTTTGGCACATCGGCACCAGTTTTACGCTCCAGAGCTACGTCGGAAATCCGGTTCGCAACGGCTATGAGGGCGCCACTACTCCCTACAAAATCGAGGGAGGCAAGGTGGTGACCAAGGTCGCGCAGGATCCGTACTCCGTCACTATTTACAAGCTGGGCGACACGTACTACGGTGCGCGCAGCAACGAGTTCGGCTACGCCAATTACGAAATCATTCCCTACCCACAGTTTGTCGCTAACCCGGTCACAGGGGCGCTGAACCAATTCTCGATTGAATTGGGCTTGACTGAACAGCAGCGCCAGCAGATCCTCCCCATCATCCAGCAGGAACTGCCGAAACTGAAGGAGCTGAAGAAGAACACTTCGCTCAAGCCTGTGGCCAAACTAGAGCAGTTGAAGCAAATCGCCGACGATCTTGACAGCAAGATCACACCGCTCCTCAATGCTGATCAACAGAAGAAGTTCCAGGAAATCCGGGAGCAGCATCGGCGAGAGTTGATGGAGAAGATAGGAAGCGAGATTGTACAGAAGGCGGAGTACAGCGTCAGCGGCCTCTTCACCGATCAACACGCGCAGAAAGCGCCGTAGAAATGAAGAAGGCGGTGACTGACATCAAGGACAAGATGTAAGGCTGGGGTGTGTCAAAGCCTGGCTCAAAGGACGTGACTTGCCCCCATGAAAGGACGATTTCGCCGCTGATCACGGTCAAGAAAGCGCAATGAACAAAGTTCTTGCAATTGTCGCTCTTGCTGAGGCGGGTACGGGAGTGGTTCTGCTCGGGTGGCCGCCGATCGTGGTTCGCCTGCTGCTTGGCGCAGATATCAGCGGTGTCGGTTTCATCATGAGCCGCATCGCCGGTATCGCCCTGATCGGCCTGGGAGTCTCCTGCTGGCCCGGCAACTCGGCGTTGCAGCCGCTCAACGGAATGCTGACTTATAGCACGTTCGCCATGATGTACCTTGTGTATATCGGCGTCCGTGGAGAAGCGGTTGGGTTGTTATTGTGGCCGGCAGTCGTGGCTCATGGGGTCCTCGTCGTTCTTCTCTTACGGGCGCGATTCAAGGAAGAGATGCCGGCCCAATAAGTACTGAATTACTAAACTGCTGTTCCTGGTTGGAGATCATTGGTGCATGAAGTTTCCTTAGTTGCTGAGGCGCAGCCCGCTGCAGAAGGAAGGTCCGGGTCGCGTCAGTGGTTCCCTCCTGCAATCAAGCGCTGGCTGCGCGAACCGCTGCTGCACTTCCTGTTAATCGGAATCGCGGTATTTGCCGTGTATGCCTACGCGCACCGTGGTCGCGGTGGATTCGAATCGTCGCGGCAGATCACGCTAAGTCTCGATGAACTTGGGCAGATGGACATGTACTTCGAGTCGCAATGGCATCGCCAGCCAACTGCCACTGAGTTGCAAGCCATGGTGGAAGACAAGGTCCGCGAAGAGGTCCTCTACCGCGAGGCGCTGGCCATGGGCCTCGATAAAGACGACACCATTGTGAAGCGCCGCATGGCGCAGAAGATGCAGTTCCTCGCTGAAGATGTGGCCTCGGCGCACGAGCCTTCCACCGCGGAGCTCGAGGCGTGGTTCGAGAAAAACAGCAACAAGTTCGCGTTGCCCAGCCGCTACAGCTTCCGCCATCTCTACTTTTCTCCTGACAAGCGTGGCAAGAATGCTCAAGAAGACGCCGCCAAGACATTAACCAAAATCGCCGGCCAACCGGAGGACTCCAAGCTCGCTGTTTCGCTCGCCGATCGGTTCATGTTCCAGGACTACTATGGCGACCGCGCTCCCGAAGCATTGGCCAAGGAGTTCGGCCCGCAATTCGTGGTGGCCCTTGAGAAGCTCAAGCCCGGCTCGTGGCAGGGGCCGATCGAATCAGGCTACGGCTGGCACCTGGTGTTTGTCGATACAGTAATTCCGGGACGCATCCCGGCGTTTGAGGAGATCGAACCCGACGTGAAGACCGCGTGGCTGGGCGAGCAAAAGGCCACCGCGTGGCAAAAGGCCTACGCGGAAATGCGCGCCAAGTACACCGTGCTCCTGCCCGCTCCTCCCGAGCAGGGGGCCGCGCAGGCTCCGGTTCCACCGCCTAAGAAACAGGTTCCTGCTCCAGCCGGCGAGGGGCCGCTGTGAGTTGCATATATTCTCGCTTTGCTTGGGCGGTCGCATGTTTGCTGTTCGCAAGCACTGTCGCCTGGGCGCACGAGGCTCGTCCTGCCTACCTTGAGATCAAGGAGACTGCGCCCGGACAGTTCAGCGTGCTCTGGCGCACGCCGGTGCTTGCAGGAATGCGCCTTCCGGTCGTGCTCAAGCTTCCTGACGATGTGAAGAATTTGCGGGAGCCCAACGTACAGGAACTGGCGGACTCCTTCGTGGAGCGGCGGTGGATTGATGCCGGTCCCAATGGACTCGCCGGCAAGCGCATCGAATTCCCTGGGCTGCAATTCACCATCACCGACGTGCTCGTGCGCGTTGAGTTGCTTGACGGCAGAAAGTTGACGACCATCGTGCATCCGCCGCAACCCTGGGTGGAAGTTGCTGCTACGCAAACGTGGATAGGAGTAGCCGGCACCTACATCGTGCAGGGTATCCGGCATATTCTTTTCGGTGCCGATCACATGCTCTTCGTGCTGGGGCTGCTGCTGATCGTCGAAGATCGATGGATGCTGCTGAAGACCGTGACTGCGTTTACCGTTGCGCACAGCATCACGCTGGCGATTGCAACTCTCGGCTATGCCGAGGTTCCGATTCTTCCGTTGAATGCCGCAATCGCGTTAAGCATCCTGTTTCTCGGGCCCGAAATCGTTCGCTCATGGCGTGGCCAAACCAGCTTCACGATTCGTCACCCATGGGTGGTGGCGTTTGCGTTTGGGCTTTTGCACGGGTTTGGTTTCGCCAGCGCCCTGACCAGCGCCGGACTTCCACGGCATGAACTGCCACTGGCGTTGGTCAGTTTCAACATTGGCGTAGAACTCGGCCAACTCGGCTTTATCGCGCTGATTCTGGCACTCGAACGCTCATTCCGCGTACTCGAAGTCCGTTGGCCACGGTGGGCGGAGGCTCTCCCCGGCTACACAGTCGGATCGCTCGGCGCATTTTGGACCGTGCAGCGCGTGGTACTGCTCTTCGGGGGCACCCGATGAATACGCCGCGACACAATCCTCTGGTTCGAGCAATGGCACTGGCTATGTTTGTGTTCCTGTGTACTCAGATGGCCTTTGCCCATCCGCAGAAAGGCGAGGCCGTTGGATTCCTCACCGGCTTTCGACACCCGATATCGGGACTCGATCACGTGCTGGCGATGGTTGCGGTCGGGTTGTGGGGTGCTCAACTCGGTGCTCCTGCGATTTGGGTTCTGCCGGTCGCGTTTCCCATGGTGATGGCTTTCGGGGGCATGCTGGGACTGATGGGAGTGCCGCTGCCGGGGACCGAATACGGAATTGCTCTTTCGGCAGTTCTTTTGGGGGCTGCCGTACTTTTTGAAATTCGTCCGCCCTTGGGTGTTGCGGCGGCGCTGGTCGGCTTCTTCGCCATATTCCACGGGCATGCGCATGGAACCGAACTGCCGCCCGGCCAAAGCGCGCTGCTCTACAGCATGGGCTTCGTCATTGCGACTGGATGCTTGCATGCGCTGGGGATTGGCATTGGCACGGTCCACCGATGGGCATGGGGACAGAAGTTGCTGCGGGTCGCCGGAGGATTGGTCGCTGTCGGGGGCACCTTCTTTATGTGGAAGGCGGTCGCATGAAAGATGTGAGCCAATCGCGTCTGCCCTTGTACGCCTTCGTTGTCTTCACGTTTGTCATGTGCGCGCTCCCCGCCGAGGCCCATTTGAACTCCACTGGCATGGGGCCGTTCTATGACGGACTAACGCACTTCCTTATGAGCCCTGAAGATATCGTTCCGGTGCTCGCCCTCGCGCTACTGGCAGGACTGCGTGGCGCTACTTACGGGAGGCGGGCACTCTTCACACTTCCCGTTGCATGGTTGCTCGGCGGTCTCGCCGGACTAAGCGCTGTGACCGCGACACCCCATGCATTTATCGCGGCAGCTTGGTTTCTCCTGCTGGGAGGATTGCTGGCTGCCGACGCGAAAGTTTCATTGCGCGTGACTACAGCTCTAGCCGCTCTACTGGGCATCTATCACGGATACTTGAATGGAGCCGGCATGGGGCAGTTCGATACTGCCGCAGTAGCGCTCCTCGGACTGGTGTTTGCCGTGTTCGTCCTGATCGCTCTGACTGCGGCGTTCGTAGTTAGGCTACGCGCGCACTGGGCCCGAATTGCCGTCCGCGTCGCGGGAAGCTGGATCGCAGCCAGCGGTCTCTTGATGCTCGGTTGGGCAGTTCGAACACGTTAGGAAGTGCCTCAATCGCAGTCGCCACCGAACAGGTGACGGCGGGGGCAACGTCTGAGGCGCAAGATTCCGCCCCCTGTTCGACTCCTAACTATCACGGTCCAGAAACCGGCTGGGAGATTACTCCCGATAAGTCGGCCAGCGTTTACGAATGCTTTCCTTTCATCTGGCCGTATAACGCCCATCCCGGACTTCTGGCGGAACCGGATATGTACTGGCAAACGCCCTAGCATCCATCGACTTTTAGTTTCCTACTCCATGCGTTGTCCACATTCGAGTCAGTTGATGCAATATCGCCTTCACATCAGCTGCGACTTGATGAGCGATCGGTTCCCGAACTGTTCGTCCCGAGTCACGAGCAAACAGGAAGTTGCAAATGTGGCGTAGCATACCTGACGCGCTTGACCTGTTCCAACAGGGGTGTCCCCTACTTCCATGACCCGCTAAGCCCGAGGAGCGACCTCCGTGGTGAAGTTTTTCGACTGGTCAAAAAGGGGTGGCGCAGTGAGGGGGCTATGTGGTTGATTCCAGAGACTCGCACGAGGCTGGATTTAGGGGGTCAATAGACTATAGTTTCTTGCCGCTTCTCCCAGACGGAGAATTTCACGGCAGCTATCGGCGATGCTTCCAACGCGCAGTCACCACGATGCGTCACGCTTCGGCTTAAGTCTCACTAGGTATAATCAAGCGTACAATTGCCTTAACATCTCCATACGCATCTCCCCGCCCTCAAAAAGGCCGTTCAGTTGCGCGTCTTGATGCGGTGTTTCTCCGCCGACACTGAGGTGTAGCATGAACCCACCGTTGTTTACACGCCGCTATCTGGCAAATCGCAGGGTCGAATTTGTTGGTGATGCGGTCAGCCCAGCGGATTGTGCCCAAAATTGTTCCCAGTTGGTGCTGTGCGAGAGGGCACGCCTAACTCCCCTGCAACAATGCTCCTGACAAGGCATCTGAACCAGCCGGATAGTCGTAACAGTAGAGAATCAGTTCTTCCAATCGTGTGATTGTTGCAGTGATGCTACTTAACCGACGGTAGTTCTGTTTCTCCCGCTCGATTTACTGACATACATCAACTGGTCAGCCCTCTTAATCGCGTCGTGAATGGAGTCCTCTCGGGTGACAAGCGTTGCCCCAACTGAGACCGTCACGTATATGCGAGATTCGCCGCTTAAGGCTCCCGACTCTGCGACCAGACTACGACAGCGATCGGCTAAACCGCGAAGCAGGCCAGCATCCACATCCAAGAGAAGCGCCAAGAACTCTTCGCCGCCCCAGCGTCCCACAATGTCGTTTGCCCTTAGACTTTTCGTCATCGTTTCCGAAATAACTTTTAGAACGGCATCGCCAGTATCATGTCCGTGTCGATCGTTCACTTGCTTGAAGTGATCTACATCGAACATCAACAGCCCGAAGCGTCGCCCGAACTGCTGCAGTTCTTCCAACGATTGTTTCACCTTCAATTCAATATAGCGTCGATTCGGAAGACCGGTCATAGTGTCGCGGAATGCTATATTTTCTAGCTCATGAACCCGCCTTTCGACCTGCTTTCTTGCAGAAACATCATTGAACACCTCGACGGCACCCTCGATTTGTCCTGATCGGTTGGCTATTGGAGCCACCCTTACGCAGACCGGCACTCTGTGCCCGAGCTTGTGTCTGAGGAAGACATCGGCCTCCCTTCGCTGTCCGTCGAGTAGCGTAGTGCTAAGCGGGCACCCGTTCGTGCAAAGAGCGCAACCCTTCTCATCGACGTGCCCCAAGAAATTGTCGTAACAGTGCCTTCGCACTGCTTCATCAGCCGAATACCCCGTCAAGCTCTCAGCGCCTCTGTTCCAGTAGGTGATCTTCCGCTCAACATCGACGCAATAAACCCCGTCGAATATGCTCTCCAGCAGCTTCGCATGAAATGACGATAGTTCGTAGTCAATAGTCGCAAAGAGCCCATCAGCGTCGTCGAATTGTGGAACAAGTTTCTTCATCTAGTCACCCGCCTCTGCTTCGCCATTGGCTACAGAGTATTTCATCCATTCCATAGAGAGGTATCACCTTGCGGCACAGCAGCATTATCGACCAGCCGAGTGACCTGCGTCACAGATTTTTATGCACAGGGGTGCGGATTGCTGTGGAAAAAAGGGGAATATCCATGCTGCGGTTGTGACCCGGCCTAACTTGCGATGCTGGTGTGTGGCGGGAGTTGCAGTCACGCGGGTCGTTGCCGAAGAATTGATGAGTCCACAGGGGAAAACCTCAATGCCTGCTACCGCCATTTTGAGCCCAGACCTGTTCGAGTTCCTTCGTCAACTGAAACGCCACAACAATCGCGGGTGGTTCGCCAAAAACAAGGCGCGATATCACGAATTGGTGGTCGAACCCGCTCTGTTGTTCATCAATGGGGTTTCGCTATGCCTCGATTCCATGCATAATTGGAGCAAGTGAAGCCGCGTAAAACATTTCTCTTCCTCGACATGCTGCGACTGGACTTCCAGCCCCCAGACAACCTGGATGAGGACACGGTACAGCAATACCTTGAACGGCTGCGGCGCGGCGAGAAGCTCCAGCCGATCAGAGTGCGATTCGATGGAGAACACTACTGGGTCGAAGACGGGTTTCATCGGGTCGAGGCCGCAAGAAGACATGGGTTAAAGAAAATCGAAGCAGGGGTTCTGCCGGGCACTCTTGCCAGCATGGAAGCGGAGTTCCAGCAATACCTGATAGAACTGAAGAAGTCGCTCGCAGAGGAAGCAGCGCAACGCGAACGGCAACGAAAACACGAACGAAAAAAGCAGTGATCGGACGGCCAGTCTGTCACATAGTGTCTTCGCTGGCCGAGTTCACACGAAGGCTTTTGGCCAGAAATACTGGCGGAGGAAAGTCTTGTTCGATACCGCGCTCTTTGCCTCAGTCGCCCAGCAAATGATGAGCGGCAACACAGTTGATGTGAACGGGAAAAGTGTGCCCGTCCGCCGCACGAGCCGACATCAGCTAAGAACACTGGCTTTCACCGTGGACGGGCTGGAGTATCAGGCCATCGAACAGAACGCCGAGAAGCCGAGCAGGTGGGGGCAACTGGCACGTGAGGGGCATCAGGTCGTCCAATTCAAGGACGTGGAAACCAACAAATTTGTGGCGGTCGCGGTTGATGGGGCAGTGACGATTTATGGTGGAGCGTCGGAAGGGGTCGGCAGTTGGGGGTGGTCACGCCGTAGTCGATCAGGATGTGTTGCAACTTTCAGAGTTGCTGGCTGGTTACGTGAAAGAATCGGGGAATGATAGCCCGACCCGCGATCTTCAAGTGGCGGCAGACCGAACCCGGCCTCATACTTTGTGCGGTCCGATGGTATCTTCGCTATTCTCTTTCGCTGCGCGATGTGGAGGAGCTGCTGGAGGAGCGCGGTCTCGATGTCGATCACACAACGGTCTGGCGCTGGGTGCAGTATTACGGCCCTGAGTTGGAGCAGCGACTGCGACAGCATCTCAAGCCTACAAACAAGTCTTGGCGAGTCGACGAAACCTACGTCCGCGTGAAGGGTCGCTGGTGCTACTTGTATCGGGCCATCGATTCCGGGGGAGCCACCATCGATTTCCTGCTGTCAGCGTTTCGCGACGCCGATGCTGCCAAGCGCCTGTTTCGCAAGGCGCTCGGCGATCGATCCCATCCCCAGCCTCGAGTGATCAACACCGACCTGGCACCGATTTACAGCTCTGCAATCCCCGACAGTAAAAAGGAAGGGACCCTGCGCACCCGCTGTCGACACCGACCTGTGCAGTACTTAAACAACATTCTCGAACAGGATCATCGAGCCATCAAACGTCGAGTGAACGCCAAGCAGGGCTTCCGAGAATTTCAGGCGGCTCGGCGAACGATTCAAGGCTACGAAGCAGTCCACATGATCCGGAAGGGGCAAGTTCGATGGCTGGCAGGAGATGATCTTCTTCGGCAGATTCAGTTCATCGACAGCCTTTTCGACTTGGCAGCCTAAGAACGCACGACAGACGCTCGGCGACAAACTTGTCTGCATTTGAAACTTGCAACACTACCATGTTGACCGACATTTCCTTTTTTATTTCTGAGTGGCCAGTAACATACACCTGACTGCCGTCGGCAGCAATACTCCATCTCAGCTTTCAGTGCCCCGTCAGCCGTCCGTGATGTGCTTGCTGCTGGGCAGGAGAGCAGACCTCTGGAGGTGCCGTTTGGCGTAGTGGAAGCCGTCAACGGAAAACATCAAGGCGCTGTTACGTCGTGGCCGCGGCTACCACGATATGAGCTATCTGCTACTCAAGGCACAGCGGCTGGCCGTCACCAAGACCAATTCCTCGTTTTTCATGAAGCCGCATAGAATGCGCACTTCATCAGATTCTCGTTCAGACCAAAATAGTTTCTTAGTTTATGGTGACACTCGGTTCACGGCCGGGATCTTACCCGGGTCTTCAAGCAGGAACTGGGGGTTGATGCGGGCGTTGTGCCAGCGGACGCCGAAGAACAAGTGCGGTCCCGTGGCGCGCCCCGTCGATCCGACCCGGCCGAGCGTCTGGCCCTTCTTGACCTCCTGCCCGGCCTGGACCTTGATCTCGGAGAGGTGGAAGCACATGCTGACGAGGCCGTCGCCGTGGTCGATGAACACGGCATTGCCCTCGAAGAACAAATCCTCGGCGACTACCACCGTCCCGTCGGCGACGGCCAAGACCGGCGTGCCCACCGGCGTGGCGTAGTCGGACCCGGTGTGGGGCTGCGAGGCTGGCTTGCCGTTAAAGACCCGCTTCACGCCGAAGGACTTGCCCGCGGGCAGCGGCCTGGCCGGCGCCCCAAGGGGCAGCGTGAACTCCGCCAGCCCCTCTTTGCGCTTCCAGACCTTGCTCAGCAGCGCCTGGTCGCGCGAGTCGCGCTTGAGGTCCTCCGGCGAGGGGTGGGCTTGCGGAATGTCGGGAAGGTCGATCTCCTCGGTCCCGTACTCGTAGGGTTCCACGGAGATGCGGGCGAACTCTCTGTGCCCGGAGCCCCAGAGTGCGATCGTGATGAGAGCGGGCTTCTGCAGGAGGTCGACCGGATAATAGCAGGTTCCCTCCAACGCGGCCCAAGAGCGCCCCTTCATGCTGCAGCGCTTCGCGCCCGGCACCTCCCAGCGGACCAGCGTTCCCGGAGCCGCTGAGACCGTAGCTCCATGCCCTTGCGCAGCCAAGGTCGGAGGGGGAATCGAGCAGACGAGCGCCACCGCCCCAAGCAGAAGACGGCGGAAAAGGTATCGCCGACGGCGGAAAATGGGGAACAGTGGCGACAGGCAAAGATGTTCCCGTCCGGTGATTCCTCCTACAAGCTTCCCGCTGGTACGTTGTTTCGCGTTGTTCTTAACGTTGCTTTGCATCAGCGGCCTAGAACTTCACAAAGAACGTTCCCCAAAACAAAAAGGCGCGTGTCGCATCATGGGGTGAGGATAAGGATGGCAGCGACACGCGCAAGAAAATCCTCTTTGTACCTTAGTAGCTCGTCCGAGCCCGCTCAGTGATGCCGGTCACCGAACGATGTTTGGTCAGCACCGGTCACCATGGACGAGCGGAGGAAACTCCGGAGGTGCGCTGTCGAAGTTCCGGCTCGCGCTCTTGGTAAACACGATTCAGAGGCCGCGCATGAAGTTCATCATAAGTTGCGGTGGCGGTTTCGTTGTACGGTGCAAACAACTTGCGCCTGCCGGGCTTGTCTTTGACAAGCCCGTTCTTCATGGTCTGCTTGGTGAACACGCTCATGTCGCGCTCTACTGTTTTGGTCTCAGTCATTACCCTCATTCCTGCAGAAAGATATTTAGGAGAGAGTTGTGAACCCGAATCTCGCCGTTATATTCGACGAAGCCCAACTTCCTGAAGCGATTCATAAAAAAACTCACTCGTGACCGGGTTGTCCCAATCATCTCCGCCAGGATTTCCTGGCTGACCTTAGGAACCACCGTCTCAGGCTTGCTTTCCTTGCCGAACTGCGCCAGCAATAACAGAATTCTCGCCAGCCGCTTTTCGCTGGAATTAAAAAGCTGATCGACCAGGTCCGCTTGGATGCGAGCGTTGCGGGTAAGCAGAAAGGAGACGAACATATTCGAAAATGCGGGTTCTTGATGAAGTGCGCGGACCATTTCCGGCTTGCTAATTCTGAGGTAATTGTTTACCGCGCAACAACACGAATTCCTGATATTGCTGAAAGGTGCGCGCGCGAGTTTTCCGGTGGGACTGAGGGTTGAGGCGGAGAACGATGAGGTGCGGTGAAGTTCAGGGCGATGGGAT
>Ga0208034_1000580_pt1 | contig 28466 bp, 22 predicted proteins | sample June2015DPH_8_10_FD_184699 | JGI IMG/M metagenome (GOLD analysis project Ga0208034, IMG submission 184699) | Peatland microbial communities from SPRUCE experiment site at the Marcell Experimental Forest, Minnesota, USA - June2015DPH_8_100... | ecosystem: Environmental > Terrestrial > Soil >...
GTCCAAAAGGCAACAAGATCCGTGCGTAGCTTCAAAAGAATCGCAGCGATAGTCATTATCCGATTCCATGCACGCTCTGGCGGATCTGCCAAGGACCGTTTTCGGCGTTTCAAGTTGAGTTTTACCCTTTATCTGATTTTGCCGGACGCGCGCAGACCGCGGATTCACCCGGTGGTTGCGTGCTGCCGTCGCAGCGTGCCTGCGGTGTGCAAGTGGCAAATGGCGATGGCCAGGGCGTCGGCCACGTCCGGCGGCTCGGGAGGCGCGGGCAAATCGAGCAGGCGGGCGACCATCATCTGCACTTGGCACTTCTCCGCCTTGCCGTATCCCACCACGGCCGACTTGATCGACAAGGGAGAGTAGGCAACCACCTGTAAACCAGCTTGTGCCGCGGCCAGCATGGCCACTCCGCGCACATGGCCAAGCTTGAGTGCCGACTTAACATTCACTGCGTAGAAGACGTCTTCAATGGCCACCTGCTCGGGCGCATAGGTGGCGATGATTTCGCTAAGTTTCTCGCAAATCTTCTTGAGCCGAAGCTCCAGCGGTTCACGCGGCAACAGCCGGATGGCCCCGCTGCACAGGTGATGCAGCGAGCCCTCGCCGTCCTGCTCGACCACTCCGTAGCCGGTGTATTCGCCGCCGCAATCGATTCCCAGGATGCGCATGAGCTTTCCAGCCTGTGGCGAGTGTAGCAGGAGACACAGCGGATTCGGTGCTCACGAATGCCGTGGCGCGGTCGATCCCACCTTCATGCGCGCACCCAGCCGGCCTGTCACCATCAAGCACAGCATTCGGAAATCGCTGATGAACGACCACAACGGATGGCCGAAGGTGGCGGGCGTGTTCTTTTCCAACAGGAAATGGCCGGTCCACGCAAAGCCGTAGCCGAGCGGAATCCACAGCAGCGCATACCAAGGATGATGCGTAGCAAAGGCGACGATCGCAACGATCAGACCCAGAGTGGTGCCGATGGCGTGCATCCAGCGATTTCCTGGCGCGCTGTGCTGTTCCAGGTAAAAATTGAAAAACTCCTCATAGGAGCGGAATGTCCGCGGTTCCGACATTGTAAAACAGCCTCTCGCTGAGTGGTCCAGGATGGCTCGGCCCACCCGCGACAGTGTACTCCCGAATGCAGAAATGTCGCGATGGCTTTACTATCTCTGTGGAGGCATTCTGCCGAACATGAGAATTGGGATTTTGACCGGCGGGGGCGACTGCCCTGGACTGAACGCGGTCATACGAGCTGTGGTGCGCAAAGGCATCATGCACTATGACGATCAGTTTGTTGGCTTCATGGAAGGGTGGCGTGGGGTTTACGAGAACAAGACCATGGAGGTGGACATGGATGCGATCGCGGGCATTCTGCCGCGGGGAGGCACCATCCTGCGCACCTCGCGGACCAACCCGGCCAAGCGCGAAGGCGGGCTGCACCGTTGCATGGAAGTCCTGCGGGCCAACCGTGTCGAAGCCCTGATCGCCATTGGCGGAGACGACACCATGAGCGTGGCCCAACGCATGTACGAGCTGGGCCTGAAAGTGGTCGGGGTTCCCAAGACCATCGACAACGATCTGATGGGGACCGACTTCTGCTTTGGTTTCGACACCGCGGTGAACACCGCGACCGAAGCCATTGACCGCGTGCATACCACCGCCGAAGCGCATCAGCGCGTGATGGTGGTAGAAGTGATGGGCCGCGACTCGGGTTGGATCGCCATGTACAGCGGCATCGCCGGCGGGGCGGATGTCATTCTTATTCCCGAGCGTCCCTTCGACATCGAAGAAGTTGCCGAGCGCATCAGAATGCGCCATGCGCGCGGCCGCTACTTCAGCATCATCGTGGTGGCGGAAGGAGCGAAGTTCACCAAAGATGGCAACGCCCCGGTGGTCACCGATATGGGCAAAGACGAGTTTGGTCACGTGCGTCTGGGCGGCATCGGCCAGATCCTGGCAAACGAAATCGAGCATCGCACCGGGCTTGAGACCCGCAACGTCGTGCTTGGCCATATCCAGCGCGGAGGGACACCCAGCGCTTTCGATCGCGTGCTGGCGTCGCGTTACGGAATTGGCGCCATCGACCAAGTCCATAAAGCCGAATTCGGGGTGATGGTCGCGCTCCGCGGAACTGACATTGTCACCATTCCGCTGGTGGATGCCATCCACAAAACGCGGCCGGTTGATCCGGAACTGGTGGAAGTCGCCATGGGATTGATCGATCCCATTCCTACCGCCCCGGTGAATAAGTAACCACAGCACGGAATGTCGGGGAGATCAGCGATGCAAGGTCACCGAGCGCTGTCTGTGTTTGCGGTCGGAGTGCTTTGCTACGCTTCGGCAATTGCGCAAAGCCCTTTTGCTCCGAAAGTTTCGGGGCCGCTTTCGCAGCGGGTCGTGGCCTACCAGATCGATGCGAAGTACGATCCTGCGAAGCACACCGTTGATGCCACCGAGACGCTGACCTATCGCAACCTGACAGGCCAGCCGCTCGACCATTTTCCCTTTCACCTCTATCTCAATGCGTTCCAGCCGAAATCCACCTGGGTGCGTGAGGCGCACCGCGACGGATACTTCCGCACCAGCAGCCTGGACGAATGGGACCCGAAGGACAACGGTTCCAATGAGATCACCTCATTCGAGGTCGCTGGCATGGGCGATCTCACCAGGCAGATGAAGTTCATCTCTCCGGACGACGGCAATGTGGACGACAAGACGGTATTTGAAGTGCGATTGCCGCGGCCGGTTGCAGCCGGCCAGGATGTGCAGTTCAAAATCAAATTCAAGGCGACCTTTCCTGAAGTGATCGCGCGCACCGGCTACAAGCGCACCTTCCTGCTCGCCGGACAATGGTTTCCTAAAGTCGGGGTGTGGTGGCATGACCAATGGAACTGCCACCAATTTCACGCCATGACCGAGTTCTTTGCCGATTTCGGCACCTATGACGTGAAGATCACGCTGCCCAAGAACTACGTCGTTGGCGCCACCGGCGTGCAGACGGGCGACACCGATAACGGCAACGGTACCAAGACCGTGAGCTTTCACGCCGAAGACGTCCACGACTTCGCCTGGACTGCCGATCCCAACTTTAAAGTGGTGGAAGATCATTTCGACGGTAGCGTGGGACCGGTGAAAATCCGGCTGCTCACTTATGACAGCCACAAGAGTTCGTGGCAGCGCTATCTTGATGTCATCCGGGGCACGATGGAGAAATTCGACCAATGGTACGGGCCATATCCTTATGCTCAACTCACCGTCGTTGATCCGCCGCACGGAGCTGGCGAAGCCGGAGGTATGGAGTACCCGACGTTTATCACGGGTGACACCAGTTGGTATGCGCCCAAGGGAGATCTTAGCGAACCTGAACTCGTGACCGAGCACGAATTCGGCCATCAATACTGGTACGGGATGGTGGCTACTAACGAGTTTGAGAATGCCTGGCTCGATGAGGGCATTAACAGTTACACCGAAGTGAAGGTGCTGGACAGCCTGTTCGGTCGCAACACCAGCTCGCTGAACCTCTTGGGAATTCAGGAGGGCGACGGCGAAGAACTCCGGTCTTCTTACCTGGGAGATCCGGACTTCGACCCGCTGGCGCGCGCCAGCTATACCGACATGAGCATGGGTTCTTACAGCGCCGTCAGCTACGGCAAGACGGCAACCATGCTTTCCACTTTGGAAACCATCGTCGGCGAGCAGGCACTCCGTAACGCCCTACACATCTACTTCCTGAAGTACCGCTTTACCCATCCGACGCAGCAGGATTTCATGCGCACGGTCAACGAAGTTACCGGCCAGGACCTGAACTGGTATTGGGACCAGGCGGCTTACGGTACGCAAGTCATGGATTACGAGGTGCTGCGGGCGACATCCGATTCGGCGGATTGGTACCAGCAGGACGCGACCGAAAAGAAAGGCGCGACCACTTACGAGACGCAAGTCATCCTGCATCGCAAAGGAGAGTTTATCTTTCCGGTTGAGGCGGAGGTGAAGTTCGACAACGGCGAGAGCATTCGCGAGCGTTGGGATGGCAAGGACCGTTGGGTCCGCTACATCTACCACAAGAAAGCGAAAGTCGTGTCAGTGGAGATCGATCCCGACCACAAAGTCACCATGGATAGCGACTATCTCAACAACAGTCGCACCTCCGACCGGCAAAAGGGCGCAACGGAAAAAATCGCAGCCTACTGGATGTTCCTCACGCAATTCTTCGCGCAGATGCTGAGTTGGTTGGTATGAAATCGGGCGACATTGCCGGCCAACGTAAAGGACTGCTGTCTGCCGGCGCCAGTCTGTTATGGCGGCGCCAGGAAATCTTGTGGTGGGTGTTCGCGGTAAATGTCGTGCTCGGCGCGCTGGGCACGCTGGGCGCGGCTAGAACGCTGAATGCTGCTCTGGGGTATAGCCTTGCGGGAAATCAACTGGTCAAGGGCTTCGATCTAGGCATGTTTTACGAGCTGTTAAGGCTGCCCGGCGCAAACTTTCTTCACTCAGGATCTGCTGCCTTCGCTTGCGCATTCCTGTTTGCCGTGTTCATGCTGTTCGTCAGCGGAGGCATACTTGAGGCCTTTCGCCAGGACCGCCGACTCAACACCGGCGACTTCTTTGCCGCTTCGGGCGCGTTCTTCTGGCGCTTCGTGCGGCTGATGCTCTTCTCGCTGGTGCCCTTTGTCTTCCTGTGGTCGTTGTATCCGCTGGTGAACAGGTTCGCGGAATACGTGGGCGACAGGGCAGCTGCCGATCAGGTCGGCTTTTGCATCCAGTTTGCAGGCACGATCCTTCTCGCACTGCTCGCGCTCCTAGTACGGTTGTGGTTCGATCTTGCCAAAGTTCGAGCCGTAGCGCAGGACCAACGCAGCATGTGGCGCAATCTTTGGGAGTCCTGCGCCCTGATCTGGCGCAACGTCGGTACGCTGTTTTGGATGTACCTTCGCATCAGTCTGGTCGCGGCGATCGCGCTCCTCATCGGCTTTCTGATTTGGGCCAAGCTTTCCCCCACCGCGATTCCGGCGACGTTTATCCTTCTGGAATTCATCCTTCTGGCGCAGTTGGCTGTCCGGCTCTGGCAACTGGCAAGCGCCACCGCATGGTACCAGCGGCATGCCGAGGCGGTTCCCGCCGGTTCGCTGGCTTACACGATGCCGCAGCCGGAAGCGGTGATCGCAGCAATCGAAACTCCTGGGGTCCCTGAGCCGGATTTGCCGCCACTATCGGAACCCGAAGCACCGCCAACGGGAGCGTGAGGGCCGGGTGAAGATGGCGCGATCCGCTACTTCGCCTATTCATCACAAAACAACGGGGCGCCCAGGGCGCCCCAATTTCCGCATCGGAACTCGGACAGTTAACCTTAACCTTCCAATCACAAATTTGGCCGGCCGGCGTTACAGCAGTCCGGCCAGGCCAATTACTTCATGCATGCTTGGGACGGCGAGCCAACAGCTCAGCAACTAACGCCACCGCTGCCAGAACTGCAGCCGTGTAGAACGCCATCTGATAGTTGTGATATTTGTCGAACAGGACGCCGCCGATTCTAGGTCCGATAATTCCGGCCACGCCCCAGGACGTGAACAGCATTCCGTAGTTGATACCAGCGTTCTTGGTGCCCCAGAAGTCGGCAGTGGCGGAGCCGTTCACCGACAATTGTGTGCCGTAGCACCAGTACACGATAAACACCATCACGTACAGGAGACTCACGTTGCCGCCCGCCAGGTAGAGCAAAGGCATGGAAATCATCGAGATGGCGATCATCAGGCGCAAGACGTTCAACCGGCCTAGCGCATCCGACATCCATCCTGACAGAATTCGTCCGGAGGCGTTGCCGGCCGCGCCTACAACCAGTCCCATGGTCGCCAGCGCCGCGCTGGAAATGTGTACGCTCTTGGCGAAGGGCACCAACTGGCTGATCACCATCAAACCGGCAGATGTTCCCAACGCATAGGCAATCCACATGAAATAAAAGGCCGGCGTCCGCAACACCTCGCTCGGGGTAAATTCCTGCGTGGTCGCACTTGTCTTAGCTGAGGGCGGCGCAGGGGTCCATCCCGCGGGTTTGTAGCCAGCAGGAGGGTTCTTCAGCAGGAAGGCACCAATCACGGTCATGACCAGGAAAATTAGGCCCAGGATCTTAAACGTGTTGTGCACGCCATAAAGAGGAATGAGGTACAAATTGGCCAGAGGCCCGAACAGCGCCGACCCGGCTCCATATCCGGCGACCGCCAGTCCCACGGCCAACCCGCGCTTGTCGGGAAACCACTTGGCCATCACCGGAATGGGGGTGGCGTAGCCGAAGCCGTTGCCCAATCCGCCGATCACGCCGAAGCAGATGTACAGGTACATCAGGCTGTGGGTGAACGCACACAAGAAAAAGCCCAGGCTCACCAGCACTCCGCCGGTGAGAGATACCCAGAAGGGGCCGAACTTGTCCTGCAGCCGGCCGGCGACAATGAAGGTGAGGGCGAACACCACCACCGCGATGGTAAATACATTGGAGGTTTGGGCGCGCTTCCATCCAAACTCCTTCTCCAGCGGTGCCACGAAGACGCTCCACGCATAGAGCGTACCCAGGGCGATGTTCATCATCAATCCGCCCACGACCCGCCACCAACGGTTTAACCCGGTGCTACCAATCTCAACCGAGTCAACGCCTACTGTTGCTAAAGCCATTTCAATTTCTCCCTTCCTACCGAGCAAGAAATTTACTATTTTGGTTTCCTGAGAGCAATCATTGCTGCGTCGAACGACTTAGGACGGAACGCTGTGGGTATGCAACGGCTGTCCCGGGGTTCATTGGCCACCACGAACACGACCTCCTAAGAACCTGTGTGCTGCTTAACCACTGCTGCCTGGTCTGGGCCGGATCAGGCCGAGTCACAAAACCGTCGGCGGGAGGCGACTTGGGGTAGAGGAGAGTGGTCAAGATCCTCACCCTTACGGTGCGACGTTGCAGACCGGAACTAGAATTCCGATCTTCCGACCGGGAACGTGGGTTCGCCGCTCGGACCCGACAGGGTGAAGTTATAAGACCTTCGCCTCCCGCCTGTTTGAGCCGTTGTGGGCGAAATTTTCCTTCGCGGGAGGGCCAGCGGTCTGTGACTCCGGATACGGGTGCTTGTGATGTATGTCACCCGGTGCCCGGTTGACCCCGTCCCAGGGCGGAGGTTGCCCGTCCGGGACGTACTTGTACCTTGGGGTTGCCTAAGGTGATACCATACGAGGTATTACCCGGAGGAATGCGTGGGTTCACCTTACGGCTTTGAGCTGGTAGAGAATTGCCTCATCTGCAAGTTGCGCAACGACAGCTTCTTCTGTTCTCTTCCCAAGACAGCGCTGGAAGCGTTCGACAAGATGAAATATACCGCTTCCTATCCGGCGGGAGCCGTACTGTTCGTCGAAGGCCAGGCGCCGCGCGGAATCTACATGCTGTGCAAAGGCCGGGTGAAGCTCTCCACCACCTCCGCCGAAGGCAAGACGCTGATTCTGAAAATCGCCCAGCCGGGTGAAGTCCTGGGCATGCACGCCACGGTCTCGGGAACGCCTTATGAAATTACCGCTGAAACCGGCCAGCCCTGCCAATTGAATTTCGTCAAGCGCGACGACTTTCTGAACTTCTTGCAGAGGCACGGAGATGCCTGCCTGAAAGCAGCGCAACACCTCAGCAAGGACTGCCAAAGCGCCTATCAGCAGATTCGCAGTCTGGGCCTGTCGCATTCCGCGCCCGAGCGACTGGCGCGCCTGCTGCTGGAGTGGACCTCCGCCAGTCCCGAGCAAGTCGAGCCGCGGGTGAAACTGGCGCTCACCCACGAAGAGATTGCGCAGATTATCGGCACCTCGCGAGAGACCGTTACTCGCGTGCTGGCGGACTTCCGCAAGCGCCAGATCGCGGTGCTGAAGGGGTCCACACTCACCGTGCGCAATAAAGCCGTGCTGGAAAAACTGGTCGGCGCTTAGGCTGCGCTTACAAGTTACAAAGATCCCAAGCTGAATAGCTTTGAAGGGGCGCACCTTCAGGTGCGCCGCTGAAAGTCCTTTATTATTGTCAGTACGAGCGGGGTTCAGCCCGCGAGGAATCTGGTCTTCCGACTTTTTCAGCAGCCTCTCTAAGTCGGCCACCAGAAACGGACTTTCCCCTACAAATTCCTGCCACTTTCGCCTACAATAATCGAAGAGTTATAGCGCGCCCCGGCGCTGTTTTCCTGGGATTTCCCACATACATCTGCGAGCGGAGCAAAAGGCGATTCGTATCGCTCTCGAAGGAGCAGCCGTGAAGAAAGTCGGAGTCATTTTTGGCATGGAGACCACTTTTCCGCCCGCATTGGTCGACAAGATCAATGCGATGAATGAGCCTGACATCCAGGCGGAACTCGCCACCGTCGGCGAAGTCCGAATGGCGGAGCCATCTCCTTACCACGTTATCGTGGACCGCATTTCGCACGATATTCCCTTCTATCGCGGCTATCTGAAGAATGCAGCCCTCTCCGGCGCGATCGTTATCAACAATCCATTCTGGTGGAGCGCCGACGACAAGTTCTTCAACTTCGCGCTGGGAACCAAGCTGGGGGTTGCGATTCCGCAGACCGTCCTGCTGCCGCACAAGCAGCATCCCCCGGGCACCACCGAGCGCTCCATGCGCAACCTGCAATATCCCATGCCGTGGGACAGCATCTTCAGCTACGTCGGATTTCCTGCGTTCCTAAAGCCCTTCGACGGCGGCGGCTGGAAAGACGTGTACAAGGTGAACTCGCCGGAGGAGTTCTTCAACGCTTACGACCAGAGCCGCGACCTCTGCATGACGCTGCAGCGCGGGGTGAATTTCAAGGAGTATTTCCGTTGCTATGTGGTCGGGCAGGAGAAGGTGCACATCATGCACTACGATCCATCGGCGCCGTTCCAGGAGCGTTATGTAAAGAATCCGTCCCCTGCCGATCCGAAGCTGCTGGAGCGCGTGGAACGTGATTGCCTGACTCTGTGCCGGGCCCTGGGATATGACCTCAACACAGTTGAATTTGCCTGTGAGGACGGCATACCTTACGCCATCGACTTCATGAATCCTGCTCCCGATGCTGATGTAAACTCGGTGGGCCAGGAGAATTTCGACTGGATTGTGAACGCCGTGGCGGAACTGGCGATTGCTAGAGCCAAGCAGCACACCGGCCTGGCTCCGGAATATCGCTGGAGTGCGTTCCTCAGCGGCTACGCGGCGGAAGCGGATTCCAAGGCGAAGGAGAAGCCTGCGAAACCGGCGGCAAGCAAACCGACGGCGAAGCGAGCGGGCAGAGGGTAAGCAGGTGGAGCGGCCAAGCCTCAGCATCGGCATTGAAGAGGAATATCAGACGATCGATCCGGAGACGCGCGATCTCCGCTCGCACATCGCATCTGAGATCCTCCCCAAAGCCAAGCTGGCGCTGCACGAGGCGGTCAAGCCGGAGATGCACCAGTCGGTGATCGAGGTTGGCACCCGGGTTTGCAAGAACATCAAAGAGGCTCGCGAGAACATCCAGTCGCTTCGCCGCCAAATGATCACTCTCGCCAGCGAACAGGGCATGTTGCTGGCGGCGGCCGGTACCCATCCGTTTTCCGACTGGAAGATGCAGGAGATCTATCCTGACGAGCGCTATGCGCAGGTGGTCGAGGACATGCAGCTCATCGCGCGCGCCAATCTGGTTTTCGGATTACACGTCCACATCGGCATCGAGGACCGCAATACCGCCATCCACATCATGAATTCCATGCGCTATTTCCTGCCGCATATCCTGGCGCTGTCCACCAACTCGCCCTTCTGGATGGGCATGAATACCGGGTTTAAATCGTACCGCTGCAAAGTGTTTGAGCGCTTCCCGCGGACCAACATTCCCGATGTTTTTGCCAACTGGGCGGAATACGAGACCTTCCTCGACCTGCTGGTCAAGACCCATTGCATCGATAACGGCAAGAAAATCTGGTGGGACATCCGCCCGCATCCGTTCTTTGACACGCTCGAGGTGCGGGTGTGCGATATCCCCATGCGACTTGACGAAACGCTCGCCATCGCGGCGCTGATTCAGGCGACCATGGCCATGCTGTACGAGTTGCATGCATCGAACAAAAGCTATCGCATTTATGGCCGGGCGCTCATCATGGAAAACAAGTTCCGCGCATCGCGGTACGGAATCCAGGGCAAACTGATTGATTTCGGAAAAGAGGAAGAGGTCCCCGTCCGCGACCTTATGCTGGAATACCTTGAGCTGATTGACCCAGTGGTGGATGAGCTGGGATCGCGGGAAGAGATCAATTACATTCACGAAATGCTCGAGATGGGCACCGGCGCCGACCGCCAGTTGAAGGTGTTCGAAGAGACCGGCGATCTGAAGAAGGTGGTGGACTACATCGTGGCCGAAACGCGAGTCGGGGTCTTCGATCAGAGCGCCGCGCACAAGTAGCAATTAGCTGCCTTTGAAGGGCCACGGCTTCAGCCGTGTCGCCAGGGCCGATGGGAAAGAATGGGCTTTAGCCCCAGAGGGAATTCGAACTTTAGAATCGAATGCGAAGTCCCTCAGCGGCTAAAGCCGAGCAAATGGATGGCGATTTACGGCGCGGCTGAAGCCGCGCCCCTTCCAGGCAAAGAAAGGATTGATTTGATTCAGCCACTCCTCACCGACCTCACCAAAACTACATTCGATGCTGAACTTTCTCCCGGCGCGCACAACGCGGTGCATACCTGCCTGCGCATTCAGCCATCGGAGAAGGTCACGCTCATCACCGACAACGCCTGCCGCGAGATCGCGGCCAGCATCGCCCAGGAACTGCTGCAGGTCGGCTCGCCCTTCAAGGGGTTCGTGCTGGAAGACCTGGCGCCGCGCCCCCTCGTCGAACTGCCGCCGGAAATTGCTGCCGACATGGAGACCAGCCAGGTCAGCATCTTCGCCGTCCGCGTGCAGCGCAACGAGCTGAAATCGCGCATGCAGATGACCGACATCGTGAACCGGCGTAAGATGCGGCACGCGCACATGGTCAACATCAACCGGCAGATCATGCTGGAGGGCATGCGCGCCGACTTCAGCCGCGTGGATGCGCTTAGCAGGAAAGTCATTGAGATCGTCAGTCACGCAAAGGAAATCAAGGCCACGAATCCCGCCGGCAGCGATTTGTCGGCCACGCTGAATCCCAACTACCGCTGGGTTAAAACCAGTGGCATCATCAGTCCTGACAAGTGGGGAAACCTGCCCGGCGGCGAGGTGTTCACCACTCCCGGCGAAGTGAACGGCACTTACGTTGTGGACGGCGTGGTTGGCGATTACCTGTGCGAGAAATATCCTGACCTGGCGCGCCAGCCATTAACCATCCACATGCGCAACAATCGCATCACCGAGGTCTTCAGCGACAACAAGATTCTGGAAGAGGAATTCTGGTCCTACACCCACACCGACGAAAATAGCCATCTGGTCGGCGAGTTCGCCATCGGAACGAACCTCGAACTCAAGCACGTCATCGGGCAGATCCTGCAGGACGAGAAATTTCCCGGCTTGCACATTGCCTTCGGCAACCCTTATGGCGCGCACACCGGCGCGGAGTGGTATTCCAGCACCCACATTGACGTGGTGGGGACGCACTTCGATATCTGGGTTGACGGCCAGCAAATCATGGAGAAGGGCCGCTTCCTGATCGAGGCCTGAGATGGTCCCAGCGCTGCGCGAGCAGTTCAATCGCAACTTCGCTCCCGAGAAGTACCGCCAACTCCTCCAGCATTTGGATCAGGCCACCGGCACGCACATTGGCTTCCGCGTCTCGGAGACGCCGTGCTTTGTGCCCAAGGCTTTGCTCGACCAGATGGCGCAGTACGGACGTGAGCTGATTCTGCAACTGGTGGACAATCCGGAGTATCGCCGGGCGTCTGATGCTTCCGTTCCTCCGCAGTACGACATGCCCAATGAATCGCCGCGGCCGATGTTCGCGCAGGTGGATTTCGGCGTGGTGCGCAACGCGGCGGGAGAATTGGAGCCGAAATTAGTTGAGCTACAAGCCTTCCCTTCCCTGTATGGATACCAGCCATTAGCGGCCCATCAGTACATTGAGACTTACAATTTGCCCGCGAATCTTGGCGTCTATCTCAGCGATTACGAGCCTGATTCGTATTGGAAGCTGATGCGCGAGCTCATCGTGGCCGGCCACGATCCGCAAAATGTCATCCTGATGGAAATCGATCCGCAACACCAGAAGACGCTGCCCGACTTTCTGGTGACGCAGCGCGAACTGGGCATCGCGATCGTCGACATTCTGTCGCTGAAGAAGCGCGGCAAGAAGCTCCTCTATGCGAAGGACGGGCGCGAGATTGAGGTCCGGCGCATCTATAACCGCTGCATTGTGGACGAACTCGAACGCAAAGGTGTGACTCTGCCTTTCGACCTGCGGAAAGAACTAGACGTCGAGTGGGCCGGACATCCTAACTGGTACTTTCGGATCAGCAAGTTCTCCATCCCGCACTTGAAACATAAGTGCGTGCCGAAGACGTGGTTCCTCGACAATTTTGGCGAGCTGCCGAAGAACAACGAGAATTACCTGCTCAAGCCGCTATATTCCTTTGCCGGAGTCGGCATCAAGTTTTCACCAACGCAGGCAGACATCGACGCAATCCCGACAGATCAGCGGCACAACTACATTCTCCAGGAGCGGGTACGGTTCGAGCCGGTGATTCAAACGCCTCACGGTCCAACGCAAATGGAAATCCGCATGATGTTTGTGTGGCCCGAGGGCGGCGAGCTTACGCCTGTGCTGCCGCTGGTGCGCATGGGACGCGGCATGATGATGGGGGTCGATCACAATCGCAACCTGGAATGGGTAGGTGGCTCGGCCGCGTTGTGGGCCTGATCTTCGGTTTCAGTTCGCATCCGGGTTACACTGCCAACATAGACCACCATGTTCTATCCCATCGATGACCTGCGCATAAAGTGGACCAAGGTCGTGCTTCCTCCGGTCTTTCTGGAGGAGGAGATGCCCACCACCGAGGCCGCCTCGGCAACCGTCCACGAGGCTCGCCATGAGATTTGCGAGATCCTCGGCGGCAGGGACCGACGTCTGCTGGTGGTGTGCGGGCCGTGTTCGATTCACGACCCCCAGGCTGCGCGGGATTACGCGGCACTGCTCAAGAACGCCATTGCAGAGTTCTCCACCAAGCTGCGCATCGTGATGCGCGTTTACTTCGAGAAGCCCCGCACCACGGTCGGATGGAAGGGATTGATCAACGATCCCCACCTCGACCAGTCCTACCAGATCAATGACGGCCTGCGGCTGGCAAGGCGTCTGCTGCTCGACTTGGCGGAGATGGGAGTGCCTGCCGGAACGGAGTTCCTCGACATGATCACGCCTCAATATTTGGCGGCCTTGGTGAGTTGGGGAGCCATTGGCGCCCGTACCACCGAGAGCCAGGTCCATCGGCAGTTGGTTTCGGGCCTTTCCTGCCCGGTGGGATTCAAGAACGCCACATCGGGAGACGTGCAGATTGCCATCGAGGCGGTTTTGTCGGCTGCCCACCCGCACACGTTTCTGGGACACACCAAGCATGGGCAATCGGCCATCTTCGTGACCACCGGCAATCAGGACTGCCACGTGATCCTGCGTGGCGGAAGGAAGACCGTGAATTACACCGCCGATGCGGTCGCGCATGTGTGCAGACAGTTACAGGAAGGCGGACTGCCACCGCGCGTCATGATTGACTGCAGCCACGCCAATAGCAACAAAGACCACACGCGTCAGCCTGCGGTTTGCCGCGATGTCGCAGAGCAGATTGCCGAGGGAAACCGAAACATCATCGGCGTCATGTTGGAAAGCAATCTGGTCGCGGGAGCGCAGAAGCTGATTCCAGGAGAACCGCTAGTTTATGGGCAGAGCATCACCGACGCGTGTATGGGATGGGACGAAACTTTGGAATTGCTGGCAGGACTTGCGAAAGCCGTTCGGTCGGGACGATGACTGGGTGGATGTTGAACTGCCCCGCCCTAGCCAAAAGAGGGCTAGAACGGGGCACCCAGCGTAGGAGTCAGATCTGAACGGCTTCTTGAATCTCTTCCTTGCTCTGTCCCAAGCCCTTCAAATAGTTGTCGATCGACTTCGCAGCCTTGCGTCCCGCTCCCATGGCGAGGATCACGGTTGCGCCGCCGGTCACGATGTCGCCGCCCGCGAACACGCCCGGCTTCGAGGTCGCGAGCGTGTCGTCGCTCGCCGAAATGTATCCGCGCTTGGTCACCGCCAGTCCCGGAGTGGTTGACTGGATCAACGGATTCGCCGAAGTGCCGGCGGCAATAATCGCCACATGGCACGGCACAACGAACTCCGAGCCCTTGATCGGTACCGGGCTGCGGCGTCCCGAATCATCCGGCTCGCCCAGTTCCTGGCGGATGCACTTGACCGCGGTGAGATTGCCCTTCTCGTCGCCGAAGAATTCCACCGGATTCACCAGCATCTCGAAGTGAACACCCTCGTCCTTGGCGTGATGCACTTCTTCCACACGAGCTGGCATCTCCTTCTCGGTGCGGCGATAGTAGATGCTGGCACTCTTCGCGCCCAGGCGCAATGCGCTGCGCACCGCGTCCATTGCAGTGTTTCCACCGCCAACCACGATCACGTCGCGGTCTTTGCAGGGGTAGAGTGGCTCATCGTACTGGGGGAAAAGATAAGCCCGCATCAGGTTTACACGAGTAAGAAACTCGTTCGCCGAATAGACCCCGTTGAAGTGCTCACCGGGAACCTTCAAGAACTTCGGCAGACCAGCGCCGGTCGCGACAAAGATGGCGTCGAAGCCCTCTTCTTGCATGAGTTCATCAATCGTGACCGTCTTGCCCACCACGACGTTGGTTTCGAAGACGACGCCGCGGCGGCGCAGCACCTCAATCTCGTGGCGGACGATCTCCTTCGGCAGCCGAAACTCTGGAATGCCATACACCAGCACGCCGCCGAGTTCGTGCAGAGCTTCAAACACGTGCACCTGATGTCCCATCTGGATAAGGTCGCCAGCGCACGCCAGGCTCGCCGGGCCGCTGCCGATGAGGCCCACCTTCTTGCCTGTGGCGGGCGCGGACACGGGCGATCCGAACTGTCCCGTCTCGCGCTCCCAGTCAGCCACGAAGCGCTCCAGATATGCAATTCCAACCGGCTCGCCCTTCTTGCCCAACACACAACCAGCCTCGCACTGGTCTTCGACCGGACACACTCGCCCGGTGATCGCGGGCAGCGCGTTGTCTTCGCGGACCTTCGATGCCGCGCCCAGGTAATCACCGGCGAGTATGAGATCGATCACCGCCCGCACGTTCACCGACACCGGGCACTTCGCGACGCAGCCAGGCTTGGGACATTCAATACAGCGCAGCGATTCCTGCCGCGCCTGCTCGGCAGGAAAGCCGAGGTTGACTTCGCAGAAATTGTGAGCGCGCACCTGGGGATCCTGCTCGGGCACGCGCTGCCGCGGCAGCTTGGCGCGTTCCTTGTTGGGCAGCGGATTATTGCTGGGGACCTTGTCAGTCATGGCTCACCTCTACCGGCTCCAAAGCGCAGGCGTGCGCTCGATTGCTCTCGCGAAGATTCTTCAGCTCCGCCTCCGGATCGGCCTGCAAGCGCTCGATGCTGGCACGCTCCTGCTCGCGATACATATTGTTGCGCTGCGTCAGGACCTCAAAATTGACCTGGGTAGCATCGAAATCGGGGCCATCCACGCAGGCGAATTGGCTGCTGTTGTTTACCAGCACGCGGCAGCCTCCGCACATCCCGGTACCGTCCACCATGATCGAATTCAAACTGACGATGGTCTTGATCTGCTTCGGACCGGTTAGGTTCGCCACGGCACGCATCATCGGCACCGGACCGATGGCCAGCACATAATTCACGCCTCCGGCATCCACCAGTTCCTTCAGCTTGTCGGTGACCAGACCTTTCTGGCCATAACTGCCGTCGTCGGTGACGACGTAGGTTTCGTCGCTGACCGCCCGGACCTCGTCTTCCAGCACCAGCAAATCTTTGCTGCGCGCTCCCACGATGGAGATGACTTTGTTCCCTGCCCGCTTCAGCTCCCGAGCAGTGGGGTAGGCCATCGCCGTTCCCACGCTGCCGCTCACCACGACGGTGGTCCCAAACTTCTCGATTTCAGAGGGCTTGCCCAATGGACCGACCACGTCGCGGATGAAGTCGCCGGCCTCCAGCATGCTGAGCAGCATCGTGGTCTTGCCGATGGCTTGCACTACGATGGTCACCGTGCCGGCCTTAGGGTCAGCATCGGCGATGGTCAGCGGAATGCGTTCCCCACACTCATCCAGCCGCACAATGACAAACTGCCCGGGCCGCTGCTTGCGGGCGATACGGGGCGCCTTGATCACAAATAGCTTGATACCGCGCGCCAGCGGGCGCGTTTCTACGATCTCGAACACAATACCCTCCGCTTTTGATTCTGCGGGGGTATGTACACTCAGTCTGTGGCATACGTCACACACCCGGCGGACATAGCGCACACGGCGGAAGAGGCCCGTCCGGCAGGCATTTCGGCCATAATGTAGTCGTCTCGTCGTCCGCCTGAGCTGGGCCATCCGCGGCCTTGGACACAGCTTGCGGACGAACCTTGGCGAGATGTCCTGCATCTTAGGCAGTGTTGTCGATTAGGAAGCCATGCCAGCCGGCTTGCAAAGTGCAAGCCCGTTGATTACAAATCTGTCAGATTGGCACACTTTCGCTGCTGACGTGAATCCAAATATGAGCTAGGTTTGTCCATATGAATCACGCAATCAGGGAACGCGAGTGCATTATCCGATGAGCGTATCTACAAAGTTCCGATCTTGTTCGGCGCAGCGACGGAAATCGTTTCTGGTGGCGATGATTGCTATCGCTTTGCTGGCGCCAACGTGGTCAATGGCGCAGTCAGAGGTGAACCCATCCGATTCGACTGCGACAGGGCTGGCTCCGGCGACCGAGGCGGCCCTACCCGATGCCCCCTCTGCCGCAAAAGAGTCCCAGTCAAGCTCTTTCGGGAAATCGTTGGGGACCGCGGTCAAGACGATTGGCGAGGACGAACTCCATATCGTCAAGTCCCCGTTTTCGGTAAGCGCCCTTAAATGGGATGCTCTCGTCGTGGGCGCCACAGGGGTCCTGATCGCGAATGACGAAAGCGTGCTGCACCAAGTTCCCGCAAGCTGGCACAACACCAGCATCAATATCTCCAATGCCGGCGTATACGGTCTGGGCGCGGCAGCCGGAGGCATTTTCATCACGGGATTGGTCACTCACAACGAGCACGCTACCGACACGGGGATACGCAGTGCGGAGGCCAGCGTCGACAGCGTCATCCTGTATGCCGCACTGAAAGCGGTCCTGGCGCGGCAACGGCCTTACACCGGCGCGGGCGAAGGGAAATTCTTCTCTGGCAATTGGACGAGCGGCTCCTTCCCTTCGGGGCACGCAACTTTCGCCTGGACACTCGCCTCGGTCATGGCGCACGAGTATCCGAACTGGCCCATGCGCCTGCTGATGTACGGAGCGGCAACCGCGGTCAGCACAACCCGTGTGACCGGTGGAGTGCACTTCCCTGCCGATGTCTTTTCGGGGTCAGTAATTGGTTTTGGCGTGGGAACCTACGTGGCGCATAAGGACCGACCGAAAGCTCCATCGCCACATTCGCAGAACAGGATCAAGCGTGTGCAGAACGCCATCCTGGAGCGGGTGGCAATTCAGTAGTACCTAGACAACAAAGTACTTCGCCGCGGGGTGATGCACGACAATCGCTGAGGTGCTTTGCTCTGGATCGAGCAGGAATCCGGTGGTCAGATGCACACCGATGTTTTCCTCGGGATGCAGCAGCGCGAACAGCTTGGTTTGATCTTCCAGATTGGGGCACGCGGGATACCCAAACGAGTAGCGCGAGCCGCGATACTTTTGATGGAACAAATCGCGAATGTGCGGCGAGTCGTCGCCCGCGATTCCCAACTCCTCGCGAATCTGCTTGTGCGACAGCTCGGCCAGCGCTTCCGCCGACTCCACGCTGAGTCCATGCAGGTAGAGATACTTGGTGTACTCTCCGCCTTCAAACAGCTTTTGGGTTTCGCGCGAAGCGATGGCGCCGATGGTCACGCACGACATGGCAAGAACATCCATGCTCCCGCTGCTTTTGGGCAGCAGGAAGTCGGAGATGGATAACTGCCGGCCTTCGCGTTGGCGCGGAAAGGTAAAGCGCAGCGTCTCCGGCGGAACTGCGTCACCCTGCTTCCATCCCTCGGGCAGGTTGTACACGATTACGTCATTGCCTTCGCCTTGCGCACCGAAGTATCCGTACACAACCTTTGGCTCGAACCAGCCGGCCGCGATCACCTCTTCTTCGAGGTCTTGCAGAACGGGCCGATACTTTGTCTCGACCAACCGGGGGTACTCTTCCTGCGAGGCCGTTTTCAACTGCCATTGATTTTTGAAGAGAGCGGTCTCGTTAATGTACCGGAAGATTTCGCGCAGGTCGAAGTCTTGCGGCTTCAATACGCGAATGCCCCAGAACGGAGGCTGCGGAATGTTCGGCGCAGGCGGAATTTCGATGCTGGGCGCAGTGGGTGCATCTCCGTCGCCGCCGGCGACGGCTGCACGGGCGAACTCTTTCACAACCTTGCCTTCGGCGATGCGCTTCTCGCGCGCTCCGTTGGGCGAGGCGAGGTCCTCCATGATGTGCAGCCCGGCGAAGGCGTCATCGGCGTAGAAAATGCCGCCGTTGTATTCGCGCCGCAGATCGTCTTCCACGTACTTGCGGGTAAGCGCGGCGCCGCCGCAGATCACCGGGAAGTCCAGCTTCTGGTGATGCAGGTCCTGCACTACATACTTCATTTCCAGCGTGGACTTGACCAGCAAGCCGCTCAGCCCGATGGCGTCGGCTTTCTCGGCCACCGCGGACTTGATAATCGTGTCCGACGGCTGCTTGATGCCAAGATTCACAACCCGGTAGCCGTTGTTGGTAAGAATGATGTCCACCAGGTTCTTGCCAATATCGTGGACATCGCCCTTCACCGTCGCCAGCACGATGGTCCCCTTCTGGCTGCCTTCCTTCTTCTCCATCTTGGGCTCGAGATAGGCTACGGCCGCCTTCATCACGCCCGCCGAGTCGAGCACGGACGGCAACTGCATCTTGCGCGCGCCGAACAGGTCACCCACGGTGCGCATTCCATCCAGCAGCACATTGTTGATGAGCTCCAGCGGCGTGTAGGTGACGAGCGCATCTTCCAGCAACTCAGCCAGCGACTTCTTGGTCGCGCCGTCGCCAATGGTCTTTTCGCCATTGATGATCGACCACTTCAGCTTATCTTCGACCGAGAGCGTATCCACATGCGCGGTGGTGGTCTCTTCCTTGCCCTTGGTTCCGGCAAAGTGAGCCATGTAAACCTGGAGTGGGTCGCCGTTCGACTGATCGTAGTAAATCAGTTTGCGCGCCAGATCGACTTCCGCCTCGGGAATCTTGTACAGCGGATAAATCTTGCTGTAGTTCACGATGGCCATGTCGAGACCGTGGTCCACGGCTTCGTGCATGAAGACGCTGTTCAAGACACGCCGTGAGTACACATTCAGACCGAAGGAAATGTTGCTGACACCGAGGATTGTCTTTACGTCGGGCAGCTCCGCCTTGATCGCCTTCACCGCCTTCAACGTCTCAATGCCGGCAGTGCGATAGTCTTCCTGCCCGGTCGAAATGGGCAGGGTCAACGCGTCGAAGATGAGATCGACCGGACGGATGCCGTATTTGTTGACCGCCAGATCGAATATGCGCTTCGCGATCGCGAGCTTCTTCTCTGCCGTGAGCGCCATGCCATCCTCATCAATGGTGAGCGCAATGACCGCCGCGCCATAACGCTTGGCCATCGGCAGGACTTTGGAGGTGCGCTTCTCGCCATCTTCCAGGTTGATCGAGTTGATGATCGCCTTGCCGGGAATGCGCTTCAACGCCTCCTCCACGACATCGGCTTCGGTGGAATCGACGGTGATCGGCGCGGGCACGCGCGTGGCAATCTTTTCCAGAATGTTGCTGATATAGCCCTTCTCGTCTTCGCCCACGATGGCGCAGCACAGGTCGAGCATGTGTGAGCCTTCATTGACCAGCTTCTTGGCCAGCGTGAGAATCCCGTCATAGTCTTGGCTGCGGACCATGTTCTTGAAGTGCTCGACGCGGGTGGTGGTGTTCATCTCCTCGGCCACGATCAGCGGCTTGGGATCGAGATCGAGCGGCACCATCGAGTAGGCACTGGCTGCCGCTGCAGTGACCTTGACGTCACGCTTGGCGGGCTCAAGGTTGGCGCAAGTTTCGACGACGGCTTTCAAGTGCTCGGGGCGGGTGCCGCAACAGCCACCGACAATGCGCACGCCGTATTCGGTAATGAATTGCTTGTGATAATCCGCGAGCTCCTGCGGCTGCAGCTTGTAAACGGCGTGGCCTCCTACATTCTGGGGCAACCCAGCATTGGGCAAGACGGAAACATACTTCGGCGAGTTCGCTCCCAGGTAACGGACTGCGTCGTTCATCTCTTTCGGACCGGTGGCGCAGTTCATGCCGATAACGGCAACGTCGAACATCTCCAGCGTGGTCAGCGCCGCGCCGATTTCGGTTCCCAGCAGCATGGTGCCGCCCACGTCGATCGTCACCTGCACTTGCACCGGAACATTCTTGCCCGACTTCTTCAACGCATCGAAGATGCCTACCAGTCCCGCCTTCGCCTGCAGGATGTCCTGACAGGTCTCCAGCAGCAACACGTCGACACCGCCTTCGATCAACGCCAGCGCCTGTTCGGTATAGCCAGCAGCCATGTCGTCAAAGCGGATGTGTCCGAGCGAAGGCAGTTTTCTTGTCGGGCCCATCGATCCGGCAACGAAGCGCTTGCGGCCTGTCGTCGAATAGCCACTGGCTACCTCGCGGGAGAGCTTGGCCGCAGCCACGTTGATCTCGCGCAGCTGGTCGAGCATTTCGTACTCGGCCATATCCATCGGGCTGGAGTTGAACGTATTGGTTTCGACCACGTCGCAGCCGACATCGAAGAAGGCAGCGTGGATATCCTTGATAATGTCGGGACGACTGAGGACAAGAATGTCGTTGTAACCTTCCTTGCCCCGGAAGTCGTCCATGCTCGGATTGCGGAGCTGGATGTTCGTCCCCATCGCTCCGTCGAAGATAACGACGCGTTCCAGCACGGCTTTTAGAAAGTCGCTCATGCGTCCTGTGTTGCGGTCTTCCGAAAGGCCATCACTGCCGGATGCCACGCGCCAAGCGCGATCTGGCAAATTGGATCAAACGCCGCTTGCAGCGCGAAATAGGAAAGACTCGCGATTCCAGTTTAGTATCGCAGTTTCTTTTGCCGGACGAAAGTTCGGCGCAGCCAAGTGCAGGGTTCGCAGCCGGTTGGGGGTTTCCACGCATTGAGAGGCTGCGGAAGGAAGTCCTAGATCCAAGCCTGTCGTCTGAATAAAGTGCAGAAGAGTGGACTGACATCTCGCTTTGAAGGGTCGCACCTTTAGGTGCGCCGTTGAAGCGCTCCGCAATGCAAAAGGAATGCGCCGAGCGATGGTTATCGTCTCGGCGCGAGCGGAAAAGAATCTGGAACCTTCTTACATCAACTTGCGGCGGATGGAGCCCAGCACCAAGCACACCCGTGCCCAACAGCATGTTCCACAGTCTTGCCTGGATCGAGCCGTGACACAGACTCCCTAGCCCTGGTCACGGAGGAAGCTCCTCACCACCTCCGCAGCGTCCTTCTTTTCGCCGTCCACCGCGTAATTCATCTGTCGCATACCCTGGGCGGTGATGCGGCCGCCCAGTCGGTCGAAGGCTTCTCTCGCTTGGGGACATTCTTGAAAGATCTGCGGACGAACAATCGGCACCGCATCGTAGGGAGGAAAGTAACGTTTGTCATCGTCGAGCACGACAAATCCAAGCGCCGCAATCAAGCCATCGGTATTGTTGCCTGCAACCACATCCACGGATTTGTTTTGCAGCGCGCGATAGAGCAGGCCTAGGTCCATTACGCGTGGCGCTTCCGCAAACTTCAGACCGTAGGTGCTGACCAAGCCCTTATATCCGTCCTGGCGCTCGAGAAATTCGTAACCCACTCCGAGGCGCAATTTCGGGGAGGCACTGGCAAGCTGCGAAAGTGTGGTTACTTTCAGGCGGCGCGCGTCATCTCCTCGCATGACCATGGCGAAGCTGTTGTTGAAACCAAGCGGCGGCATGACATCGAGATTGAACTGGCGCTGGTAAGCATCCTTCACTTGTTGATACACGCTTTGGGAATCGCCCGAAGGATGTTCTTTCAGGATGGCGGCTAGCGCGGTCCCGGTGTACTCGACGTACATGTCAATGCGTCCGGCGAGCAAGGCCTGGTGACAGATATAGGTTCCGGCAAGATACAAGCGCCGCTCGACCGGCTGGCGACAAGCGCTCCCCAGGACTTGCGCCAGCAGTTCGCCCAGGATCAGTTGTTCGGTAAAGTTCTTGGAGCCGACGGTGAGAGCGCTCTTGCGGGGAGTGCAACCAGCCGCGGAGAGGACAGCAAGTCCAGCCAGGAAGCTGCGGCGGTCCATGTCAGTGGACCCTGCGGACCATCAGCTTTTCGAAGCCGCTCAGGAGCAGGTCCGCAGCCAATGCCATCAAAGCCGCGGGAATGGCGCCAGCCAGAATCACTCCGTTGTCGACCATAGCGATGCCGCGGAAGATGAACTCGCCCAGCCCGCCCGCGCCGATGGCCGCCGCAATGGTCGCAACGCCGATGGTAATCACGGCAGCCACGCGAATGCCTGCCAGCATTACCGGCAGCGCCAACGGCAGTTCCACATGCCAGAGCAGTTGGCCCGAAGTGAGGCCCATGGCAATCGCCGCTTCGCGCACTGGTGCGTCGATGCCGGAAATCCCCACGTACGTATTGCGGACCACCGGTAGCAGCGCGTAGAGAGCCAGCGCAAGGATCGCCAAACGGTCGGCGCGAGCGCCCAGCCATGGCAGTGGCAGGAGTAATCCGAAGAGCGCGAGACTGGGAATCGTCTGGACTACATTGGTGCTACCAAGCACAAACGCCTTCCATTTCGGACGGCGCGTCAGCAGTATGCCCAGGGGCACTCCGATAAGGATGGCCAGCAGCATCGAAATTCCCACCAGCCACAGGTGTTCGGCGGTCAGCGTTGCCACTTCGCGTTTATGGTTGAGGAGGAAGTTCACAGGCGTTCACCCGGCGTGGACCAGGAGTGCAACACGCCAGCGCGGTTCGCACGTCTATCCGAGAGGATACATCAGCCGGCGAGTCGCAGTGTTACCATGCTGGCTTGGCGCCGAGCTTGGTTTCTGTAGCGCTGCGATCCTGCTGTAGAGGCCCAGAATGCGCTTCCCAAGCCCATTCTATGGTCGATTCGACTGTTATGATGAAGGACAAGAGTCCCAGCCCGATGTCATCTCCCATCAAACAGCCTCCAGCTCCCGCCTCCGTCGATAGTTACTTGCTGGATGTGGCGGACGCGGTAAACCGGACGCTGGATTTGAACACTCTGCTGCAACGCGTGGCAGAGATGCTGAAGCGGGTCATCGACTACGAAATTTTTGCCATCCTGCTGCTGAACGAGAAAACGCAAGAGCTGCGCGTCCGTTTCCAGGTCGGCCATCCTCCCGAGGTGGCGGAGCGCATCCGCATTAAGGTTGGGCAAGGCGTTACCGGACAAGCCGTGCAGCGCCGCGAGACTGTGCTGGTCAACGACGTGGCGGCCGAGCAGAACTTCATCAACTCCGCACCGGGGGTGCGGTCCGAGTTGGCCGCCCCCCTGATCGCCAAGAACAAGGTGATCGGCGTCATTGACGTGGAAGCCGCACAACCGGGCGCGTTCACCGAAGAACACAAGCGCCTGCTGACGTTGTTCGCTTCGCGTATCGCCAGTGGCATCGAGAACGCGCGCCTGTACACCCGCGTCTCGCGACAGGCGCGGCAACTGACTTTGCTGACCGAGATCAGCCGCGAACTGACCTCGATTCTCGACGTTGACCAACTGCTGAAGCGGATTGCCGAACTGGTAACCCGCATCATCGACTACCAGATGTTTTCCATCCTGCTGCTCGATCCGAGCGGCACCCTGTTACAGCATCGCTTTTCCTTGCGCTTCAACGAGAGCGTGAAACTCAAGAACGAGATCCCCCTCGGCCTGGGCTTGGTGGGATATGCCGCCCAGCACAAGCAGGCGGTCCTGGTGCCGGACGTCAGCAAAGACCCGCGCTACATCAAAGCCAATGCGGAGACGCGCTCGGAACTCTGCATCCCGCTGATCTACAAGGACAAGGTGATCGGCGTGCTCGATATCGAACACACCCGCCGCGGGTACTTTACCGACGATCATGTGCGCACCATGACCACCCTGGCGGCACAGGTGGCAATCGCGATCGAGAACGCGACCCTGTATGAGCGCATCGCGCGGCAGGAGAAACGGCTGGAGCAGGACCTGGCGCTGGCCCGGGAGTTGCAGTTCCGGCTGCTGCCGCAGAAAATGCCGACCTTTCAGAATGCCGAAGTGGCTTCGCGCTTTGCCCCGGCCCGCCAGATCGGCGGCGACCTTTACGACTTCCAGAAGTACAGCGGCGAGGGCGTGACCGGCATCGCCGTCGGCGATGTAAGCGGCAAAGGTGCGCCTGCCGCCATCTATGCGGCGCTGGTCAGCGGCATTGCGCGCTCGCTGGCCAACGAAGAACCTAGCGCCGCCGGCATGCTGGAGGCGATCAACCTCTCGCTCGCGGAGCGCCCGATCGAGGGGCAGTACGTCTCGATGATCTACGCTATCTGGGACGACGCCCAGCAATTGCTCCAGATTGCCAACTCAGGCTTGCCGCGTCCGCTACACTGCCATGATGGCAAGCTGGAAGAGATTCAAGCCACCGGTTTGCCCATTGGTCTGTTCCCCAATGCCACCTACGACGAACTGAATCTCCGCGGGAAAGCAGGAGATGTGTTCCTGTTCTTCAGCGATGGCATTCTCGACGCCACCAGTTCGGAGGGAGAGATGTTCGGGCGCCATAGGCTGGAGAAAATCGCGCGAGCCAATGCGCATCGCAGCGCGGAAGAAATCGTGGATGCCATTTTCAGGGCCGTCTCCAGCCATGCTGAGGGCGTGGAAACGTTCGATGACCAGACCATTGTTGCCATCAAGGTGAAAGGACCATCCGCCAAAAAGTGAAAGCTGACCGACCTCCGGAACGCCCGCCTGGGTTCACCTACAGACGCGATAAGCGACTCCTCCGCAAATCCAACGTTGAACTGCATGCAGACGACGTTCCCCTCTCCCGGCTGGCGCGGGCCTACGACACGCCGCTCTACGTGTACTCGGGTTCGACGATCCGCCAGCGCTTCCAGCAGTTCGACAAGGCGTTTAACGGCTGCGAGCACACCATTTGTTACTCGGTGAAGGCGAATTCGAACCTTTCGATCTTGCGCCTGCTGGCCCGCCAGGGCGCGGGATTCGACATCGTTTCCGGGGGAGAGCTGCAGCGGGTAGCCGAAGCCAGCGGCAAAATCAAATCGAAAGTCGTTTTTTCAGGTGTCGGAAAACTGTCCCCGGAAATCGATCTGGCGCTTCGCTCTGGCATTTTGCTGTTCAATGTGGAGAGCGCCAGCGAGATGGAATTGCTGGCGGCGCGTGCGACGCATCTTCGCAAATCAGCTAGTTTCGCGGTGCGGGTGAACCCTGATGTCGCAACGGAAACTCATCCTTACATCTCCACGGGCCTGCACCGGCACAAGTTTGGTGTGCCCTGGCGCGACGCGGCACCACTATATCGTCGAGGCGCCGAAACCCAGTATCTAAAACCGGCCGGCGTCAGCGTTCACATCGGCTCCCAAATCGCGGATGTGGCCCCCTTTAGCGAAGCGATGGAGCGAGTGGCTTCGCTGGCGAGTTCGTTGCGGGCTGAGGGGTACGATATCCGCTTCGTCGATGCCGGCGGAGGTCTCGGCATCCAGTACGAACACCCTCCGGAAGCAAACTTCGCCGAGCAAGCCAACCGATATGCGAAGGCATTGCTGGGACCGCTGAAGGGTCTCGGCATGCACCTTCTGCTGGAGCCAGGCCGCGCCATCGTGGGCCCAGCCGGAGCCTTGCTGACGCGCGTCATCTACCGCAAGCGCAACAACGGCAAGCAGTTTGTCGTTGTGGATGCGGCCATGAACGACCTGCTCCGCCCTTCGCTCTACGGTGCGTATCACGAAATCGTTCCGGTTGTTCTGCAAAAAGGCCGAGCCACGGAAGACGTTGACGTGGTCGGCCCCGTGTGCGAATCGGGCGACTTTCTGGCGCGCGACCGTGAGCTGCTCACCGTGCAGGAGGGCGAGCTGCTGGCTATTCTCGATACCGGCGCCTATGGCATGTCGCTGGCCTCGAATTATAACAGCCGTCCCCGGCCGGCTGAGGTATTGGTGGACGACAAACGGGTTCGGCTCGTGCGCAAGCGGGAGTCCATCCGCGAGCTGTTGGCACCTGAGCGCACCTGACCACCCCACAATGGTTTTACCGGATGTAACTGCCTTGATTACACGATTTTCCCAATTGCGTTTGGAACCAGGTTATCCTATGCTCACTTCCCACTGGAGAGTGCATGCAACCAAATAAGTACGACGCAGCCACTTCCACCGCGGTCTGTCTCTGGTGTTATTCCCAATATCTCAAGAGCACAAGCCGGGCTCGTGACGGGCAGACGTTTTGCTCCAGGAAATGTGAATTGATTGGACGTTCCTGGTTAGAAGACAGCTTGAGGCCCGAGAGCGAATAACCGAAGGCGCGGCTCTTCCGCCGCGCCTTTCCTTCCAAAGTGTTCCTTATTGTTTCTGCCGCTTTCATTGGCTCGCAGGGTCTGTGCTAACCTCGCCTTCAAGGATGGACAAGCAGGCAAAGATCTATGTTGGCACCGCCGGCTGGTCGTATAAGGACTGGGAAGGCATCGTTTATCCGGCGCAGATCAAGAAATCGCTGCATCCGGTGGAATACCTGGCGCGCTACCTTGACGTGATCGAGATCAACACCTCGTTCTATGGCCACATCAAGCCGGAGTGGGGCAAACTGTGGTGCCGCAAATCGCGTGCGGTCAATTCCGAGTTCATGTTCACTGCCAAGCTGAACAAGGCATTCACCCACTCGCCGATCGCTGTCGTGGAGAGCACCTCCTCGGAAACCATTGTTGCCAGCGCCGAAGACGAGCGGCTCGCCAAGGACGGTCTTGACTCCATCGCCGCTGAAGACATGCTTGGCGCGGTGCTCGCGCAGTTTCCCATTTCGTTCAAGAACACCAATCCAAACCGCGACTATCTGGGGAGCGTAGTCGAGAAGTTCAAGCAATATCCACTGGTGGTGGAAGTGCGGCACAACAGTTGGACCAATGAGGGGACCCTACGCTACTTCGCCGAAAAGGGCGTGGCCTTCTGCAATATCGACCAGCCGCGCTTGGGAAAAGCGATTGCTCCCAGCGAACACGTGACCGCGGCGTTTGCTTACGTGCGCCTGCACGGACGCAATTACGATCAATGGTTCGACAGCGACTCGCGCAACGACCGCTACAACTATCTCTATACCGATCCCGAATTGCAGGGATGGAAGACGCGCATTGATACCATCGCCGCCCAGGCGCAGAAAACCTTTGTCATCGCCAACAATCACTTCGAAGGCAAAGCGGCGGTAAACGCCCTGCAGTTGAAACACATGCTGACCGGACGGGCAGTCCACGTCCCCGACACCCTGCTGAAGAAGTATTGGGAGCTGGGAGAAATTGCGGCGCCGGGCGAGAAGCGGAACTAGCGCGATCCAGCATCACCTGGACCTGCATTACATCGCGATAATGACCTTAATGATGTCATCCTGAGCGTAGCGCCCTCCTGGCCTTTCCGACCCGCTGGGTCGGGCGGGCGCGGAGTCGAAGGATCTGCGTTTGTTTCCTGGCAGCGTACCAGCACCGCCGAACTCTTTACACCAGCTCAACCTGCGCTTGCCACTGAATTCCTGCAACTGACCAGTATTCATCAAATCGCAACGGAACCTTTCTAGAGCTCGCCCGTATATAACTGCAGAACATGATCCGGTGACGCCGCAGGGCACGCCGGGCGCAACCTCCGGGTCCCCCGATCGCGCAGTTGCGATTGTCGAAGTTGGAGCCCGCTTATCAAGGAGACACTATGGACGCGAAATACAACTGGCTGATCGACAACGGTGCGATTCGCCTCACTCTCACTGCGGTAGCGTTTGCGCTCTGGATTGCCATGGCCGTGGGTTTGATGGAACTAGCGGTAAAAATCTAGCTGCAACCACTCCTGCCTGACTACCCGCCACAAACTGCGATAGCAGATCGCGACCCGAGACCCCGCCTATTCCCTAGCAGCCTGTGGTGCAAGCAGCTGATTTTGGGCACGGCCAGCGGCGTACTCGGGTTCGTGGGCTCGCCAAGGATTTCACGCCGGACGTTGAGATTCGACTTCTGTAGAGCCAATTCCGAGCTTCCCGTC
>Ga0208034_1000583_pt1 | contig 28357 bp, 33 predicted proteins | sample June2015DPH_8_10_FD_184699 | JGI IMG/M metagenome (GOLD analysis project Ga0208034, IMG submission 184699) | Peatland microbial communities from SPRUCE experiment site at the Marcell Experimental Forest, Minnesota, USA - June2015DPH_8_100... | ecosystem: Environmental > Terrestrial > Soil >...
GGGGGAGAAGGGCCTCTTCCGCTACGCTCCAGAGCCCCTTCTCCCCCGAAAATCCCTGCTTGATCGTTCCCCTTACTGGTTCCCTTTTCTTCCGCCCCGCTGGTTCCCTATCATTCCGCCCTTGACACCCTTTCAGTAACCATTTGCTCGACCTCCATTGGACTTAGGCTTGGGACATCGCCCGCCCGGAAAGGAAAGAGATGGCAGTTAATTCAACAATTGAGTGGAGCGATTCAACATGGAATCCGTTCCGCGGACGCACTAAGGTTTGCCCTGGGTACAAGCAGTGCTACGCGATCATCTTTGCGGGGCGATTTCGTGGAGTCCCCGGGCACCCATTTGAGTCCGGCTTCGACTTGCGCCTCGTACCAGCCAAGCTGAGTGATCCCTTCCGGTCGAAGAACCCCCGGAAGATCTTCGTGAACTCAATGAGCGATTTGTTCCAAGATTCCATCCCCGACGATTTTATTGTCCGGGTCGTGGCGGCGCGTGGTGCGTGTGAGTGAGGGTCAATGAAGAGTACACGAGAAGTAAACGCCACCGCCGGTGGCAGCGATCTGGCAACAAGAATTGAGCGGAAACCCCGTGCCTTGACGGCACCGGAACTCGCAGATCTGTTGGGCTTCGGCAAGACTGCGGCGTACGACTTGGCTAAGCGAGGCGGAATACCCCACTACAGGGTAGGCGGTTCTATCCGATTCGACCCGGCTCAAACGGCGGCGTGGCTGCGCGAGCATGAAGTAGGTTGTGTTGAGCCGCGGAGGGCAGAATGAAAAACTCAAAGATTAACTGGACTACTCACACCTTCAACTGCTGGGAAGGATGCACGAAAGTCTCTCCCGGCTGCACCCACTGCTTCGGAAAGAAAAGGGACGACCGGCAAATGGTCGAGCCAGTGAGCCACTGGGGACCGGGAGCACCACGGCGGATCATGTCGGACAGCTACTGGAAACAACCTCTAGCCTGGGACCGGGAAGCCGCAAACGGAGGAACGAGGCCACGTGTCTTCTGCGGGTCGCTATGCGATTGGGCCGACGATGAGGCACCAGCCGGTCAGCGCGACCGCCTTTGGGAACTCATTCGTCAGACTCCGCACCTTGACTGGCTTCTGCTAACGAAGAGAGCGGCCAATATCCAACGATATCTTCCTGATGATTGGGGAAGTGGATACCCGAATGTGTGGCTCGGCGTCACCAGTGAGAACAAGCAGCACGGACTGCCGCGCCTGGACGTTCTTCGCCAGATTCCGGCCGCTGTTCGATTCCTGAGCTGCGAGCCATTGCTCGAAGATCTGGGAGAGATCGACCTCAACGGCATCAATTGGGTCATCATCGGCGGCGAGACGGGCCCAAATGCAAGATCAATGGACACAGTCTGGGCGAAATCCATCATCGAACAGTGTCGCGCGCAAGGCGTGGCACCTTGGATGAAGCAGCTAGGCAAGCAGCCATCTGAGAACGGCGAAACGCTGACCGTGCCGGACGCGAACGGCAGCAATGCCGAGAACATGGACCGTTGGCCCGACACACTAGCAGCATTGAAGGTCCGGGAACTGCCCAAGGTGGACTCGGATGTTATCGCAACGGGAGTTAATGAGTCTGAACTGCGCCGCATTGAGACCGAGTTGGGATAGCTTGCTGAGGGATTGGAATCGGAAGAGGCCGCAAAGGAACTGGAACTGAGGGAGAAGTTTATTGGAGCTGAGCGGCGGCTCTTCATGACCCGCCTGGAGCGCGGCAAGATTCTTGCCGGCTACAAGGCGCTCTATGGCCCGATACGGAAGTGGAGCGAGTTCTGTCGAATCATCAACCTGTCGAGGCGCACGGCCTACAACCTTCTGAACACGGCGGATGAGGCGGAGGCGGAAACACCTGACACCGCCAATTGTGCCAAATCGGCACAATCCAGCCGCAAGGAGAGCAGCGAGTCCTTCAAGTATGGCTTCGACATCGCGGTGGACAAAATCGTGGCCTTTGCCAATCGAATTGTCAGCAAACTCCCGATAGCCCAGCGCCAATCGGCCCTGGACGCTGCCGCGGATCGGTTGGGGGCCGGTGCAAAGCCTATCCACATCACCGAGGAGTTAATCGAGGCCCAGCCTGACTCCTGCCGGATAACTCCCTGCGTCCCCGTTGCCTCCGAGAAGTCAACGGAGGTAGCTGCATGAAACTGACTGAGCAAGGCATACGAGAGACCGCATATCACGAGGCAGGCCAGGGATGTAACGCAACTATTAAGACGGGTCGTACATATAGCGCTCAAGGATGCTCGGCATGTAATCGTGACACCCCGGTAAGGGTGGCACGATGGAAGACCACATATTCGAAGAGATTCATTATCGGCGTCAGGTGAAGCCTGAAAGGCGGAGAATATCCAAACACCGCCGTCTTGGGCCGGAGGCCAAAAGACGGTTATCGAGAAAGGAATGAATGCGTTAGTGAGCTTGTCAATATCAAGAGTGTATGTATGAGCTTACGGCAGGATCGTCAGCGACTTGGCTGCATCAATCACTTAGTATCTCGGACCAATTAGGTAGGAACACCAATTGAAGCAGGGCTGGCGCAGTCCGCGCCAAGCGGCAAGCACAGCCTGAAGGATGGACGAAATGAAGAGAAGGAACATTGGTAACATCATTGGCAAGCAGCTGCCCAATTCACTGCTGACTCCCCTGCGGTATGCGGGTACCGACTCCCGTCGCTATGCTCTCGTCAGGTGTCGCTGTCAATGTCGCCGTCGCCGTGAGACGACGCCCCGGCTCTGTGATGTGCTCTCTGGGCACACCATCTCCTGCGGCTGCATAAAGCACAAGCGCTATGTTGATCACGTCCGGAAGGAGGCCCGCCGGCTATCGCCGGCTACGATAAAGCAGTGTTTTCTATCAGTTGTTGACCCAAACGCCCCCAAACCAGATCTCGCTAAAGATGTAATCGTCGCCGCCTATTACCGCAGAGCTGAAAGGCTGAAGTCCCTGCCGGATCATGTAGCGCTCGATGTGCGGCTCCGGGTTCTGGCTCACGACGATTACGCTGCAATCGCAAAGGACAACCACTTGCACCCGGCCGAGGTTGCCTGGATCTACAAGCACGTAATCAAGCCTGAAATTGAAGCTCAGCGCGAAGCTGCAATTGAAGGGCAGCACGATGGTGATGAAATTGAAACTTCGAATCATCTTAAGGACCTTGCCCTGCGTAGCATTGCTAGCGCCAAGGCAGAACTGGAGGGAGGAAAGCGAAAGCGGAATAGGTTCTGGGCCGATGAACTGCGGACTCCCTCAAACAATCCAGGCCCCAAAGATGACCTTGGTTGGGCTTGGCACTGGATGATGAACTGCGCTCCGTTCATGAAGCTGAATTCCAAAGAGAGAAACCTGCTTAACTGGTTCCGATTGACCGCGGCTCGAACCTTCCGGGCGAGACGGGACAAGCGCAGAAGGATGGCCCGCCGCCAGCTCGAGAAGAAATGGAACGACATCGAGGCAGCGGCCTAAATAACGAGGAGAATCGTGGCGCTGGCCACAGTACATCAACTTGAAGTTGAATATGTGCAGCGTCATCCACGCTGAAGGCCTGCGCGAACGTTTATCAACCAGTAATTGCCGGTCAGCCGCCCACAACCATGTCGCGTCGGCAAAAAGGGTGCGACAAGCCGACTTCCGGAGACTGAACCCGGCACGGAGGACTAAATGTAAGTGCCTATGAGCGGCTCAAGTGCGTTGGAAGCGACATGTTTACGTCATGCATTGTGATCGCCATCACATCTGGGGCCGCGTGAGCTAGCTCACAATCTCACTCTATAGAGATTCTCGGGCTGTGATCTGAATCACTGAGGCCTGTCCATGAATAGCAAACGGCTCTCCGGTGCCTTCGCCTGTGTGTTAGCGGATTTGTCGGAGTTTGTACCAAGTGCGCTTCTAATCACCCGCATAGAGATTCCCATGCCGTCGCGTCAGCGTGGCACCTCCCACAGCTTGGGTTTTCCCAAGCTCAATGGCCTCGCCAACAAGTTGAGGGTAGGGCGCTTCAGGGATCACAAGGATGATGAATCTTCGCTGAAAACGTCGACGGTCATCCCGGGTGCTCCGGCAAAGGTTTCGCTCACTTACTCGGTTGGCCAAGCCCGCTTTGCTCAAGTGCAAGAGAAGCACGCTGTGAACATGGGGCCCGATAACGGTTGTCAGAGGGAAAATTCATGAGTCGTGAGTTCTCGCTTTGTTTGATTGCGATGATTGCTGCTTTCGGGGGATTGGCTCCCAGCGCAATGGCACTACCCAGTTACGCTCGCCAGACCGGTTTGCCGTGCAGTGGATGCCATACTACACCGCCGGAGCTGAACTCTGCCGGGCGACTGTTCAAGCTTTTGGCGTTCTCAGATAAGTCACAAAACAGCAGCATCACCGCTTCTTCCGACAAGCGGCACTCAGGTCTCGACATACTTGCTTCTCTGCCTCTAAGCGCATTTCTCGAGACCTCGACGACAGGCACGAAAGTTCCCCAGCCGACAACCCAGAATTGGAATTTTGAATTTCCTCAGGACGTCTCGCTTTTCCTCGCCGGAGCCTGGGCCACGCATCTCGGCAGTTTTCTCCAAGTGACGTATAACGTGCAAGACGACCACTTCAGCATAGATAACACCGATGTCCGGTATGCCAATAAGAGGCAAGTAGCGGGCAAAGAATGGGACTACGGGATTACTCTGAACAACAACCCGACCGTCGAAGATCTCTGGAATAGCACGCCGGCATGGGGGTATCCATTCATTGCCTCAAGCTCGGCCCCAACCCCAATTGCAGCGCCCGTGATTAATGGACAGCTGGCTCAGGACGTGGCGGGAATAGGCGCCTATACCATGTGGGACCAGCATGTGTATTTCGCCGGAACCCTTTATCGCTCCGATCACGTAGACGATTCTCAGCCCACAACAGGGCAGTGCTGTTCCTATAACATCCGCGGCGTAGCGCCTTACTGGCGATTCGCTTGGCAACAAACTGGGCGAACGGCTAACCTGGAAGTCGGCTTCTACGGCATTCATATGAAATCGACGCCGCAGTTGGTTACGGGGCCAGAAGACAGTTACACGGACTTTGGCCCGGATATCGAGTATGACCGAACCATTGGCAAGGATGTTCTTTCACTGCGCGGCACATATGTTCGGGAGAATTCCGCGCTGGTCGCAAGTGTCGCAAACGAAGCAGCGAATCCGGGCCCGCATCATCTAAATGCGAGTAATGCCAACGCCGAGTATCACCTTGGGAATCGGTACTCAGGTGCGTTCGGATGGTTCCTGACCGACGGAACGACGGATCCTCTCTTCTACGCTCAAACTGCCGTCACAGGAAGCGCCAACGGCAGCCCCAGAAGCACAGGATTTACAACAAACTTCTCTGTGTGGCCGATGCAGAATCTCGACCTGGCAGTTCAGTACACCGTCTACACGCGGTTTAATGGCGCAGCCGCCAATTATGACGGGGCAGGACGCGCCGCCAGTGACAACAACACCGTCTATTTGCTCGCACGATTCCTTTTCTGATAGCGGCTGCAATGTCTGCGATGCCGTCAACGACTCTCGTTTTTCACAACCAGGAGAACCTATGAAACCCATCACATTCGTAATGCTCACCGTAATGAGCGCGTTTGGCTCGGCGGCCTTTGCCGGCACGATTCACGGCAAAGTTTCCGGAGTCAAGGGTGAATCCGTCGTCTACGTGGAAGCTATTGCCGGCAAAGACTTCCCCGCTCCCGCGCAACACATCACCATCAATCAGAAGGGTCTCATGTTCGTGCCGCACATCTTGGTCATCCAAAAGGGCACCACAGTTGAATTCCTCAACAGCGACAGCGTTGCCCACAACGTCTTCTGGCCCTCCATCAGCGGTGACAAGAAGCTTGGGCACAACTTGGGCACCTGGCCGCAAGGCCAGCGGCAAAGCTTCAAATTCGATAACCCCGGTGTCGTGCCCCTGCTTTGCAACGTCCACCCGGAAATGTCGGCCTTCGTGATCGTTTCGCCCACGCCGTACTTTGCGGAGACGGACAATTCCGGAGGATTCAAGATCGAAAATGTGCCGGACGGCGCCTACACCGTAACCGCGTGGCACGAAGGAGCAAAGAGCAAATCCTTCCCAGTGAAAGTTTCTGGAGATACAGCGGCAGACTTCACGCTGACAAAGTAGATCCGCGGGCGGAAGGATGGGCTCTTGCCGCTTCCGCTCTCTTCGAAGAACAGGGGAAGACTATCCATGCTGCAACGCTTTGTTGACAAGAAGGTGGATAGGGATTGGCTAAACACCAACTTCCCCTGCATGATGGCTTGCCCTGCGCACACCAACGCCGGCCGCTATGTTGAACTGATCGCGGAGGGCGAATTTGAGGAGGCATACCGCTATGCGCGCGAGCCCAATCCGCTTGCCAGCATCTGCGGGCGCGTCTGCGCTCATCCTTGCGAAACGGCGTGCCGTCGCGGTGAGATCGATAAGCCAATCGCGATCCGTGCTCTCAAGCGATTCCTCACCGAGCAATACGGCCCGGAGTCGCGGCACCCCATCAATGTGAACGCCTGCCGCGCGCAGGCTAAACTCCCCTTTCGCATCGCGATCGTGGGCGCGGGGCCCGTGGGGCTCTCTGCGGCTCACGATCTTGCCCTGATGGGCTACGCCGTCACCATCTTTGAAGCATCCCAGGTCGCAGGCGGAATGCTCTATCTCGGCCTGCCCGAATATCGTTTGCCTCGCGACGTGGTGGAAGCACAGGTGCGCGAGATTCTTTCGACAGGCGACATCACATTAAAACTGAGCCAGGCCGCCGGCCGAGATTTCACGATCGCCGAACTGCGGCGGGACTTCGATGCTGTTCTGATTGCAGTTGGTGCGCATCGCAGCCGCGATCTTACGATTCCAGGGGTGAACCTTGACGGTGTGTACAAGGGAATCGATTTCCTCCTTAATGTGAATCTCGGGTACCGATTCACCATCGGCAAGAAGGTCCTCGTCATCGGCGGTGGCAACGTGGCGATGGATGTGGCCCGATCCGCAGCGCGCGAGGTACTGCGCCAGCATCCAGGCGGTGTGGAGAACTTCGAGCCCTCCCAGGGAAGTCTTGATGCAATCGCTGCCCGCGAGATGATGGACGTCTCGCTCTCCGCCTTGCGGCTTGGTGCACAGGAGGTGCACCTGGTGTGCCTGGAAAATCGCAACGAGATGCCGGCTGCACTTGAAGAGATTGAGGAGGCGGAAGAAGAGGGCATCATCATCCATCCCGGTTTCGGTCCGAAGCAGATTATCGGTGAGCAGGGGCGGGCCGTGGCGCTTGAGGTGCTCAAAACCAAGTCGGTTTTCGATGCGAATCACCGATTCAGTCCTACCTTCTATGAGAACAGTGAAACACGGCTTGATTGCGACACCATCATCATGGCGATCGGCCAAGCGCCCAATCTAGCTTTCCTTAGTCCCGAAGATGGAGTGGATGTTTCACCGCGCGGACTGATCGCCATCAACCCTCAAACGCTGATGACGTCCGCTGTCGGTGTCTTCGCCGGCGGCGACTGCGTGTTCGGTCCGCGGCTGATTATCGACAGCGTTGCCGACGGCAAGCGGGCGGCGGTGGGCATCGATGAATACCTGCGTGGGACAAGTCACCCGGAACCCATTGTGGAAGTGGAGGTGCTTGAGCGCCATGGCATGCCGCTGAATCTTCTCGACCTGACACGACCGCAGATTCCAATGCTGCCTCTCAATCGCCGAACCGGAGTCACTGAAGTGGAAATCGGCTACAACGCCGAAACCGCAATGGCTGAAGCGCAGCGCTGCCTGCACTGCTGGGTGAACACGGTCTTCGAAGGCATGCCGGAAGACGGCACCGAGTGCATTCTTTGCGGCGGGTGTGTCGACGTTTGTCCCGAGAGCTGCCTCGAGCTTGTCTCGCTGGACCGCATTTCCTTCGACGAGGCGACGACCGGGCAACTCGCGGAATTCCGGGAACTGCTCGGCGTGGAGTTGGATGACATCAAAGCTGACGAGCTGGGATTGATCGCCGGGTCGGCAATGCTGAAAGACGAGTCGCGCTGCATCCGTTGCGGGCTGTGCGCAGCACGCTGCCCCGCAGGCACTATCACCATGGAGTCTTTCAACCTTGTTTCCGCAGATCCAACCGGCTTGATTTCCGTGGAATCCATCGACCGCCCTCTGCGGTCCAGACCGGCATTGACGGACACGCTAAAGAGGTAACACATGCCCGACGAATCACAAGCTACGACGCAGAAACTACCCACAGAGTTCGATCGAAGAGCTTTCTTTACCAAGATTGGACTCGGGTCGTTGGGCATCGCCGTCGCCGGCACAATTGTCTTCACCTACGAGTTTCTTTCGCCCAACGTCCTCTTTGAACCCTCAGCCATTGTCAACCTCGGGAAACCCGACGGCTTCGCAGTCAATTCGGTGACCATGGACGTCAATTCCGCAATCTATCTGGTTCGAGCGGAAGAGGGGTTCTTTGCGCTCAGCGAGGTGTGCACCCACCTGGGCTGCCTGACCGCATGGAACCAAGACCTGGGAATTATCGTGTGCCCATGTCACGGCAGCAAATTTACGCGAACGGGCGAGAAGATCGAGGGCCCTGCCCCAAAGCCCCTTCCATGGCTCAAAACCTGGGTGAGCGATGAAGGCGATTTGCTGGTCGATCGCTCCACGAACATCCCGCCACTGCAATATCTGAGAATATGAGCATGCCTCTGAATGCCGAGCAGACCATCGAGAAAGTGCGCGGGAGCCGGATATGGCGATCGGTATTCCGCAGCGGCACGGGCAACAGCACGCTTCACCGGGCACTAGCGATCCAGCAGAACATCTTCCTTCATCTGTTCGCGACCAAAGTCCGCAAGCGCATGGTGCGATTCAGCGCAACATGGTACCTGGGCACGCTGACCTTGGGCACGTTTCTGATCCTGGTCATCACCGGTATTCTGCTCATGCTGTACTACCATCCCTCCGTGCCGCAGGCATTCGCCGACATGAAGGACCTGCAGTTTGTCGTGTCGTCAGGACTCTTTCTCAGGAATTTGCATCGCTGGTCGGCGCAGCTCATGGTGTTTCTCGTATTCGCACACATGTTCAAGGTTTTCTATCGTGGCGCGTACCGGACACCGCGCGAATTTAACTGGGTCGTCGGCATCGTCCTGCTGCTTATTACGCTCCTCCTGAGTTACACGGGGTATCTGCTTCCCTGGGACCAGCTTGCATTCTGGGCCATCACCGTTGGTTCAAATCTCTCTTCCACTGTGCCGCTGGTGGGCAACAAGATTCACTTCCTTCTGCTGGGCGGCAACCAGGTGAATGCCAACGCTTTGTTGCGCTTTTATGTGTTGCATTGCGTCGTTCTGCCGATCGCGGCCGTTCTCTTCATCGCCGTGCACTTTTGGCGCATTCGCAAAGACGGCGGTCTTTATGTGCAGCAATCGGAACCGAAAGTGCCGGTAGCCACCGAGAGCATGGAGCCCGCGCAGGAGGTGAAATGAGCACTCCGAAGGATTTTGTCGCCGGTATCGACTCGGACCAGCGGCGTTCCCCAACACGGGTTGTCTTCGTCACCCGCCGCACCTCTGCGCAGGTGAAGGTCACTCAGGAAGATCAGATGCAAACCTTTCCGGAAGTGCTCTTCCGGGCGGCACTCGCCATCGAGTTGCTTACGATTCTGCTGGTTATCTTCTCGCTATTCTTCAACGCCCCACTGGAGGGTATCGCCGATCCCACGCACACGCCAAATCCCGCTAAGGCGCCATGGTATTTCCTCGGCCTGCAGGAGTTGCTGCACTACTTCCCGCCGGTTGTAGCGGGAGTCCTGGTGCCGACGCTACTAATCGTCTCATTGGTTGTTATCCCGTATTTCAACATCAACATTGAAGCCAGCGGGATGTTTCTGAAGGACCGGGTACGGCGAAAACAGATCTTTTATCTCGCTACCGCGGGAATGCTGATGTTTCTGTTGCTGTTCCATGTTTACGTGGCCGTCGCGCCGACCGTGATTGTTGCCCTTGGAATGGTCGTCGCCGCGTACAGCACTCCCGAATCGCATTCGCAGGTGCGTCGTTATCTTGCCTCGAAGCCGCTCTCTTACTGGATCATGACGTGGTTTCTTCTTGAACTGATTGTGCTCACAGCTGTCGGCACATTCTTCCGCGGCCCGGGATGGTCCTGGGTGTGGCCCTGGAGGAGTTAAGTGCAACGAATAAGAAAAATCCTTTCCTCGGCATGGACGGCACTTTTCGGCGATCCGGTCCGAGCCTTCGGCGTTGTCAGCCTTGTTCTGCTGATTGTTCTTGCGATCGCGCCGGCAAAGGAGCACTTCAGCGAGTGGCATCGCTATCAGCGGCTGTACCTGAAACTGATTCGCAATCGCGGAGATGCCGTCAGCCTGCGACGTCGATTCCAGCCGGGCATTCACCAGATATGGCTGCCCAATTTGGGCGTTGTCGACCGTTGTACTACGTGCCACCTCGGATTGAATGAAGCTGGTCTTGCCGACGTACATCAGCAGCCCTTCAGCAAACACCCGGCTATTCCGCACTCACTGGACGGATTTGGTTGCGTGATTTGCCACGGCGGGCAAGGTGCGGCCACTGCGGTTTCCGAGGCGCACTCGAGCGAGCGAGCCGGCGAGGAGCCAATCCTGCCTGCGCGCTATATCGAGTCCGGCTGCGGCCAATGCCACCAGGATCAATTGCCGGGAACACCTCAACTCAACCTTGGCAGAAGCATGCTGAGGCGCTACGGTTGCGTGCACTGCCACGCTATTACGCTCCCCGACGGCACCAGAGTGGTGGCCACAGACCATCCTCCGTCGCTTGCTCACATTGCTGACAAAACGACGCGTGAGTGGATCTTTAGCTGGCTCAAGGATCCCCAGGCGTACTCGGCATCAACTACGATGCCCGATTTTAAGCTTAGCGACGCGGATGCAAGCGACATCTCTGCCTATCTGGTGAGCACCAGCACGCCGCTGCCGGGTCATAATGCCACACTCGACGTCAAATCTGCGATCACGACCGATCCATCGTCCGGACCCAGCCTGTACGGCGAGTCGTTCTGTTCATCATGCCACGCTGTTCAGAATGCGGCGGGTAACCTTGTGGGCGGCAACCTGGGCCCCGAACTGACACGTATCGGTAACAAGGCAAAGCCCGAGTGGCTGCAGGCATGGCTCCAGAATCCCCGCACTTACGATGCGACAACACCCATGCCTCACTACCGCTTCACGTCGCTGCAAATCGCAATTCTGGCCGGATATTTGCAGGGCAAGTCGGATCCAGATTACGGTGCGAATGTTCATTTGGACCCGGGGACTGCAGTGCAGATTGCCCACGGGAGGAAGCTGATCGTCGAGCTGGGATGCGCGGCGTGCCACGAAATCAATGGGGTCCAAAAACCTGAGAATTTCGCACCGGAACTCAGCAGCATCGGAAGCAAACCTCTTGCGCAGATCCTCTTTCTGCCCGGCATGGAACACACGCTCTCCAGTTATATCGTGACCAAGATTCGTCAGCCGCGAGCCTTCGGCGCAAGTGTGAAGATGCCGCAGTTTACTCTGACCACGGCTCAGTCAGATGCTTTGACGACTGCGCTACTTGCACTTACAAGCCGGAGCCGATCGATGCCCGACAGTTTACGTGTAGCGGAGATCCAGGAAACGAACTACCAGCCGGCAGGGCATGCAGGAAAGCTGATGACCGAGCTTGCCTGTCTTAGTTGTCACCGCATCAACGGAAGGGGTGGCGATATGGCGCCCGAGCTTTCGTGGGAAGGCAGCGCGGTGCAACAGCAGTGGCTTGTTGGCTTCCTGAAAAATCCCAATACCCTGCGCCCGGCGCTCATTCGGCGCATGCCGCGATTCAATTTCAGCGATAACGAAAACAAGGAATTAACGGACTACATCCTTGCCGTGTATCAATCACCATCGATTGATCCGGACTTCACGCTCCCAGCGATGAATACTGCAGAAACTGTGGAACATGGCCGGCAACTGTTCTATTCAAAGTACGCTTGCCAGGCGTGCCACATCGTCGACACCAAGACTGACAAAGGATATATTGGACCGACACTGACGCAGGTTGGCTCGCGACTGACCGCGGCGTGGGTTTATGCATGGCTCAGGAATCCACAGGCGTTGCGGCCCGGCACGATAGAACCCAACCAGAACCTGAGCGATGACGACGCCCGCGCGCTAACAGCTTTCCTGATGTCGCTGAAAGGTCCAGGCGGGCGAGGGGCGAGGTAATGACAAGGCAATTTGCTTCATGCATGACGTTCCGACCTTTCGGATGGGTGACGTTTCTCGCACTGACTAGTCTCGTCGGCTGCCAACGAAACGCTCCGCATGTTTCTGGGTTGAAGGCAAAGGCCACCGGAACGGCCATCGTCGAGTCGAGCGGTGGCCATCAGATCGGTGTCACAGGCACTGCGCTAAATGATCCACTTGTTGTCCAGGTCAATGACGATCAGGGGACTGCCGTTACCGGAGCACTGGTTGAGTTTAGGGGGCCTGCGGGTGTCAACTTCGACCCAGCTGTCGTTCTCACGGATTCTACTGGACAAGCAACCACGACAGTCACCTTGGGCGCCTTCGCGGGGCGATACCAACTCAGCGTAGTCACACCCGGCAAGTCCCACCCAGTAACTCTTGAGGTAGTGGAAACGGCGCTTGGCTACCAGCAGAGCCTGGGGTCAATCCTCGCCGACAAGTATTGCAACCGTTGCCACGATCCAGAATCGTCACCGGAGCGTGTTTCGAATTACGACAATCTTGCGGTTAAGCCGCACCCCTTTACAGAAGGCGAGACTCTGAACAAGATGAGCGATGCTGATCTTACTTCGATCATCGTGCATGGCGGACCGGCGCTGAATCGCTCGGCATTGATGCCGCCCTATGGGAATACCCTGACCGCGGCGGATGTTCGGGCTCTCATCGCTTATACGCGCGCAGTAGCCGATCCTCCGTATCAGCCGGCAGGCACGGTTTATGCGCGCAAGTAGATCTGAATCGCTGGCAATGAGCCGTTGCGCCCGATGACCGACTACTCAGAAGTTACTCGTGTTTCGGAAGGATCAGTACCGGCGAACGTCGTTATTGCGGAGGCTCACCCGTTGCAGCCATCATCAACATCTCGATCGGCCCTCGCAGTCGCATTGTTGGCAACGGGCTTCTTGCTGGGAGCTACGCGGGCTCAAGCTCCACAAGGCCCGCAGAGTGGCGCGGAAAGCCCGCCACCTGCCTCGCCCCCCACTTTTCCCGCGCCCACCAACCTGAAAGTGCTGCCCCAAAATCTGACAGGGGAACAGATCCACGACATTATGGGCCAGTGGGCACATTCTCTTGGTGTTCGTTGCGATTCCTGCCACACCGAAGATCTTGATGCCGTTGGCCCGGACGGGCGTCCGCGTCTCAAGTTTGCGGATGATTCCAAGCCGATGAAGGCGACCGCGCGCCTCATGTACACCATGACCGTCGAGATCAATGCCAACTACATCGCCAAGGTCAAAGGCTCCAACATACCTGTTAGCTGTGGAACTTGCCATCGCGGTCAGATAAGTCCCCAGCCATTCACAATCGAGCCGCTCATCGAACCACCTCCTGCGCAGGTCCAGCCGAGTGGGGAACAAAGGCCAGATCCGAAATGATGGGATGCCATGACACCCTCGCAGCAAAGCGCAGGACAAAGCGGCAATCCATCACCGGCATGCGCAAGAAAGCGGTTGGTCCCTTGCGTCGAAGAATTGAATCCTTACCCGCTGGTCACAATTGCTGGGGCATGCAGTTGGCGAAGGAAGGGCGATGCCATGTCCAGCAGGAATTGCGCCCGAGGTGAGAATTGATGCATCGCAATTCGCCAGTACAGCAGAAGCCCATGGGTGCGATCGCGAGAAACAGACCCAGCCCGCGAGGCTGCCTGATGTTGTTCCTGGGCGCGGCGATGCTTTGCGCAACAGAAATCGCGGCTCAGACAGACGAAGCCAAGCCCAACGGCCACCCGGTTATGCAGCCGGTTTCATGCAACTTAGCGGACGCAGCCGCCTGCGCGACGTGCCACAAAGAAGTCGTGAAGGATTTTGCTGACAATCCGCACAGCAGGGCGCCGCTGACGCATGGCGGCAAAGTCGTGACCTGTGAGAGCTGTCACGGCCCCGGCAAGGCACACGTGGAGGGCGGCGATGCGACCACGATCTTCGATCCAGCCACGGCGACGGCCAAACAGATGGATGAAAAATGCCAGGCTTGCCATGGCAGGCCTGGAAACTTCGAGCGCTCGGTCCACGGCGAGGGTAATGTGAGCTGCATCGGCTGCCACACCATCCATGCTTCCGGCGCGCCGAAGCATCTGCTCAAGATGGAGCAGCCCCAACTCTGCTTCCAATGCCACAGCGACGTCAAGCCACAGTTCTCCATGACCTTTCATCACAAGGTGGAAGAGGGGTTGATTGAGTGCACAGACTGCCACGATGCGCACGGTGCCTTTTTAGGAGAAGAAACGCTGTCGTCTTCTAGATGGCAGTTCATGGTTTGCACTAAATGCCACATGGGAACAGCCGGTCCCTTCGTTTACGAGCACGCTGCGGTCCAGGCCGAAGGTTGCAGTGCTTGCCACTTCCCGCACGGAGGACCGGATCCCCATCTGCTGATTAAAGCCAATGTGAACACGATCTGTCTGCAATGCCACTTGCCATCGCCGAACTCGACAACGGGCCGGCCTCCCGAGCCGGCGCACATCCTGTCGGCGCAGAGCCCGTCGTGTATCAGTTGTCACTCGAGCATTCATGGCTCCAACACCAGCGAGGTGTTCTTGAGGTCCATGCAGGGAAAAAGCGAGCGTTGACAAGACAGCCTGAAATCTGGAATTTCCAGAGAGTGATCGTGGTCTGCCCGATCGACAAAACAGCCGGAGTCGATCTTCCAAGCCCGATGCGGATCAGAATTGGGGAGTTCTGGGAGGATGGTCGCCTACTCGTCAGTTACTCATCGGTGAACAGACTACCATTGGCAGGAGCCCCCTTTGCGGCGCGACAGAGTAGTTGCGTACCGGGGAGGGCCCCAGGGTGGCAGCATTCATCCATTACCGGCAGATGACGCCTGGAGTGGGAGGTGGATTGAGTTTCAGGATGGCTAACAGACAGCTAGCGGAGGCTGGGAGAGAGGTGTGTATTCGTGCCCTAGGCTATGATCGTTGGTTACATCAGACTGCTTCTGCCGAGCTCGTTCAAGTTGTTGCAAGGCCGCGCGAACGTCAGCCTTGTCCACGATTGCGTATCGCTTGAAGACGTTGGAAGTCTTCCACCCCGCGATGCGCATGATGATTTCCTCCGGCACACCGGCAGCACGCAGATTCCGTGCCGCTGTTCGGCGTAGGTCATGGAAGAGAAGACCCGGCACGCCGGCGGCGGTGCATAGGATCTCCCAGCTCCTGCGAAAGTCACGTACGGGCTTCCTACCGCGTGTGAACACGTGATCCTCCGGCCGCTTGCCCTCCACGCAATGACGGAACAGCTGGAGCAGCGTTTCAGATTCGATGGCTACTTCGCGCCCTTCCCGGTTCTTGGTTGTGCCCGGCTCAAGACGGATGGTGCGCGCCATCAGATCCACCTCACCAACGCGCAGGTTGAGCAGCTCGCTTACCCGCCAACCAAAGACATAGGCGGTTTCCAGCATCGCCCGGAGCCATAGATCCTTACAGTGGGAGACGAGCTCAGTAAACTGCTCAGGAGTTATGAAGCCTTTTCTCGTGTTGTTCTCCTTTAAGTGGGGGAAATGTGGGACGGCAGGCACCCGCGGCGGGGTCGCGAGATAGGCGAGCCGGAACATGCGTTTCAGGCACGCGAGCTCTCGATTGATCGATGCATTGCTGGCCAGTTCGTCACGGCGCTTATCGATGTAGCGCGCTAGGAGTTGGGAGTCGAGTTCGGTTGCTGGGACTGAGCCCAGAAAGGGTTTGAGATGGAGACGCCAGCGCGTCTCGACATCGTTCAGGGACCGATGTTCGTTGATGCTGTAATCACGAAACAAGTCGCTGGCCAGTTGCTCGATCTTAGGGCCGTCGTTCGGGTTGGACTCGGCCTCGGCCAAGCGCTGGCGCAGGAGACAGGCGGCCTTTCTGGAGTCTGCGGTCCGAGTGGATTCTCGAATCGGCTGTCCGCTCTTAAAGTACTTGATCCAGAGGAAAGAACTGCGGGGCCTAGTGTAGACGGATCCCTCTCCTCGATGACGTCGGTATGGGTGTTCCATAGAATTTCCTCCTTGTTGCGATGGGTTGAACTGCTTGGGTTGGTGTAGGAATGCGGAGTTTGGGCACACTACGGGCACACGGAGTGGCCGGACCCGCGTCAAATGGGGGTTTGAAGGCGGCGCCCCGGAATGGCAATCCGCCGCGTTTTTCCGCGCCGTTTCGGCGCAGAGCGAGCTCATGCGCAGTGGGCAAGCGCGGCTTTCCCGGGGTGAGTGCGAGCAATCAGTACGGATGGCGTGGTTCAGAGGTGGGAATGCAGTGCGGAGTTGTTGTGGCGGAGTCTTTAAGGCTTGAAGTAGGTGTTGTTGCAGGCAGTTCACAACTTAGTGCTTGTGGAACACGACATCGTGGCCCAGCCTCTCGAGCTCGTAGCACATGCCACAGCTCTCGCAGTTCCCGGGACACCAAATGGCATCCTCGGGCACGCGGGTATCCGTCCCGTCCTGCATCCAGGCCACGCGGTGGCCGTGGGGATTCAAGAACGTCATCCCTGGCCAGGCCGAAAAGACGATCACTAGGTTGCTCGGGATTGCCTCACAGTCTTCGAATCGATTGACGATGTCGAAGGCTTTGCTGAACGCCAAGAAATGCGTTTGCGGATTCGCAGCGGCAATCCGGCACATGCCATGCACGTATTCGGAGCTCAAGATGTCACCGGCAACATGCCAGCGAAACAGACGCGGCTTGGCCGCGGCGACCTGTGCCGCAATCTGCGTGAAATACGATTCAGGATGTTGCTTGGCCAAAAGCTCGTTTCGGCGCCACGCTGCGCGGGTGCCGGGATACATGCGAAGCGCCTTAAGCGCGTAGCAGCCTTGGCCCAAGCATGGGACGCCTTGAGGGCAACATTTCCCGGGAGTCATCGAGATATTCATGACGCTGCCCAGTTTGCGGTTGCCTTTGCTGATGCTGACCAGTTGCTTCTGTTTCATGGGTATTCCTCCCTTCGGTCGTGAGGGCCAGGGAGGCAGCAGGCCGCGCTCCCTGGTCGCGTTGGTGTGGTTGGTTTGGGTTCGCTGCGCAACAAGCAAAAGGGCGACTTACGCCGCCCTCGGGTGATATGGCTTGGTTGATGGGGATGATCGACGTCGCACGCGCTCGGTCGACCTAGTTGTTCTGTGCAGACACGCTGTGATTGAATTGCGTGCACCAAAAGAAAAGGCCCGAAACCGATCACCGGTTCCGGGCCTCTCTAGTTCGGACCGAGCTATTGCTCGGTCATTGAATGAAGTTCATGGGTGCACCTCGGCGAAGCAATCTGCGTTTTGATCCTGACCGCGGAGTTCCCACACACGAGTACGGACCTTGACGGTCCGTGTGCCGCGCATTTCGTCCCCAAAGTAATGCGAGACCTCGAGCCTTGCCCAATTGATGGCGCAGGACTGAAAGTCACCGTCATTAATGAGGTGAAGCAATGCATCTCGCAGGCACGTGATCTCCATCGTGCGAGGCATGATGCCCGGATAGGTGAAGATTCTGCTTGTACGAGGAATACGGACGAGCTCGAGGTGAAATTCCTTGCTGCATTCAATACCCGGCATCCAGATGGTGCCCGCGATCTCGCCGTAAAGCGTGATCTTGGTACGCATAGCAATCTCCTTTTGGTTGGTGCAAAGTTGGGTGTGAGTCGGGCTGTTTCTGGCTACAAAAACACAAAAGGGCGGCATTGGCTGCCGCCCTTCGTTACGATTCCGCGCTGCGTGTCGCTAGAACTTCAGGTCGAGTGTCTTGCTGCCTCGCTTTGCTCGGTTGAGCATCGGAAGCAGGATGTAAATGACGATGAAGTTTGTCAGAGTTCCACCAAGAGCGAAGGTCACGCCCAGCGGATCCAGACCGGTGTGTGCGTAGTTAACGGCTTCGGTCCCAATCAAGGAAGTGGATTTATGTTCACGAATCCAGCGGAAGCATCGCTCGGAATTGACCCATCGCTTGATACCGCCAAGTTCGGCGATATCGTCCGCTTTGAACAACGCTGCCCAGAGGAGCAGCCACAGACCGATGCCCGCTATGAACGAGCCTTTCATCGATGGTGTGAGATTCATAGAGTTATCCTCCTTTTCAGGGTGTTGAACTTGTTGCGACGTTTGTTGATGGCCGTTCGAACCAAGTGCAGGAGCACGTATTCGAACGACCGAGTGCGAACGAATCGCCGGCAGAGAGCTGCCAGCTTCGAGGCAATAAACCTCTGGAATCTGGTTGCTCTCGCGGTCTTCTGTTGGAAGTAGTCATCGACGACAAGCGGTACGGCACGATGCACCTCCGTGCTCGTGCCCATCAGTAGCTGCTGCCTCCGCGCTCGTACCCGTTGGGAACGGGCCGCGAAGAGAAACATGGCTTCTAGGCCGGCAAGAATGGCTATCAGCATGTCAGTGTCCTCCTGCGAGGCGGAATCCAACGCTGAACAAGCCGGCCATGACTCCCAGGACGAACAGAACTAGCGGTACGGCAATCATGCCGAGGCATGCGAGCTTGGCATAGCTCTTCGTCAGCGGCGGTACTGACAGTCCCGCCAACTTCGTTAAGCCAGGAATGCGTGCCCTGAGCAGGTCGACGTCGAGACCCCAACGCTCGGCGAACTCGTCGCAGAGTGATTCCGCGCGAGCGCTGAGCACCTGGTACTGGTAGTTGCCGGACGGAAGTGAATTGCCTTCGTGACCGGCGGCGGCACTGAGAATGCCTTCGATCCGCGACAAGAAGACACGTTTGTGAAAGAAGAAGACACACTTCTTCCATTTAGAGTTGAGACAACCGGCCTCCCTTGAGGCCGGAGTATGGGTGAATAGAGTGATTTCAGACATGGTGTAACTCCTTTGTTTTGAGTTGAGGCATGTGAAGGGGGCTTTGAATTAGACCCCGGTGGGCTCGAAACACAAGGTGTCTCCGAGCTCTGGTTCACATAACCTGGTCTCTGGTTTTGCAAAGGAGTTTTCCCCGCGCGCGCGGGACGAAGATAAGCAGGGAGTTAGTGGGAAGTAGTGTTGCGGTTTCTAAATAGGTAGGGCACCTGGCGCATCCTACTTACGAGAGGGAGGGTGCTGGCAGTCTTCAGATACAACTTGCTTACGCGATGAGCGCACACGTCGCGCCAGGACACACTTCAGAATGAAGAAACCATGGAGGTAAGCGCTGGGATGCACGCGCGCGCGCCCGATCCTGCAGGATTATCATTGGCGGCCTCGCGTCTGCTCTCTCGATTTCGAAAGGTGCCTTGGTGTGGCGACGGGGCTAGAGCGGGTATCCACAGGGCGGTCGGACCCTCACTCCGTAACACCCGTATCCACCCGTCAATTTGACGAGGGCGTCTTAACCCCTATTTGTTCCCTCCTGCATTTCCGGGCCCATATCAGCGTGCTCACCGCGTCCGGATTCCAGGTGGACTCGTTCCTTCGTTCCAGTAATGGCCGCATGTACCCAGCGCCTGATCGAAGGCGCTGGTGGCTGTTCGGCCCTCTCTCAGCGATGCGCAGGCTCACCTTCCTGTGCAACAGAGATTCTGTAATTCCACTACCTCTCAACCGGCAGCGGAGGAGTTGCGGGCAGTTCCTTAAGCAGGCCGGCGAGCCTTTCCAGTGCCTGTTCCTGGAGTTGGAAGAGCTCTCCTCTACGCCACTTCGCCCAGATAAAGGTTGGGAGAGCACCAGTCGAGCGATCCCGCCTCCCAGATCAGCCTCACAGCTGAGTTCAGCCTTTCGCAACACCTCGTGCTCCTCGAGACTTACATTCAAACATTCCGGACGGAACTCGAAAATTGGGGTCATGTATGGTTAGGCGACCATCCGACCGGAACTCGGATTTCAGTTCCCGAATCGATCAGCACAGGGCTGGTCTTCGGTGAACAGATACCAGTTCCCCTGTTTCTCGGAGATCGGTCGATTCTAAGGGAGATTTCGCAAGTTAAACTCGACTTATCACCGCGTCAAGAGAAGCTGAACAGGCCATGGGCCACTCCCTACGGCTGTCCAGAGCCGCCGGCCTTGGCCGCCTGGTTGATAATCCGCTGGAAGACGACCACCCGGATGTGAATGCGGCGGGCCACGTCGGGCATGAACTCGGTGATGAAGTTCTCGATGGGCGCGCTTGCCACCGCGATGCCGTAGCGCACCGCGCTGGCGGGCAGGTTGGTCTGCTGGCCCGGCACGTAAAAATTGCTGATCTCGTCGTCGAAGGCGAAGCCCACTAGGTTGGCGTAGTTCACCATGTCCTTGCCGTTGTCGCCCTTCGTCCACACCACCTGGAGGATGGCATGACCTGCCCGGCGCGGAATGGAGGCGTCGGGCATGCGATGGTAGTGCGGGTCCTGGTGGACGATGGTCGGGATCAGGAATGTGCCGAAGAATTCGCCGGTCATGTCCTGGGCATAACTGACTCCCACGTAGCGCCCGAAGCCAGGCATTCCGGGTCCGTAGGGGGAGTAGGCATTAGATCCCACGGCGATGCCGGCGTCGCCCAGAATCGTGATGGCATTGAACGGGTCCACAACATTGCGCACCGCCAACCAGCGCTTCTCCTTGGGCGTCATCGGCTTCACCTGCGGTCCATTGGTGAAGCGTTGATACCAGTTGATCTCCGGCTTTGGCGGGCACAACGCCGGAACGGGTTGAGCGCCTGGCTGGGGGTTGGCGCTCGCCGCCGCGTTGCCGGAACCGGGAATTGTCCCCGTTGCGATTGCCGTGGGTTTGGCGCCGGAACTGGCGCCGGCTCGGGCTTGGCAGGGCCCAGCAGCCGGGGCGCTGGCGTGGGCCGGGGGTTGCGTTTGAGAGGATTCCGGCAGCCCCAGCGAGGGCTTGAGGCTCTCACTCTGCCCGGCCCACATCGACCTGACGGGCAGAAAGAGCGCCGCCAGGAACAGTGTCAGGTTGGCAAGCCGTGCCCTCCGCATCCGGTGGAGGTTGCCGGCGAATCTGCTTCCGTTGTGATCTGATGGTCCGCTTTCCAAGAACCGGATCCTCGCTGGATTGATGTTTGGAAGCACACTTTTTCTCGGGCCTGTTAACACTGCTCGGACGGTCGCGACGGGAGCCATTTTTTGCCAGTTTACCGCTGCCAGCTGGATAGGCTTGGCAGGGAGGCGAAACCAAACTGGGCGTTGGAGAGGAGTTGACGGGGGTCTCCGTGAAATGGATTCGAAATCAGGCAAGTCATGGCTTTTTGCCCTGGGCAGAGGACCTGCTGGGATGACAGGGTCTTTGCCGTTGGAACGAATGCGAAAAAGGAGACGAGCCGGGCACTCGGCGGTATATTTTCTGGTGGCTGGGCAAGCAAAATGGAAATTCCGGTCTCAATCTTGCAAGGCTAAGTCCATCCACTTCATGCGATTCCCGGGGCGATATCTGAAGGCAGGGTAGGTAATTCGCATGATCGCCGAAACATCTCCACTTCTCGTGGGTTCAAACAGGTGCGTGCATCCAGCGTCCACAAAGGCGCAACAAAGAACTGCAGGTGCTCTTCCGACGGCACCGCCGTGCACTTTGGCTCCTGCTCACTCGGATCGTGCAAGTCTATCGAACTTGTCTGCATGAACGAGGGCCATGAGCTTGATGAAGCGGTTCGCTCGACCTAAGCCCTGTATTGAATGCAGCATCACAGGGGTGAATGTATGTTTCGAAAGATATATCTGCTAATCTTGCTCACGTCAGCGCTGGCGCTGCCCGCCAGTATGAACGCGCAAGACACAGCACCGAACCGCCAGCCGACGCCGAAGTTCGACCTCTATGGCGGTTACTCTTACGTATTCAGCGAATACGGCAGGCCTCCCGGCAGCATCACCACGCACGGCATGAACGGATGGGACGCTTCACTGAAGGTTCCGCTGTTCACACGGTGGCTGGGCATTAAGGGTGATGTTTCCGGAGTCTACAACAACGACAACTCCCCCAACTTCAACCCGAGAGCGTATTACTTCCTGTTTGGCCCACAAGTATCCATCCCTCTCGGCAGGTCCACCCTGTTCGCACACGGCATGGTGGGCAGCGCTCACGTGAGTGACAACGCATTACCAAGCCTGCGATCGTCAAATAACCTGGCGGTCGCCGTGGGAGCGGGTTTTGACGCCGGGCTCGGACGCTTCTTTGCTTGGCGCTTCACGGGCGATTACTACAACACGGATTGGCACCAGACGAGCACAACCGGCTCAACCGTTTCTGAGATCCTAAACTCCAAGGGACGCATTTCCACCGGGCCCGTTTTCCGCTTTTAGCGATTGCGCATTCGCTTAGCGCAATCGATGTGTCCGAATATCGATCAGCGCTTTCCCCGTGGGGGTTCAGCGTGCCAACGTCGAATCTTCCGATTGCTCCGCATTTTGATGAGTGATAATTCGCCTTGAAGATGGTCTGATGAAAGGTAATGTTCGTTAATCTGGGGTTACTACCCAAGGTTGTGTCGCCGGTTTGATTGCGCCGGGAGTCTCGGCCGCGACGATTCCATCGATGAGCGTGCTACTCAATCCTTCAAATGCTGGGCCGCTTCCATTGCAAGTTCTTCTGTTTGCTCGGCCGCTTTCATGGAGTCCTGCAGAGCTCTCCTGGCCAGCTGTTGAGCGGTCGCGTGATCGCCTGCACTGTGCGAGTAAGCGGCGGCTGTATGTGCATGGGCCGTCTTGGCGTGGCGGCCGCCATCCGTCCTGAGGCGCTAATCGACTCCGCAATTCCTATTGCGCTGAAGTGGCTTTTTGATTCTTGACCTGGAGGTTGTTCACCACTTGCTGCACATTTGGCACCCCTGTCGCTACGTTCTCAGCGCGCGTGCGCTTGTCTTGCGAGTTCACTTCTCCGGTCAGAGTGACTACGCCGTTCTTCACACTGTATTTCACGTTATCGTGCATCTTGTTCTGGATCAGCGCGGCGTCCAGATTCTTCTCTATGGCTTGGTCCAAATCAGAGTTCATGGCTTTTGCTTCTTTTTCTTGACCGACGGGAATCACCGCAATCTGGTCTGCGACGACCTCTGTGCCCGCGAAGGACTTTGCCAGGGAATCGGCTTGTGCCTTCTGGTCGTCAGTGGCGACTTGTCCGCCGAGAGTCACGATACCCTTGTCACGATCCTGGCTGACAGAGACGTCTTTGAGGCCTGCTTGATCGAGCGCTTTACGGATACTGTCCGAAACGTCCGGTGACTTCGCGGAAAACCACGAGCATCCAACAACCGTCCCGAATGCAAGGAGTGTCAGCAAGATAACGAGCAACTTAATCGCTTTCATATTCCTCCTTTGATCGACGCCACGCCCGAGTCCGGGAACATGGGCAACTCCTGCCCCGAGGAGCCGGCCTTTAGATTCACTTACTTGTCTGGGCAGTGCTGTGCAGAATCGCTCACTGTTTGAAGAGTTTTCTCCTACAGTGTCTCCGGGATGTTCTCTGCACACCTCCAACAGGTGCCACCAGCTCTAATTCAAACGACGGTCAATTCTGAACAGCTTTCCGAAGACTTAAGTTCGATTCTGGCCGTGACAAGGTTCTGACGACAGTTGAGAATCTCGTGAACAACCTGGTGCCGTGGAGGTTTCAATGAATCTCGATCTGCTGGATCCTAAGCTGATTGTTCTCGCCGCAGTGGCGATTCTGATCATCGTTGCGCTGGTTTGGCTCTACGTGCGAAAACGCAGGAGAACCACTGCAAACCTGCGGCAAAAGTTTGGGCAGGAATATGATCGGGCAGTGTTGACGCATGGCTCAGAGAGAAAAGCTGAATCGAAACTGGCGGATCGCGAGAAGCGGGTCGAAAAGCTCAAGATTCGCGATCTTGATTCGACGGAACACGAACGTTTTTCGAAACAGTGGGAGTCCGTACAGTCTCGTTTTGTCGATTCTCCGAAGGGGGCGGTCGCAGAAGCCGATGACCTCGTGTCCCAGGTAATGAAAGCCCGCGGCTACCCCGTATCCGATTTCGATCAACGCGCCGCCGACATTTCTGTCGACCATCCCCGAGTGGTGCAGGACTATCGCTCTGCGCATGAGATTGCGCTACGGGTTGGGAAAGACGAAGCGACCACTGAAGATCTGAGAACGGCGATGATTCACTACCGCTCTCTATTTGAGGAACTGGTGCAGGTACCAGTGACTGCTGAAGGGAAGAGGTGACGAGACGGACGAACCGAAGACAATAGATGAGGAGCTTACAACGGCAGATTTGGCGAACAACAGCATTGCGCCAAAGCAGCCCAGCGGACCCAAGCTGGTGAAAAGCCACGAGCCGGAAGCCACGGATCGAGCGGTTCCAGTTCCGGCGTCTATGCCCTTATTTTCTGAATCGGAGATGGAGGAATTTCGATCGCAATGGGCCAAGATACAGACTTGTTTCGTCGACGAGCCACGCGGGACAGTCAAAGACGCAGACAAGCTGGTAGCTGCCGTGATGCAGCGACTCGCTGAAGGTTTTGCCAATGAACGTTCGGGCCTGGAAAAGCAGTGGGGCCGCGGTGATGACGTGTCCACTGAGGACCTGCGGCTCGCCTTGCAGCGCTATCGTTCTTTCTTCGACAGACTGCTGAAACTGTGAGGACCGCGGTCACGCTGGAAAAGGTTGGCAGCAAGTATTCGATTGCCCCTAAGCCCTCGTGGAAGAGTGTAGGTGCTCTAGGGCAGGGAACGTAATGCTCCTAACGCTCTTCGCAGCAGGTTCGACGAACATTCAGCTGTTTCCGGAACGGGTAACGAATGACCCGGAATGGCCCGTTCCTAGATTGGGCAAAATTCCACGACAAGGAGGAACCCGATGAAAACGAGCACGAAAGATGAGATCAAAGGCACTGTTCACGAAGTGAAAGGCAAAATCAAAGAGAAGGCCGGCCAAATCACGAACAAGCCTGACCTGGAAACTGAAGGCAAATCGGAACACATCGCCGGCAAAGTCGAGAAGAAGATCGGGCAGATCGAAAAAGTGATCGAGAAGTAACTTAGGCGGGGGCTGTCCGGAGCATGTTCCTGCATTCGGAACAACTACTGCACGGCCGTTCGGACGTGGCGACGCGTTCCTCAGGCTCACGGAGGATCAGTACGCCAAGTTGGGGATTCGATGAGATGAGTGGCGGATGGTACCGAAGCCAGCAGTTCACTAAAACCTGCCACCGAAGTTTTACAACACACCCACCGGAATCCTTCGCTCTCCAGTTTAAGTTTGGTCAGCGCGGTCTGGAGCTGGGGATACCGGGAAAGCCGCCTGCTCAAACTGGCGGTAAAGATCCGCCCGCAGAACTTCGCGGTGGCGAAGGGTGCGCTCCAGATGTACAGTGCCCTCCCGCGTCGCCGTGGCCTGGGCATACTCGCGGAGATCTGCGGCCTGAGCCAGGTACAGTTCGATCAGTTGATCAACCAGGTTTTCGATATTCGGTGTACGTGAGGCATGGCTCATGGGAACTCCAGTGCAAAGGATGAGGACAGTCGGGTCCGAGGTTGAAATGCGATTAGCCTTTCTTCCTGAAGTATAGGCTGCCCGCGACGAACGAGGGCGTGCTACGGCTCGTGAGCAGGTAACCCAGCCGCTTTGTACCCCTGCGAAGCGGAGGCGTGCTCATCGTTTCGGGTGACCAAGCGCTCCAGGAGTTCGGCACAGATCAGCGTCACAGGCCAGCTGTAGCTGTCGTCGGCATATTTGTACGCCGATAATAAACGTGTCCAGCAGGTTTAGGATCCGCTTTGCAACGACTGCTTCTGAAGCAGCGTCCAATGCGATGGGATTTGGCGCGGATTCTTCCCGGCGAGAGCACTCGCCGGACCGCTGATTGGCCGCACAAACAGCTGGTAATTTGCGGCGTATCCTGGATGACCGTCCTCCCGGCACTTAGTCTCTAGTTAACTGCTAGCACCCCTTCGGCGTGGATGATGCTTCACATGACCTGGTGAACATGGGCAACAGCACGCCGGGACCGGACTTTGCCGCGCTGGCGCCCGCGGTGAATGAACTGGCCGAGGCCGGCGACCCGGTCGCTGTGGGGGTATTACAACAGGCAGCGGCCGACTTGGTGGAGTTTGTGCTTTTGGCGCGCGCCAAGCTGCGCAGCAAGCACGGGATTGCGGGCGAGGTTCCGGTGGCCTGGACCGGCGGTGTTGTCGAGAAGATGACCCTCGTGCGTGAAGCCTTTTTCTCCGGCCTCCATGCCGCGGCGCCGGAGATGCCGGTGGGACGGGAGCCGGCAGTATCCCTGGACGGTGCGTTGTGGCGGGCAAAGCGGCTGGCGGAAGCGGCGGACGACAGCATTTTCACTTCTGCTCCTTAACGAGATCGGGGGCCCCGGCTTCATTCGTCCATCATAATTGGATGAGCAATCCGGTACATCCATGCAGAAGCCAGGGGAAGTAGAGGTTGAGCAAGTGCGGTTTGCAATGGACCGTAGCTATTTTCGCCGAACAAGGTTGAAATCATCAACAATCCGGGACACGCGCGGAACGCTCACGAAGCCCCGGAAACACACAATCTCTGGAGGATTCGATTCATGGTGAAAAAGATTGCATTGGCAATCTTGCTAGCTCTCACATTGTTCCCTGCGGCCTCGTTTGCGCAGGTTGTGGTCCGCATAGCTCCACCGCCGCGCATGCACGAAGACCGCGGCCGGCCACCGGATCGGGGTTACGTGTGGATCGCCGGCTACCACCGCTGGGAGGGCGACCACTACGTCTGGACCCCCGGCCGCTGGGAGCGTCCGCCCCGTGAACACCAGCGTTGGGTTGCTCACAGGTGGGTCCACCATGGCGATCACTGGGAGATGCAGGAAGGACACTGGCGGTAGATTGCACTTCCAACCAAGAGAAAAGCGAGGCGCGAGCCCCGCTTTTTTCTGTCAGATTGTCTGAAAACAAGATGCGAATTAACGGGGCACAAATCAGCTCAATGTCGCTCGAATTCGGATTAGTGCATGACATGGTTCAGTGTTGTGCGACTCTGTGCCGATGAGTGCACGACATGGTTCAGGGTTGTCCGGCTTTGTCCCGATGAGTGCACGACATGGTTCAGCGTTGCCCAACTCCGTGCCGATGAGTGCACGACATGGCACTGTGTTGCCCGATTGGGTCTTGATGAATGCGAAGCAGCTCGATAAGGTTCGGCGGAGACCCCGAAGTACTCCAGCAAGCTCTTTGTCAAACTCATATATGCCGAGTTGTTCCACGGTCGTCTTCAACTCATCAGGAAGGCGCCAGCTCGTGCATCCCAAGGCGCCATCGATGGGTTGACTTAACGGCGTTTTCCCCTACCGATCCGACCTGTCGGACTGAGCATTTGCTGGTTCTGGCGTATCGGGACGCTGGCACTCTCCCATGCCGGTCCATTGCGGTCCCCGGTTGACTGCTTCTATTGAGTGATGAGTAACTTCCGGATTGGCGACCAAACCGATCGGAATCCGGAACTGGGACCCGGAATCCAGTCGCTGAAGCGCATTGACCCTAATTCACGTTGACGGTGACCGTGGTCGTTTCCGTGGTCGATCCCGAAGTCCCGGTCACGGTGATGGTGTAGCTTCCCTTCGTGGTTCCGGGATTGCTTGCACCACCGCCGCCTCCTCCGCTCCCGCCGCTGCCATCGTGTTTGCGGTCGTTGGTGGCGGATGGGGAAATTTCTCGCGCGCCCAGAAGCCTCAATCGGCGAGAGTCATCGTCATGCCGCGCGGGTCGGCGCTTGGCGGATTCTCGAACCCCGGAGCCATGCGCACGCCGAATACGCTCAACGGACCGGTGCTTTCGCAGCCCGTGACGGTTCAGCCACCGCAAGCGAAGGCCCCCGCATTGCCTGCGCAGAAACCGAATCGTCGCGCGCCCTCGACCGCTACGAGCAAAGCTACCGTTCAGCCCGATGCACCGCTGGCGAAATAGCGCTACTCTTACGCTCGGAAGTAGTCATCTGGAGCGGATTCTTACATCCTCCTCGTGACCGCATGGATGCCCAGGCCCAGCAAGGCCAGTGCCAACGCGCCCCACAATGCCGGAATCCATCCGGTCACATGGAAACCCGTCACGAAGTGCGACGCCAACAGGATCATCAACGTGTACGCGCCGGAGCAAGAATAGACCACGTCGCGCCGCGTTAGCGGCGTGATGTGGCGGAGTAAAAGTAGTCCACCGCCACATTCTGGTTTCACAGACCATGAGGGCTCTGGGGTAACGAAGCAGGT
>Ga0208034_1000585_pt1 | contig 28226 bp, 25 predicted proteins | sample June2015DPH_8_10_FD_184699 | JGI IMG/M metagenome (GOLD analysis project Ga0208034, IMG submission 184699) | Peatland microbial communities from SPRUCE experiment site at the Marcell Experimental Forest, Minnesota, USA - June2015DPH_8_100... | ecosystem: Environmental > Terrestrial > Soil >...
TCTCGTCCAAACTGGCAGTTCATCCTCTGTTCACGGAGCTGGCTGAGATCTGTGCGCGGGCAGAGATCGACATAGGCAACGAAAGCCGATGGAGACGAGCCGAAGGGATGAAATAGAAAAAGGATTCCTTTTTTTAACGTTCGAAGCCGGAATGTGTATGAAAACAAACAAAAATATGACCATTTGCCCGAGAAATATAGCGACATTTGTACACAACTATCGGACATTTTCTACAAACGCACCTGTATTTTGCAGAATCCGTCCGCTTTTCTGTCACTTTTCGAGCGCTGGGGAATGAATTCTTCGCCTCAAAATGTACGAACTCGAGGGCCCCGAAGAATCGGGGCCAGCAGCGCAGGAGAGGTTGCTTGGCGATGGGAGAGGCGCAGACTTTCCCCATAGCAAGCGGCAGAGCCGCAGGTCGACAGTCGGTGGCCGGGCCATCCATCACCCAAATGGTGTTCCCCGCTACAACGCTTTTGAAGGTACACTAGCGCCATGAGCCGTCGCTGGATTGTCCTCGCGCTTGTTTTTTCCGGCATCGTGATCAGCTATGTCGATCGCGGCAATCTTAGCATCGCGGCGCCTTCGATTATGCGGGATTTCCGCATTGCCCCCGCCACGATGGGGTACCTGCTCTCCGCCTTTTTCTGGACCTATGCCTTATTTCAAATCCCCGCCGGCGCCATCGTGGACCGGTTCGGCATCCGCCGGGCCTATGCCGGTGGCTTCCTCTTCTGGTCGATAGCTTCGGCCTCGATTGCCCTTAGCCGCGGAACCGGCGACATCATTGGCCTGCGCATGTTATTGGGGCTCGCCGAATCGATTGGTCCGCTGGCCAGCATCGCTTTCATCCGAAATAACTTTGAGGGCAAGGACCAGGGATTGCCCACCGCCATTTACATTGCCGGCCAGAATGCTGGGCCCGCGCTGGGGGCAATTGTGGGTGCCTTTCTGATCGACCGCTATGGATGGCGCATGATGTTTGCAATTACCGGATTGGTGGCGCTCGTTTGGCTGCCCTGCTGGCTGTTCGCTGTCCCCTCCGACGGCGCACGCGCTGAGCGTCACGCGGAGACGGTCGCTCGCGATCTGGCCGCGCCACGGCAGTGGGCCTGGCGCACGGCTCTAGCCACCCGAACCTTTTGGGCCATGCCGGTGACTACATTCCTTGCTGCCTATTATTGGTTTTTCGTCCTCACCTGGGTTCCGAGTTACCTGGTCCTCTCCCGGGGATTCTCGACTCTGGAAATGGGAAAAGTGGTTTCGATGGCGCTGTTCACCATGGCCGTCGCCAATATCCTGGCGGGCGTGGTGGTCGACCGATTGGCGGCCCGAATCGGAGTCTTCCAGGCGCGATTGCTGTTTTCGGCGTCGGGGTACCTCGGCACGGCGGCCATTTTGCTGATCCTAGTCACGGAGAGGTCTTGGGTGCTCCCCATCCTGACATTCGCGATGTGCGCAACGGGAATCGGCAATTCCAACTATTGGGCGCTATCGCAACACGTGCCGCCCAAGAACATGGTCGGGCGCACCATCGGGTATCTAAATACTGTCTCGGTGGCGGGAGGCGCGACGGCGCCGATCATCACGGGACTCCTGCTCGGACCGCAAAAACACTTCGGACCGGCAATTCTCGTCGCCGGCCTGTGCCCTGTTCTCGCCGCCGGCTGCTTGTTGGCCATGGGATCGAAGGGGCTCGAACGGATGAAAGCGCTACTGGCGGGGGAAGCCCCCTCGCAAGCCTAGAGGCGTAGCGCGGACCTGTTCGGTAGGTCCGCGGCTTTTACGAAATTGCCGATTGTCGATTGGCGATTGTCCTCATCGATCACCGTCAGTCGACAATCGGCAATCGAAAATCGGCAATAGAAGTACCTGATTGAAAGAGGGCCCTCCGATTACAACCGACTCTCTCGAATCCGTCTTGGAAACACCCGACCCCAGCCTCCTCCGCGTGGCCACCCATGCTGCGGGGCCTGCCGGGGTCCTACCGTTATCCCCAGAGATGCTGCTCAGTCAACCTTCCGGAAACCTCTTCGGGTTGACCCAAAGCGCCGGCATGGGTTGGGACCCGGCACGGCTCCTTGATCCCGAATTCCTCATTCTCAGCACGCACGGCGGCCTACGCGCCCAGAACGGCGAGGCCATTGCTCTCGGCTTGCACACGGGACATTGGGAAGTCGGACTTCTAGTGGCTGAAGCGGCGCGCGAACTGAAGGCGATGCGCGCCGTCCCCTTTGCAGGGGCCTGCACGGACCCCTGCGATGGGCGGACGCAAGGCACCACCGGGATGCTGGACTCGTTGCCGTACCGTAATGACGCGGCAATCGTGCTGCGTCGGCTAATCCGTTCGCTGCCCACAGGCAAAGGCGTCATTGGAATTGCCACGTGCGATAAAGGCTTGCCGGCCATGATGATGGCACTTGCTTCCTCAGGAAAGACTCCAACTATTTTAGTCCCTGGCGGTGTGACGCTCATGCCGGAGTCCGGAGAGGATGCCGCCAAGGTCCAGACGCTCGGTGCGCGCTTTGCTCAGAACCAGTTAGCCTCGAATATGCCGCCGAGGTCGGCTGCCGCGCCTGTGCCACACCCGGAGGCGGATGTCAGTTCCTCGGCACCGCCGCGAGCGCCCAGATTAGCGGAGAGGCACTAGGGCTAGCCCTGTCCCACACTGCTCTTGCGCCTTCCGGCCAGCCGATTTGGCTCGACGCCGCTCGCCGCTCGGCGCGGGCAATTCTGCGGCTGCATCAGTTGGGGATCGGCACGTCCGACATCCTGACACAGGCCGCTATCCAGAACGCCATGGTGGTCCACGCGGCCTTTGGAGGATCGACCAATCTTCTGCTGCATATTCCCGCCATCGCGTTTGCGGCAAAATTGCAGCGGCCTGCCGCTTCCGACTGGGCCGACGTGAATCGCCAAGTGCCGCGCCTGGTGGACGCCCTGCCGAATGGACCGCGCAACTTTGCCACTGTCCAGGTTTTCCTCGCCGGCGGCGTGCCCGAGGTGATGCTGCATTTGCGGCGTGCCGGTCTGCTTGATACCAGCGTCAGGACCGTCTCCGGAGAATCGCTTGCGACCTGCCTGGATCGGTGGGAGGCGAGCCCGCGCCGTCACGAATTACGCTGCTGCCTACAGGCGCACGACGGTATCGATCCTGACGACGTGATTATGACGCCCGATCAAGCCCGGTCGAGGGGAATCGGCTAGACCATCTGTTTTCCCGTCGGCAATCTGGCGCCGGAGGGCTCCGTCATCAAGAGCACCGCCATCGATCCGTCGCTCATCGACGAAAACGACGTCTATCGTCACGTGGGGCCGGCCAGAGTTTTCACGACGGAAGCCGCCGCGATTCAGGCCATCAAGAGCGGAGAGGTCGCGCAAGGCGACGTGATCGTGCTGATTTGCGGCGGTCCGGCCGGTGCGGGCATGCAGGAGATTTATCAAATCACCTCCGCGCTCAAACAACTCCCGCATTGCAAGCATGTCGCCGTGCTGACTGACGCGCGCTTCAGCGGCGTCTCAACGGGAGCTTGCATCGGTCATATCTCCCCGGAGGCGCTGGCCGGCGGGGCCATAGGAAAGGTTTTGGAGGGTGACCGAATCGAAATTGTGATCGACCGCCATCGACTCAAAGGTTCTCTTGATCTGGTGGGCGACGCTCACGAGTTGTTCGGCCCCGAAGAAGGCACGCGCCGTCTGGCGCAGCGGGAGCCGCGTCCTGATTTGCATCCCCATCCTGCCCTTCCCGAAGACACCCGCCTCTGGGCCGCTCTGGTTCAGGCCAGCGGAGGTGTTTGGGGAGGGTGTGTCTACGATAGCGAGAAGATCATATCCCTACTGGAGAAGCATCAGTGAGACCCTCCTGAAACTGCCTCTCAAGAGGGTAGTGGCGTAATTTGGAATCGGAACCCTTTCGAAACAGCAGTCATTCCTGCAAAGGGTGGAATCCAGTCCGCCGACCGGAGCCGTGCTCGTTCAAATCCCAAATGGACTTCTGCCCGGCTTTCGTGGGTGGCGGTGGCTTGCATGCCGGCGAGTGATATTATCTTGCCATCGCTCTGGGTTGATGAGTTGGCGACGTTTTGCGTATACATAGGCCTGTGGCGGATGTATCGAGGCTAGGCTCACGGAGCGATGCGGGGGGGGAGAAGCAACAAAGACACAGTTCCCTGGCCCGAAAAGGTCAGCCGCCTGATTCTGTTATTACAATCGGGTGTACTCCGCCTTTGCCTGTCTGAGGATGGGTATGTTGGGGTCGGCGTCGCTCCACAAAGCAAAAAAGTCCTGGTAAGCGGAGCGAGCCTTGGCGAGGGCCTCGGGCGGGGCAGCGTGTCTTGCGCCGCTGCTAGCCGTGTTCGCGCCGGACCGTGGGCCAAGCTTCGCTTTACCCGCGATATCGACGCCCGCTTGGAGGGCGTAAGCCCGGCCCAGGCCGAGGTGGGCGAGTGCGCCGATGGGAAAGTTACCCGCCAGGCCGGGGTGGTCAAGTATCTTCTGAAACTCCACTGCTGCCTCGCCCCCTCGGCCCAAGGCCAGATACGCCGCCCCCCGCGCATCGACAGGGCACAACGTCACATTCAGCACCCAATAGAGAGTCGGCAGCTCCAATTCGTAGGGCGATACCGGCTCCAGCAGCTCGATCGTCGCAGCAGCGCCTCTTGGGGCAAAAGGCGACAGATTGGAGCTTGGCGCCACGTCGCGCTCGAGGGCGATCCAGGCCCGAATGGTCGGCAGCCAGTAGCTATTCAGTAAGGTGTCCTGGGGCGCTTGCTGATGCAGGTCGTACGCAACTTCGCTAGCCATCGGAATATCCCCGGCCCGTGCCAGAGCCAGGGCTGACAGGGTCCTCACCATCTGTCCGGGGGCCATGGCGAGCGCCGCCTTGGCCTCTTGGCGGGCCTGCTCTCGATTGCCGAAGGCTGCTTCGCGCAATGCTCCCGCCGCCCGGAAAGTTGCCGCCGCCTCCACTCGGCCGTCGCGCATAGCCGAATCCACCGTCCGCCGGGCAAGCTCGCGCGCCTTGCCTAGGCGCCCGTGGTATGCTTCGGTATCCGCTTGCTGGGCCAGCAGATGGTCTTCGGCCGGTTGGCCAGCGGCGGCGGCGACGCGGCGCTCCATCTCCGCCAAGTCGCCACGTAGGAACGCGAGCCGGTAGAGAAACACCTGCATGGCCGGACTGGTCATGCCGCGAGCCTCCGCTTGCGAGAGGACCTCCTGCGCGTCTTCCACATGATTCAGGATTAGGTTGGTATTGGCCAGATTAGCGTAGCTGCTGACGCTCGCGGGCTGAAGGCGCAGCGCCTCGCGGCTTTCCTGCAACCCTTTCTCGTATCGTCCCAGCATCTGATAGAAATTCCCCAGCCAGATGTGAGGCACCACGTCGCGCGGGTAGGTCTGCTTCCACAGTTCGCATACCTCCGCGGCTTTCTCTATTTCACCGGTAACGCGGCTGAAATAGCAGGACTCGATGTAAAACCGCTCCCTCTCGCTGACGCGTCCGCGCAGTTCGTAGGCTCTCCGAATGGGTTCGGTCGCCCGGGTGGCCTGATTCAAGTTGGCATACAAGTTGCCCAGGTAAGCATAAGCCAATGCGAAATTGGAATCGAGTTCCGTGGCGCGCTGCAAGAACGGAACGGCGGCCGCATCGCCCTCCATGGACAGCCTGCGCACGGCCAGGCTATAGGCCTGTAACGCTTCCAGCGAGGCCGTCGTCGCCTGGTTCGCGGGGGCGTCGTATTTCTGGATACTGACCAGCGATTCACCGAGCCTGGCCCGCATCTTCGTGGCCGCCTCGCCCAGCGCTTGGAGAACATGCTCGCGGCTGTCCGCCTCCGCCAACTCACCTCCCAGCGAGTCCCCGCTCTGGCAGTTCACCGCGTCGATGTTGACCATGTAGTGGCTGCCCAGGCTGGCGATCGAACTAAATAACATCGCCTTGCTTCCGGTCCGCAAGCAGACCTCGCGAGCCACGGCCTCCGTCAGCCGGGTGTCTCGGGGCCGCCCCATGAAGCCAAGGGTCTGGCTCACTTTCTCTTCCGAAAGTGGGTTCAGAAAAGGTGACTGCTCCAGTTGCACGCGCAGCGCCTGCTTCAGGGTGTCGTCAAAGACCGCTTCCCCGGTTTTGTTGGCGAAGTCCGCGAGAACAATGCTGTCCTGCGAGGTGAGCGGATTTGACGGTGTATGACCCACGTGGAAATACGCGCCCACCACCGCCACACCCACGAGCGCTACCACTGCCAGTGAAACCACCCAACCCTCTGGAACCCTCGCCCAGCGGGCACGGTCGGTTCGGCCGTAGCCGCGGACGCCCGCGACAGCCTTCGGTCTTCCCGAATCCGTGTCACGCTGCAAGCGCTTCAGGTCGGCACGCACGTCAGCAGGCGATTGGTAACGCAAGGCGGGGTCTTTCTCCAGAGCCTTGTTGATGATGTGTTCCAACCCCGGGGGCAAGGCCGGAGGGTGGTCGTTGAGCCCCCCGGGGGCTGGGTCAGCAGAGCGGCGAAGACAACCGCAGTAGTGGGGCCCCCGAATGCCTGCTGACCCGTAGCCATCTCGTAAAGCACCGCGCCGAGGCTGAACAGGTCAGTCCGCGTATCGAGTTTTTCGCCACGTGCTTGTTCGGGGGACATGTAGGCGACCGTCCCCACGGCCATCCCGGGGGTCGTAAGGCCCTCCCCCCTGGCAGAGGTGGCGGGAGCGATCCTGCCACTTGCATCCTGCCCGCGAGAGCCGGAGCCCACCCCGCCCGCGGCCACGGCCGGGACCTCCACGCCATGAGCCCATTTCGCCAAACCAAAATCCAGAACCTTCACCTGGCCGCGCGAGCTGATAAAGATATTCGCCGGGTTGATGTCGCGGTGGATAATTCCCTTCGAGTGCGCGGCATCCAGGGCGTCGGCAATCTGCATGGCGAGATCGAGAAGCTGTTCGACCTTCAGCGGCCCGGCTTCGATCAGACGCTTGAGGGTGCGCCCTTCCAGCAACTCCATCACGATGAACGGTTGTCCTTCGTACTCGCCGACGTCGTGAACCACGCAGATGTTAGGGTGACTCAGCGCCGAGGCCGCGCGCGCCTCGCGCTTGAAGCGTTCGACTGCCTGGGGATCGTGCTCGGGCGCCTTATCGAGGTGCCCATAGGCGGGCCTCGGGGTCGGCGGCGTGAGAAACTTCATGGCTACAAGGCGGCCCAGGCGGGTGTCCTCAGCCTTGTACACCACCCCCATGCCGCCGCGACCCAGCTTTTCCAGCAGACGGTAATGCAGGATTGTTCGGCCGGTTAGCGGCGCTGCCCCGCTGGCCGCGTTTGTTGCATGAGCTTGCTCCTGAGCCAGCGCTCTGGCCGCCACCTCCAGCGCCGGAGCCTCCAGGAAGCCGTCGCCTCCGTCCTCTTGCGCCAACAAGGACTCCACTTCCCGCTGGAGGTCCTCATCGCCCGCGCAAGCCTTGTTTACGAAAGCAGTCCTGTCTCCCCGTTCAAGCTCCAGGGCGGCGTGATACAAGCGGTCGATTTCCCGCCAACGCTCAGACTCCAACCGGCTTCTCCTTAGCTTAGGTTACGGCGCCTGCCAATCGAGCGCGAAGATTTCCTGCGAGCCAATGTCGCGAGTCATGATGGGCTGATTATCGGGTGTGAGGGAGAGTGAGGTGCCATAGAATCCTGCCGCGCGGAAGTCCTTGAGGTCAACAACACGCTCCGCCTTCAGGTCCGACGCGAGGAAGCGCATGACGGCAGGATTGCGCCTCCCCTGGATATAGTAGACGTAGCGACCGTCGTGTGACCAGCAAGGCCACATCATGAAGGTCCCCTTAACAACTTCGTCCCATTTCTGAGTCGAGAAATCGAACAGCGCCACGCGGGATGAATCCAGGCTCAAGGCCACGAGGTACCGCCCATCGGGCGACCAACGAGGGGAGAAAAATCCGTTCGAGTCCGGCACATCGGTCACCGTCTGGGTTTCAAGGTCGAGAATGTGAATGTTCGGGCCAAGCAGGGAAGCAGCGGCGTCTGAGGGTCCACCGAAGCTAATTCTCTTGCCATCCGGGGACCAATTCGGGTCCGACTTAACCTGGTTGAGGTTTGGGAGCAATTCTTCCGGCTGGCCGCCGCTGGCGGAAACGCGATACATTTTCGAGAGCCGCCCGCGCCCCACAGAGTAGAACAAGATCTCAGTCCCATCCGGCGACCAGCGTGGACTGAGGACGTAAGAGTCCGCCAGGTTGGCGGCGAACGCAGTGGGAGTGGCTGCTTGCGTAAGCTGGAGTCGGTCCGTCCCATCGGCCTTGCTCCGCCAAAGGGCGCCATCGGGGAAAGTCACGTACGCCACCCACTGGCCGTCCTTCGAAAAGGTCACGGATTCTGCGGAAATGCCGGAGAGCCAGGGGACGAATTGTTTCCTCATTTCATCGTAACGGACCACCTCTCCGCGCGGCGCCGCTCCTACTGCGAACAGGTGCTTTCCGTCTTTGGAAGGCAAAGCTTCGATGAAGGGAATTGCGCCGCTGGTGAGCAGCACCGGTTTGGAGCCGGCAACCGGCAAAAGTCCGCGCCTCTCGGTTACGGCCCAGATGCCCCCTTGCGAGGCGAAGACGAAGTACTTCCCGTCCTGCGTCCATCTGCCGCAACTTTCGTTTGGGGGCGAGTGCCAACCGGGAAACACGGCGTGCGCATTCGTTCCTTCCGCCGACACTTCCCACAGGGCCGACGAAGACCTTGGCTCATCATACGCGGCGAAGCGGATTCGTTTGCCGTCGGGCGACCATGCGGGCCTCACAATCTTGCCCGGGACAGTGGCCAGCTTTCGCACGCCGCTTCCATCCTCTTGGGCCACGTACAAATCACCCTGTTGCGCATACGCAATGCGCTGGCCATCCGGCGACCACGCCGCAGTTGAGGCGAGAAGGTTGCCGACACGGCGGGGAGAACCGCCCAGAATGGGCAGGACCCACATGGGGCCTTTTGTATAGGTCACGATATCGCCGCCCAGCAGATTCGAGCCATCCGGCGACACATCGAAGAGTTGGAAAGACGGAGAAGGCACGGGCACGCGCGCGGGCTCTCCACCGCTGACGGCCATCTGAGCGAGCCAGCGCTCTGTGCCAACGTATTCGCTAATGTACAGCCGCACGCCGTCTGTGCCGCCGATTTGCTTAAAGACGACGTCACTCGTCATTTGCCTGTACGCAGTAACCCTGGGCGGCGGCGAGGGGCGGAGTACCACGTAGGCGAAAGCGGCAGCGGCGGCGACCGCCACGATCGCATGAATCCACCAGCGCCGGCGGAGCGCGCTCATAGCTCGCGCGGCAGTCCCCCCACGTGCGTCCGTGGGGCGAGTGCCCGATATGCCCACGGTTTGTCCTGAGCTGGTGTCGCGTCTGAGCCGCTTCAGATCTGCCCGAAGCTCCGGCGCCGACTGATAGCGCAGGTCGCGGTCCTTCTCGAGCGCGGTAAGAATGATTCGCTCCAGTTCCGCGGGCAGCTCCGGGTCCAGTTCGCGCGGTGCCTTTGGCGCCTGAGTGAGGATCGCCGCCAGCACGTCGATGGCAGTCTCGCCGGTGAACGGTTGCTGCCGCCTTGCCATCTCGTAAAGGACCGCACCGAAGCTGAAGAGGTCACTGCGCGCGTCCAATTCTTCTCCGCGTGCCTGCTCGGGGGACATGTAGGCGACCGTACCAAGCGCCACGCCTGGGTTAGTCAGCGAGTCATCATCGGTGGCGTTCGCTTTCGTCGTGCCTTGGGTGGCCCGGGAGAGCGCCTCACGCTTGGCGTCACCCACGGGCAATGCCAGCGCTGAAGGCCGCGAAGCGACGCCCGTGTCGCCCCCTGGGGTGAGCTTTGCCAGGCCGAAGTCGAGGATTTTCGCTTCGCCCCGCGTGGTCACGAAGATGTTGGTCGGCTTGATGTCCCGGTGGATAATTCCCTTGGCGTGTGCAGCCGCCAAGGCATCAACCATCTGAATGGCGAGATCGAGGAGCTGTTCGATTTTCAGCGGCCGGGCTTCGATCAGGCGCTTGAGAGTGTGCCCTTCGAGCAGCTCCATCACGATGAACGGTTGTCCTTCGTAGTCGCCGACGTCGTGAACCACGCAAATGTTGGGATGACTCAGCGCCGAGGCCGCGCGCGCCTCGCGCTTGAATCGTTCGACCGCCTGGGGATCGTGCCTGGGCGCCTTTTCGAGATCCCCTTGGGCGGGCCTCGCGGTCGGCGGCGTGAAAAACTTCATGGCGACAAAGCGGCCCAGGCGCGTGTCCTCGGCCTTGTAGACCACCCCCATGCCGCCGCCGCCCAGCTTCTCCAGCAGACGGTAGTGCAAGATCGTTCGGCCCGCGAGCAGCGCCGCCTGGCTGGTCTCGCTCGTTGCTTCCCCTTGCTCCTGAGCCAAAGCTCTGGCTGCCACTTCCAGGGCCGGCGCTTCCAGGAAACGATCGCCTTCATCCTCTTGCGCCAGCAGCGATTCCACTTCCCTCTGGAGGTCCTTATCGCCCGCGCAAGCCTCCTCTAGGAAAGCAGTCCTGTCTCCCTGTTCACGCTCCAGAGTGGCGTGATACAAGCGCCCGATTTCCCGCCAGCGTTCAGGCTCCAACTGGCTTCTCCTTGCTCAGCTCACGCCGCAACCAGCTTTTGGCGAACTTCCAGTCCCGCATGACCGTTTCGGGGGAAACCTTGAGCACTTCGGCCACCTCCTCCACGCTCAAGCCGCCAAAAAAGCGGAGTTCCACGACCTCGCTCTTTCTCGGATCCATAGTCGCCAGAGCTTTTAGGGCATCATCCAAGCCCACCAGATTCGTGCCCGGCGCATCCGCAACCACCAACGCCTCATCCAGCTCGACCGGCTGCTCCAGGCCGCCCCGCTTCAGTGCCTGCCGGGAACGCGCCCAATCCACCAGAATGCGCCGCATTACCTGCGCACTAACAGCGAAGAAATGGGTTCGGCTCTGCCAGCTTGGCTTGGCGGAATCGACCAGCCGGAGGTAGGCCTCATTCAGTAGGGCCGTGGTCTGAAGCGTGTGGCCCGACCGCTCACGCACCATGTAGTGGTGGGCCAGACGGTGCAACTCCTGGTAGACGAGGGGGATGAGGCGATCCAGGGCGCTCTGATCGCCTTCGCTCCAAGCTTGCAATAGACGCGTGACTTCGTGGGCTGACGGTTCCATCGTGCACCGCCTGCGAGGGGGGGAACCGCACGCAAGTTACCACATTTGGCCGGGGTTTTCCACGCGTTTCCTTCGTGCCGACGCGCGACGTAAAAGCGTAAGCCGAGATCCCCCGGACGTAGCGGCGTCTCGCCCGCTGGCGCGGGAGCGGCCCGCTCCCGCCAGGAACGCGCGGGCAGGATGCCCACGCCCCAGCGGGCGGGACGCCCGCGCTACTAGCTTGACGAAATTTTTTTGCCGACATGACAGTCTGCGTGCGCCGTTTCCGCTTAATAAGGTGAGGGCAAGAGAGAGTTTGCCCCGGAAACCGAAAAAACAGAGGAGATACAACATGAACAGCATCCGAATTTCGACACTGCTTAGGTTCTTGGGGCTGGTGCTGTTGGCGGTCTGCTTCAACGCGGGACACGCCAGTGCACAGATGTTCCAAGGAAAATTCACCCTGCCCTTCGAGGCTCGCTGGGGCACGGCCACATTGCCGGCGGGCGAGTACTCGTTCAGGGTGGACGGCGTGTGCGCCACCTGCTCGGTGTACCTCTCACGTGGGATCCAGAACGTGGCGATGATCTTGGCCTGGGGTCGGAGCGAGAACCACTCGGGCCATGCGGAGTTATCTGTGGTGCGGGGTACCGTGCGCACTTTGAGACTCCCCCAGATCGGAGTGGTCCTTTATTACGCTTCGCCGCAGCACAAACACCTCACCGCCCCCGAGGAGCGGGAACTGGCCGGGACTGTGCCGGTCACCGCGTCTCGCACGTGACAATGGTGGGTCTTAACGCGTCAACCCGAGGGCCAGAACGGCAGCCACTCTGGCCCTCTCTGATTGTCCATTACCCCTCGCGCGCGGCGGGGTTGCCGCGGAACGGGGGACTCTTCGAGCCGGAGGCTCTTGTGAAACGCATACTCTTGCTTACCGCGCTGGTCGGAATGATATCGCCGGTGGCATTTTGCCAGAACATGTTTCGGGGCAATCCTGCCCGGACCGGCGTCTACGCAACGGACGGACCCCACCAATTCAACGGCGTCAAGTGGGCCTTCAAGACCGATGGCTGGGTTCTTTCCTCTTCCGCTCTTGCTGGCGGCCTCGTGTACTTCGGGAGCGAGGACAAAAATCTCTATGCCCTCGACGTAGCGACCGGGGAGGAAAAGTGGAGATTTTCCACCGGCGGGCCGGTTCGTTCCTCTCCCGCCGTGGTCGCCGGAACGGTGTACTTCGGTAGCTACGATAGCAGCTTCTATGCCCTCGACGCAGCCTCGGGAAAACTGAAGTGGAAATTTGAGACCGCCGGAGAGAAGCAGTTTGAAGCCAAAGGCCTGCACGGTTACTTGCCGCGTGCCCAGAATATGCCGGATCCCTGGGATTTCTTCTTGTCTTCGCCCGCTGTCAATGACGGTCTGGTGTACTTCGGCAGCGGCGACGGCAACCTTTATGCTCTCGACTCTAAAACCGGGCACTTGAAATGGAAGTTCGTGACCCAGGGAGTGGTCCACTCTTCGCCCGCAGTCGCGGGCGGTGTCGTTTACTTCGGAAGTTGGGACAGCTATCTCTATGCGCTGGATGCCGCGACAGGGCAGGTGAAGTGGGAATTCAAGACCGGCGAGGACTGGACGAATTTCAACCAGGTGGGAATTCAGTCCTCACCGGCGGTCGACGGCGGAGTGGTGTATTTCGGGTGCCGCGATGCCCACCTCTACGCGCTCGACGCGGGGACTGGCAAGCAGAAGTGGAATTTCGACAGCCACGGATCGTGGATTAATACCTCCCCCGCGATATACGAGGGGGCAGCCTACGTTGGCACCCCTATTCCCGGCCTCTTCGGCGCCGTTGACACCAAAACCGGCCAGGTGCGATTCCATTTGGACGCGCGAATGATGGTCTTCTCGTCGGCGGCCGTGGCCGGCGGAATGGCTTACTTTGGATCCTTCAACGGCAAACTGTACGCCGTGGACCTCAAGACGGGTCAATTCGCGTGGGAGTTCCAGACCCAGGCCGGCAAGAGGGACGCGCTCGGCATCGTCGGCCCGGATGGCAGGCCCGACTTCAAGGCAATTTTCCGCTCCAAGTTCTATGAGGACATGTGCAGTGCCGTTGAGAGGCTGTTCTCCCTAGGTTCAATCGTTTCCTCGCCGACCGTGGAGGGAGGCGTCATCTACGTCGGCAGCACGGACGGCAACTTGTACGCGCTGGAATAGCGTTTCGCCCAAAAAGGCCCAGCCGCATCAAGGGGGGGCGCGGCATGAGATTCGCGCATTGCTTGGCTACATGCTTCGACGGACCTTGGCGCTGGCGCATCGAGAACGACGATAAGGGTCTTCATGATTCAATAACCTCAAAAGTGTTAATGCTCCACTACCGGAAAAGGAGAAAGGGATGAATAAGAAGAGCTTGATTCTATTAGCCTCAATTGCGGTATTTGTTCTCGCGTTGACACAGTCCAGCGCAAGGGCTGCGTCGGCCCACAAGACACTCAAGGTGAAGTTGAATTACGCCGGGGCGGGAATTGTGGACGACAAACACAAAATCTTTGTTCTTCTGTTCGACGCCAATCCTTATACCTCGACGAGTCTCGTGGATTCGACTGCCGCCGCCACACCTCCCGTCCCAGCGGCGGGCGTTTGTCACATTCTGCGACGCCAAAGCGCCTCGGGCAAGAATGAGACCATCACCTTCAACGACCTCGGGGTCTCGCCCGTCTATGCGGCGGCCTTCTTGGACCAGAGTGGACATTATGACGGCGTTGCCGACCCCGCCTCCGGCTCGCCGACGGGTGTTTACGGAAAAGCTCTGGACAAAGCGGAACCGATAAAACTCGACGAAGGGAAGACCGTGGAAGTCGTCCTGGGCTTCGACGATTCCACCAAGACTCCCTAGCCCCGATCCCTCGCCAAGGGGCTGGAAGGGCGGGGCGGCAGAGCCGCGATCAAACCCGTCTCGTAGGGGCACCCCGCGTGAGTGCCCGCGTGGGTGCCCTGGAGTCGGCCCTGCCGACAGCTCGTAGGGGACCCCTTGCGGGTGCCCAAAGGGCGGGCCGATTCAGCCCCGGGGTGGGCAGGCAGGTGGCGCATGGCTGTCCATCAAACTAGCGGAAAACTGTGTGCTCCATGCGACTCAGCCGCTCTGCTCTGCGGAAAGGCTCAGCCTTTCCGGTCAAGCCTTCGCATTTTCTCTCCTTCCGCGCCGCCTGCCCCGCTTGGTCGGGGCCGGCGGCGCGGCGGGGTTTGGTGGGTGTTCTCCCGATACGGAAAGGCGAAGCCTTTCCGCAAAGCGAGCGGCGGAGCCGCAGGTCATCAGTCAGTGGCAGGACCGTAATTTGGGCAAGCTTGGCACGAGGCCTGCCTCCACGAGAGGTGCAAATTGTCCGATAAGAAAACAAAGATTCACAGTATTGCGTCGCAGGGAACTTTCATGATTCAGCTCGCGTTAGCTCCGGTAGATGGCGTAATTGCGAGGTGGAGATAATGCGAAATGTAGTAATCCTAACCGGCATTATTTTGCTGTTGAACTGATGGATAACTGAGGAATTACGAGGAGAAGTAACATGTGGGGAAGGAATTCACTTGAGACATTCTGGCAGGACCTTTGCTACGCCCTGCGCATGTTGGTGAAGAATCCCGGCTTTACGGCGGTGGCGATTATTACCTTGGCGCTGGGGATTGGCGCCAATACTGCACTCTTCTCCGTGGTGAACGGCGTGCTGCTGAATCCGCTGCCGTACTTTCAGCCCGACCGGTTGGTCGCGGTCTACTCGCGAACCTATGACGATCCAAAGTTCTCCATTTCTTACCCCAACTTCCTTGATTGGGTGCGCGAGAACCGCTCTTTTTCCAGCCTGGCCGCTTACCGGTCGGACGACTTCAACTTGACCGGGATGGGCGAGCCCGAACGCGTGTCGGCGGAGATGATTTCCGCGAGCTTTTTCCCCATGCTCGGCGTAAACCCGGTCATAGGCCGGACGTTCCTTTCGGAAGACGACCAGTTGGGCGCGGCGCCGGTGGTCCTGATTGGCAGTGGCTTGTGGAATCGCAAGTTCGGCGGCGCGCGGGATATGGTGGGAAAGTCCCTCACACTCAATGGCGTGGCGTACACCATCGTCGGCGTGATCCCGGCGGATTTTCATTACAGTGCCAACAACTTCGACAGGAACAAGGATGTTTATGTTCCGATCGGCCAATGGACTGACCCCACCTTTCGCGACCGCAAAGCCTCGATGGGTATGGACGCGATCGGAAGGCTCAAACCCGGCGTCACGTTCGAGCAGGCGAAGACCGACATGGAGATGATCGGACGGCATCTGGCGGAAGAATACCCCGAAGCCGACAAGGGAATTGGCGCCACGCTGTTTCCGCTCAAACAGGACTTGGTCGGCGACATCCAGCCGCTTCTGCTGACACTGTTGGCGGCGGTTGGTTTTGTCCTCCTTATCGCCTGCGTTAATGTGGCGAATCTCCTGCTCGCCCGCTCGACGGCCCGTACCCAGGAATTCGCCATCCGGTGCGCGCTCGGCGCCAGCCGGGTACGCATGGTTCGGCAGCTCTTAACGGAAAGCCTCGTGCTCGGCTTGGCGGGCGGCAGCCTGGGTTTGGTCATCGCCTCATGGGGTGTGCAGATGGCGCTCAAAGTGCTGCCCGAGGCCTTGCCGCGGGTCGAGGAAGTCCATCTCGACGGGCGCGTGCTGCTCTTCATGCTCGGCGCTTCCCTATTCGCGGGAGTTCTGTTCGGCTTGGCGCCGGCGCTGAAGAATTCACAAGGCGATCTTCAGGAAACGCTCAAGGAAGGAGGGCGCGGGGCCAGCGGCGCCCGGCATCGCGCCCAGAGGATTTTCGTGGTCGTGGAAATGGCGCTGGCCCTCGTCCTTCTGGCCGGCGCCGGACTGATGATCCGAAGCCTCAGCAAACTCTGGGGCGTCAATCCCGGATTCGATCCTCACAACGTGCTGACCTTCTCCATGACGCTGCCCTCGACCCTCAGATCCCCGGAAGCCATCCGTGCCCATTGGCGACTGATTCATGACACCCTCAATACCAGTCCTGGCATCGAGGCTGCCGCCCTTACGGCCTCGGCGATGCCCATGGGAGGCGATGCCGAACTACCGTTCTGGCTGGACGGTCAACCCAAACCTCCGACCACCGGCGAGATGAAGGTAGCCATCTTCTACCTCGTGCAACCGGACTATATGCGGGTTATGAAGATTCCGCTCAAGCGCGGCCGCTTTCTTTCGCCCCAAGACACAGCGCACTCGTCTTTGGTCATGGTTATTGACGATCGTTTCGCCCAGCTCTATTTTGGCGGGCAGAATCCAATCGGCAAACGCGTCAATTTCGCCATCATGAATACCTCGCTCGAAATCGTCGGCGTGGTTGGGCACGTGAAACAATGGGGCCTCGATCGGGACTCGACCTCGTCCCTCCAGGCCCAATGCTATTTCGCGCTTGAGCAGATGCCCGATCAGGTTGCGACGCTGGTGAGCCGGGCCATCGGGGTTGTGGTTCGGACAAATAGTCCACCCCTGGCCCGTGAAAGGGGGCTGCGTCGGACCATATCCCACCTTAATAGCGAGCAGGTGCTGTACGACGCCCGCACCATGGATGAAGTTATTTCTGACTCTCTCGCGGCGCGGCGCTTCTCCATGGCCCTCCTGGGAGTTTTCGCCGCCATCGCTCTCGTGATGTCCTGCGTCGGAATCTATGGGGTGATTTCCTATGTTGCCGGCCAACGGACCCATGAGATCGGCATCCGCATGGCGCTCGGCGCGGAGCGTGGCGATGTGCTACGGATGGTTGTTGGAGAAGGGGCGAAGATGGCGCTCGTGGGCGTTGCCATCGGCCTGGTCGCCGCCTTCGGGCTGACGCGGCTGATGGCAAGCATGCTCTTCGGGGTCAGCGCCCATGATCCGCTGAGCTTCGCCGGAGTGGCGGTGCTGCTGGTCCTGGTCGCGCTGGCAGCGTGCTACCTACCGGCCCGACGGGCGATGAAGGTCAATCCCCTCGTTGCCTTGCGATACGAATGACGAGCTGGGACCCCGCTGATCGTCGCGCACTCTGGCGGTTGGGGCGGCCCCATTATGGGAATGCTGCAAACGCAAAATGAAATCTGTTTCCACCCAGGATGACCTTAATCACTGTGAGGCAACCTATGTCCCAGAATGAAATAACCACCTTGATTAATCTTATGCAGTCCGCAGTCCTTTCAATCAGTGCGCGGCCCGTTCGCCGGAAATCAATATATCGCTGCCTATGGCAGGTTTTAGCTTGTCTGCTGATCCTCGCGCTGCCCGCCGCCGGCCAGGATGCCGCTTCCCAAATCAAAGCTGAGGCCAACCGCTTGCAGCAATCGTTGAAGGATAAGCCGGGGTCGTTCCCGGATATCCCCAATGCCAATGCAATGCTCAGTGGCATTCTTGACTCGACGGAGAAGTCTCTCGACGCCGGCTTGCTTTACCTAAGCCTTGAACAGTTGGTTCAAGCAACCGATGCGCTCCAAGGCGCTCGGGCCGCGGCGCAAGGAGCTGAGGCGGCCAAAAGCAGCGTTCCCAGTTTCGAGTCAGAATGGGAAAGAGTGAGCCGCGATGTCGCAGCACTCGACCAAGAGGCACGAGAAAGAAATTGGGCCGATGCGCAAGCGGCCATCCGGGCGATTTCCGAGACCGCGCAGGCCAAGGCTGTGCCGCTTCTGGAATCGGGCCAAGGGTTTGCCGCGGCGCTCGGGCCAAAAGAAGGCTTCATGTTTCTGGGCCAGGCGCAGGGTGAAGCGGAATTCGCAAAGTTCTGCGCCTCTCTGGACCTCCCGCGAAAAGCGGCGCCGTACCCCTATCGATCCATGTTGCCGGAGCTTCAGGGTCTTCAGGAAAAGGCAATCGCCGCCTTTCAGCCGCCGCGCTCGATCAAACTCCATCCCACATTCATCGCCCTGAATTCGGCCCTCAAGCTGGCTGAGGAGCTTGACGCGGAAAGATTCTATGCTGGGGCGCTGTATCAATATCTTGAGGCGGTGAGGCAGTATGGTTTGCTCGACGCACTCGCGCCCGATTCCGCCCGGCAATCTGAGTTGGACAACGCCGTTGCTCGAATGCGAAAACAGCTTGATGCTTCGGGGTGCGACGATTCTATCGCCCAGATCTTCCTGGAGCGCGCAAAATCACAGGTCCGGCATGCCGATGGTTCCGCGCCGAGCGAGGACGAGTGGAAAAGCGCCACCGTCATCATCGACCGGGTGCTGCCCGCCTATTTCGCGGCAAAGAATCCGCCGGCAGCGCTGGCGCGAGCGTCCGGTGGGGCGGTTGATATCACGCTGGTGCGTTGGCCCTACACTTGAAACCTGTCCGACCCAGCAAGTTTGCTGGTCCAAAAAGTTGCAGGTAATTTCCAGGGTCGGGTCACATTTGTCAGTGAGAACTTCGGCGCTTCCAAGCTGGCCGACCGGTACGGCGTGAAGGGATATCCGGCAGTTTTTGTAGACGACGTGCTGGTTGCCTGTCCCAGGGACTTCGGCTACTTCGGAGAAGTGCAGGGTACCGGCCGCTATGCTCCCTGGGGCGACGCCGAGAATCAGGCAAAATTCAAGACCGACCTGACCCGCATGGTCGATCTAATCCTGGCGGGGAAGAAAGAAGTGGTTGCACGGGAACATGCGGAGACCGCGAGCTCCGCAAAAGAAATAAGCTCCCTTCCCAAATTCAACCTGACGGACCTTTCCGGACGGACTCTAACGGCTGACCAGCTTTCCGGACGCGTAGTGCTGGTGGAGTTCTGGGCGACGTGGTGCCCGCCCTGCCGATCCACACTCGCGTGGTTAGGCGAACTCCAACACAAATACGGCAGCGAACTTGCCATTGTGGCCCTGGCGGTGGAATCCCCGGAAGAAAAGGTACGCTCCACCGCAGGCTCGCTCGACGCCAGCCTGCACTGGGCCATCACCGACGCTACGACGGCACAAGCCTTCGGCGATATTACCGCCGTCCCAACTATGTTTCTATTTGATCGGTCAGGGAGGACTGCGCGCGTATTCTACGGCGCTTCACCCAATTTGCACGAGGAGGCGGGCAGCACGCTGGATGCTTTAGTTAAATAGTCTGAGTTACACCTTTCGGTACGACCGGCCGCGTCTCCGGCGGGGACCGCATGGCTACCTAAAAAGCTTGAGAAAGATAATCCTGGATTAGGGAGTACCTGGAGCGAAACCATGCCTGACTTTGACAGCGTCCGGTCCGCCCGCGAGTCGCCGAGGCCGCATATCTGGCAGGGCGCCTTGGCGGCGAGTGATCTCGGCATTCTCGCCCTTTTGGCTCTCGCTCTGTTTCTCCTGCACACACTCACCAACGGCCAGTACGGGTTTCACCGTGACGAATTGATGACACTGGACAACGCCCGTCACCTGGCATGGGGCTACGTGGAGTATCCACCGCTGACGGCTTTCATTGGCCGCGTGGAACTGGAACTGTTCGGAACGTCGCTCAGAGGTTTCCGGTTTTTCGCTGCGGTTGCGCAAGGCCTATTGCTCATCCTCACCGGCCTTGCCGCGCGTGAACTCGGGGGAAGGCGACGGGCGCTGCTCGTGGCTGCCTTGGCAGTAAGCATTTCGGGACCTGCACTGTTTAACGGGTCGTTCCTATCGTACGAAACCTTCGATTATCTCTCGTGGGTGGCGGTGGCCTACTTTGTGATCCGCCTGCTCAAATCCGATGACCCGCGCTGGTGGGTGGCGATCGGAGCGGCGATCGGTGTGGGCATGATGACCAAATATACGATGGGTTTTCTCGTGGCGGGTGTTGTGGTGGGGGTTGTTCTGACGCCGGCGCGGCGATACCTGAAAAGCCCATGGTTATGGGGCGGCGCGGCCGTCGCTGTCCTGGTCTGGCTGCCCAATCTGACGTGGCAGATTCAGCATCATTTCGTTACCCTGGAATTTCTGAAGAGCATTCATGCACGTGACGTTCGGTGGGGCCGCGCGAATGGCTTCCTGCTGGATCAATTCCGGGGCTGCGCCAATCCCGTTACCGTCCCGTTATGGGGCGCCGGGCTCTGGTACCTGTTCGCAGTACCAGAGGGGAAGCGTTACCGGCTGCTCGGTTGGATGTACGTTGTCCCGCTCTTGGCCTTTCTCGTCGCCAAGGGCCGCGGCTACTACTTGGCCCCAGCTTACCCCATGCTGCTGGCGGCAGGCGCCGTTTGGGGCGAGCGCTGGGTGAGTTCGTTTAGCGCGCGAACCGCGTTGACCGTCCGGCGTATCACATGGAGGGCACTGGCGTGGGGCGGCCTGATTGTTGGCGCAGTCACCCTCCCCCTCCCTCCTGTAAACTCGGCCTGGTGGCGCGTGGCGGACAGCATGAACGGCAATTTCAATTATGAGGTCGGCTGGCCGGACTTGGTGGAAACCGTTGCCAAGATCCGCCATTCGCTGCCTGTTGAAGAGCGGGCGAGGCTGGGCATTTTTGCGGGCGATGTCGGCGAGGCGGGCGCTCTCAACCTGTATGGCCCGGCTTATGGCCTGCCCACGGCCATGAGCTGGATGAACTCCTACTGGCCGCGCGGATACGGCGACCCGCCGCCCGAGACCGTGATCGTGGTCGGCATGCATCGCGACCTCCTGGATCAGAACTTCGCGTCCTGCGAGCTGGCCGGCCATCTTACCAACCGGTACGGCATCACGAATAGCTCGATCGACGGCTACGCCGACGTCTTTGTCTGCCGACACCTCCGCCAATCCTGGCCCGACTTCTGGAAACACTTCCATTCCTTCGGATAAGAAACCAGCCCTCCGCCCATCTGCCTGACGTGAGCCTGGCGGCCGCCGGAGCAATCATGCACTTCTTCGCGATATCCTCTGCGGACTTCTGGTTTGGCGGCTGAATGGATGGAAGGACGCGGCTGTCGGTAGAGAAAGCAAACGGATTCTTTCGCTGTTGGTAGGAGGTGTGGGACCCGTGCCGGAGAGGAGGTCGGGAACATCCGTTAACGAGGCAATACGCCGTGCCAAATCCTTCCTTCCCGCCCGTCCTGCACCCGACGGCAAGAAGGACCCGCGTTGACAGGCCAGCATCGCTGTTACGGAGTTCATTGAATCCAAGCCGGAGCCTGTATCAGTCATATCTCGCCCGAGGCGCTCGCCGGAGGAGCCATCGGAAAAGTTCTGGAGGGTGACCGGATCGAGATGGTGATCGACCGCAAACACCTTGCCGGTTCTCTTGATCTGGTGGGCGACGCTCACGAACTATTTTGCGCCGAAGAAGGCACGCGCCGTCTGGCGCGGCGAGAGCCGCGTCAGGATTTGCATCCTCACCCTGCCCTTCCCGAAGACACCCGCCTCTGGGCCGCTCTGGTTCAGGCCAGCGGAGGTGTTTGGGGAGGCTGCGTCTACGACAGCGACAAGATCATATCGCTACTGGAGAAACATCCGTCACACCCTGCTGAACCTGTGTCTCAAGAGAACCCAGTTGACTCCAAATAGAACGCTATTCGCCGGTCGGCTGCTGGCCGCAACCGAATTAGGACCTCGCCACAGTGTCTCTTACGATCCCGAAGGGTGAATTTCAAACACGGCAGGGATTATTCGCTCGAATCTTTTATGGGGATTAGTTTGGTGGACCTGGAGAGGTTCGAACTCTCGACCTCATGACTGCCAGTCTGACGAGGGTAGCCTAACTTGTTGACTTTGCGGCACGGTTGGCAACCCGAAAGCACGCAAAACCACGTTCGGAACGCTCAAGTTGTACCGATCTTGTACTCGTTTGAAAGATTGCCTCTTCAGGCAAGTGCGTGTTCTATGGGGAGAATTTCGGAGGGGAGAAAGTCGGCTCGATTCCGTGTGAAGATGCCGGCCCAGAAATCATGGTAGGCACGGGGGCACTCGAACCCCAGACCTCTACCGTGTCAACGCTGCGATCTTAGGTTTTACAACAACTTACAAGACCGCGGGGACTGCCAAAGTTCGCGGAAGTCTTACAAGACATCGGTTTTTGTGGGTTGGCTTGTGGGTTGGAATCTTCCCTAAGATCTCGGCGTGTTCCCTTCGATATGTCAAGTTTTATTGCAAAAAAACTTGACGAATTTACCCCAGAGTTTTATCTTGAGAGTATGACAACCCTTACCTTATCCCAGGCTAGCTCACGCCCCATCACCACCTTGGTCCGCCAGCGCATCGCACGCAGCGGCGAGCGACTATGGCGGCTCGAAGACTTCCGAGACCTTCCTTTTGCCGCCGTGGCGCAGGCCCTGTCGCGCTTAACCCGCCAGGGGACACTCGAACGTTTGAGCAAGGGGGTCTACTACCGCACCCGTGAGACTGCCTTTGGCAAGAGTCGGCCAAACCCCGCCGCAATCCAGAAGCTGGCCTCCCGCCGCAAAACCGTTTTTCCTTCAGGCATTGCCGCAGCAAATCTCTTGGGATTCACCACGCAGAGCGCAAGACACCGCGAGGTTGCCACCAGCGCCTTAAGCCTCCCCCGCAAACTCGTTGGCAGCGACACAGTCATCCACACACGCAGGCCGGAGGCATGGGCGAATCTTTCCGAGGCCGATGCGGCCCTACTCGATTTCCTGAGGCGAGGGGGTAAGACGAGCGAGTTGCCACCAGAAGAAACCATCCGAAGAACCCTGAGGCTACTGTCCGAGAAAGGCCGCTTTGACCGCCTCCTCAAGGTTGCTGACTCCGAGCCTCCGCGAGTGCGCGCGATGCTTGGCCTCTTGGGTGAGGAACTTGGAAAGACCTCACCTGACCTTCAGCGCTTACGGGCTTCCTTGAATCCGTTTTCCCGATTCGACTTTGGGCTACTGGCTGGGCTGCCGCACGCCCGGAGTTGGCAAGCGAAGGAGCGCCGCTCACGTGAAACTGTTTGAACATCCCGATTTCGAGCAGGCGATACTGCGGGCGGCGGAGCATTCTCGCAAGCAGGGATTGCGCCCAGCCATCATCGAGAAGGACTACTACGTTACGGAAGCCCTGCGAGTCATCTCCGCCGGCGCCGGCGACAAGGTGATCTTCAAAGGCGGCACCAGCCTGGCTAAGGGCTGGAACCTGATCCAGCGGTTTTCTGAGGACATCGACATCTTCCTTGATCCACTTGCCTTCCGCCCAGAACTGGGGAAGAGAGCCATTGATCGCGAACTCAAGAAGCTTCGCGACAGCGTCGGTGCCCACCCTGCTCTGATGTTTGTTGCCAGCGAGAGCCAGACCATCGGCGGATTCGGACGCAGCGACCGATTCTCCTACGCCCAACGCTTCGGCGGGCCTGGCGAAGTCGCTCCCCGCGTGCTGCTTGAAGCCGGGACTGCAAGCGGGCGCGAACCCACCGCCATCGTCACGCTGCGGTCCTACCTCAGTCAGTCCCTCCAAGACAGTGGCCTGTCAATGGGCGCCGAGGACGAGGGATCGTTTCCCATGCGCCTGCTCCACTTCCGGCGAACCTTCGTCGAAAAGATGTTCGCCATTCACAGCAAGGTGGAGTTGCTCAAACGCGAGGGACAGGCGCTCGGAACCTACGCAAGGCACTACTACGATCTGTTTCAACTGGCGGCGCGGCCAGAAGTAGTCGCCATGCTGAAGTCCGCGGAGTATACGACCATCAAGGTGGATTACGACCAGATCAGCCGTGCGCATTTTCCCAGGAGTTATTTCCATCCCGACGACATGCGATTTGCCAAGAGCGATGCGCTATTTCCGCCCGCAAACTTGGGGGATATCATCAGTGCCGAGTATGACGCACAATGCCGGATGCTTTGCTATGGCCCGTATCCCTCGTGGGCCGAGGTCCAGGCCCGACTCCTTGAGCTGCGAGACCTTTTGTAACCGTGGCGCACTTAAATGTGCCCTGCGACCTTATTGCCTGCTTGAGGCGCGTTCACGTTTTCACCCGGGGCACCCCATCCCCGCATCTGGGGCAGCATTACTTGGACTTGACCCCTTCGTTTGGCGCCCGAAGGGTTTCAAACAGGAGGCGCTGATGACGACTTGCTAATTCGTTGCCGGCCCACCACCCTCCCATAAACTGTTGATTTTACTAGCGCCTCTCTCCTCTAACTTATCCCACTTTATCCGTTTTAGTCCCGAAACTGTCGTCGTTGTCGTCGTAAGTGTCGTCGCAGTTTCGCCTAGCGTTCGCTATCATCCTGGATCTTTGCGGAGACCGTCTGGTGCGGACTGACCGGGCGGCTGGAGGAAAGGTGATATGCACCGACCTGCAGCAAGCCATGGCGCTCGAACGCCCGAGTTCAACTGCGCCAGCGCCGGGGAGCGTCACCTGCAACGCCTTATGAGCCGGGCTGGCAATGCCAACCTCCGACTCGGACGCCTGTCCCTGGCGAATTGCTAGTTCACGGCACAATTCCTGGGGTTAGCCGAACCCATGAACGGATTACAGGACCGTGGCCAGCGAAAGAGGACATCCTCACGAGGCGATGCGCCTGTCAATGGCGAATTGATATTTTGACCGATTCTGCCGGTGACCGCTGGCCAGTTGAGGGAAGTCACAGTTGCGGAACGCACTCGGTGGCAGTGACAAGATCAAATCAGCTAACCTGGACGCGCTTAGAAGCACAAAACAGCAAGTGGTTTCACTGGAAGTACCGTTTGCCGATTTCCGCCGGATACCCCAGGGAGCGCTATTCTTTGGAGAATCAGGCTGCCTTTGGTGTGTGATAGAGGCCTCGGCAGTGGCGTTGCCATCCATAGGAATGGAGACTGGCGACGGGTCGCGGCATAGGCGTGTCCTGGTCAGGCGTGCGCCCTTGCAGTCCAGTATGCGACCGATGCTCATTGAAATATGTCCTGAAATCGAGCAACTTGTTTTCGAGATCCGCAGTTGTCAAGAACAATGTGCGATCCAAATACTCGCGTCGAATCGTGCCGATCAACCGTTCCACAAAAGGATAGGAGAGGGGAAGAGAGGGAACGGTTTTGATCTCGGGCATCTCAGCATCTTCGCAAGAACGGCTAACCCCAGGAATTGTGCCGTAAACTAGCAATTCGCCAGGGACAGGAGACCTTGGAGTGGGCCGAAGCTTACTTGACCAGCCCCCAAGGCCGGCAGACCTGGGCCCAGGGGGGTGATGGCGGAGGGGGTCGTGGCGGGGGCCAAAGGATTTCATGGGCTAAGGCGAGACCTACATCGAGGGCTAGCAAAATTCAAGATCCAAGCCCTGCTGATTGCCTCGGTGCAGAACCTAAAGCGACTCGTGAGGGCAGGTAACACATCCCCAGCGAGCCCCCTCATGCGAAGTCTTTACTTCATCCTTCAACTTCGATTCGAGGCCGCCTGAACCAGTTCGGCAACAAGCTCAAATCCGCACGCTACGTGTGATGCGGCGGGAGCTGGAAACGGAGCCACGGACATCTCCGCCCTGCCACCGCGCCAGTTCCCGACCCTACCGCGCACCGAGACAATGAGCGTGATGAGCAGGAAAGCCGAACCCGCCACGATGAAGTTCTCTGTCCAGAAGTAATACCAGAAACCCATGTGAACGCCTAATTCGGTGAATTGGCGAGCCGGCCTAACGCCTCCCGCGCCGGACGAAACTGCGGGTCAACCGCCAAGGCCCGGCGAAACTCAATGACCGCATCATTCTCCCGGTTTTGCTTGCGAAAGGCTAGCCCTAAATTGTAGTGCGCCGAGGCCATCTGCGGCCGGAGGCGAATCACTTCCTGAAATTCCCTGACTGCTTTTTCCAGATCGCCTTTCCTGAGGTAGAGGCTTCCGAGCACGTTATGGGCGCCAGGATCGCTGGGATCCGCTTTGAGCGCTGATTGCAAGTGATGCTCGCCTTCCTCTCATTGTCCTTGCAGAGTGTCAATGCTCCCAGATTGTAATGCGCGTCAAAGTTGTTGGGGTCGATGGTCAGGATGTACTCAAAATGTTCGCGCGCGCCCGTGTAATCGCCCTTTTGGAGAGAGATGGAGCCCAGGAGTTCCTCGGCGTGCGTGTAGTAAGGCGCGATGGCGAGAGCGGCCTCGAGTTCCTTCGTGGCGCCGTCCGTTTCGTGGAGCTCGTAGAGGCTGAGCCCCAAGTCGAAATGCGCTTGAATATTGAACGGATCGGTTTTCAGGATTTGTCGAAACTCGCGAGCCGCGTCCTCCTGGCGCCGCATTCTCTGAAAGTTCAGTCCCAAACTCATGCGCAGATCCAAAAGCTCCGGATGCTGCGCCAGGAGCCGCTCGAGGGATGCATTGGATTCCTCGATATGGCCCGTGGAGGCGAGGATGGTGGCGCGTCCATATTCTTCAAATTCCGCAATGCGGTCTTTGGGATCGGCACCCGTGTCAGAAGCCTCGGAATGCGGTGAACTGACGGCGACATATCCCAGTGAACTGAGACGCGCAACAGCTTCGGGGTCGAGGGCTCTTCGGCCGAGTGGATGTTCACTTCGATACCGGGCACGAAGGGCGAGCAGTCGCTCTTGAAAGGCCAATGCCATCGCGCGTTTCTGTTCATAAAGGTTCTTGGTCTCGCCGGAGTCAGTAACCAAGTCGTAGAGTTCCGGCTTGGGAGCCTGGATGTACTTGTAGCGTCCCGTACGCAAACTCCGAAGGGAGGCACATCCAAAGTGATTGTGTGCGTATAGGCTCTCGCTGTAAATATCGCGCACGGTTTCTGGCGACCCCGGACGTAACATCTCCAGTAGGCTGCGCCCTTGAAACTCCTGCGGGGGGGGAATGCCGGCGAACTGGAGGATGGTCGGCGCCACGTCCATTAGGCTGGCAGGTTCGCCCGCCCGCGCAGGAAAGCTCGCGTTGCCCGCCGGCCAGTGAATGATCAGCGGTACCCAGAGGGTGCTTTGATAGATGAAGTAACCGTGCGTTTGCTCCTGGTGCTCTCCCAGACTTTCACCGTGGTCGGAGATGAAAACCACGAGGGTCTTATCAAGAAGATGGAGCTGGCGCAGGGCACCCCAGAAAACCCCCACTTGCTCATCAACGTACCGGAGTTCCGCGTCGTATCCGACGCCGTAACGTCCGCGGTAAGCGGCGGGAAGGTTGTAAGGAGTGTGAAGGTCATAAAGATGAAGACAGAGGAAGAAAGGACGGCTGGAATTTGCTTGCAGCCATTGGACGGCGGCAGCAACGACCTCTGCCCCCAAACGCTTGATGTCACCAGGGTCAGTATCCCCTTCCCGATGGGGATCGAAGGTGCTGTCATATTCGTCGAAGCCTTGATTCAATCCGAACCGGCGGTCAAGCGTGAAGCCGCCCACGAATCCGGCTGTGTGGTAGCCGCGCGATTTCAAGAGGGTGGCAAGCGTCACGGCGTTGGGCCGCAGAGCTTCAGCGTTGTCCTCGATGTCATTGAAGAACGGATAGGTGGATGTGAAGAGGGAAACGTGCGAAGGGAAGGTTAGGGGAGCCTGGGAATTTATCGCGGTGAAAAGCGTCCCCCCTTGACCTATTGCATCAACGTGCGGCGTTTGAATGCGGTGTGCCCCATAGCAACTCAATCGATCGGCGCGTAAGGTGTCGACGGAAATCAAGATGATTGACGGCGCCTGCGGGCTGGGCGCGGCCGACGTGTTTCCCGCCCACGCCAGAAGTGGACTGAAGACTATGACCAGGATTTCCATTTTGGCATCCTGAACCACGGCAGTGTACACCTGGTAGGGTCGGGAACTGGCGCGCGGTGGTCTGACGACTCCGTTTCCAGTCCCTGCCACATTGAACTGGGCGTGCGGATTTCCCGCACTCCGCTCTCCTGCCCGCTTCGGGGCTGGGGTTATATGACCTAGGCCGGTGGGGCCGCTTTCCGGTCGGGTCGTGTAGCTACCCGCCTACTGTACGCGCTCCCACCGCTTCTCTCTTCACCTTGTCCTATAGCCCTGAGCTCAGGTCTTACGGGATAACTGGGTGCTTTTATCATGTCACCCCTGCCTCCCTTTTTGCAGGCGCGCCTTAAAAAAACTTCCGCTGTGACCTGGACACTGTCGCGATTCCGCAAGGAACTCCTGGCGCTCCTCCTTAGGATCATTGGGCGGTGCTGGCGAAATACTTTGTCACCAACGACAGGCGCACTAATCAGTCGGGCGCGATGAGGATACAAATTCACTGTGAGTTGAACTCTGCCAGCGCCGCAGCCATGGCGTGGATATTGGCCCCG
>Ga0208034_1000588_pt1 | contig 28112 bp, 27 predicted proteins | sample June2015DPH_8_10_FD_184699 | JGI IMG/M metagenome (GOLD analysis project Ga0208034, IMG submission 184699) | Peatland microbial communities from SPRUCE experiment site at the Marcell Experimental Forest, Minnesota, USA - June2015DPH_8_100... | ecosystem: Environmental > Terrestrial > Soil >...
AAACTCGGGGTGGAAATCTACTCCTATAATGATCATTGTTCGGCTCCTTTCTCCCGAGCCTGTTGGTTGGGTTCAGCACCACCAACTCTACTCGGGCGTGGGAGCCGACATTGTCATGGAATCAATTACACAAGTGATCACCTTTCCTTCATCCATCTGATAAACGGCCCTATCCCAAAACTGTGCTGCATCACCTTCCCAGTTGACGCACGTCACAGAGTTCCGGCCGGCATTGCGCTACAAAAGAGATAGACATATGTAGGGAAGCATCCGGCCGGGTTATTTGGCGGGGCGTGGCCTCGTGCCTGGGCGAGAAAGCTTCCAACGAGTGACCCCACCGCGTGGGGAGAATGGTCGCGCAAGATGGTGACGGCACAGCTCAACCCGGTCGGGGTGGGCATCCGCAGTGTGCTCATCGCGACAGACTTTTCCCGCTATTCCACGGTGGCTGTGAACTTTGGCCTCGAATTGGCCCATGAATACCAAGCCAAGGCCTATCTGGTGTTCGTTTTGCCCAGCGACGACTTCCTGATGGCCGGGCCGGACACATATGTGGCCGCCAAAGATGCAGCCCGCCGCGACCTGCTGGAGTTGAAGGCCGAGTTGCGGCAAACCCGTTCCTATACGGAAGGCGAAGACTATCACCTGCTTCTGATGGAAGGGGACGTTGCCCAATCCATTCTGGACTGCGCGCGACAGAACAAAGTTGACGCGATCGTGGTCGGCACCCACGGCCGCGGTGGTCTAGGCAAAATCTTGATGGGTTCGGTAGCCGAACGCGTCTTCCGGCAATCGCCCGTGCCAGTGATGACCGTCGGCCCGCACTTGCACCGCGCCGCCCGAGGGTTCGCGCCCCGGAACATCCTGCTGGCGGCTGATTTCACGCCGGCCTCGGAATGTGCCGCTCACTATGCCAGCGCACTGGCACGGGAGCGCAACGCGAGGTTGACCATGCTCCATGTACTGGATCATCCCGAGCTGGGTGGCGTCGCCGACCGGGCCGAGGTCATGCAGGGCATTGAAAAGAAACTGGCAGCTTTGATTGGGCGAGACGCTGAAGGTTTACAGCTTTGCTGCCGCGTCGAGATGGGCAAAGTAGTACCCACGATTTTGCACACTGAGGTCGAAATCGAAGCCGACTTGTTGGTGATGGGCGTGCGTCCGTGGTCGGGATTGCTCGATCGGCTGATGTGGCCGAACGCCTACGAAATTGTGCGGGAAGCTGCCTGCCCGGTGCTGACCGTGCGCGGCAAGGTTTTGCAGCATTAATAGTTGTCTTGATAACGAACATGATCGGAGATGCAATGTTACGTAGCGGTTTTGCCATAGACGAGACGTCGGCCCCAGCGATAACACCAGACCTGGTTGCCGAAATGAAAAAGCGGGACATGAAGCAGGCCATTGTGGAGCGGTTCAGCTATCGTGCCAAGGCGGTTTCCACGGAGACCAAGGTCCAGTCAAGAGAACGCTCACCCTACTGGCAGCCGGTGGACGAGGAGTGCTGATCGGCCGTTAGAGGCGCCGCTGGAATCCGAAGCCTTGACTGCAACCTGAAGACGTCTAACGAACGCTTAGTTGAGTTTCCTCCCCATTTTCGGCGCTATTTGCCCCGTTGCAGGGCTTCCCGTGCCAATGCGATCTGCGCGCGTTGAGCGTTCGTCGGCGTTGGGTATTTCAGGTCCATCCTTTTCAGCGTGTCCACGACAATATTAGAGACGGTTAGATGGGTGAACCATTTGTGATCGGCTGGAATGATGTACCAGGGCGCGTGCTCGGTGCTGGTGTGATTGATCATGTCCTCGTACGCTGCCATGTAGTCATCCCAGCGCAGCCGCTCGTGCAAGTCGGCCTCTGAAAATTTCCAGTTCTTTCCCGGATCATTCAATCGCTCCAGGAACCGCTTCTCCTGTTCCGCTTTGGAGACGTGCAGAAAAAACTTCAGAATCACGGTGCCATTGCGGACCAGGTGGCGCTCGACGTCGTTGATCGACTCGAAGCGATGTTGCCAAAACTTCTTGCTGGGCGCGGTGAACCCGGGCACATGTTCCTGCTTGAGCAAGTCAGGGTGGACCCGTACCACCAGCACCTCTTCGTAGTAGGAACGATTGAAGATGCCAATGCGCCCGCGTTGGGGCAACTCGCGATAGGTCCTCCACAGGAAGTCGTGGCTGAGTTCGTGCTCGGATGGTGTCTTGAAGCTGAAGACGTCGCAGCCTTCCGGGTTGACGCCCGACATCACGTGCTTGATGGTGCCATCTTTGCCGGCCGCATCCATGGCCTGCAGGACCAGCAGCAGGGCGTAGGTGTGCGAGGAATACAGCAGGTCCTGGTACTTGGCCAGGCGCAGCACATTGGCCTTCAGCTTGGATTGAGCATGGGCGTGCGATGCATAGCCGCCTTTGAAAGCGGGGTCGAAATCCTTTAGCCGGATGCGCTTACCGGGAGTGGCCATCATGGACTTGGTCTTCATACGAGTTCAGATCATACTTGGATTTCCTCGGTTTGCCGAGCCTGGCGCGAATTGGCGCATCGAACGGGGAGGCGACCGTCCTGCGCTGTGGCAGCATCCCATGGCGATGCGCCGCCAGTTGGCGACCCACACATTTCGGAGTAGAGTTTCTGACATTAGGAGGAGATATGCATAAAGCCTGCAGAACCCTGGGTTTCGCCTTCCTGGCCTTGCTGTGTTTCGCAGTTCTCGGTAGCGCGCAACAGACGCCGCCCGCCCCGTCCAACGACCAGTCTGTCCAGACCCAACCGAGCAGTGCTGCGCAATCGCAGGCAGCCAATGAGGCGCTCACTCCTGAGAGCCAGGACCGGCTTGTCCGGGAAGTGCGCCATGAGTTAATCATGCTGCCGTACTACGGTGTGTTTGACAATCTGGTCTTCCGCATTGACGGGCGTACCGTCACTCTGGAAGGACAGGTGGTGGAGCCGGTTGTGAAATCCGACGCCGGGAACTCCGTGAAGCGGATCGAAGGCGTGGAGAAGGTGGTCAACAACATTGACGTCCTTCCGCCCAGCCCAATGGACGACCGCATTCGACGCGCCGTTTACCGGAGCATCTACAGCTATGGCCCACTCTTTAAGTATGGCGGCATGGCCGTTCCGCCCATCCACATCATCGTAAAGGGTGGACGGGTCACGCTCGAAGGAGTGGTGGATAACGAAATCGATAAGAACCTGGCGGGCATGCGCGCCAATCAGGTCCCCGGCACCTTCCAGATGACGAACAACCTGCGAGTTGTGAACAGCAGTCGCAAGAAGAAATAGCTAGACGCCAATCCAAGAACTCAATCGGCAATGCCTCGCGCTCTGGGAAAAGCCCGCGGGGTGCTTTCTTTTTACGCACGCGTCCATCACCCTCTTTATGAAAAACTTACGAACTCTTTAGCCGGGGCTTATTGGCCAAGTGCTGCAATTGGTTTGCCGGAAGCACGCAGGGTCACACGTGTGCAGAAGAGAAATTATGAGCGTTCTGTTCTCACTCATTTGCGCCGTAAGTTTGTTGTCCTTCGTATAGTGTTCCTGCCACTGCTGGCTGGCGTGGACCAACGGGTCAGCCACTAACCACTAACCCGAACCGCTAACCACTGCTTTTCAACACCAACTGTTCCGCTGGCGAGAACGCGTGGTTGCGAATCATCAGCGTGCTCAGCAGCGAAGTCAGCCCCGACGACGCCAGAATCATCGCGATCACCACGAACTGATAGATGGCTGCATATAGCGGGTCAGCGCCGGAGAGCAACATTCCTGTCATCAGCCCGGGAATCCATACAATCCCCAGCGAGCGCAGGTTGTCGATCGCCGGAATCAGCGATGCGTGGATGCTGGACTCGGCGTAGCTCGCGACGGTGTGCTCGGGCGCAGCACCTAGCGCGAGCGCGGTTTCGATCTCGCCGGCATGGGCCAGCACTTCCGAGCGAAAACGGTTCAATGCCAGTCCATTGGTGTTCATGGCGTTGGCGATGATCATGCTGCCCACGGGGATGAGCGAAGTGATGGCGGTGTCGATCACTCCGGCCCAGGTCATGATGGCGGTCACCAATCCAGCGCCGGCCGCAATCGAATACGTGGACACTTTGCGCGCGCCGGGAATGTTTTTGGCGCGCCTGGCTGAGATTGAACCTGCCGCGAGGATCATGCCGGTCAACAGAAAGACGCTGGTCCAGCGAGGGCTCTTCAGCAGCAGAGCCAGGATCGATCCCACGGCGACAATCTGGACAATGCCGCGCAGCAGCGCAATCGCGGCGTCGCTTTCCAGATGAATGTTGCGGCGTCGCGCCAGCAGAACAACAGCCAAAGCCAGCACCGAAGCAATGCCGGCCTGAGCGAAGCCAAGCGTCAGTTGCGTGTGGAAGAGCGATTTAAGCATCCAGCACCTCCGCCGGTTTTCCATATTGAATGAGGCGACCGGCTTCCAGAAGAGCAATCCGATCGCACATGCGCCGCGCCTGGTCGCGGTCGTGCGTGACCATCACGCAGGTCAGCGATGTGTCCTTGACCAGGCTGCAAATCAACTGTTCGACGCCCATCTTCGCTTGCTCGTCGAGTGCCGATGTCGGCTCATCGAGCAGCAGGATCTCGGGACGATTGGCCAGCGCCCGCGCCAGCGAGACGCGTTGCTGCTCGCCGCCGGAAAGGTTGGTGACCTCGCGTGCAGTAAAACCGGGCAGGCCGACACGCTCCAGCAAGCGAGCGATGTCTTCGTCGGCCACAACCTCGCCGCGTTGCGACGGCCCAAAGCGAATATTGCCGGCCACCTTGCCAGGAAACAGGAAGGGACGTTGCGTCACCATGCCAACACGGCGGCGCAGCTCGCGCGGGGAGAACTGGCGGTAGTCCTGGCCATCGAGAAACACGGTACCGCTGGTCGGCTCATCGAGACGGTTCAGCAATCGCAACAAAGAACTCTTACCCGAGCCACTGACCCCAACGATACCCAGCATCTCGCCGTGGTACACATCCAGGGAAATGTCGGTGACGACCGAGACGTCTCCGACGCGGCGCCCCAAATGCTCGGTGCGCAGGACCACGGCGCCAGTCGCTGTTTGTTGCGCGATGCTCATCGCTGCAGGTGTCCGTAAAACATCTTGGTGTCGTACTCGAGGGTGACGCGGCCGTTCTCGGCGTGGGACGAAAACAGATGCGGCAGTTCGTGCATCATCGCTTCGTGCTTTTCGCCAGTCTTGGGCACATACGACGAGGACAGCAATCGGCCGCGCAGACCGTCGAAGTCAAGCTCCTGCTGATTGCGCTGTTCGATCAACCGCACTTCCTCGGGAGCGAAGAAGCGTTGCAAGGCGTCGTAGGTGGCCAGGTATTTGTGCGCGATCTGTTCGTAATCGGTGGAATGACGCAGCACGAAATCTTCGTAGGCGCGCAGAAACGGCTTGGAGGTTGTGTCGCGATCGTGCCAAACCAGGACCACCCATCCAGCAGGCTTCAGAATGCGCGCGAACTCGACGCGCGTATCGTCGGGCCGAAACCAGTGGAACGCCTGCCCAGCGATGACGAAGTCAGCGCTCGCGTCAGCCAACCCACTGGTTTCGGCGCTCCCATCCACCATGCTGAAGTTGGGATACGCCGCCAGGTAGTTCTCGCCGGCGATGCGCATTTCGCGATTGGGCTCGACTCCCACCACGCGATTGCCGTTCTCCAGGAATATCTTCGCCGTCAGCCCGGTACCACAACCGACATCTGCAATGATGTGCTCGGGACGCAGTCCGCAGGCTTGCTCAACCGCCTGTACCACGTCTTGCGAATAATGGGGACGGTACTTTACATAGTCCTCCGCCCTATCGGAAAAACGCGCTACCGGATCGCGAGTCGCTTTAGCCATGGGTGTATCTTAACTTGGCCGATGAAACTTGAGCGCCCCGCAAAAACGCCTCTTGTGAACGCCATTTGTGACGCTATCCGCAAGATCCCGCGTGGTCGGGTCAGCACCTATGGGGCAATCGCCGCCGCCGCCGGTTATCCGCGCTGTGCCCGCCACGTTGGACGAGTTCTACAGCAGGTGGACGGCCTGCCCTGGCACCGCGTCTTGGGCTCGGGAGGCCGGACTGCGATGCCCGGCGAATTCGCTCTGGAGCAGCGCTTCCTGCTCGAATCGGAGGGTGTACGCTTCCGTGGCAAGCGGGTGGACATGCGAAACTTTGAGCACCGCTTTGGGAAAACCAGCCGCAAACGCTCGGCCTCCTAAGGATAGGTGGCTACCGCGAAAGTAGCAGGCGGGACAGCGCTTCGCAGTGGACACCGGCGGCGCTGTGGCTTAAATTGGTGACTGCTTTACAATACTTCTACAAGCTTTATGAGCACCCTGGGCCCAGTTAAGATTTCCGTTCTGGCGATGACCCTGTTGTTGGCGATGCCTCTTTTGGCGCAACGCTACCAGGGGCGTGACCATCACGTCTTTCACCCACCTGTCCAGACTAAACATCAGAGTGCGCCGTCTGCCGGCAGCGCAGCGCAAACACGGGTGGCTGCAACCGGCAATTCGTCAGCAGCGCGCGGCCATGGCTCAACTCCAAATGCTTCGCGTAGCAACGACGTAACGCATACGCAGATGCCGTCCAGCACGGATACGGTCCATCCGCATTAGTATGTGGTCGCTGCTGCGGTCGCAGTCGCTCCCGTAACCGGAAATTAACATTTGGGGCTGGGCCGCGGCTATAAAATCAGTGGCTATGCAAGATAAGCCACTGCAAATAGAGAAAGTTGCCAGTGGGACCGATGTGGTCCTCCGTGTTCATGGTCCGCTGTTGTTAGGGAATTTTTTCCCGCTCCAAACCGAGGTCAGGTCAAACTCCGCCAATCTGCTGATCCTCGACGTGGCCGACATGCCATATATTGATTCGGCGGGAATCGGTTGCCTGGTAGGGGCCCACGTTTCGAGGGAAAGCTCGGGCCGCAAGCTAATCCTCGTCGGCGCCAACGAACGGCTGCTGACTTCGTTGAAAGTTACGAAGGTGGACCAGCTCTTCACCTTTGCCTCTACTGTGGAACAGGCCCGCGCGCAAGCCAGCGGAGGCTAGTCCCGGTGTTTTCCGCCAAGTGCTCCGCCTTTGGAGCACCCAAGTCCAACCTCTGATAAACTTTGCCCGGCATGTAGGATCGACGCCTGCCGCTCAGCCGCTAGCATTTTCTAATGGCGATGGATCGCGCGCAGCTCCGGCGGCGGCGTTCGGCATGAGGAGGTTGTTATGTCTACCGCAGTAAGCACGACGCAAATGCACAATCGTGTTCAGGAATTTGTCAGCCGCCCGCGCAAGATGTTCGTCGATGGAAAGTGGGTGGAGGCGGCCTCGGGAAAAACCTTCCCGACCTATAACCCGGCGACCGGCGAAGTCTTGGCGCACATTGCCGAAGGCGATCGCGAGGACATCGATCGCGCGGTGAAAGCGGCGCGCAAGGCCTTCGAGGGCGGCCCCTGGCCTGAGATGACGGCCTCGCAGCGTGGCCGTGTCATATGGAAGCTGGGCGATTTGATCGAAGAGCACCTGGAAGAATTCGCGCAGCTCGAAAGTCTCGACAATGGCAAGCCGCTGACGGTGGCGCGGGTCGCCGATGTGCCGCTGGCGGCCGATCTGTTCCACTACATGGCGGGTTGGGCCACCAAGATCGAGGGCAACACTATTCCGATTTCGGCCTCGTCGAAGCGCGTGAAGTACTTTGCCTACACCCGGCGCGAGCCCGTCGGAGTGGTGGGACAGATCATCCCGTGGAATTTTCCGCTGTTGATGGCGGCGTGGAAGCTGGGACCGGCGCTGGCGACCGGCTGCACCGTGGTCTTGAAGCCGGCAGAACAGACTCCGCTGAGCGCGCTGTTGCTGGCCGAGTTAATTGCCGAAGCGGGTTTTCCAGACGGTGTGGTGAACGTGGTGCCGGGTTACGGCGAAACCGCTGGAGCGGCGCTGGCGTCGCATCCTGACGTGGACAAAATCGCCTTCACCGGTTCCACCGAGGTCGGCAGGCTGATTTTGCAGGCGGCGGCCGGCAATCTGAAAAAAGTTTCGTTGGAGCTGGGCGGCAAGTCGCCCAACCTGGTCTTCGCGGACGCCGACATGAAGGCGACCATCCCCGGAGCGGCGGGCGCCATCTTCTTCAACCATGGTCAATGCTGCTGCGCTGGATCGCGGCTGTACATCGAGCAGAGCATTTTCGATCACGTGGTGCATGGCGTGGCCGAGCAGGCCAAGAAGATCAAACTAGGACCCGGTTTCGATCCTGAAACCTCGATGGGGCCGCTGGTGTCAGAAGAGCAGATGAATCGCGTCTGCAGCTATCTGGAGAGCGGGCTGCACGCAGGCGCCGAAGCCGTGGTGGGCGGACACAAACGGCCGGGGTCGGGATATTTTGTGGAGCCCACGGTGATGGTAAAGACCAAGCCCGACATGAAAGTTGTCCGCGAGGAGATCTTTGGGCCGGTGGTTTGCGCCATGCCTTTCCGCGATGTGGACAAGCTGATTGCCGAAGCCAACCAGAGCGAATACGGCCTGGCGGCGGCGGTGTGGACCCGCGACATCAGCAAGGCCCACCGGATTGCCGAGAAGCTGCGCGCCGGCACGGTGTGGATCAACTGCTACAACGTCTTCGATGCAGCGCTACCCTTCGGCGGATATAAGCAGTCAGGCTGGGGCCGCGAGATGGGCCACGAAGCGTTGGAGCTTTACACCGAAGTGAAAGCGATTTGCGCTGCGATCTAGGGTGGGTCCAGAGTCGGCGTTCGATCGGGTGGGAGCCCCCGCATTTATGCGGGGGAAGGAGCGCTTCAGCGCTCCGGAAAAGTTTCGACTTTGATCCTGCGCTTTAGCGCTGGCCTCGGGAAACCCAGGGCTAAAGCCCATTTCAAGAATCGCTCTTTCTCCGCTGGACTAAAGTCCAGCTCCCCCTGCTGAAGCAGGGGGCTCCCACCAAGAGTCTGTTCAATCGCCGGTGGTCACCTGGCTAAGGCTATCAACCGCGACGCGTGCGGCCGCGATGTTGGTCAACGGCTGCTCGCTATGGCGCGGGCGCATGGTGATGACGTCCGCGGTGTGCCGTAGCTTGTCGGCTATCCAGTTGCGACGCTCGACGAACGTCTGCGGCTCGTAGGTCACGCCTTTGGCCAGCCGCCTGTCTTCGCGCTTCGAAGTCCATAGCAACACCGGGCCGACCACGCGGCGCACCACTCGTGTGAACGTTCCAAATGCGCCTTCGACTTCACGCCGTAGCTCGCGAATGCGTTTCGATACCGCGGGATTGGTCGTGCGAAGCCGTTTCTCCATGGCCCAGAGCGCAGCATTGTAGGTGGTGCGCAACTTCATGGCTTCTTGCGCGAAGCGCCGCCGCACTCGCAGGTCGGGGTGGTTGTGATAGCGCTTCCATCCCTGGAAGATGGTCTGGCAAATGCGAAACAAGCTGGGACCGTTGCGCTCGAAGTCATGCCGAAAGGCCCAGTCGAGAAACTCTTTCGATTCGTCGCGCGAGATGGCGGCGTGCGTGTAGTTAAACTTGAACTGCCCGTGAATGTCAGCCAGGTCAACGTCGTCGAGCATGCGGCCCTCTTGCTGCATTTGGGCGAATAGAGGAGTGCCCGGCACCGGCGTGTATAGCATGAACTGGTGGAAGTCGGTGCCGTGCGAGACCGCGTATTCGATCTCCTCATGAATGTTCTCGGGCGTGTGGTGCTCGAGGCCCACAATCGTCGAACCCAGGATTTTGATGCCGTGCTGGCGCAGCTCCGTCGCCAGCGCTCGCGTATCGGAATTCTTCAGTTTGACATAGCTGGAGTTGGGCGACTCGAGTCCCACCCAGATCCACGAAACGCCCAGTTGCACCAGTTCTTCTATGCTGTACTTGCGGATGGCATTCACCGACGAGAAAACATAGAGCGCCCAGCTCTTGCCCGCTTCCTTCATGCGCACCAGAAGTTGCATAGCGCGCGGACGATTCAACAGGAAGTTTTCGTCCATCATGAAGAACGAATTCACGCCCAGGGAACGCTCCATCTGTTGCATGACATCGAAGAGCTGATCTCCGGTTTCGTAGAAGTGAATGCTCTTGCCTTTACCGCCGAAGAAGGAAGAAGTAGTGCAGAAGTTGCATCCCAGCGGACATCCGACCGATGGAATGATAGTCGCGGCGGTATCGCATTTACTATCGGGCACACGCATTCCCAGCACGCGGAAGCCAAAGCCGGAGACGATTTCCGGATGAGCAATCGGCGCTTCGGGATCTTCGCCCAGATAACGGCGCAGCCAGGAGATGCCCTCGCCGCGAACAATGTAATCCGCATCAATTAGCTTATCCAGTCCGGGGATGGCAGCGACGTGTCCGCCCACGACGATGATGGAGTTGGGCGACAGGCGGCGGACCTGGCGGCACATCTCGCGCACCTTACCGAAGTTCGGAATGATCCCAGAAATTCCAACAATGTCGTATTCGGAGGAGGTAAGTTCGCGCTGGAAGTCGTTGAGGGTGGGGAAGTCGAGCAGCGTGCTGGGCGCGGAGATGTTGCGCTGGATCATCATCAGTCCCCAGGAGCGGTGGAACATGCGCAGAGAGAAGCTGCCTTGCTCGCGCGTGACCTGGTTGTGATACAACTCCATGGGATTGATGGAACGACTGCCGAATTCGTCGTCCTGCGCATACGGGCCGAACACCGAGCTCAGCAGCACCCGCGCCTGAGTCCCTTTGGGATGTGGAGTAATCCAAACAGAGTTTGATGTCGAAACCATGACTTTATCGTAGGGAACCGCTGGTATCGATTCTGTGATATGTGTGACACTCTGGTTGAAATGACAAAACTATTACATTGCTGATCATCTTGGGAAAACGAGACTGACACACGGGAATGGGGCTGATCGGAAGCAGAGAACATCGGGACATCAATCCGTGGCTGATTGCCATCGCGGTCATGTCGAGCACATTTATGGAAGTGCTGGACACCACCGTGGTCAATGTTTCGCTGCCGCACATCGCGGGCAGCTTGTCGGCCAGCAATGACGAAGCCACCTGGACGCTTACCTCTTACCTGGTCGCCAACGCCATCATCCTTCCCATGACCGGCTGGTTGGCGGGCCGCTTCGGCAGAAAACGGCTGCTGATGCTCTCGGTGACCGGATTCACGGTTGCGTCATTTCTGTGCGGGCTGGCGCCCTCGCTGCCATTCCTCATTTTTTGTCGCGTGATTCAAGGCGCGTGCGGCGGCGGACTGCAACCGCTCTCGCAGGCGATCCTGTTGGAGTCGTTCCCCCCCGAAAAGCGCGGCCAGGCGATGGCATTCTGGGCCCTCGGCATCGTGGTGGCGCCCATGCTCGGCCCGGTGGCGGGAGGCTGGCTTACCGATAACTACAGTTGGCGCTGGGTCTTCTACATCAACGTGCCGATCGGTGTCGCTTCCCTGGTCCTGACGCAGCTGTTCATCTTCGATCCGCCTTATCTGCGGCGTCAAAAAACCGGCATCGACTATTGGGGAATTGGCCTTCTGGCGGTGGGCATCGGAAGCCTTCAGATCATGCTTGACAAGGGGCAGGAAGCCGATTGGTTTGGTTCGCGCTTTATCGTTACGCTCTGCATCCTGGCGGTAGGCGGACTGACGGCGCTGATTATTCGCGAACTGAAAGCCGACCACCCGGTGTTGGACCTCACAGTGTTCAAGTATCGCTCGTTTGCCATCGGCACATTTCTGATGACCCTGATCGGCTTCGTGCTGTACGGCAGCACGGTGTTATTGCCGCTGCTGATGCAAGTCCTGCTGGGCTACACGGCGACGCACGCCGGTATTACCAACCTGCCGCGCGGCCTGGCGTCGTTCCTGATTATGCCGATTGTCGGGCGCTTGATCGGCAAATTCGATCAGCGGAAGTTGCTTGGGGTCGGCCTGGTAGCCTCCGCCTATGCCATGTGGTCGCTCTCCCGGTTCAGTCTGGACGTAGCTTCCGTGGATTTCTGGTGGCCGCTCCTGATTCAAGGTGCAGCGCTGGGTTTTGTCTTCGTGCCGCTCACCACCATCACCAATGGCGGTATCCCGAATGAGCGCATGGGCAATGCCACCAGCTTGTTCAACCTGATGCGAAACATCGGCGCCAGCATCGGGATCGCCTCGGTCGAGACCTTGCAGTTCCGCAATCAGCAGAAGCACATCAACACACTGAGTGCGCATGTGTATCCGCAAAGTAGCGCAGCCCAGAAGATGTTCGAAAGCCTGAAAGCATTATTCATGGGCCAGGGTTCGAGTGCCGCCACTGCAACCCAGCAGGCCTATCAGTCAATGTGGGGAATGGTACAACGGCAGGCGGCAATGCTGTCTTATAACGACACGTTTTTCTTCATGGCCTTGATGTTCGTTGCCATGATTCCGTTCCTGTTCCTGCTGAGGAAGCCGAAAGGCAAAGCCGGAGCGGCGATGGTGCACTGATTGCCGGGCAGCAGCCTTAGGCTTTGTCCGTCGAGGATCATTACCACTGAGACACGGAGGGCACGGAGTTTTATCTCAGTGATCTCCGTGCCTCCGTGGTTAATTCTCTTCCCTTGGTGGCAATCAGGATGACCCCCAAGGCTGTTGACGTTACTGCGGCTGTGTCGCCTCCGTTGGCGGCTGCGAAAACTTTTGCAGACGCTGGTCAATGCGGGCCATTTGCTTCTCGCGCATCTGGTCGGCTTTGGTGCGCTGATCGGGCGTCAGCACCTGGGTGTAGATCTGGTGTTGGATGGACGCTTTCTGGACCATCAATTGCGCCATCGCTTGCGACTGTTGATTGGCAATCGCCTGCACCTTGGCCTGGTCGAAGGCGCCGTTGGCCGTGGCGGCCAGCATGGCCTTGCGGTTTTCCGCAAGTTGCTGCATCAGCGGATGTAGGGTGGCGCGCTGCGACTGCATCATGGTCTTGATCTGTTGCTTCTGGGCATCCGTCAGGTTAAGCTCGCGGGCCATAAAGCCCAGGTGGCCATGCCGGTGCCCACTCCATCCCGAAGCACCGGCTGCATCGTTCTGCTGCGCGTACGAAAAAATCGCCGCGCCGCACAGCACCAGCGCTAACAACGCTACAGCGACGCTCCAAAACTTGGTTTTCATAATCTTCTCAACTCCTCCTTGACAGTTCTTCTGTCATGTATTGGAACCCAGGCAACGCGATTTCGACGGTAAAGTCTGGTAACACAAGTGTTAAGTTTTGTGTTGCGGTCCATCGCCACAACCTGACTTAGTCAAAACTAACGGTCTACAGACTATTGCTGGAGCGTGAACCCAGAGTTCCCAAATTTCTTGGCGGCAGAGAAAGCCCTACCGGCGAGCCGTGTCACGATGCTTGGCTGCCGCCGCACCCTTCCGCCCCTATTGTGAGGAGAATCACATTCGCAAGTGACTGTTGTCATAGGGGGTTGGGCAATCTTCGCCGTACGCTTTCAACCACCCTAAGACTAGACTATCCGAGAAGGTGAACCGTGAAACGACTTGTACTCCCCATCCTTCTGGTTGTTGCCCTCTTCGTCACAACAGGATTTGCCCAAAACCTTACCCTGGGCTTCACCGTCTCCAACACGGGGGCCCTCAATGTGGACTCCGTGGAGCAGCTACACGGCTTCGAACTCTGGCGCGATCAGGTAAACGCTGCCGGAGGCATCAAGGCGGGCGGCAAGAGCTACAAGGTCCAGTTCGTCAGCTACGATGACGAATCCAACAGCAAGCGCGTGCAGCAGCTTTACTCGCGCATGATCCTGCAAGACAAGGCCGATTTTCTGTTCAGCCCATACTCGTCGAGTCTGACCGCCACGGCCGCCATCGTGACCGAGCAGTATGAAAAGATCATGCTGACCACCGGCGCTGCCGAAGGCAAGACTTATACCCTAGGCAATCATTACCTTTTCCAGATGTTCACCCCAGGAGCGGAATACCTGAAGGGGGTGCTGGACATGCTGAAGACGAAGGACCCGAAGGCGGCGGTTGCGTTCGTCTATGAGGACTCCTCGTTCTCGGTAGCGGTGGTCAATCCCGCTAAGGCCTATGCCCAGCAGCTCGGATTCAACGTGGCTTTCAGCGAAGCCTACGCCCCGAACACCACCGACTTTAGCGCCATTATCGACAAGGTGATTGCGTCGAAGTCCACCGTCCTGCTGGGTGGAGGGCACTACGCCGACGGTTCCACCCTGGCGCGGCAAGTTTACAGCCACAAAGTCCCGCTGAAGATGGTCACCCTGCTGGTGGCGCCGGACAGTCCGCAGTGGGGCGAGCTGGGCGATGCAGCCGTGGGCGTGATCGTGCCCTCGCAGTGGGAGCCCCAGACCGCCTTCAAGGCGCAATATGGACCCAGCGGCGCCGATTTTGCCAAGGCGTACACCGCCAAGTACAACGCTCCGCCCAGTTACGAATCGGCGGGCGGCTACGCGTCCGGCCTGGTCCTGCAACGCGCCATTGAACAGGCAGGTAGCACCGACACGGCGAAAGTGGCGGCGGCGCTGAATGCCACCGACATCACAACGTTCTATGGCCGCAGCAAGTTTTCGACCGCGGCCAATGACCATGGTCTGCAGGTGGGCCATGCGATGGTCCTGGCGCAATGGCAGAAGGACAAGTCAGGCAAGCTGGTGAAGCAAGTGGTCTGGCCGCTGGCTGCCAAGAGCGCCAATCTGGTGTATCCGATCCACTAATTTTGCAGTACATTGATTGACGAACTTTGCGCGCCACACCGGCGAACGATGCGGCGCAAAGGGTGAGAAATGTCTGGCATTCTCGCTTCCATGATTGATGGCCTGCTTATCGGCTCGGTCTATGGGCTGGCCGCTATGGGCCTCAGTTTGATCTGGGGAGTGATGGATGTCATCAACCTGACCCATGGCTCAGTCATCGCGCTGGGTATGTTTGGCATGTACATTTTGTTCGCCGCCTTCCCGGTGAATGCTTACATACTATTGCTACCCGTGATCGCGGCGGGTTTGCTGCTCGGTCTTCTGATTTACTGGATCTCCGTACATTGGGTAATCGGCCGCTCCCAGTTGTCGAGCCTGCTGTCTACCTTCGCCGTGAACATGATGATCATTGGGATCGGCACCGCGATTTGGAGTACCAGTCCCTACAACGTGAACTTCACGCTGCGCGGCTTTACCGTGGGAGCCTACACTTTCACCGGGAACCACATTGCCGCAGCCACCGCTGCCGTCATCATTGCGTTGGCGCTGGAGCTATTTCTGTATCGCACCCGGCCCGGCAAGGCCATCCGGGCCGTGGCGGACAACCGCGAAGCGGCCGAGTTGATGGGCATCTCCTCGACCATGGTGCTGGCCTTGGCGTTTGCCATCGGCATCGCGCTGGCCGCGTCTTCGGGCGCATTGGTGTCAACTTTGTTTCCCTTCACCATTCTTTCCGGCGCCGGTTACCAGATGAAGAGCTTCGTGGTGACCGTGCTGGCTGGGCTGGGCAAGCCGCTCGGAGCCCTCGCCGCCGGCGTTTTGCTGGGCTTGTTGGAAGGAGCGGTGACCCCCTTCATCGCCGTCAGTTGGATCCCGCTGATTGAGTTCGGACTGTTTGTGGTAGTGCTGGTAGCCTTCCCCAAAGGCATTTTCGCGAGGGCCACGGCATGATGATCTTGCGGCGCCCGGTCTTCTGGCTGATCCTGATTTTTGCTGCGCTGATGGCGTTCATTCCGTTCCATGCCAACGATGTGTCCATGCGCGAAGACCTCATCCTGGTTGCAATTGCCGTCATTCTGGCCAGCAACCTGAACCTGATGATCGGCTACACCGGGTATGTGAACTTCGGCCACATTGTGTTTTACGGGCTGGGCGGCTACGTCGGACTCTATCTCGCGACGGTGCGAAATTGGAACCTGGTGCCAGCCTCGCTGGCTGCCGGTGTGGTGGTCAGCCTGTTCGCCCTGGCGTTAGGGATGGGCATTCTTCGATTGCGGGGCGCCTATTTCGCGCTGGCCACGATCGGGGTGCTGCTCGCTGTGCAATCTTTCGTCGCCAACTTCGATCCCTGGGGAAGATCCACGGGCATGTATGTCGACTTCTCCGCATACGAGAGGTTGGGCGGAGCGCGTCATGCTCTTTGGATGACCTACTTCCTGGTGATCGGCGTGATGGCGCTGTCGATGATCCTGAGTCTGGGCATCAAGATCTCGAAATTCGGCCTCGGTCTGTTCGCCATCCGCGAAGATGAAGATGCGGCTGTGGTTCTAGGCGTTAACACCACCGTGTTCAAGGCCATCATTTACAGCGTGTCCGCATTTCTTCCGGCGGTAGCGGGCGCGCTGATGTTCTACAAGAACGGCATGATCGATCCCTCGATTGCATTTGAATTCATGCTCTCGCTGGAGGGAATCGTGATGCTGATGCTCGGCGGCAAAGGTACGGTGGTCGGCGCGGCGTTAGGCGGAGGGTTGTACGAGAAACTGCGCTCGTATCTGTTGACGTCTCCCAAGCTCTCTAATTTTCAACTGGTGATTGCCGGCGGACTCTTACTGCTGGTGGTCCTGTTTGCGCCCGGCGGACTGATCGGCTGGCTCTATCGCCTGGTGCCGCGCGCCCGCAAGGTGATCGAATGACTGCCTTGCTGGAAGTGAGCGGCGTAAGCAAACGCTTTGGCGGACTGCTGGCGGTCTCCGATGTGAGCTTCAGCCTCGGCGAACGCGAGATTCTGGGGTTGATAGGCCCCAACGGCGCTGGCAAGACTACGCTGTTCAACGTTGTGAACGGCGTCTACAAGGGAGACAAAGGAACGGTAAAGTTTGCCGGTGAGGACATCACCAATTGTTCTCCCAACCAGGTGGTCCACCTTGGGTTGGCGCGGACGCACCAGATTGTGAAGCCGCTGCAGGACATGACGGTGTTGGAAAACGTGACCGTCGGCGCCTGCTTCGGCCGCGAATATCTGGCCCTCAAGCCGGCGCGGAAAGTGGCGCTGGAAGTGCTGGAACGCGTCGGACTGGCCAAGAGTGCCGAGATGTCGGCGCGTTCCCTGACCATCGCCGGCAAGAAGCGTTTGGAGGTGGCCCGCGCACTGGCGGCGCGTCCCAAGCTGCTTCTGCTGGACGAAGTGCTGGCCGGGTTGAATCCCACCGAAATCACTCACATGATCGGCATTGTGCGAGACATCCGCGACAGCGGCATCTCGGTGTTCATGATCGAACATGTCATGCAGGCCATCATGAGTCTTTCTGACCGCATAGTGGTGTTGAGCTTCGGCCAGAAGCTCGCCGAAGGACATCCCGATGAGGTGGCGCGCGATCCCCAGGTGATTGAAGCTTACCTGGGCGACCCGGACATCGCGGAAAAACTCAAGGAGAATAACTGATGGACGCCGTTCTGCAGATCGAGAAACTCGAGTCTGGCTACGGCGAGGTGCAGGTGCTGTGGGGCATATCGCTGCAGGTGCAGGCGGGCAAGATGACCACGGTCATAGGCGCCAACGGCGCGGGCAAGACCACCACGCTGCGCACCATTATGGGCAGCGTGCCTTGCTGGGGCGGCCGCGTCCTGATGAACGGAGAAGATGTGACCCGGATGTCGCCGCACGCCAAAGCCAGCCGCGGCCTGGTCCTGGTGCCTGAGGGCCGGCAGCTTTTCCCCGATATGTCGGTGGAAGAGAACCTGGAGATGGGCGCGTATTCGCATCGCGCGCGTAAGCGGCAGAAGGACAATCTGGAGCGCGTGTACGATACTTTTCCGCGCTTGCAGGAGCGTCGCAAGCAGAGGTCGTCCACCCTCTCCGGCGGCGAACAGCAGATGTTGGCGATGGGCCGCGGATTGATGCAGGAGCCGGTCGTTCTCATGATCGACGAGCTTTCGCTGGGACTGGCGCCGGTGCTGGCGCAGCAGTTGTTCCTCACGCTGAAAGAGCTGAGAAAGCAAGGACTGACCATCGTGCTGGTCGAACAGAACGTGCACCTCGCCCTGGCGCTGAGCGATTATACCTATGTGCTGGCCGAAGGCCGGGTGGAGATTGAAGGCGATTCGCGCGAGGTCGCCAACATGGACGAAGTGCGGCGAGCCTACCTGGGACTTTAAGGGCTTCGTCGCTAGCGCATTCCTGCAAAGAAACAGGCCCGCGCGATCGCGCTTTCAGACTTGAGACCCGTATTGACCCTTGGCTACCGCCGCTGGTGAGGCGAGTTCTCCCACAAAAGTTGCAACCGGGTCCAGGTTGCCTGCGTGGCCCACTTCCTCCTCCACTAACTAGCTCAGAATCTGCAACTTAACAGTTGCACCCGAAGGGGGTTACATTATTGCTCACACCCGCATTGTGATCAACATCACATTCAGGCGTGAGCTATGTCCGCCTGCCTTCCCCATACTGTCCCTTACAGTTCCCCTCCAAGGCCAATTCACAGATGGGATTTACCGATCAGGAATCCCGATGACGCCAGGCTTTCCCGTCTGGTATTGAATTGCGCTCACTTGCTTGGAGGCGAAGATGCGAGATTGTTTCCGGTCATCGGTAGTGTGCCTGCTCGCGGTCGCGTGTCTCTTGGTTCCGGTGGCGCTAGTTGCCGCTGACTCAAATGCCACGACCACGGCGGATCCCACCAACGCGGCTACCAGCGCCGCCACCACGAACAGCGGCGCCAATGTAGGAGCGGCAGCCGTTATCAATCCAACCTTAGTCGATCTCCTGGTAAAAAAGGGAATCCTGACCACGGCGGAAGCCAACAGTCTGCGAAGTATGTCAGGTTCCGCAGGGATGCAGCAGTTGCTGCTTCTGCTGAAGGCTAAAGGCGTTGTCAATGACTCGGAAGCGGCAGAGCTGAAGAGCGCCGCGGACGCAGATACATTGCACTCACTAGTTGATACCGAATCAGGTCCCACTCAGTATGCAAGTCTCACCACTCCGGGCGCGGGCCAAGCTGCAGCACCGAAAGAAGCCCCCGGTCCGGTAGTCATTCCCGCCTACGCGCCGGTCCGGGTACTTTCGCTGGATCCGCCGCTTAAGGATGGTCTGGTGCCTGCCCTGAAGTTGGGCGCGGTCAGGTTGTTGCCCTACGGCTTCATCAAGTCCACCGCGACGTACGACTCACTTGATCCGACGGGCGATGATTTTCCCAGACCGGGCTTCACCGCCGCCGATACCGGCCCGAATAAGAATCCGGAATTCCATCTCAAGGCGCGTGCTACTCGTTTCGGTTCCAAGTTCGAGTGGCCGGATATCTCGAAAAATGTCACCGTCACCGGCCAGATCGAGGCTGATTTCGAGGGCAACTTCAGCCGTGCTGACAACCGCAACGTCTCCAGCATTCGCAGCAATGCGCTGCAGTTGCGTCTGGCCTTTGGACGAATCGACTGGACCGCCGCGCCGAACACCGACATCTTCTTCGAAGCCGGACAAGACTGGACGCTTTTCGGCTCCAGCGCGATGATGAACCTGTTGGAGACCACGTTCTTCGGCGCCTACTGGGGCAACGTTTACGAGCGCGCTCCGCAGATGCGTTTCGGCCTCGTGGAAAAGCTGGGCGGCTCGCGTAACTGGAAGCTCTCGCCCGAATTTGCGATCATGATGCCCTCCGAGGGTAATCTTCCGGCCGATGCTGTTATCTGCACCTCCGCACAAATAGCAGAAGGCTTAACCTGCGGCGTCACCAACGGGCTCGGCAACCAGTTGGGATACGGCGAGCGTCAGGGCGCTGACTGGGGTAAGCCCGAGATGGAATCCAGAGTCGTGCTCCAGTTCCAGCTCGACAAAGCTCCGGGCGTAGTTCCTGCTCAGATTCTCTGGAGCGGCTTCTACACGGGACGTCAGGCCACCGTGCTGGCCTCGGCAGTTCCCACCGCCTACAAATCTGCCTTCCCCAACGGTGCTGACGTCACCAGCAACGGCTACGGCAATCAGGTAGCAATCTCACTCCCCACACGCTGGGTCACGGTGGTGGCTAGCACTTACTACGGAGCTGACCTGCGGTTCTTCTTCGGTGGCGAGACCTTGTCCAACTATAACCAAGCGGCTGGGCTGACCGGCACCGCAAGCGGCTTCTCAGTGGATCGCTCTTCAACCGTGGTTTTTGGCACCAACGCTGCCGGGGCAGCAGTCACTGCCCCGCAGAAGCCGGTACGAGGCTACGGCGGATTCGTTCAGCTCGGACTCCCACTCTCGCGCTGGTTCAATGCCGAGCCGAAGGGCCGGAATGCGGGCTGGCAAGCGACCCTGCAGTATGGTATCGATGCGGCTGTTGCCAATGACTTCAGGTACGCCAAGGACATTGGTGCGGCCGGTGGCGGGCCGATCAAGGACACGCTCAAAGGTGCAACCATCTTCTATAAGATGAACCCTTGGGTCCAGTTCGCCTTTGAAGAGAGCCAGTACTCTGGCTATGCTCTTCCAGCCAGCAGCGGTGAACACGCCGGTCACTGCACCACTAAGGTCGCTGGGTTGCCAACCTGCACCTCAACCGATTGGCGTTCGGAGTTCGGCCCGATCTTTACCTTCTAAGAACCAGTTTGTATAACCTACACCGGGGTGGCCGCAGCAGCGCGCCGCCCCTTTTTCTTGCACTGCGAAATACTGCATTCACGCCGAAGTTGCCGGTCAGAACGAAGTCGCGCTCCGTGGCGGCGACGCGGTAGAAGGGCGGGGAGGGGCCAGTTTCTGTAAGCTGCTCTGCATCAGGGTGTTCGATCTCATTGTGCAGGAAGCGCCAGGTAGGCGTAGGTTACCCGATCGCGGTCAGCTGCATTCCACGCCCAGTTGATGGTGGTGTTCTTCATTCCCGTCGCGCCGAGGCGGCCCCAGTATCCCGTCGGATACTTCCCGTGTGCCAGCGGCCCCTGCACCACCACCACGACGTGACCATGCGGAGTATCTTTCAGGCCTCCCACGACGAAAAAACCGAGATCGGCCTGGGCCCCTGCCGCGAGGCCATCGCCCAGCGGCGTCCAGGGCGCGCTCTGGATTTCATCTACGATGTCGTTCGCCATTCCAGTTATCGCGACTCCCAGGCTGCCGGCCACGGCCTTCAAAAAGCCGCTGCAGTCGTTGCTGTGCGCGTCAAAGCGTGCTTCACAAGTGTCGATGATCTTTTGCTGCAGAGTAGGGTCAGCCATCATAGCCTCACGGCCCGTGCGGGTCGCATGTGGGTGCCCCGTTCTAGCCTGATGTTGGCTAGGGGGCGGGTTCTACTGAATCTCGATCACGCTGCCGCTGTCGGCTTCCTGCAATTCCTTGGTGCGTTCGATCACCCGCTGGGTGAACGCGAATAGCGACTTGGCATGTGGGGACTGGTCCCCCTCGAGCACGATGGGCTGGCCGCTATCGCCGCCCTTGCGGATGTCGGGATCGACTTCGATGCTGCCGAGAAACGGCACCCCGAACTGCTGCGCGGTGCGCGCTCCGCCACCCTTGGAGAAGATGTCGATCTCGTGCTGGCAATGCGGGCAGATGAAGAAACTCATGTTCTCCACGATGCCGATGATGTCCACCTTCACCTGCCTGAACATCTCGAGGGCTTTGCGCGCGTCCTGCAAGGCAACATCGCTCGGCGTGGTGACCACGATCGCGCCTGTCAGCGGCACAGTTTGCGTCAGCGAGATCACGACATCGCCCGTGCCCGGCGGCAGATCGACGATGAGGTAGTCGAGCTGTCCCCACTCCACCTGGCCGAGAAACTGCTTGACGATGGAGTGCAGCATGGGGCCGCGCCAAACCAGAGGCTTGTCGCCCGGACTGAGAAAGCCGACCGACATCACCTTCAGGCCGTAACGTTCCGGCGGCAGAATGCGGTCTTGGCCGACCACGCTCGGGGCCATGGTGGTGCCCAGCATCATTGGGACGTTAGGGCCGTACACGTCGGCATCAAGTAGCCCGACCTTGTGGCCCAGGCGCGCCAGCGCGATGGCCAGGTTCACCGCCAGGGTGGTTTTGCCGACGCCGCCCTTGCCTGAGCCTACGGCAATGATGCTGTTGACTCCGGGAAGCGGCTGCGGCCCAGCCTGCGGTTGGCCGGGCATGTGCGAATGCTGATGACTCACGTGGGTTCCTGTAGTAATGGGAATGAAGTGCGCAAGCCACGATTATAGCCCTGTCGGGGTCACGGAAATTATCCGCTATTTCGAGTAACCATGGTGACGTAACTTCGATTGTGTAAAAAGCAGGAGGGTGTAAGTTGGCTTTTTGCCTAGCAAGCAGAAGGTGACACCCAGAACCGTTGTCGGCTGGCATCGTGCCGGCTTCCGGCTGTGTTGGAAATGGCTTTCCAGAGCGCGGCCGACGGGCGGTCGAAAGCCGGTGAGCCCAGAGATTCGAGCCTTGGTTTTTCAAATAGTTGCCGAAAATCCAACCTGGGGAGCGCCCCGCATTCATGGCGAGCTACTCAAGCTCGGCTTCGATCTCGCTCATAGCGGTTCGAAGACCACGCCATGCAAAGCGCTGCTGTCCAGTGAAAGGGCCTCCTGCATCGAAACTCGGCGGCGTTTAGTATTGATGAACCACAGGCCATCAACAAACGAAATGAAGTTGTGCCGTGAGCACAAAACCGAGCACACGGTATAAATTGTGGTTGTCGGAAGAGAAGCGGTAAGCACTTGATTGCAGGAACATTAAGGTTTGGTAGCGCTACCGGGAAACGAACCCGGGTTTGAAGATTGAGAATCTTCTAATCCAGACAGCACTACCTTTTCACTATTCCGCTAAGTAGCTAATTCTAAATCAACTCGCTCCAGCCAAAAGACCCGCAGGTCTATCCCGTAACACAGTCATGTAATGGTTATTCATGGTGATGCGTGGCTGTAAAAGTCACATTTTAGTCACATCGGGCAGAAGAATTTATGGGAACACACATGAAGGCAACGAAGCTATTTGGCTGCCAATTCACTCAACCTAGCTGATGAAATGTCGCGCGAGGCACAGCGCAGGTGCAATCTGACGAACAGCTACGAAGCGAAACTGGACGACCACTGGAAGTTCATCGCCAGTTCGTAACCTACCGCGTGGACGAGCTTCACCCGCATCCAAGTTACGTTCGGCATCAGCTCACGGTTCCAGCCTCCAAATTGTCCGCACTCGCTGAGCGAGGTGACCTCGCCTTTCAAGAGCCGCTCGTAATCACGCGAGAGCGCACGATTCTCGACGGGTATGCCCGGTGGGAGCTAGCTCGACTACAAGGTCGAGTGACGCTCCCCTGTATCGAATACGAGCTGACCGAGGCGGACGCTCTTCGTTGGCTACTCCAGAGGCATCGCCGCTCGAAGGGCCTGAACGACTTTATCCGGGTACTCCTGGCACTGGAGCTTGAACCTTTGCTCAAAGAGAAGGCGCAGTCGAACCAGCGAGCCGGTGGGCAGAACAAAGGTTCGTCAAAATTGACAGAAGCTGAAAGGCTAGATGTCCGGTCCGAAATTGCCGCCGCCGCAGGAGTGTCTGTGGGAAACGTGAGCAAGGTCAAGCAACTGACGGTCACTGCTCATTCGGAGCTCCTGCAGGCGTTACACAGGGGAGAGATTCGAATCCATCGGGCATGGCGGTGGAGCAAGGCATCACCAGAACAACAGCGGGAGGCCTTGAGGCTCTATCAGAGCGAGAGGGGCGTTAAGAAAACCATACGGACTCTCGTTTCGCGGCATCGGTCGAGAAGTTCACCAACCGTACCCGATCTAAGCTCACTAACCGTAGCCGATCTGGGTCGTCTGGTCAGGCACTTGGCCGCGATTGAATTCAGTACACTCAGTGCGGTCAGCGTGGCTGTGATAAGGGCACCAGGAAGAACTGTCTTTCTGACCGAAGAACTGGTCCGCGCCCTCGGATCACAAGAGGAGTTACCACTCACGTGCGCGATAAACAGCCGCTAAGGCAGATTTTGGCCGGTGCACGAAGTCACTGGGATCGCGCCGAGACCCGTCCTGCCGTCCGCCAGAACTTCGAAAAAGTGATCAATTGCAGGACCCCTGCTTTGGGCGCGGAAGTCTATGCCTCGGAAACCGAGGAGAAATTCGTTTACCACCCCTGCAAGTCGAGAGCTTGTCCGAGTTGTGGGCATCGAGCCACGCAACTTTGGCAACGGGAGCAATGGGCCGCTCTCCCCAACATCCCGTATTCAGGCATCGTGCTTACGATGCCTGACCGTCTCTGGCCAATCTTTCAGCAGAACCGCCATCTGCTCCATGACCTGGCCGCGCTCGGAGCCGCGGTGATACAGCAATGGGTGAAAGCCAGATATGGTGCAGGAGAAGCGCCCTCGTCCATCACGGCTGAGCTGGGCGAATTCGTTGCGAAAGCATTTCGGGGTAGATCCGCTCGTCGATAGCGGCGGTCGATCTATGCATTGGATAGGTCGGACGGATCCAGTGGCCGCATAGGCGTTCGCGCAGATTCCTTTAGTTCTTCGGCCTCGATCCAGCGCGCAAATGCCATGCAATACGAGGCCAAGGCGGTGCCGTGGACGTGCTTGAGCAGCCCCGGAACCTTAGCAAGTTCGGGAACAATGCGGTCCCACTCCTCCCGCGCCTCTGGCGTAAGGTAGTAGGGCGTCTCCGGAGCGCCGGGAATGAAGTCAGGCTCGGACTTATTCACCGGACGCCTGCCTGGATTTCCCTCAAGCAGCTTTAGTGCCGTCGCTTTAGGCTTTCTTCCTGCCATTTCCATGCCGTGAATTGAAAAATTTCATTTCGCGACTGCGTGCGCCGTGGTGGGCCACGGTCTACGGCGAGAAGTCGCCAGGGATTTGACCCCGCCCCCCCTACCGGGTCGCCTCCCGGAGGGCCGGCCCCTATTGGCGCTGCCGGCGTCGGCGGCCAGAGGGTAATGGGCTAATTGGCGCTGCATTGGCCAAGTCGCCGTGGATTTCTAGGTGGTAGCAACGCAGTAGGCGACGGTCTGCGTCATCAAGCCCATCAGTCCCAAGGTGTGCCTGTCTGTCCGTTTCTCTTTCTGAAACGGATTTTTGTTTTTCCTATACATGAACGGCAGAGGCATTGTCTTATCTTCCAAGTTGAAATTCCAGACAACATTTGGCTTATCGCTGGCGACTTGTTCTGTTGCCTTCGATCCTCATTGGACCAACTCGTTTGGGCTCTTGCTCGGCTGACAACCGATTCCCCTGGTAGGCAGATTCAATTTCCCATCTTAAGGCAGGTTAACGATGAAGTTTTCGAGCGGCAGACCCAAGGGGTTCCCCCTGAAGCCGCAGTAATCATCAAAGACCTTCAACCGTATCACAGAGGGAATGCCATTTCCATTAGAAGTCATCAACTCTGGCAGCTCAGGGAATTGTCTAATCTTGACAAGCATAGGAGAATCCCTTTGAACGGGGCGTTTAGCGATTTCTGGTGGCCGGTTGCATCACTTGCCACACAACGAATATGGCTCGATGAATTTTCTCCCCTCGTCACCATGCTGCCCCTGCGCGCACTGCACGTAGTATTCGAAGTGCTCACGCACCCACAGCCTATTGCGCGTGGTCATCAGCAGCGCAAGCCCCTCGGGATGGGATTTGTACTTCTCAAATTTCTCCTTGTCATCGGGATCATAGGGAGGCAATTGCGCCATCGCATCCTCCATCCTCGCCGCCTTCGCCCAAGGCAAGTCCGTCCGCTGCCGGTTGATTTCCCACGCCAAGAAATCGGCAGCCTGCAAGGAATAACTGCATACATCGTCCGCCCTGACCAAGGTAGAAATGCGCGAAAAGGTAGGGTTCCTTCGGGCTAAATTTCTCCTTTGCCAATGCCGATTGATTTCGTTGAAGAAAGACTCGCCCCGGTCAAACACAAATCCGACCCGGCCTTTGGGAAACTGCTTGTAAATTTGGTCTAAGCACCAGTAGATGTTCAGGCAGGTATGCGTTGGGATCTTTCCGGGATGCGCCTTTGCTGCGGTCTCGTAGTCATCCAAGCGCACAACACTGATAGCGGCGCAGACCCTTTCCGTGTCGTTAATGAAAGATTGAACCAGACGCAAACGATCTGTCGTGAAGGCGAAGGCATCGTCCGCATGATCCTCCGACATATGCGACCGCTTCCTTCCGTGATGCTCTAGAACCCTCCCCCAGTCCCGCTCGAAGTCGAACCACAAGTCAATCGGTGCGGCGAGGCACGCGAGACCCGACACCCTCTTGCAGTCAAACCGCCCGCAACCCTCCACTTTGTCCCCGGCAATCTTAATTTTCACCATACAAACTACGACGCCATGAAATGGGTACATCAAGTCTCTGATCGAACAAGGCTCATCATAGACCCCGGCCCCGAGTACACGAAAAGGCCCGAGGTTGCACGAGGAGTTCCCGCAGGGCACACTTTGGACAGAAGGAAACGCGAGCTTGTGTGCAAAGCAGTTTTGCATGATGTCTTCTCCTATAAATGCGAAGGCCCGCCGCTCGGCGGGCTGCAGTTTCCCCAACATTCAAACCTTTCTAACACCTGGATTCCGCGCGGCAGGCCGAATGCGCTGCCCACAGCGAGATGCCGTACGACTCCGCCAGCTTGCGGAGAGTCTTGCCGCTGCGATGTTCTTTCCGGATATGGACGCGCTCTTCTGGCGTCAGGCTTCGGATTGGGGGCCGACCGATCCGTTTGCCGTTCCGTCGCGCTTCCCCAAGTCCCGCTCTCACCCGTTCCCCGATCAGGGCGCGCTCGAACTGAGCGATGGCACCGAATATCTGGAACACCAGCTCGCCGGAAGGAAGGGATGTGTCTATCGCCTCGGTCGCGGACACAAAATCAATCCCGAACTTCCGGAACAGTTCGAGCGCCGAAACAAGTTGCCGCAATGACCTGGCAAACCGGTCGAACTTCCACACCAGCACAACGTCAAACTTCCTCTTCCGCGTGTCGCGAAGTAGCTCATCGAGCGCAGGCCGCTTCTCCGATGCACCGGAAAAGCCGTGGTCGGTGTAGACCCGCTGCACCGTCCAGTTGCGGTGTCTCGCGTATTGCTTAAGTTCGTGGTCTTGCGTGCTGGTGGACTGGTCGTCGGTGGAAACCAGTGTGTAAATCGCTACTCGCGTTGGTTTCACGCTTGCCTTCTCTCAGCCGGTACTTGGCGCGTTCTCAGCGTCACGATCTTCGCTCTGGCTGCGCACGTTGGCAACTTTGGCGTTGCAGGATTACGTCTTCTGACTCTTCGCCGTTCGCGAGAGCTGGCGCATGCTCTGCTAGCAAAACTGAGTAACTGGCGCAGCACAATGCCAATTTCAGCCCCAAACTGCATTTATTTTGCAGCTTATGGTCGTGCCGAGCTGCGCGCATGGAATAGCCTAGACTCTGTCCCGACTAACCCTGGCATTCAGCACGAAGCGCGAAAAACTTTGAAGCGGCGGTTGGCTTACACTTTATCTATTCCAACTTCGTGAAACGGTACCATACGCTGCGCTGCACTCCTGCGATGGCAGCGGGAATCGAGCGGGATTTCTGGAGCGTTGGTGAACTACTGGAGGCGGTGGCATGAATGGTGAAGCGGAGAGGATGACGAATTTTAATTGGATCAAGGCTAGGGCCGATTGTTCGCTGGCCCAAGTCTTCAAACAGCTTGAACTTGGGGTGAGAAATGACGTCGATACGGCTAATGCGCAGCGGCTTGGTTCGCGTCCTCTTCGTCCATGTATTGCAGAGCCGTCCATGGAACGCCCTGCACTACTGGCCCGTTGCCAGTGACAAACTGAAGGTCGGCGGTTTTCGATTTCTTATCAACGTCCACCACGGCCAATACCCCGTTGTGGCCCTGAGCGGTAACGCGGTCGTGCTTCCTTGGAATACGGAGTGCCATGCCGACAGTTTACGCCGTTCGTGCTGGCGTTCAACGGCTGAGAAATTCAAACTGCACCACTACCGAGTGGCGCTAGAGGATTTGTTCTTCGGCAAGGGCGGTCGCCCTATGCCCATGGCGAGCCAATGAGTTCTTATATTGACGAGTTGCGGGACGTGATTCGCCGTTTGCATGGCGTCGAATCCGAGCACCTGAAAAGCGTTCCAGTTAAAGAGATATTCCGAGGCTCGATAGCGTATGCCTGGTCGCACGATACTGTGGCGACCCAGACCATCCAAAGCGGCATGTCACCGTGTTACATATTCCGCCTAGCGCAACCGAGATCCAATACCGCTGTCTTCTTGCCGCGCCGATTTGATCAGCTCACGAGGTAATTCAGCGCCTCTTCGCGGGTCGCGAAGACGGGAAACTCACGGGCAGAAAAATGGCGGACGGCATCATAGAGGGCTTTGGG
>Ga0208034_1000596_pt1 | contig 27811 bp, 24 predicted proteins | sample June2015DPH_8_10_FD_184699 | JGI IMG/M metagenome (GOLD analysis project Ga0208034, IMG submission 184699) | Peatland microbial communities from SPRUCE experiment site at the Marcell Experimental Forest, Minnesota, USA - June2015DPH_8_100... | ecosystem: Environmental > Terrestrial > Soil >...
GTGATCTTCGCTTCAGGGAATTCGGCCTTCAGGCCTTCGAGCACTGAGACCGAGTGCGTGGGAATCCCATTGTAGTTGCCCAGCAGCACTCTGGTCTGGTCGGCCAGCGGGCCGACGAGGGCGATCTTTATATTCGGCTTCAGGGGCAGCGTGCCATCATTCTTCAACAGCACCATGGACTCATTGGCCAGCTTGCGGGCCAAAGCGCGATGGGCCGCGCTGTCCAACTCGCTCTCGCTGATTTTCGTGTAAGGGACCATCTCCGGGGGGTCAAACATTCCCAGCTTCATGCGCGCGGTCATCAAGCGAGTCACCGCCGTATCAATGTCACTCTCTTTCAACTGGCCGTTCTTCACGGCCTCCAGATATGGCGCGTAGTCGTGGTTGTCCGTCACCTTGGAGAAGAAGTCAGCGCACTCATTGTCCATGCCGCGCTTCAGCGAGAGGGCCGAGGCCTCCGGCTGGCTGGCTGTGAAGTGGTGGCCCTTGAAAACGTCAATCACCGCGCCGCAGTCGGAGACCACGTAGCCCTGGAAGCCCCACTTGCCGCGCAACTGGTCCTCGAGCAGAAACTCGTTCACGCACGCCGGCTGGCCGTTGATGCGGTTGTAGGCGCACATCACGGAGTCGGCTTTGGCCTCCGTCACCGTGGCGCGAAAGGCGGGCAGATAGGTGTCCAGCTCGTCGTGCTTGCTCACTTTGACGTCCATGGAATGGCGGGCAGGCTCCGGGCCGCTGTGTACGGCAAAATGCTTGGGCGTGGAAATCGTACGGTAGTAGTGCGGATCGTCGCCCTGCATTCCGGTGACAAAGGCCACGCCCATGCGCGCGGTCAAGAACGGGTCCTCGCCATAAGTCTCCTGCCCGCGGCCCCAGCGGGGATCGCGAAAGATGTTGATGTTGGGCGACCAGAAGTCCAGCCCCTCAAAAATGTTGCTGTGGCCGGCCCGCACGTCCTGCGCGTGTTTGATGCGCCCTTCGGTGCTGATGGCTATGGCCATCTCGTGGATGCCCGGGGTGTCAAAGGTGGCCGCCAGGCCGATGGGCTCGGGAAACTCGGTGGTGCCGTCCACGGCCACGCCGTGCAGCGCCTCGCTCCACCAGTCGTAAGCCGCAACGTTCAGCCGCGGAATGGCCCGCGCTTGGTTCACCAACTGCGAGGCCTTCTCTTCCAGCGTCATCCGGTGTACCAGGTCCACCGCGCGCTGCTCGGCCGGCAAGCTCGGGTCAAGATACGCGGGCTTTGAAGCATCTTGCGCTACCGCGCCGCAGGCGATTCCCACGAGCGCGGCCACTGCCGCAGATAATTTCAGTCCTATTTTCGTCATCGAAGTGTCCCCCCCAGGCGCGGGCGCACCTGGATTCTTGCTGCCTAGCCTATCGCAGCAGGTTTGCGAGGGTCAATGACGATTCTGGGTGAGGCTTTTGTCGGTCCGTTTCTTGAAATATAGTACGGAGTACTATAGACTATAGGAAGCGTGGAATCCCTGAATGGGCAGGCCGAGAGTCTTTAAAACGAAGTGGTTTCAGCGGTTCGCCCGAAAGGAAGAGATCGAGGATGCGGTTTTGCTGGACGCTGTGGAGCGCGCAGAGAGAGGGCAGATCGACGCCAACCTCGGTGGCGGCGTCATCAAGCAGCGGATCGCGCGGCCGGGGCAGGGCAGGTCGGGAGGGTATCGCACGATCATTGTCTTTCAACGGGGAGATCGAGCTGTGTTTATGTACGGCTTCGCAAAAAGCGCCAGGGCCAACATCCGAGCCGATGAGGAGAAGGAGTTCAAGGAAGCTTCCAAACACATTTTGGCCCTGACCGAAAGACAGGTTGCGGAGTTGATCAGGGAAGGTGATTTTATAGAGGTGAAAGGCACATGAGCAAGAAGCATCGAAGCGAGGCCATGGCTTCCATCCACGAAACGATGCAGGCCTTGCACAAAGTAGGCGCTATTGACAAGCAAACGATGCGCCGTTTTGACGAGGCCTGCCTGACGCGGGTCGGGTCGCTGAAACCGAGGCAGATCAGGGCTATTCGAGAGCGAGAGCACGTGAGCCAGACGGTTTTTGCAAACTATCTGAATGTGACGCCGAATCTTGTGAGCAAGTGGGAGCGGGGCGAGAAGCGGCCGTCCGGGCCGGCGCTAAAACTCCTGTTTCTTGTTGAGAAGCGCGGGCTGACCGCGGTTGCGTGAAGAGTGGGGGCTGGCACAGACGCCCGCCTTGTGGCGTCTGCGAGTTCGCGCAGCGAACCTTGATAGCGCCGCGTCTCACCAAATCCGATCGACAGCCATCGGAAAGGCTCGAAATTCGAAAATCGAAACTCGAAACTGGATTCCCGCTTTCGCCGGAATGACGACTCATCGCTTGCCGAATGCCATGACGCCGGACACAAGCCTTAGTGATGGCCCCAATTGGCAGACATCAAAAGGTGATGTCGGCGCCAGCCCCTCGTTGACCGAAAAAGCCTCCGGCCGGCCCGACTCGCATCTGCACCCACTTTGCATCGACGCTGTCCTTTCCGTAGTATCGGAACCATGAGTGGCCCGACCATCGTCCTGGCGGGAGCTGCCGGTAATCTCGGAGGACGCATCGCGAGAGCCTTGCTCGAACGGGGAGCCAGCGTAAGAGCGCTTATTCGCCGGGGCAGGGCGCGAGACAAGCTGGAGCGGCTGCAGAAGCTCGGCGCAACGATTGTCCGCGTGGACTTCGGCGGCGCTTCCCAAGTGACACCGGCATGTTCAGGTGCGTTCTGCGTGGTGTCCGCGCTGGCGGGATTGCGGGAGAAACCGAAGGTTTTGCTCGATTGCGTGACGTGCGTCACAGCGTCGAGAGATGAACTCCGCTATAGATACGCTTTGGCGCGGGAGAGAGGTATAATTCCCCCATACGAATAAGGAGGCACTAATTATGGCATCTGTAGAGGCGGCACCGATGATCCAGGCCCGGGTTGTCAGCGGGCACATGACCGATCGGGTGCGCGAAATTTTGAGCTGGTATGAGAGCGATAATCCCGGGACTAAAACCAATTTGGCGCGCATGTTGAATCACGGCCGCCTGGCCGGGACCGGCAGGTTTGTCATCCTGCCCGTGGACCAGGGATTCGAGCACGGACCGGCGCGCAGTTTTGCCGTGAACCCGGCCGGCTACGACCCGAACTACCACTTCGAGGTGGCGATCCAGGCGGGCTGCAATGCTTACGCGGCGCCGCTGGGATTCATCGAGTCCGCGGCCGCCCGCCACGCCGGCGAGATTCCCCTCATTCTGAAGATGAACAACCACGACGTGTTGCATGATGAGAAAGACCCCATCCCGGCGGTCACGGCGAGCGTGAAAGACGCGTTGCGCCTGGGCTGCGTGGCCATCGGTTTCACCATCTATCCGGGCTCCGCCCACGCTCAGACGATGTACTCGCAGCTCCGCGCCGCCGCCGAAGAGGCTAAGCAGGACGGCCTGGCCGTGGTCGTGTGGTCGTACCCGCGCGGGACGAGCTTGAGCAAGGAAGGCGAGACCGCTCTCGACGTGGCCGCTTACGCCGCGCAGATCGCCGCCCAACTCGGCGCCCATGTAATCAAAGTGAAGCTGCCCAGCGATCATCTGGAGCTGGCGGAAGCGAAGAAGGTGTACGAGAAGGTCGGCATCCCGCGCGCCACATTGGCGGAGCGCGTTCGCCACGTCGTGCAAAGCGCCTTCGACGGCCGGCGCATCGTGATCTTTTCCGGCGGCGCCAAGAAAGACAAGGACGAGGATGTGTTCGACGAAGCTCGCGCCATCCGCGACGGTGGCGGCTTCGGCTCCATTATCGGACGCAACTCGTTCCAGCGTCCCAAAGAGCACGCTCTGAAGTTCCTGGCGACGATCATGGGAATCTACGCCGGAGAGATCAAGTGAAGCATTGCGCGACTCAGTGATTTGGTGATTGAGTGAATGAGAGAACAAAGGAAACTGGAAATTGGAAACTGGAAAATGGTTAGCGTGATTTCAGCGGCCAATTTCCATTTTCAAGTTTCCAGTTTCCCTCTTTTAAATACAGACGGGCCAAAATCGGCTCAAACCGTATATTTCTGACGTACATGGGGGTACCCCCCTATGAAAAAATGAGGAACGAACCCAAGAAGTTGTTTAGAATCAACAAAAGCCTTTGGAACGAACCCAAGATTTGAGCGTTTTTTGGTGAAACACGAACCCGAGAAGTCCTTTAGAATCAGTGGGGCTTGGGTTCGAACCTCGAGATTTGGAATTCGAACCCGAGAGTTTCAGAAATGGAGCCGCATGGCTTCATGAGTGAGAAGTTGTCTTGGACGCGCTAACCATTCATCGCCTGCACTTCGCCTTCACGGTGACCTTCCACTATCTGTTTCCCCAGCTCACGATGGGATTGGCGTTGCTGATCGTGATTCTCAAAACGATCGCCATCCGAACCGGATCGGAGCACTACAACCACACCGTGCGCTTCTGGAGCCGCATTTTTGGAATCAGCTTCGCTCTCGGCGTGGTCACCGGGATTCCGATGGAATTTCAGTTCGGCACGAACTGGGCGGAGTTCTCCCGAGCGGCGGGCGGCGTGATCGGCCAGACGCTGGCGATGGAAGGTGTGTTTTCTTTCTTCCTGGAGTCATCGTTTCTGGGGCTGCTGCTCTTTGGTGAGAAACGCCTGGGGCAGAAGGGCCACTGGTTCGCGGCGTTCATGGTGTTCTTGGGCTCCTGGCTTTCGGGCTACTTGATCGTGGCCACGGACGCTTGGATGCAGCATCCGGTCGGATACGCGCTGTCGAGCGATGGCAGTTTTCTCTTGACCAGTTTCTGGAGCCTGGTGCTGAATCCCTGGGCCCTCTGGCAGTACGCCCACAACATGCTCGGCTCCGTCATCACCGCGTCCTTTGTGATGAGCGCGATCGGCGCATTTTATCTGCTGTCAAAGCAGTGGGAATCCTATGGCCGCACGTTCGTGCGTCTGGGAGTCATCGCGGCTCTCATCGCCAGTGTTCTTCAACTTTTCCCGACAGGCGATCAACAGGGGAAGATGATCTCTGAGAATCAGCCCGTCACTCTCGCCGCGATGGAAGGGTTGTTTGAGTCGCAGCACGGCGCGCCCGTAGCGATTATCGGCCAGCCGGATATGGAGAAGAAGCGCCTCGACAATCCCTTGCTGGTTCCGCGCGCCCTCAGCTTTCTGACCTATCGGCGTTGGACGGCCGAGGTGCGCGGGCTGGAGAGTTTTCCGAGAGAAGAGTGGCCCGATCAAATTCCGCTGTTGTATTACAGCTACCACATTATGGTCGGGCTCGGGACCATCTTCATTGCGATTGCGGTGATTGCGGCGTTGCTGCTGTGGCGGGGGAAATTGTACGACTCGCGGCCGATGCTCTGGGTGTTGATGCTCAGCTTGCCGTTTCCTTATATAGCGAACACGGCGGGATGGATTACGGCGGAAGTTGGACGGCAGCCGTGGCTGATCTATGGCCTCTATCGCACCAAGACTGGAATCTCCACCATGATATCGAGCGGCAATGCTTTGTTCACGCTGCTCGGCTTCATGGGCATGTACACGGTGCTTAGCATTCTGTTCTTGTATCTCGTTTATCGAGAACTCGAGCGCGGCCCTGTACCGGGGTAGAAATTTGTGATTTGCGATTTGTGATTTGTGATTTTGGTGGTTGCTGGGTGAAGAACCATCGTGATGCGGAACGAGCAAGAAAAACCGGTTCCGGTCCTTGCCGTTCGTCAAAGGTCACACCGTTTCATTCGCCCAGGAAATCACCAATCACCAATCAGAAATCACCAATAAGACTATGGGAACCATCTGGTATTGCCTGGTCGCGATCATGATTGCCGGCTATGTGGTGCTGGACGGCTTCGATCTTGGCGCCGGCATCGTGCACTTGCTGGCCGCCAAGACTCGCGACGAGCGCCGTTTGGTCTTGCGCTCGATCGGCCCCGTTTGGGACGGCAATGAAGTGTGGCTGCTGGCCGCGGGCGGCACGCTTTACTTTGCGTTTCCGGCATTGTACGCGTCCGGCTTCAGCGGATTCTACTTGCCTCTCATGATGGTGCTCTGGCTCTTGATCCTGCGAGGCATCTCGATTGAGTTCCGCAACTCGGTTGAGAGCCCGGTGTGGATTCCCTTCTGGGACGCAGTCTTTTCTTTGGCCAGTGGGCTCCTGGTGATTTTTTATGGCGCAGCGCTGGGCAACGTGGTTCGTGGTGTCCCCATGGATGCTCAGCACCGGTTCTTCGAACCCCTGTGGACCAATTTTCGAGTGGGCGGCGAGACGGGCATCCTGGACTGGTACACGGTCCTGATCGGCGTCGCAGCTTTTGTGAGTCTTGCGCTTCACGGTGCCCTCTGGATAGCGCTGAAAGCTGAAGGGGCAATTCATGAACGCGCTCTTGGGCTGGCGCGCGGCGCTTGGTTGCTCGTCGTTGTCTTCACAGTTTTGATCACCATCGCGACGATGCGAGTGCAACCGCAAGTGTGGCATAACCTGTCTTCGTATCCAGTCGGTTTCGTGTTCCCCGCCATCGCGGTCGCAGGTCTTGTCGCGGCCCGATGGCATCTCTCACGCCAAAATGATCTGCGGGCCTTCCTGGCATCGTGTGCCTACCTGATTGGCATGCTCACCAGCGTCGTGTTCGGTGTCTATCCCTATGTGCTTCCCGCCAGCACCAGCCCGGATTATGCTCTCACCATCGAGAACGCGAAGGCAGCCGATTACGGCTTGCGAATCGGGCTTGTCTGGTGGATCATCGGCATGGCGCTGGCGACCGGATATTTTGTTTTCACCTATCGCAATTTCGCCGGGAAGGTAAAGGCGGGCGCCGGACACGAATACTGATGCACAGAAGAATCGCGCTTCTCAACCTGAGTCTGATCCTGATCGCTGTCAGCTCCTGCTTTGGCGACGAGCCTGTGACGCTCGCGCGCCACGGCGGCCAGATCGAAGTTCAGATCGGCGGCAAGCCATTTACGACTTATTATTTCGGCGCCGATTCTCCCAAGCCTTATTTGCATCCGCTGCGGAGCGCGCAGGGAACTATCGTGACGCGCGGCTGGCCGATGGTTCGCGACATCCCGGGTGAGAGCCACGATCACCCGCATCACCGAGCCATGTTCTTCGCGCACGGCGATATCAACGGCGTTGATTTCTGGGGCGAGGGAACGCCGACCCAAGCGCAGCAAACAGTAAAAGGCAAGTTGTATTCGAGCGAAGAGCTGCCGAAGGGCCGCACCGTTTTCATCAAGCTCGATGAAATGGAAAGCAAGGGCGATACTGGGACTATTCGCGCCGAGTTCAATTTGGTGGATTCGGCTGGTGCCATCATTGGACAGGAAATCCAGGGCTATACTTTTCGCGGAGACGCAGAGAATAGAATCATCGATTGCACATTTACAATCCGCGCCACTAAGACTTCATTGAAGATGGGCGATACCAAGGAAGGGACTTTCGCCATCCGCGTTGTGAAGGCGCTCGAAGAACCCAACGGCCGCATGCTGAGCTCGACAGGCGCGGTGGGTGAGAAAGAAATCTGGGGCAAGCGCGCGGATTGGGTAGATTATTCCGGCGAGGTCGCGGGCGAGAAGCTGGGCATCGCGATCTTCGATAATCCTTCCAATATCAAGCATCCCACCTACTGGCACGCCCGCGGCTATGGCTTGTTTGCCGTCAATCCGTTCGGCGAGCACGATTTCTATAACGACCCGAAGCGCGACGGCAGCGTCACGATTCCCGCGGGCGGTTCACTCACGCTGCGCTACCGCGTGTTTATCCACCGCGGCGACGCGAAAGAGGCAGACGTCGCCGACGCTTACCGGAAGTATGTCCGTGAAGGCGGCCAGTAACAGGGGCTCATCACTCGCCTTCAGTCGGTTTGTTTCTTTTCTGACTCGTTCCCTTGCGCGCGCCTCTCCTCGGTCGAGAGGAGCGCTTGTGCGGCGGCTTGCGAGGGGCGGAAATTTCAGGTTCAGCCGGGGGCGCGGCCTCTTCCGCAGCCGCTTCCTCTGCGCCTCCAAACACCGGTTCCGACCAATCCACTTCTGGCGTGATCAGGTCCGGTTCGTCGATGGCCTCTGCGATGGGTTCGGCCGCTGACGACATTGCACTGATTTCGGGCTCACCAGGAAATTCTGCTCCCGCCGCGCTCTCCGGTTGAACCGCGGCTGGGGCCATTGGTTCCGCCGCGCTCGTCCCGGCCGGGAAGATTCGCCACACGCCTCGGCGGTCGCGCTGCAAGTGAAACAAACCCTCGCGCTGTCCCTGATGCAGGAGGTCGAGAAAACCGCGGAAGCCGTATCGCCGCTCGTCGAAGTCCTTATTGGCAGCGCGCAGGGCTTGGCGAATGTGACGCATGTACAGAGGCCGGTTCGGGGTCTTCGCCACGGCTGCCGCGAGCGCTGGCTTGAGCAGCACCATCGCCTCAGCACTTCCGCCAGCCAGCTCGATCGTGGCTGGGGTTGCCTTCTCCGGTGCGGGGGCTTCGGGCTCCGCTTCGGCACCCATTTCCGCCGCGCTCGCGGCCGGGAACTCTTGCTCGGCCGGCGCAGCCGGCTTCTCACCTTCGCCGTTCGGGGGCTCCACTAGATACCCGCGGTCGATGCGCCGCAGGCGAATATACCCGGCACGCTGCATCTTTTCCATGAACTCCCGGAACGACCCGACGCCGTAATCGCGCTCGCTGAAAGTGGAATCGAGTTGCAGGATCGTGCTCTTCAGAGGGCCCAGTTGGGCCTCAACCTCGCGGTCTGAGAGAATCTTGAGCGCTCGCTGAACGGCGGGGACGGCGGCTGAAAGAGGGCGGCCCTCGGTCGCGGAGCGCCCCGCGCGTGATGAACGCGCGGTGCGGGGACCTTCGCCGCCGGCCGTCTTGAGCAGGTTCTCGTACGCGATGAATTCGTGACAATTCCGCTGAAGGATATTGCTCGTGAACGCCCGTCCGCCCACCACAAAAACTCGTTTGTCATATTGCTTCAGCTTTTCGACCAGGGCGATGAAGTCGCTGTCTCCGCCCACGATAGCGAAGGCGTTGATGTGGTCACGGGTGAAGGCCATCTCCAGCGCGTCGAGGGCGAGGTTGATGTCCGCGCCGTTCTTGTCGCCGCGCGGCGTCACGTTGCGCTGCACCATTTGCACGGCGTGTTGGGTCATCTGGCGGCTGTGTTCGCCGGCGCGAGGCCAATCACCGTAAGCGACCTTGGTTACCACCTCGCCGCGCTCCTTCAGGGCTTCGAGCACGACTGAGACGTCAAACTCCTTCCCCAGAGTATCTTTCACACCGATTTGGATGTTGTCAAAATCGATGAACACCGCGAGTTTCATTCGTTCTTCTGGCACAAAACCTTCTTCCTCCCAGGTCTCCGCCTTGGTTCGCGAAGCCGCCGGACTCTGGAATTCAATCCTCCAGATACAGTCTCCGTCTTACTATCATACTCCCGCCAGACCCTCGTGGCGAAATCATGCTGCGCGCCGACCCTACGCCAGATTTTCGAGACTCAGGTCGATAAGCTTTTGCGTGCCGGCGTAGGGATCGCCCTGGCGGTCCATCTCCATCGAGAAGTAGCCGTGGTAACCGGCGGCCTTTGCAATGCCAAAGGTCTTGGCAACGTCCACCGCGATAAACTTGCCGTTCGGTCCATCCTCGCCCTCTTTGACATGCGAGATGTTGTAGGCGTGTTTGAACATCGCCTCCACGGCGCGGTAATTGAAGTCGGCATTCCCGCTCATCATGGAATTGGCGAAGTCGGGAAGCGCATGGAGGAAGGGATGATTCACCTTCTCGATGACCTGGACAACAAAGAAGGCGTCCTCGCTCACCAGGTCGTCATTTTCCAGATTGACGACAACGTTTTTCACCGCGCCGTAGTCGGCGACTTGGCGCAGGCTCTCGGCAGCCCTCGCCACGTCAGGCTTCACCTTGTCAGTCTCGGCGATGTGGATGCGAACGCTGGGCGAGCCCAGCGCCACGGCGGCGTCTATCCAGGTCTTGGCCTCGCTGATTGCCTGCGCGCGCTTGGCCTGGTCGGGATCGTAAACGCTGTGCGAAATGTCCGCCGGAATGTTGATGACGTGGGCGCCCGCTCTTTCGAATGCGGCGCGGAGCCCCGCCAGATAAGCGGGCTCAGTGGACTTGAAGTGCGCGCTCCACGGCTCGATGTTCTTCACCCGAAATTTCTCCACGACCATGGCGCCAAAGTCTTGAAGCCGCATCAGGGGCTGTTTGTTGGCGCGACTTGCGTGGCGTGGGTCTTCGATAAAATCGCGAAATGGATAAGACGCGACAGACAGCCGCTCGCGGGCTGCGGTTGGAAAATGGATATGGGGTTCAGACGAAAAAACATTTCGACTTCGGGCCAACATTGTTGCGGCGGCCGCCAGGCCCGATGATTTTCTCAAGAAGTGACGTCGCGAAATTTCTCTCACGGAAGTTCCTCCACAATTTTCTCACGTTGATCGCGCGCGGCGAGAGGATGAAACGATCTGAATCACGGGCGGCAGGCATGATGCTAGAATCCACGATGCCGCGGGTCGATCGAGATCAGAATAAATCGAATGAACCAACAATGCCAACACCTAAATCAAGGAGGCTGCGATGACTGGCACAATCCGAGTCGGTATCGTCGGGGCGCGCTTCGCCGCCCGATTTCACTGGGAAGGATATCGGCGAGTCTATGGCGTCCCATTGAAAGTCACGGGCGTCACGTCCAGGTCGGCGGAGTCTCGCGAAGCGTTTGCGCGCGATCGCGGCATTTCGGCCTTTGCCTCGTTTGATGAACTCTGCGACGGCGCCGATGTGATCGATATATGCGCGCCCGGGTCTGTCCACGAGCCTCTTGCCGTCGCTGCGCTCGCCCGCGGCAAGCACGTAGTGATCGAAAAACCGTTCACGGGATATTATGGACCGGGCGGCGACGCGGGCGACAGCTTTAAGGGCAATCAATTTCCCAAGGAAATCATGCTGAGAGAGGCGCTGTCCAGTTGCGACCGCATCCTGGCCGCCGCGCGCGAGTCCGGCAAGAAAATCTGCTATGCCGAGAATTGGGTTTACGCACCCGCTATCGAAAAAGAGCGTGAAATCCTAGCCAAAACAGGCGGACAAATTCTTTGGCTGATCGGGGACGAGTCCCACAGCGGTTCGCATTCGCCCTACTACGGCATGTGGAGATTTTCCGGCGGCGGGGCGCTGGTGGGCAAAGGTTGCCATCCGCTGAGCGCGGCGCTCCATCTGAAGCGCGTCGAGGGTAAGACCCGTGACGGCAAAGCCATCCGGCCTGCAACCGTCTCTGCGCGCACTCACGAAATCACTCGACTAAAGAATTTTCGCGACGCTGGCTTCCTGCGCACCAGCTACGACGACGTGGAAGACTACGGTCAGATGCACATCACGTTTGAGGATGGAACCGTCGCCGATATTTTTTCCTCCGAGCTGGTGTTGGGCGGCGTCCACAATTGGCTGGAGGTGTTCGCGAACAACCATCGCACGCGCTGCAATTTGAATCCCACCGATGCTCTCGAGACATACAGTCCGCGCGAGGAGTTTTTGAAGGACGTCTACGTCACTGAGAAGCTCGGCACCAAGCAAGGCTGGAGCAATCCGGCGCCCGACGAAGACTGGCAACACGGCTACCCGCGCGAATTCCAGGATTTCATGGAAAGCATTTACTTCAACCGCGAGCCGCTATCCGGCGGCGAGTTGGCCCGAGACACCATCGCGGTCCTGTACAGCGCTTATTTGTCCGCCGAGCGCCGCGGCGCGGAGGTTGAGACACCGAATTAGTCGGCGCCGCGCTCATCGGCGCTCCAGGCGCAGTACCCAAATTTCGCCGCCGTTCATGTTCCGACGGAGCAGAGTCTTGCCATCTGATTGCTGAAGGGAGACACTCTGACCGGTGGACAGGTCGCGAGCTTCTCCTGCCGGCCATGGAAGGCTCAGGGAAATTGCGCTGTCCGCCGCAGTCTCCGCATGGTTGAAGGCAAACAGAATTTGCCCTCGGTCGCTGACCAAGCGGCGAATCTCCACCTCGGTGGTCCCGGTGCCGGAGACCTCGACTTCAGACGTGACTCCCGCCGAGCGAGCAAGCGCGAGGAGAAAACGTTTCGTCGCAGCCTCATGGTGACGCTGGTAAGCGAGTGCCAAGAACGATCCGGCGAGCATCGTCTTACCCTTTCCGTAGGAGTGTTCGACAATTGCAGGCTCGCCGTTTGCGAATCGCGCCAGCACACGAGCGTTTGCGAGCGGCTCAAGATCTTCCTCGAAAGCTTCACCGAGGACCTTCTCGCGCTCTTCGAGTCCCGGAAGGCCGCTGTCCGGTTCGACAAGAATCTCTGGCCTTTCCACAGGCCGAATGATTTTCTCGCGCGCGCCAAAGACCTGGGAGAGATCGAAGCCGGGAATCACCTCGCTTGAAAAGCCGCGCTCATCGTTCCAAGCCAAGCGCGCGTCGGCTACGGCCGTGCCTCCATTCTGAACGTAGCGTTTGATGCCTTCGGCCACGTCCTTCGAAAGCATGACAGCATAGGGGACAAACAAAATCTTGTATTGATCGACCTTTCCCTGAACGACGTCTGAAGTGTGAACGAAATCGACCGGAATCTGTTGCTCGAAGAAAGCGCGGTGCAAACCCATCAACGAGTCGCGCTCGGCGTCGCCGAGCTTGGCGAGCGACGACTCCTCGCCGCCCACCATATATGAAAGGCGGTTATACAGAATCGCCACTTGGGCGGGCGCGGGTCTTGCAGCATAGAGATCAGAGGCGTGGTCGGCGATGACGCGGGCCACATTTCCTGCGGCTCGGGAGCGATCGGTCAAACTGCCATCCAGATTGATGAGACCGTATCCGTTCGATTCGTATCCGGCATTCATCGGATACCACGCGTAGACGGCGATTTCACGCGCGCCGTGCGAGACGACCTGCCACATCCAGTATTCGAGGTCGTGCGCGACCACGGGATCCGCGATGCGCATCGCCGTTACTCCTTGACCGGCTTGCAGCTCGCCGATCCAAAATCCTTTGCCGTAGCTTCGCCCCGACGAGCGCGCGAAATCGAGCGCGGCGGCAAGCTGCGGGTAAGGCCACGGCCGCGTCGATTGAGAGTGCTTGGGGTAGAGCGAAGTCCCGAAGAAATCCGCGCTCGCTGCCATCTTCCAATCGTCGGGCTCGCCGTAGCCGTCGGTGGGCGAAGTGAACAGCCCGGGGACATCGGCGTGGCTGGTGATAGGTTGAAGCACGTTTGTTTTTGTCCGGCCGCTGCGAATCGCGTCGACGCGGGTTTTCAGGTCGTCCGCCAGTTTGTCGTCAATGTAGGCGCGCCAGTCGAGGTAGTCCGTGTAAGAAAGGATCGTGGACGATCTCGGCGGCTCCACCTGCTCCCAGCGCTCGAATCCGCGATACCAGGCGGCATTCAACGCTTCGAGCGTCTTGTACTTTGCCTTCAGCCATTCACGGAACCGCGCCTGGCTGTATCGGCAAAAGCAAAATTCCGGATTGCTGAGGTAGGGAAACTCGGCCCAGTTGATGACGTGCGGCTCGCTCCACACGTCCCAACCATAAAGCGCCGATGACTTGTTCGCTTCGCGAGAAAGCGTCTGAAGAAACTTCACTATTTCGGCGCGCACGCCGGGATGATCGATGCAGAAGCCGGGCGCGGCCTGGGATTGGATCACGGCGCCGCTGCGGTCCACGAATTTCGCGTCGGGGAAACGTTCACCGACCCAGTCCGGCGCAGAATCCAGGTAGACCTGAACGATCACTCGCAGGCCGCGCGCTTGGGCGAGGCGCAGGAGCAGATCGAGATTCTCGAAATGAAATTCTTCAGGCCGAGGCTCCGCCGTTGCCCAGTCTACCCAGGTTTTGACCGTGTTGAAGCCGACACCCTTGATGGCGTCCAGATCCCGGCCCCAACGCTCGGCGCTCGTGGCGTCCAGGCGTTCCAGCATCGGCGCGCGCGCTTTGCCGCCGCCGTACCAGACTGCGACGGGGAAAAGACTGCCGTCGTGCTTTTGGATGACTTGGCCAGAAGCGTTTACGACGGGCATCGAAAGCCATGCCAAAGACAAAGCAGTTATGGTCGACAGGACGACACAGCAGCCCGCGAATCGAAGACTTCTCATTCGAGTCAAACCTCACTTCTGATAATCTTGTGGCGAAGCATACTCCAGAATCCCGGCGGCTTTGGAACATTTGTGTTTTTGGAAGGTCGCGGCTAGAATTCGCCTTCAACTTGTGACATCACCGACGACGGCGGCAGCTCCGCAGCCGCACTCCAAGGCGCTTCGCGCAATCCTCTGGCGAATGTCGTATGACGAATGAGATAAACCGCCGCGTTTTCGCCTAGGCCAAAAATCAAATGCCGCCTCCGCGCTTGAGATTGAGAAGCGGAAGCGGCATCTTTTCACCACAGCAGCTTTGCGGAACTATTCCAGCACGTGGATATTCTTCCGCGCGCACATGTCCTTGAGGATTTTCGGCCAGACGGTGACGCTGACCTCGCCGAGGTGGGCTTTCCGGAGCAGCAGCATAAGGGTGCGGGCCTGCCCGATGCCTCCGCCGATGCTGAGGGGAATTTCGTTGTTCAAGATGGCTTGGTGGTAGGGGAACTTCAGGAAATCGAGTTGGCCGGACATCTCCAGTTGCTTGCGCAGTGACTCCGCATCGACGCGAATGCCCATGGAGGTGAGCTCGTGGCGGCGCTTCGTGAGCGGATTCCATACCAGGATGTCGCCGTTTAAGCCGTGCATGGGCCGGCCGTCTTCGGAGCGGGTCTCGGCGACCCAGTCGTCGTAGTCGGCGGCGCGCATTTCGTGCGGATAGCCGTCGCGCAGCGGCCAGCCAATCCCGATGATGAAGATGGCGGGGAATTTTTTCAGGACTTCGGTCTCACGCTGCTTGCGGGGCAGGTCCGGGTACATGGCCAGGATGTCTTCCGCGTGCAGAAAGGTGAGCTTTTCGGGAAGATTTGGAAATTCATCCGACTTCAGTTGGGGGAAGAATTTCTGCACGTGCTTCTCGGCGCCCACGATCACCTTCCAAATCTTATTCACCACCTGTTTCAGGAACTTCAGGCTACGCTGCTCGGGAGTGATCACCAGCTCCCAGTCCCACTGGTCGACATAAGCGCTATGGTCGTGATCCAGGAAATAGTCCTTGCGGACGGCGCGCATGTCCGTCGAAAGGCCCTCGCCCACTTGCATCCCAAACTGCCGGAGCGCGGTTCGCTTCCATTTCGTCGCTGCCTGGACCACCTGCGCATCTATGGGGTGCAGTCCGCGGTCGTTCGAGATATGAAACTGGATGGGCGTGCGCGAGCCGTCGCGGTCGAGAAGGTCGTTCACACCGCTCTCCGCGTCCACAATCAGCGGAACCGTGACCATCATGAGGCCAAGTTTCTTGCAAAGATTCTTTTCGATGTACTCTTTGGCGATGAAGATGGCCTTCTGTGTTTCTTTCGGAGTCAAGATAGAGTGGTAATCCTGCGGAAGTATTTTCTCCAGCTCGTTGTAATCACCAATGCCCGGCCCCGCCAAGTCCGCCCTCTTGTCCAGCAACTCCGCCGTCGTGGCTCCCATGATTCTTTGCCCCCTTGCCCTCGAATTCCAAATCCTGTCTCAAACTAACAATTCAAAGGGGAAAATGTGGTGACTGGCATCACGGGTTTGGGTGACCGGTGTCACATGAGGACGGGGTTCTGTTAAGATGGACTCGATGTACGATGATGTGGTGACCGTCGTCGAAAACCGACCTCTCACCGGCGGCCATTTCCTCTTGAGCCTTCAATCGCCACGCCAGGCGCAAGCGACTCGGGCGGGCCAGTTTGCGATGGTCCGATTGCTGGGTCGGTCCGACGTTCTGCTGCGGCGGCCCATGAGCATTTATGACGTGAAGCCGGCTGGAGTGAACCCGGGCGGTGAGGTACTGGCGAAGCACGGCAATAAGAGGCCGACAAGACTCGGCGGTCAGAAACCGCCGCCACAGATGATCCAACTCCTCTACAAGATTGTGGGCCGCGGGACGCGTCTGATGGCGGAGCTTAAGCCGGGCGACCAAGTGGGGATGATCGCGCCCTTAGGCCACGGCTTTTTTGTGGAAGAGTATTTGGACGCCGCAGGGAGAGCAGACGAAGTCTTGCACGTGGCAGGCGGCATCGGCATCGCGGCACTGCTTCTTCCCTCAAAGGATCTGGCTCGAGGCGGGATTCGACAGAGGCTTTTCTTCGGGGGCCGGACAAAAGAGGATCTGGTGGGCCTCGACGAATTCAAGCCTCTGATGAAATCGATCGTTCTGGCGACGGAAAATGGTTCACGCGGCCATCGCGGCTACGTCACCCAATCGCTCGAAGCTTTCCTCGAGTCCAACCGGACCAGGAAATACCTGCTCATGGTCTGCGGGCCGTGGGCGATGCTTGACGCGACGGTGAAGCTCGCAAAGAAGTTCGGCCATCCGTGCCTGCTCTCCACGGAGAACCGCATGGGTTGCGGCCTGGGCGTGTGCCTGGGATGCTGCATCCGCGTGAAGGGCGAGGGCCACAACGCGTATCAGCGCGTCTGCACGGAAGGGCCGGTTTTTTGGGCGGAGAAGGTCATTTTTGAATCCACAGATTGCGCAGATTGAACAGATTCAAGAAGATGAAATTCAAAATTCAAAAGTCAAAAGTCAAAAGCCAGCAGCCGAAAGGCAAAAGTCAAAGGTCAAAAGTCAAAGGACGACGGACAAAGGACCAAGGACAGCGAACATCTGACAACGGACAAAGGACTGTCCTTCGAGAATCTGCTAAATCTGCGCAATCTGTGGATTCTTTTATCCCTCGCATCGACACCGAAATTGCCGGCGTGCATTTTGAGAACCCCGTACTTACGGCGAGCGGCACGTTTGGCTACGGCCGGGAGTTCGCGCACCTCATCGACCTGAACGCACTGGGGGGCATTGTGGTGAAGGGCATTTCTGCGGAACCGATGCCGGGCAACCCGCCGCCGCGCATTTATGAGACCGAGTCGGGGATGTTGAATGCCATCGGGCTGCAAAACGTGGGTGCCAGGAAGTTCCTGGAGGAGAAGCTGCCGTTCCTCCGGACGCTTCGCGCGCGTTGCGTGGTCAACGTTTTCGGATACTCAACCGAGGACTACGTTCGCGCCATCGAAATCTTGAACGCCGGCGACGGAATTGACGCCTACGAGCTGAACATCTCCTGTCCCAACACGCGCTGCGGCGGTATGGTTTACGGCAACGACCCCAAGCTCACGGAAGAGGTTGTGGCCGCCTCGAAGCGGGCGGCGCGGTTCCCGCTTTTCGTGAAGCTCTCGCCCAACGTCACTGACATCACGGTTCTGGGCCGTGCCGCCGAAAGTGCGGGAGCAGACGGCCTGTCGCTGGTGAACACTTTCGTGGGCATGGCGATCGACGTCGAAACCCGCACGCCCCGCGTCTCCAACATCACCGCAGGTCTTTCGGGACCCGCGATCAAGCCCGTCGCCTTGCGGATGGTCTATCAAGTGGCGCGCGCCGTGAAGATTCCCATCATCGGCATTGGAGGCATTTCGACGGCCGAGGACGCTCTCGAATACATCATCGCGGGTGCGCGCGCCGTCCAGATCGGGACGGCGAATTTCTACGCCCCTGGCACGTCGCTCGGAGTCATCGAAGGCATTCGGGACTATTGCCGGCGAAAGCGGATGCATCTCTCCGAGCTCATCGGGAGCATCCGAGTGCCGGAAAGGAGCGGGGCAGACTGAGTGAGGCGGGAAGCAGCAGGCAGAAAGCGGAAAGCCGAAAGCAGAAAGCAGAACCTCAATCGCTGAGTCTTTGATTCTGATTTCTAATTTCTGATTTCTAATTTTCCCAACTGCCTTCTGCTTACTGCCTACTGTTCTCCAGGAAACCCGTTTCACTCCGAGCACGTCAAATAACTGAGGGAAACAGCGCCGTGGCCACGATTAAATTACTTAATATCAAGGAGTTACATGCGGTACTTGTGAATTGACACCGATTCGGCGCTCTGCTAGATTGGAGGTATAGAATTGCACAGAGACCCTCAAGCACTCAGTGACCATTCTCGCGTCAGTTTGGTGCTTGCGTGTTTCATCATGGTTGCGTCGAGTTGCGCGGTTCGGCGAACGACGACCGTGGCGCCGGCGCGTGCGCCCGCCCCCGCCCTGGAGGCCACAGCAGACGAACTCGTTGGCCGAGCCAACGCTTGGGAGGAGAAAATTCAGACGCTCACGGCCACCGTGGATTTTGCGCCGACCGCCGGCTCAGTCTATTCGGGAGTTATCAAGGAATATCACGACGTTAAGGGATTTATTTTGGTCAAGAAGCCCTCTTTCATCCGTGTAATAGGTCAGGCGCCCGTTGTTCGCACGAATATATTTGACATGGTGTCCGACGGCAAAACGTTTTGGTTGAATATCCCACCTAAACACAAATTCATCACGGGTGCGAATGATCTCACGCGGCCGGCAAAGAATCCTCTCGAGCATATGAGGCCGCAACACTTTCTGGAAGCGCTTCTGATCCCGCCCATCGAGCAGAGTCGAGACAGACTTTCTTACGAGGAAGCAGAAGAAGGAAACCGCAAGTATTACGTGCTCAGCGTTTTCGAATCGGCCAGCGCCGAACCGATGTTTCCCCAGCGAAGAATATGGTTTGATCGGTCTAATCTTGAAATTGCGCGATTACAGGTTTACGGTCCACAGGGCTCATACGTGGAAGACGTACACTATTCCGGCTACCAGGATTTCGACGGAGTGCGTTACCCGTCCGAGATTCAAATCTCCCGTTCCATCGATGACTACGGGATGGCCGTGACCATCCAGAAGGCAACATTTAATCAGGAGATCGCGCCGGAGAAATTCCAGTTGAAGAAGCCGGAGAACGCGGAGTTGGTGGATTTGAGCGCGGCGAGTAAGCCGGAAGGAAAGCATGGAGAATAGCATCGTTATTGCCAATCTCATGCACCGGCCGATCCGCACGGCGGTGAGCGCGCTCGCCGTGGCCGTGGAAGTGTGCATGGTGATGCTGGTGGTGGGTCTGACTTCTGGCTTGGTGAATGACACGGCGCGCCGCGTGCAGGGGGTGGGCGCGGATGTGCTGGTGCAACCGCCCGGTGCTTCCATGTTCCTGGCCTTTGGCACGGCACCCATGCCCATCAAGATCGCCGATCATCTGCTCAAGCTGCCGCGCGTGCTGGCTGTCGCCCCCGTCCTGCTTCAGTTCAATTCGACGAAGGGGATCAACACCGTCTACGGGATCGATATGGATAGCTTCGATCGCGTTACCGGAGGGTTTGTCTTTCACTCGGGCGGCCCCCTCCAGAACCCTTACGATATTCTCGTGGACGATCTGCACGCGCAAGCCAACCGCCTGAAGGTGGGCGACAAAGTTGTTCTGTTCGACCACGAATTCACCGTGGCCGGTATCGTGGAGCATGGAAAGGGGTCGCGGCTCTTCATTCCTTTGCAAACAGCTCAGGAGCTCTCCGGTTCGCCGAACTCAGCGTCCATATTTTTTGTCAAATGTGCGGATCCAGGCTACGCGGACGACGTGATCGATGAGATCCGGCAGATGCTTCCCAAGTACAAGGTTATTTCGGTCACCGATTACATGTCGCAGATGACGTCCAATAACCTGCCGGGTTTGACGGCGTTCGTTACTGCGCTCATTTCTGTGGCGGTGGGGATCGGTTTTCTGGTGATATTCCTCTCCATGTACACCACCATCACGGAGCGAACGCGGGAGATCGGAATCTTGAAATCGCTGGGGGCGTCGAAGACGTACATCGTCGAAGGAATTCTGCGCGAGTCGACCATTCTTAGCCTGATTGGGATCGTTTTTGGCCTCGGCGCCTCGTTGCTGTCGAAGCGCATCATCCATTCCACGTTCCCGACCCTCTCGGTCGATCTCACTTTGAATTGGGCATTTTATGCCGCCGTACTCGCAATTCTGGGAAGCCTGTTGGGCGGATTTTATCCAGCTTTCCGCGCCGCGCGACTTGACCCAGTGGACGCACTGGCGTATGAGTAGAGTCACCTCTCAGCGGTCAGCTTTCAGCTGTCAGCCGAACGGGGTGACTGATAGCTGAAAGCTGACGGCTGATACCTGTTGCTATGGAACCCATCATCGCCACAGAAGATCTGAAAAAGATCTACCGCATCGGCAAAGTAGAAGTGCCGGCACTGCGGGGCGTTGACCTCATTGTCCAGGAAGGCGAATTCCTCGCCATTGTGGGGCCATCCGGTTGCGGGAAATCCACGTTGCTCCACATTCTGGGCGGTTTGACGCCTCCCACCAGCGGCAAGGTGTGCGTCGACGGAAACGACTTCACGGTGATGAACGATGCGGACCGCACCCGCTTTCGGCGCCACAAAATCGGCTTCGTGTTTCAGCGCTTCAATCTGCTTCCGACGCTGACGGCGCGCCAGAACATTCAGATTGCTCAGCACATTCAAGGCAACGGATTCAACCCTCACCGTTTCCAGGCCATCGTGGATATGCTGAGGATCAGGGAGAAGCTGGATCAGAAACCCAATACCCTGTCGGGCGGCGAACAGCAACGCGTGGCCATCGCCCGCGCCGTTATTTGCGAGCCCAAAATTCTGTTGGCGGATGAACCGACGGGCAACCTCGACACCGAGAATTCTCAAATCGTCCTCAACATGATGCGGGCGCTCAACCGGTCCTTCCGGCAAACCATCTTGATGATTACCCACAACCTGGACGCCGCGGCCGTCGCTGACCGCATTGTTCGGATGCGGGATGGGCGGATTATTTTCGATTGATTCCTGCCGCATTTCCCGCTATGTTCGTTTCGATTGTCTTCTATGGCTCAGAGCACGGAATTGCGCCACCAGACCGTTACGTCCACCCCACAACAAGGTGAAGCGCACGAGGGCACTGGAGTATGGTCGAAGATCAAGCTCGTGTGCGTCCGATCCGTTTTCTGGACGTACAAACGAGGAAGCTGGCAGTACGACATTATCGTACTCGTGATTCTTGCCTTCATCTTCTTGACGCCTCGTTCCTGGTATACGCCACAGCCCCCACCGCCCGTGACTGGTTTCTTGAAAAATCAGGGTATCGTGGAGGTCGGACGCATCGAAGGCAATTGGAGCTATTTTATCGACGCCAGGCTGGTAAAGTCCCGGCCGAACCAGACACCCGAAGAGGCGGTGCGCGATATCCTGTCCGAGCGCCTGAAAAGGCCCCTCACCGTGAAGTCGGTGGACGAAATCCAGGATAAGAAAGGCGCCGTCCTGGGCTACACGGTTGTCGTGCAGCCTTGAGGATCTCCCTTTCCTTCCGGCTGAAACGGACCGCCATGCTGATTGAAGTGCCAAGCACACTACGACGTTGGATCCAGTTCGCCGTGACTTGCTCGGTTGCGCTGCTCTCGCTGCCGGCGTTGCTTGCGTCCGCAAGTCCGATTCTGCATAAGAAAAAACCTCCTCCGCCACTGGGCGAAATCCTGGAGCGGATGAACGACAGCGCCAAGCGGCTGAAGACCGTCTCGGCCGACCTCGAGTACACCAAGGTCACCGTCGTGGTGGACGACAAGTCCACGGAATACGGGGAACTGTTCTTCCAGACGGGTAAGAACGAATCTATTCTGATCAATTTCCACAAGCCGGACCCCAAGGCGATCCTGTTCCTGTTCAAGCAGAAGAGGGCCGAAATCTACCTCCCCAAAAGTAATCAGATCCAGGAATATGATTTCGAAAAGCACAGTGGTCTAGTGGAGCAGTTCTTGTTGCTCGGCTTTGGAACGGAAATCGGTGAGCTTCGAAAACATTACGGCATTAAGATGATCGGCGAAGAGGTTCTGGACGGCGATACGACGGCCGTCTTGGAGTTGACCCCGCTTCGGGAGGACATCGCCTCGCAGCTCACCAAGGTTCAGCTTTGGGTCAGCGAAGAGTCCTGGATTCCGACCCAGCAGAAGTTCTTTGAGTCGGATGGCGATTACCTGATCACGCGCTACACTGCCGTCAAGGTGAACCGCGAGCTGCCGTCCTCGACCTTTCGAATCTCCGCCCCCAAGGACGCCAAGCGCGTCAAAATGGGCTGACCGATCGTAGCCGGATTTCCCCATTCAACCCCAAAAATCTACACTTCAGCCCCATTTTTCTACACTTCGCCGGATTCCGGTTGTCTCTCGTGCAGCGATTCTAGTAAGCTGGGGCACCCTTGGCGGAGGGTGCTTGCCCGGGCCGGGGAGCCTGAGCTCCGGAGCCTGAAGCAAGATGCAGTCTGGTACATCGTCGGACTCAATCAAGGCAGTCAATTCCCAAGACCCGGCGTTAGGCGCGGTTTTTGCCCTGTTGCGTCCGGCGCCATGTCTATGAAACTTATCGCACTGCGGCGCACAATTCGTTTCTGGCACACCCGCGTCCGCGAGTGGTGGATGATCGGCTGGGGCCTCGCGACTCCCCATCATACTGTCCTGGCACACCTCATCCCCATCCGGCGCTGCAACCTGTCTTGTACCTACTGTAATGAGTTCGATGACTTCTCCAAGCCTGTCCCGGCCGCGGAGATTTTCCGCCGTATTGATCGCCTGAAGGAGTTCGGCACCAGCATCATCACACTCAGCGGGGGCGAGCCGCTGATGCATCCGCGATTGGACGATATCATCCGGCACATCCGCAAGCGCCGCATCATCGCCGGAATGATCACCAACGGCTACTTATTGACTCGCGAACGTATCGAGGGGCTGAATCGGGCCGGACTCGAGCACCTGCAAATCAGCATCGACAACGTGAAGCCGGACGACGTCTCGAAGAAGAGCCTGAAGGTACTGGACAAGAAACTTCAGTTGCTGGCTCAATACGCCATTTTCCAGGTCAACATCAACTCCGTGCTAGGCAGCCCGGTTCACCATCCCGAAGACGCTCTGGTGGTCGCCCGGCGCGCCCTCGAGCTAGGTTTTACGAGCACGGTCGGCATCCTCCACGATCACGAAGGCCAGCTTCGGCCTTTAGGGGAGCGAGAGCAGAAGATTTTCACGGAAATCATGGCGCAGGGCCGGCGCTCGTACTCACGCTTCAACTATTTCCAAAAGGATGTCGCCCGCGGCGCGCCGCACCAGTGGCGTTGCCGCGCCGGCAGCCGTTACCTTTATATTTGCGAAGATGGGCTGGTGCACTACTGCTCGCAACAGCGCGGCTATCCAGCCATTCCGCTAGAGCAGTACACGCGAGAACATCTCGAGCACGAATACTTTACCAGGAAGGGCTGCGCCCCTCTCTGTACCATCGCCTGCGTGCAGCAGGTAGCCCTGCTGGATGATTGGCGCCACCCGCAAACCCGCGAGGGTTTCCGCAAGCCCGCCCGCGATCTCGTTCAATTGCCGACGCCGGTCGAAGAACGATTGGGTGATTGAGTGATCGGGCGATTGAGCGATTGTCCGAGAAGATGTCAGTAGTCCGTCGCGCCTGGCCGCCAATCACCCAATCACCCAATCACACAATCGCTGAATGATGGAGCTACCACTCGATCTTAGCCAGAATTCCGCCCAGAATTTTCACGTCGTTATGGGAAATTTATACGGCGCAGGAGATCCTGGAAGCGCGGGGCGCCGCGGGCTGGCACATCTGCTTCGACGTCCTTGAGCGGCTCCTCGCGGGTGAGCCGATTGGACGCATCGTCGGCGCCGAGGCCATGAAGTTCGGCGGCTGGCAGCGGCTGAATGCGGAGTACGCCAAGCAGTTCGGTATCGAACCGCCCAACTGGCCGCCTCAGGCGGCTCAAGAGTCGTGAATCGAGGGTGGCGCTGACATCGCTATGCATGTATGCGGCACTCCAACGGGCCGCATACATTGATTTTTGTGTATGCGACGCGAGCGGAAGGCGTCGATGTACACTTTCATAGTAAACTCAGCGTGAGGAATCAGGGCTGATGCGGGTTGTTTTTCTACTTCTCTTTTTTACTTGTTTCGGTCTCGCTGCCTTTTCTTCGCCTAGTCCACACCAGAAGACTATATCAGGAAGGGTTATGGCTTATTCGCTTTCTCCAATGTGCTTGAACGGGAATGGCTATTGGTCCATCGTGATTCGCGTCGAGCGGCCAAAAAAGCTTCGCTCTCAACTCATCCGTGTTGACTTTTCTTTGCCCTGCGGCAAGTACCCAGACAAGATTGCATCTAACTCAGCACCCATGAAATTTCGATTGGTGCGCGACAAGAATTTGGATTATGTGCTGTCAGGACAGATGGAAGGAGAGAGGCAACAGAATCAATCTCTGCCGATTTGGAAACGCCCGGAGGGCGCAAACCACGATGCTCTCCCATTCGGTCAAATGATTCCTGGTTATCGCTCTGTTGACTTGCCACTTGAACCAGTCTTGTAAGCTGAGCGCGGATTCTAATTGTGAGAAAAAGGCGGTTACGTAGTACTTGTAGGTGTGCCCGATCCGCTTCGGGCTCGTCTTCAGAGGGGGGTCCCATTGAACTGGAACAAATGGGTTCAGCAGACCCACCGCTGGCTGTCCATCGCCTTTACGGTGGCCGTCATCGTCAACATCGTCGCCGTGGGACAGGGAAAGTACACCTCTAGGGTGGGCCTCTTGGCGGTGTTCCCGCTCGCCTTGCTCCTGTTCACCGGTCTGTACTTGTTCGTGCTGCCGTATGCCGCCAAGTGGGGCAGCGGGCGACGCACCAACTGAACGGGCGGCCGGCCGCACGACGATGGCCCGGAGGCGTGGGGCTGGGCGGCGGCCACCGGCGTGCCCTGGGGGCTCTCGTACTTCTTCTGGCGCCGCCTGCAGCGGGGTAGCGCGAGGCATCCGTTGGCTGGCGGATTCCTCTTGCAGTTCTTGACATTGGAACATCAACCATGTTATTAACGTTCACGCATAAAATACCACGGAAAAGTCGCAGACTCTCTGAGATGCGAGAGTCTGCGCTTTTCTCTTGACGACCCCAGTCACCCGGCGTATGACATCCCGTGTTCGTGCTCTGTGGAAAACAAAGATGAGCACCGGCTTCAAAGAAGCTGGGGAACGTGTCTGTTCCCGCTAGAAGGTTCGAGGTTCCCATGCGACCCACAAAAAGAACTAAGCTGAGCTGGCTGGTCGTCGTGTTGGGCTCTTTTCTTGGACTCTTGGCACTGGTGGCATTTGGAATGGGCGGGCCCGGCTCAAACCAATCGGGAGAGTTCCCCCGATTTATCGTGCATGCCGGAATGGGTCTGCTTGGGCTGTGCCTAATTGTTGGCAGCAACGTTGCCTTGCGCCGCCGGCGCCTGGCTGGAATGGTTTTTTTGGCCTGCTTGCCTTTCGTAGCCTTCTGCATGACCTATCCCAACGCGGGGTATCTCGTTTGGCATCCGGACGGCAGCGGGTGGTTTGAATCGCCATATCCCGCCATTGCGGCATTTCTGACGTTTCTGTTTTTTGCTCCTCTCATTGTGCTTTTCTTCACCCTGCGTCGCCGGAAGCTGCTGAGATATCTGTTTCCGATTTCAGCCTGCCTGGCTTGGATCCCGTTCGGCCTCAACCATTGGGCGGGGGCTCTGCTGCCGGGACTCGTAGGGTGGTCAATTTTCCTCCTGCTGTTCGCACTGTTCTGGTTGGGGACACATCAGCGCGGCTGGCCTCCGCTCGTTCAGCCCGGCGAAAACCTGGGACGTCTGATGAGGTACCTCCTGCTCTTGGGGGTTCTTCTGGGCTTGGTGTTTTGGGCGGATGGGCGCGCGACCATCATTGCGGGCTCGCTGCTGTGGCTCATCGTTTTTCCGGGCGAGCCTCACCGGCGGAAGCGAAACTTCGCGGCAGTCGCCATGGGCATTTTCCTGGCCATTACCGGGGTACTGAAGCTGGAAGCCTTTGCGTTTCGGCATCGAAGCGAACGTCTACTGGCGGACGTCAAAAGCTTGGAAATGCGCAAGACTACCTACGCCGAAGCCTGGCGGGTCGTGCAGAAGTGGCCAGAACTGAGACGTTTCGAATGTGACGAGAACAAATGCAAGTTCGACATCATATTCGATGACAGAGTCACCCCGGAGGACGAACGAGGCTGGCCGAGGAGTGAGGCTGCGGCGGGTTTGACGGACTCGGCTTGCCGGTTCTTTGGCTGGCGTAAAGCAAGTGTTCAAGCGCAGGTCGTTATTCAGAGAGGCGTGGTATGGGGAAAATATTTCTCCGTGGACCTGGAAATTCCGTCTGTAGGATGGCCGAATCACGCCTTGGTGGGCGCAGTTGACACGGTGTCGCGTTTTTATGACGATGCGGGCAGGGTGGGACTCGACGGCCTGATTGTTCAAACCCTTATACATCCCGACTACCTCCTTGTGCAGCGGCAAATGAACCTAAATGCCGACACTCCTGCATACCTGGTAATCGCCTCGGCAATGTCGGTTCGCGAGACGTCATACGCCGACCCTGTGGTGGTCCGTCATCTTGAGAATTTCGATTTTTCCTGCATGACGCGCTGGTTTTCGTGCCGCAAGGTGGCGGAATTGATGCCCACGGCATGGACCGAGTACCAGCGGGACCAGCCGCGGGCGATGGCCGCGGCGAAAGAATTGAAGTGCACACCGGAAAAGGTGGAGGCGCAAGCGGGCAATGCGCAAGCAGCGGCCGTCGTGGAGGTCACCGGAAACCGGACGGATTCCTCCGACGGCCAAAATCGTCAAGTCGCAAAGGCTCGCATGGTGGAGCCGCTTCGCGGCGATGTAGGTTGGAAAGTTGGCGAGGAATTCGAGTTCTGGGTATCCCCCTGGGAGCTGGCGGACACCCCCATTGGCCATGCACTGACGCTGCCCCAAGGGAAGCGGTTCATCTTGCTATTCTTAGGGCATGGGCCGATGCCGCACTTACCCGGCGTGTGGCCCTACCCCTGCGGCGTGATCCCTTGGAGCGAGGAAAACCTTGCGCACGTCCAGCACGGCATCGCGAAGGATACCCGGGCCAACGACCCCCCTCCATATGTTTGGTGAGGCGGAAACGGTTTCAGGTACCCTTTTCCCCCACCTTTCCGAACTGCTTATCGAACCAGAAGAGGCTTCCACTTGCGGAGGTTGCAAGTTACGCTGAGCCCGTTCGCCTTTCCGCTGCGAACGGCCCTGAGCGCAGCGAAGGGGCTCAGGGTAAACTCCGCTAAATTAGGTACAAGAGTTGGAGGTGTACATGAAAAGGCCCGCGGAATCTGCCTCGGCATTAATCGACGAGAAGATCAAGGAACTTGGGGACTGGCGCGGGAAGACGCTGGCGAAAGTGCGCGAGATCGTACACGAGGCAGACCCTGAGATCGTCGAAGAGTGGAAGTGGAGGGGGACTCCCATCTGGTCCCACGGCGGCATCGTCTCGACGGGAGAGACGTACAAGAACGTCGTCAAGATGACATTTGCCAAGGGAGCTGCGCTAGAGGACCCTTCCGGTCTATTCAACTCCAGCCTCGGCGGGAATGTCAGGCGCGCCATCGACATCCACGAAGGCGACAAGGTCGATGAGGCGGCCTTGAAGGATCTCATCCGCGCTGCCGTGGCGCTCAATCTCAAGGGCAAGAGCAAGCCACGCTACCGGACGGTACGTGGCAAGCCGAAGCCCCGGCGAGCGAGCCGCAAGCGGGCCGACTAGTGCCGTTTCAACTTAATGAGGCTAGGTGCTCCGCTTCCGGCGTACGGCATCAACACGCCGTCGGGTTTACCCATATTGTCCGGAGTAAGTTGGAACGGCACTAGCTTCATCGCCGGTCCCCACCATATCTCCTCCCATGGGGGAAGAGCTTCGGCACCTGCCTCATACGCCTTAAGGCAGTGACGAGTGACAAGTGACGCCTCGACGGGCCGCCTTATCGAGGTCAGTGAGGCAACGAAAGTGGGACAGGCTGGATAATACCGCGC
>Ga0208034_1000597_pt1 | contig 27769 bp, 11 predicted proteins | sample June2015DPH_8_10_FD_184699 | JGI IMG/M metagenome (GOLD analysis project Ga0208034, IMG submission 184699) | Peatland microbial communities from SPRUCE experiment site at the Marcell Experimental Forest, Minnesota, USA - June2015DPH_8_100... | ecosystem: Environmental > Terrestrial > Soil >...
GCAAGCAAGGGCATGGAATCGAAAGATGAACCGCGACAGTGTCACCATCAACTGGCAGTTCACGCGCAGAAAAGCACGCAAGAAGTTCGGCTACAACAGAAACAACTTCACACGGTCAGAGACCTAGTCGTCTCTGATACCGCAACTGTCGGTTGACGGTTTATCTGAGTTGTCCTGTTACAGAAGGTATAGGTTTTGGCGCAGCCGGATCGGGGAGATGCGACTGTTGATTTTGTGGGGTTTAGGCGGCTGGTTGCTCGAAGCTTTTTGGCACAGGGCTTGAGGGCGTCCGTTTCTCGCAGAGGACGCGGCGGACAGTGGTTCGCGAGATGCGGTGAGCGCGAGCGATCTGACCCAGGCTCTGGCCGCGCCGGCGATCCTGGAGGATCGCATCGCGGTCGAGCAGGAGAGCGGGGAGGCCGATGGCGCGGCCTTCGAGCTTGGCTCTCCTCATGCCGGCGCGAACGCGCTCGACGATCAGGCTGCGCTCAAGCTCGGCGATGGCGCCGACGATGACGACGAAGGCGCGGCTCATCGGACCGCCGGTGTCGACCTGTTCTCGACGGCTGACGAACTTGATTCTCAGGTGGTTTAACTCATCCAGGACCTGCAAGAAATGCAGGGTTGACCGGGCGAGCCGATCGAAGGACCAGACCAGCACGATATCGAAACGGCCGCGGCGGGCGTCGGTCATCATTTGATCCAGGCCGGGGCGGCGCGCCTTGGTGCCAGAGATTTGGTCTCGGTACTCACCGGCGATCTCGAAGCCGCGCTGGGCGGCTAACTCACGCAGGTCGTAAAGCTGGGTTTCGGGATGCTGATCGGAAGTGCTGACTCTGAGGTAGATCGCGGCGCGCTTCATGGCAGTGATTTAGGATACCATACATATCTGAGATATGTAGGGCCTGCGCGGATTGCGGGCGTGACGAAATCGAGCACCGTTTATCTGGGCGACCCGTACTTCGCTACCACCACAGCGCAGGTCTCCTCCGGCGCCACCACACTTCCACTGAGTGACGTGAGCGAGTTCCTCCCTACCGGCAAGGCGCTGGTCTCCGGCCTGACGATCAGCTACACCGGGATCAGCGGGTTGAACCTCACCGGCGTTACAGGAATCACCAAGAGCCTGGCAGCGCAAACCCAGGTCGTTCCCGATAAGAACTGGCTCGTGCGTTCCCAGCTTCTGCTCTACCCAGCAGGAGGCGACGCGCCGACTCTTTCTGTCAGCCTGGGCCAGGGATCGGTTGGCCGATGGAACCAGGTCCCTCCCCGCTCGGCGCACATAAATTTCGCGCGCGCGGGCGGGAGCCAGTCCCAGGCCTCAGTTGGGCGGGGCCCGGAGCTTTGGGGACCACGATCAGCGGGTGTAGACTGTGCGGCCCCGCTCCCTGGACTCAGGCTTCGCTCCAGGTTCTGGCTGGGCTGACAGGTGTTTCCTGCCCTGTGCTGCTCTGGGTTCGCCGGTGTGGCGTATTGCGTACATAGAGAGAGACAGAGGGCAGGGTGATCTTCCGGGTCTTTGGAGAGCTGAGTCTGAAGGTGTAGATCTTGAAATGAGGCTCGGGCTGCGTCAGCTGAAACGGTTCTCAAGCGCCGCGCCGCCTGCCCCCTGAAGGGCTGATCCGGCGCTCGAAACCGGGTAACAAAATGGAGATTACTTTAGAATGGTCGGCCAGGAAAAATGCCTTCTGACCTCTGGCTCGATTTATCCCTCTCGAAGTCGGGACCCTATAGGGTTCCGGGGTTGACTTGTGCGTTATTTACCAGTCAAAACGCCTCCAAGGGCCCTTTGCCTCCAAAACACCTCAAAAGGGCCTTTAGGAACCAGTATAGGTATTTCGAATGAATTCTCGGTGACGGCTCTCCGCTGCATTGAGAATGGTGCAGTTTCGATCAGTTAAGGGAGAGATCTGGCATTCGCGCGCCCCTCGAAGGCCTTCGGAGGCCGGCATCGCTGCGCACCGTGCCACAAATCACTGCGCAACACCACATTTTTCAACTACAAGTGGTGCGCAGACTCGAAAAATCTGTGCGCACCACCCCAAAATTCAGGTGGAAGTGGTGCGGACCGCGTTCTCTGAACAGCGCAACGCAACCATTACCAGACGATTTTCACTCAACTGAAGAGAAAGGCCGCCTTAGGTAAGCACAATATCAGGTTTCGACGCTTCCGCCGCTTTGGCCGATTTACAAAAGAAATGGGATCAGCTCGGCGCAGTGGGTCGTGGCGAAGCGATCCATAAAATTCACGAGGCAGGAGTGAGTTTCCGGGAACTAGCGAAAGTGCTGCCCTGCAGCGAATCCCAGGTTCGTAACCTCGACAAAGCGGCACAGGCCGATATATTCGACCGATTCATGGCGCAGAGAGGCCAAGTTAGCACAAGAGAAGTGGTGCGACGATTTGAGGCGAGCAAGAAACGGAGCGCGCTGAAGGAAAAGGAAGCGCTCGATAAAAAGCGCAAGCTGGAGGCTGAAAAGGGCTCAAAGCTGATTTGTGATTGGTTGGACGAGCAGGGTGTGTCGCCGAGTGTGGGAGCGGCCATAGTTCGCCAGGCATATCGACACTTAGCCGAAGCGGAGATTGACGGAACTCTACCATCATGGCCGCCGGCTCCACGGAATGCGTCCGTAGCACAGCTCATCGAAAGTAAGCGACCACCCGATTCCGTCGATCCTGATACTGGGTCGCACGGATGGCTCGCCATTTGGCTTGCTAATTGGTCATTACTTGTCCTGCCTGACGGAAACGTTCGCCATTCGGCTCTCTACAGAGCGGAGGAAGACCTTCTCCTGAGTCGCCGGGTTGGATTGATCTAAACCAGGCGGTGCCAGGAACTGGGATAAGAGACACACATGGATGAAGAGTGAATGAAGAGGAACTGGGGTTGACGCTGGTTCCCCGGGCGTGGCTTCCGGGAGTTTCATGTTATCGGGGGTCAGAGACTCGTAGATTCGATTGCTCCGATCGTGGTGTCCTTCAGGAAAGGCTTCCGTTCTCCCGGCTCACTTTTTGCACACCCGCCAGACGTAACACAGCAAAACTCGCAATTTTATGGCCCGGGCCGGCTGATGCCGGATCAGCATACCGGAGCTCGGACCGCCGGGGACCGCCGGTATGGAATCAAGCACTTACCTTTAGAATAGGCCCGCACGGAAGCAATGTAATCTGGTCGCCTAAGGTACTGATTTGACACACTCGGGCACGCATGGCAAGGCACAGTCTACGGCACAGCTGATTCAAAGCTATGTTGGTTGCCTTCTTGCGAATGATTTTCACGCATGCGACTCATACATGAAGCGGTGGGACAGTCGATCGATGATGATCTGCGAGCGCTCGATAATTACCACGTGCAGTCTCATGTTCAGACCGGCGCAAAGGTGATCCCGGTTTGGCAACCTAGCGTGTGACAACCCTAATCGCTCATAAAGGTAGAGATTCGCGCGTACCTTACCAGTTACAGTATCGGCGTCGGCCACAATCTGCCTCCGCCCATTGAACCCTGTTGGTTCTTGAGGATCTGACAGCCACAGAATCGACCACGATCGCCATCTGAATCTCTTCTGGCATGCTATAGAACTCTGAGTGAATTGAATTTGTCAGGAAATCCTCGGGCTGAGCACCTGGGTTTGCACCATATGGTCGGCCTTCAGACAGTGTCGAACTGGCGGAGGAAAAAACGATGGACATTCGCCACTTTCATCACCCGGACCAGATGGGTCAAGCAAGGTATCGACGATTTTGCTGCAGCTGAGACTAGCCGATGACCAGCTCTCCGTGCGGCTCAACAACATCGGAGCCGACCAAATGCCAGATATTCTGATCACGGCTTTTAAGTGAATCGACAGGTCGATCAGGTTCTATTGGAAGGTGTTTCCTATTGAAAGAAGTCGATCCTCGATCTCAGCCCCTTTGCCCTTCATAGGCATGTTTACTTAAGAGTTATGTTTCAGGTTACTAACCAATAACAATTGTCATAAATCGGTTTTCTCTTGATTTCCACAACCAAACTGTGACCTAATCCCACTCGTTCCTTCCTTTCGTCAACTGCGTTCTCGGTTCTAAGTTCAGGCACAGTGAGGCCGCGTCTGTAAGGCGAATCTTGTAACGAGTGAGATCATAATCCGGACCTCAACGCCATCGCCGTTCAAATAACGCAGTGAGTCTTAACGAGAGTGAACAATTGGCCGCGCTATTTCAGAATCTGCGTCGATCTGGACTTGTTTAATCTACCCACGAGCTGTAAAGCGAATTGAACAAGCACCATTTCTTCCAGAGCTTCTGCTCGGAGGATCGGATGAAAGTTGTGGGTTCCGTTCGCTTTGCCGTTCTGCTGTCTGCAACCTGCCTTCTTCTTCACTCAGAAAAGTCGATCGCCGCTCCGGGCAGCGTGCCGCCGGGGGCGTGTCTGTATGCTCTCGATCCGACTGCCGCAGATGCCTTTCAGATTGCCGGCGCGCAATCGGTGTATACAGCATGCGGCGTGGTTTCGGAATCAAGTGCGAGCAGTGCTTTCGAAATGGAGGGGTCGGAGACACTCTACCTTGAGAATCACGCGCAGGTAAGTGTGGTTGGCGCGGCAGCTCTTACCGGGCAGACCTATCTTTACGACACGATCAGCAGCAAAGATGTTTCGGCGGTACAGACCACCAGCCCCGGTGATCCGCTGTCCAGCCTGTCGCCTCCGACTTCAGGGACGATTGTCGGCCGAAGCCACACCAACTACGACATGAATTCGAAGCCGCAGAACAATACAATTTCACCCGGCATTTATTGCGGCGGCCTCACAATCGGGAACACGAACGGGACAACATTCACATTCAGTCCAGGCGTTTATATTATGGCGGGCGGCGGTCTGACGCTGAACTCTCAGGCCAAAGTCAGCGGCACAGGAGTCACGTTTTATAACACATCAAGCACGGGATGGGGGTGTTCGGGCAGCTCTAGTTACACACCGATTACGATCAGCGGCCAAGTAAATGCGATGTTGAGCGCGCCCACCACCGGCGCTTTCGAAGGCATTCTCTTTTTCGGCAATCGCACCGGCTGCTCAACAGTCGGCTCCTGTGTCGACCAGATTAACGGCGGGTCGACCGCAATCCTGAATGGCGCCCTCTATTTTAAGAGCGACAAAATCGAAATTACCGGCTCAAATGCCAGCGGCTACACCATGCTGGTGGCCGACAAGATCTACATCAATGGCAATTCCAACTTTGGCGAGAACGGCAGTCCTTTCGACGACATCACGGTAAGCGTGAGCCCTTCGACAGCCTCGCTTTTCGCCAGCCAGACGCAGCAATTCACCGCCACCGTTAATAACACCGCCAACACGGCAGTTTCGTGGACCATCTCTCCCTCGAGCGCGGGAAGCATCAATTCTTCCGGTCTTTATACAGCTCCTTCCTCCATTACCGCGCAGCAACCAGTGACGGTAACAGCAACCAGCCAGGCCGACAACACCAAGTCCGGAACCGCGACAGTGACTCTGATGCCGCCTGCAACGCCGACGATCACTTTCACTGTGCCCAACAAGACCTACGGTGTCGCGCCATTCGCGGTCTCGGCCACCTCCAACTCATCTGGCGCCATCACCTATTCGGTGGTCTCCGGTCCGGCGACTATCTCGGGATCGACGGTCACCATCACCGGAGTGGGCACGGTGGTTTTGCAAGCATCGCAGGCAGCCAGTGGCAATTACACAGCCGGAACGCAAACCGCATCCTTCACGGTCGCTGCCGAAGCGCCGACGATCACTTTCACAGTGCCCAACAAGACCTACGGTGTGGCGCCGTTCACGGTCTCGGCCACCTCCAACTCTGCGGGCGCTATTACCTACTCGATGGTTTCCGGCCCGGCGACTATCTCTGGCACGACGGTCACCATCACCGGAGTGGGCACCGTCGTCCTCGAAGCTTCGCAAGCAGCCAGCGGCAACTACGCCGCAGGCACACAGAACGCGAGCTTCACAGTCGCAGCTGAAGCTCCCACGATCACTTTCACGGTGCCAAACCAGACTTACGGTGTGGCGCCGTTCGCGGTGTCTGCCATTTCCAACTCTTCGGGCGCTATTACCTACTCGGTGGTCTCCGGCCCGGCGACTATCAATGGCACGACGGTCACCATCACTGGAGTGGGCACGGTGGTTTTGCAAGCATCGCAGGCGGCCAGTGGCAATTACACAGCCGGAACGCAAAACGCATCCTTCACGGTGGCTGCGGAAGCACCGACGATCAGTTTTTCGGTGCCAAATCAGACCTACGGTGTCGCGCCATTCACGGTCTCGGTCACCTCCAACTCTTCGGGCGCTATTACCTACTCGGTGGTCTCTGGCCCGGCAACCATCTCAGGATCGACGGTTACCATTACCGGAGTGGGCACGGTCGTACTGCAAACCTCGCAGGCGGCCAGTGGCAATTACACCGCCGGAACGCAAAACACATCCTTCACGGTGGCTGCGGAAGCACCGACGATCAGCTTCTTGGTGCCCAACCAAACTTACGGAGTAGCGCCGTTTTCGGTGTCCGCCACTTCCAACTCATCTGGCGCCATCATCTACTCGGTGGTCTCCGGCCCGGCAACCATTTCCGGATCGACAGTTACCGTCACTGGAGTGGGCACAGTCGTCCTGCAAGCCTCGGAGGCGGCCAGTGGCAATTACACTGTCGGAACGCAAAACGCATCCTTCACGGTGGCTGCGGAAGCACAAACCATCACCTTTACTGCTCCAGCATCGCCTGTGACTTACGGCGCCGCACCGATCACGCTCTCAGCTTCCGCGAGTTCCGGCTTGGCGGTTACCTTCAGCGTAGTCTCCGGGCCGGGCACCGTCTCAGGCAGCACACTGACATTCACCGGGCCGGGCACTTTGGTTGTCGCGGCCAATCAACCGGGCGATGCTGATTACTCGGCAGCTCCGCAAGTAACGCAGAGCATTCTTGTCAACCCGCCCGTATCAATTACAGTAACTCCGTCCAGTGCCACGCTCACTGCCAGTCAAACACAGCAGTTCACCGCCACGGTGACCAACACCAGCAATACAACCGTAAACTGGACGATCACTCCGGGGGGAGTGGGTAGCATCAACTCCTCGGGCCTATACACGGCCCCGGCCAGCATCACGACGCAACAGACGGTGACGCTCACCGCTACCAGCCAGGCAAGTTCCTCAGCCACGGCGACGGCAACAGTGACGTTGATGCCAACCACGCAGTGCAACAACGCGAATGGGTACCGCTATCTCCGAACGATCACGATTCCCCACACAAATGTTCCCAACACCGATCAGATCAACTTCCCATTCCTATTCAGCGTTTCGGATCCTCTGCTAGCCACGACAGCCAATGGCGGCCATGTCGCCAATCCCAACGGCTACGACATTATCTTTACTTCGGACGCGGCAGGTCAGAATCCCCTGAACTACGAAATGGAGGAGTACAGCCCAGCGACTGGGCAGGTCATCGCGTGGGTGCAGATCCCCGATCTCTCACATACCACCGACACTACCATTTACCTGTTCTACGGAAACTCCATCATCACCGTTTCGCAACAGAAACCCACTTCAGTTTGGGATCCGAATTACAAGGCTGTATGGCATGTTCCCAATGGGACACAGTTGTCCTTGGTAGACAGCACAAGCAACGGGAACAATGGCACCGACAACGGCGCCCTTGCGGCGTCCGGCCAGATTGACGGCGGCATGTCAACCAACGGCTCGACTTATGCAACCATCGGCACGCCGGCCGATTTGGCAAATCTTGCCCAGGGCAACGCGACATTCTCGGCTTGGGTGAATGCGGCCGTCAATCCGAATGGCGGCGTCATCATGGCCAAAGACGACGCTGACATCAGCTCCGGTTGGACACTAGGACTCGACAGTTCTAATGATGTCGACTTCTCGGTCATTTTCAATAACGCGAACTTCGAACTTTACAGCCAACAACCGATTCCAAGTGGTCAATGGACCTATGTAGTCGTAACTATGGCCGGAACTTCAACGCAGGCCGTGGGAACCGTCTACGTCAACGGAGTTCCGAGCAATAGCAGTATCGGTGGCGTTGCGCAAACTACTGACGACTCCGCGGACATCCTCTATCTTGCCAACGCAACGTTCGGTGACGCTGCAAATCAGCCTCTTAACGGTCTTACCGACGAGTTCAGGATCTCGAACACCATTCGTTCTGCCGATTGGATTGCGACCGAGTATGCCAATCAGAGTTCGCCGGCCACCTTCTACAACTTCTCCGGAGAAGGTCTTGCAATCAGTCCAGGTTCAGCCACTCTGTATGAATCCGGGACCCAGCAGTTCACTGCAACCGCACTGAATAGCTGCGTCAGCGGCGGTATTACATGGTCCATCTCGCCCGCCAGCACCGGATCGATCACGCAGAACGGGCTCTACACTGCACCTTCAAGCCTGGCTACCGAGGAAACGGTCACCGTTACGGCAGCAAGTCAGTCGGGCGCATCCGCCAGAGGCACGATAATTCTAATCCCTCCCGTCGCGGTCAGTGTCAGTCCCGCAACCGCGACGATCAGCAATGGCGGTCAGCAACAGCAGTTCACAGCAACTGTCCTCTATACCGGCAACACTGCAGTTACCTGGAGCCTGAGTCCGTCCGGTGCAGGCACTGTTGATCAAACAGGCCTTTACACTGCGCCGGGCGGCATTCCGAGCCAGCAAATCGTGACTATTACGGCCACCAGCCAGTTCGATCCCACCAAGTCGGGCTCGGCCAGGGTCACGCTCGCTCCTGCGTCCCTGCCTCCGCCCATCTGTGCTACCAGCAGCTATAGTTTCATGCGGCCCATTGTCATCAACCACAACCTGGTGCCGAATACTGATCAGACGAGCTTCCCGTTCCTGTTCAATACAACCGACCCGCTGTTCGCGACAACCGCCAACGGTGGCCACATGACCAACCTGAAAGCCTGGGATCTGACCTTCACCTCCGATCCTGCGGGGCAGAATCCGCTGAATTACGAACTTGAAGAGTACGATCCCGTCGCCGGTACGGTGACCGCCTGGATCGGGATTCCCAGCGTGTCGCACACCTCCGACACGGTTATCTATATGTTCTATGGGAATTCGAGTATCACGGCTCCGCAGCAACACCCCACCACTGTCTGGGACAGCAATTATCAGACCGTCTTCCATATGGCAAATGCGGGATTGGGGACCGCGCTCGATTCCACAGCGAACGGATTTAACGGGACCGCGCTGGGAGTAGTTTCTACACCTGGCGAAATCGACGGAGCCGCCTACATTAGTGGCTATGGCGGCGGGCAGATCACGAGCAATTACGTTCAGAATGCGGCAACAGCCTACACGGTGGAGGCTTGGGTCAACACAACTGATCAGTATTTTGCGGCCCTCAAGTCGAACCAACAAACAAGCAACGATCATTCGCTTACATTGGCACTCGATGGTTATGGCGGATGCGGACCCGGCCGTGGATGCGGCGTCCTAGGCCACGCGACGAATCCAATCGGTGAGCTTCTTTTCGGTGATCAGGGTGCGGGCGATTTCATCGGCGTTGAAAGTACCACGCCCGTCAATGACGGCAATTGGCATCACGTTGTCGGCGCCTTCTCTGCGCCTTCCGGGGCAAGCATCGCACCCAGCCAATTCTCGATCTACGTCGACGGCGTGCCGGTATCAGCGCCGGTATCCCTTTCGTCCGGTTCCGATACATCACCGTTGGCAGCTGCCAGCGATATGTACATGATCGGCACTTCGAACTTCTGGACAGGTGGCGCAATCGACGAATTCCGAGTCTCGACCATCGCGCGCTCTCCCGATTGGATCGCAACGGAGTATGTGAATCAAAGCTCGCCGTCTACCTTCTATCAGCTCTATCCCGAGAATCCACAGAGCGTTGTTCCGTCTTCGGCGACGCTCTACGCAGCACAGTCAGAACAATTCACGTCCCTGAACGCGTGCGTGGCGGCGGTCACGTGGTCGATGCCTGCAGGATCCCCGGGTGCCTTGTCGACAGGTGGTCTCTACACGGCGCCGCCAAGTATTGCCACGCCACAGTCGATCACAGTAACCGCAACGAGCTTGAGCAGCGGAACTACGAGCGGCACAGCAACCGTTTCACTCCTCCCCGCCATCACGATCGGCGTTGCTCCCGCTTCGATCACACTCTTGTCCGGCCAGACGCAGCAGTTCACAGCGACTGTTGCAAATGCCAGCAACTCCGCGGTGTTGTGGTCGTTGAGCTCTACTGGCACCGGAAGCATCGGCTCCACAGGGCTCTTCTCGGCCCCGGCCATCATCCAACAGGCTACGACCCTTATTGTCACAGCCACTCTCGAAGCCAATCCCTCAATCTCAGCCTCTGCTACCGTCACCTTGCTGCCAACCGTCACCATCTCGATTACGCCCACGACCGGACTTCTCGCCGCAAGCCAAAACCTGCAATTCTCTGCGACCGTTTTCGCTCCTACACTTCAGTGCAACAGTCCGTCTTGCGTGGCTTGGTCCATCAGTCCGGCGTCATTGGGTTCCATTACGAATGGCTTCTTCGGCGGTTTTTACACTGCACCGGCAAATATTGCTCCCGGCCAAACTGTCACGGTCACCGGCACCATCACTGTCGACGGAGTTACCGAGAGCTCCACCGCAACCGTGACTCTGATTCCAAACTCGCCGACGATCGCCGTCGAGCCCGCATCGGTCACGCTCACTGGAGGGCAATCTGAGCAGTACTACGCTTCCATCGCCAACCTCACCAACAATGCGGTCACTTGGACCATGAGCCCAACAGGCACGGGGACGCTCAGTGCCGCCGGACTGTATACGGCGCCACCGGTACTCAACTCCCAGCAGGTCATCACCATCACCGCAACGAGCCAAGCTGAGCCATCCCTCACTGCTTCAGCAGTTCTTACGCTCCAGCCTGCACAATGTGCCGCGAAGGCATACAGTTATGTGCGGTCGATCGTCATCGATCACACCAAGGTTCCGAGCACAGATCAGGTCAACTTCCCGTTCTACTTCGCGGTGACCGATCCGCTATTGGCCTCCACCTCCAATGGCGGGCACATGGCTAGTCCGAACGGATACGACATCGAATTCAGTTCCGATCCCTCTGGCCAGCAGATTCTCAGCTACGAAATTGAGCGGTACAACCCAGTGACTGGACAGATCGCAGCCTGGGTGCAGGTTCCTGCCTTGTCGCATATGCAAGAAACGGTTATCTACATGTTCTACGGCAACTCGACCATCACGGGTTCGCAACAGAATCCAGCGGGTGTGTGGGAGAGCAAGTACGCTGCCGTCTATCAATTCGAGAATCTGCAGGCCGTCGGTAATTTCCAGAGCGGCACTTTGCTCGACACGACGGCGAATGGCAACAACGCAACCTACAACGACGTCCAGAACACTTCCGGTCAACCGGGTGGTGCCGGCATCTTCGACGGAGCGACCAGTTACGCCGTGCTTCCCACGAGCGATTTTGCCTCATTCCCGTACTCCAGTGTGTCGGCTCCGGATTTCAATGCAACCTTCGGCGTGTGGTTTAAGACCTCATCTTCCGGTGTGATCCTTGGTCAGGTGGGATCGCAGGTTTCAGCTGAAAATCCCGATTCGAGTTCGAATCCAGGGGTATATACGCCCGCACTATACGTTGATAACAACGGCGATCTGAGGGCAACCTTCTTCAGTTTGCAGAATGCGCAGCAGATCGTCTCGTCCACGGCTTTGAACGACAACAATTGGCATCATGCCGTCCTTACCTTCGACACCAATGCTGTGCAAAACTCCGTGGGGATTGGTGGCTCGGTATCCTCCACGACCAGCGGTATCGAGACCCTCTATGTCGATGGAAGTGTAGTCGGCTCACAGACCGCCGCGATGCCCAGCGGAAGCTACTCCGCATACTCTTACTATCTCGGCGACGGTTACGTCGGCCCCTACGGCAGCAGGATTGGCCGGCTACGGATGTCACCTCCAGTAACAATGGGTGGCTTTACTTCAATGGCTTACTTGATGAAATCGAAGTTTCGTCCATCGCGCGGTCAAGCGGATGGGTGCAGGCGGAGTACAACAATCAGAGCTCGCCGTCCACGTTCTTCGCCTTCAGTCCAGAAGCCGATTCAAGCGGCAGTCTGAACCCGCTCGCCGTCACGCTGTATCAATCCCAAAGCCAGCAGTTCACCGTTCTAGAAACCGGCTCCTGCAATGCAGGCGGAGCCACGTGGTCCATGCCATCCGGCAGTCCAGGCACGCTCAGCCCTTCGGGTCTATACACTTCACCGGCAACGATTAACACGCAGCAGAATGTGACGATCACTGCGAGCACGCTTGGAACAGGCTCCACGCCCCTCACAGCTTCAATCACGCTCATGCCGCCTGTGGCCATGACCGTTTCGCCCGGTTCGTCTACGCTTCCAGCGGGTGGAACGGAACAGTTGACGGCCCGCGTAACCAACACCACCAACACAGCTGTCAGCTGGTCAATTGATCCCGCCGGAACGGGCACAGTGAGCCCCAGCGGTCTCTTTACTGCGCCTGCAACGCTCAACGGCCAGCAAACCGTCAGTGTCATCGCCACCAGTCAGGCGGATCCAACGCAGTCGGCATCGGCCACGGTTTTGGTCGTTCCGAACACTTCGACCGGCCCTGCAATCGCGGTCAACCCTCCGGCAGTGACACTTTCCGCTGGTCAAGCGGAACAGTTCAATGCAACCGTGACGAACGCCGGCAGTACATCAGTCACTTGGTCGATCAGTCCGTCAGGAACGGGAGTCATCTCTGATTCAGGGCTCTACACTGCCCCTGAAACGATCGCATCCCAGGAAACAGTTACGATCACTGCGACAAGCCAGACCAATCCGGCCCTTTCCGCTTCGGCCATGGTCACGCTCACTGCAACTCAGTGTGCCTCGACTGGATACGGGTATCAGCGCGTCGTCGTAATCGATCACACCAAGGTTTACAACACAGACCAGATCAACTTCCCGTTCCTGTTCAACACCACCGATCCCGACCTGGCCACAGTGGGCAATGGCGGACATGTGACCAATTCCAACGGCTACGACATCATCTTTAGCACGGATCCGAACGGACAAACCCGACTCGATTTCGAGATTGAGCAGTACAATCCTGCGACTGGCCAAGTAGTGGCTTGGATCCGGATTCCAACTCTCTCACATACTTCCGACACGATCATTTATGTCTTTTACGGAAATCCGTCGATCACCGTGTCGCAAGCCAACCCTTCCGGCGTTTGGGACAGCAACTATCAAGCGGTCTACCATCTCGGCAACCTGCCAGCCACTGACATTGCATCCGACTCGACGAATTACGCCAACAACGCGCCGTTTACCAACTTCACGGCAAGCCCAGGTCTGATCGACGGAGCTGCAAGCCTCGATGGCATTTCAAGCTTCCTGCAAATACCATCGACTGCATTCCCGTCGTATCCGATTAGTGTCATTCCCAGCTCCTTCCCGACGAGTGCCTCCGGCAACGGCAACTCGTTCTCCGCAACCTTCGGGATTTGGTTCAAGACCACCGGATGGGGCGGCCTCCTCGATCAAACTTCGGGTGAAGGTTGTGAAGATACGTTCCTGTGCGCGCTCCTATTGACGCCCGAACAGCCAGGCGAGGTTCCATTTGGCAGCTGGGCTGGACTGCTCGATATTAACTTCAACGGGCAACTAACCAGTCGAGGAGCTACGACTACCCAAACCTACAACGACAACAACTGGCACTATGCAGTTGTCACCTACCAGAACGGCGTCGGTAACCTCTATGCCGACGGCCAGCCTGTTGGAAGCGGTCAATCATCGACGTTCGGCTATAGCCCGACTTACGCCTATTTCGTAGGCACTGCCGACGTTGAAACGGACGACTCCACTCTCGATTCGCAGCCATGGAAATACCTGCCCGGGCAGGTCGATGAGATCAACGTGTCGAGCATCGCGCGTTCCGGCGATTGGACCCAGACCCAATACAACAACCAGAGCTCGCCATCCACTTTCTACACGTTCTATTCACCAAATGCGGTCCAGGTTGCGCCCTCATCGATCAGCCTCTACGCCTCGCAAAGCGAGCAGTTCGCGGTTCCCGCTACATGCGACGCGACCATTACATGGTCGTTGCCGGCTGGTTCTCCCGGCACACTAACAGCCGGCGGCCTTTACACGGCACCGTCAGCAATCTCGACACAGCAGAGCGTGACCGTCAGCGCAACAAGCCAATCCAACAATTCCAGTCTCGGCTCGGCTCAAGTCACGCTTCTGCCCGCTCCACGGCCGCTTACACTTGTGGCATCCAGCCCGTCGCCTTATCAAGTAGGCGCAACGCATTCCTTCACGGCTACGCTGCTCGACCTACAGAACAATCCGCTCAGTGGAGTCGCAATCAACTTCACCGTGGCGGGCCCGAACGAATCCGTCGGCGCCGCAACGACTAACGCCAGTGGCACAGCTTCGTTCACCTACACTGGCGCCAATAGCGGAACCGACACCGTGCAGGCGACCGCAAGCGTTGACGGATCGCTTATCGCATCCAATTCGCTCACCGCAGCATGGCTGACTCCACCTCCGGCGCAGGTGCCAACCCTCACGCTGCTGCCACAGCCAAACCCGGGACGCGGAGCGCTCGTAGGAGCATTCACTGACAATAATGGTGACGTCATCGAACCCATTGTCGTCGGCACTGCAGTGCGAACGTTCATCACGCCAACAGGAGCCACGCGCCTTCAGTTGGGCATCAACAGCACTTACTACGCGAACAATGGCGGTTCAGGTTTTGTTGTCCTGGTGAACGGGGTTAAATCTACGGTTCCACCAAAAGCCATGCCATGGAACTGGCAGACCGGAGGCCTCAATAACAACTATCAATATGGAGTCAACGACGGCTCCGATCCGGTTGTGGCTGCAGCGAGCCTCACAGCGGGCCAGCCTGTCACCGTCGCCTATCAGAGGGGAACCGTTTCGTCCGATTACCCCATCAATCCACTTGTAAACGCCAACGGAGAATCGGACTTTGTTACCGGCACGCAGGAGTTCCAGGGCGCCTACTTCCCGACGCTCTACACGACCGGAACGAATTATCCGCAGAACCAGCCGATCTCTGAATTCGCGGTAGCGACTGACTCGACCGGCGCGCCGATTGCGAACGCTCAAGTGACGCTCAGCGTGTCTGGAGCGAATCCCGGCCAGTACCAGGCCACAACAGATACGACTGGAACTGCTTCGTTCCTCTATACGGGCCAGTACGCCGGCAATGACAGCCTGCAGGCACAGGCGACGGTTACCGGACAGGGAACCCTTAGCTCCGCGCAGACCGCAATTGACTGGATCAACTATCCTACGCCGCCCACGGTGGGCTCGCTCTCGCTTAATTTCATCAACAACTCAGGCAGCGCCCAGAACTTCTCCGCATTTGCCAAAGATGCATCGGGCAACGTGCTTACGAATGTGAATGTGGGCCTGTATGTCACCGGGGTCGATAATTTCCAGACTTCGACGTCAACGAATAACATCGGACAAGCCTATTTCAGTTACAACCATTCTCAATCCGGGAACTACAGCGTCTTCGCCGTGGATACGGTGGATAGAAATGTCATCGTCACATCGCCATATACCGGCTCATGGACGACTCCGCCTGGATCATCGAGCACCACCGCTGGCACGATCACGATCGGCATCTCTGCCAACACCACCGTCACCATGCCGCATGCTCTTCAACTTAATGGGACAGTGACAGACAGCTCCGGACAGACCCCATCAATAATCTGGAATGAGGTGACGGGGCCTGGAACTGTCACCTTCGCCAACCCCAATCAATCGGTTACAACAGCCACTTTTAGTGAGGTCGGCACATATGTCGTGCAGCTCGCGGCCGCCGATTCGGTGAACTCCGGATCAGTGCAGTTCACGGTGACCGTCAATGCTCCCTCTGTCGCTTCGCAATCCCAAGGTTGGATCGGATCGCCCATCTATGGTTCGGCTGTCTCAGGCGTCGTACCCATCACGCTTGCACCCGGGGTCACTATTGCGAATGGCACGCTTTCTTACATGCCGACAAATAACGTCAACAGCGTGAGCGTTCTGAATGCAAACGTGTTGGGAACAGGCCAGATTGGCGCCTTCGACGCTACATCGCTTGCAAACGGCTCTTACTGGATCCAGATGCAGGCGACGGACACGAATGGCAATCAGTCATACAGCCTTGTTCTGGTCACCGTCACCGGCAACTACAAGCCGGGCCGCGTGACCACAACGGTTACCGACCTGGTCGTGCCCGCCACGGGCCTGCCCATCCAGATCCAGCGCACCTACGACAGCCTCAATGCCGGTACCGTGGGCGATTTCGGCTACGGATGGAATCTCGGCATCAATGTCGATCTCAGCGTCGACCCCAGCGGCAATGTTACCTTCACACTCGGCGGGCAACGCAGGACCTTCTATCTCACCCCGCAAGCGCCTCCTTGCACCATCGCAGGCTGCCTGTTCCCGTATTATTTTGTGGCCTTCACGCCGGAGCCGGGCTTGCATGGAACGCTTACCGATTCCTCGCAGGGCTGCCCGCTTGACCTCGTGATGCCCTACGGCTCGCTGTGGGAGTGCTATGGCGGCACTGGTCAATATGAGCCGCCCGGCTACATCTACACCGACCCGACCGGCACGCAATATAACATCAGCGCGAGTGGCGCTTTGCAATCCGTCACGGACCGCAATAGCAACGGCTTCACCATTACGCCCAACGGCATCACCAGCACGACGGGCCTCAATGTGCCCTTCGTGCGGGATAGCCAGGGCCGCATTGCGCAGATCACCGATCCGCAGGGCAATGTGTACCTCTACGGCTACGACGTGAGCGGCAATTTGGCGACGGTGAACTATCCGAACACGCCCCACCCGAGCACCTATACCTACAACTCAAATCATCTCTACTTGAGCGGCACGGATTTCCGCAACGATCCACTTCCCGTGACGACGTACTATGACAGCACAAACGACGATGGCAACTCCTCGCTCGACGGGCGCGTGGCCAGCGTCACCGACGGCCTTGGTGAGACGACCAGCTATGCTTACAATCTCTCGACCAACACGATCACGACCACTTATCCTCCAATTGCGAACGGCAACGTCGGCCACAGCACCATGGTCTACGACAGCCTGGGTGATTTGATCAGCTCGACCGACCCGCTGAACCTCACGACCACCAACACCTTTGACATCAACCAGGATCTGCTCTCGACGACCGATCCGCTGGGCCACACCACAAGCTATAGCTACGACGCGAATGGCAATAAAACATCACAAACCTACCCGGCAACGGCCACCACAACCAACACGACCAGTACCACGAACTACAACCAGTACAGTGAGCCAAATTCGACCACAGACGAGCTGGGCAACGTGCGCACGTTCAACTACGACGCCAACTACAACCCGGCGAGCGTGACCGATAGCCTGGGAACCGTGGCGAGTTTCCAATTTAATGCCAATGGAACGCTTGCCGCCGGAGCAACCGGCTACGACATCACCCAGGCGCCCTCCCGCGCCTCGCAGTTCACTTACGACGCTGATGGCGACTTGACCGGCAAAACCGATGCGCTGGGCCGCACCATATCGTATACCTACAATTCGCTCGGCCAGAAGATCACCATGACTGAGCCGGTCCCAGCCGGAAGCTCGGCCGCCGCGGCCACCACCACCTACACCTACGACGCATTCGGCAACGTCACCCAGACCCAGGCGCCGCTCGGCCGCATCACCAACTCGCAATACGATGGCAACGGCAACAAGACTTCTGATACCGATGCGCGCTCGAACACCACGCAGTACCAGTACGACAATCTCAACCGGCTCGTCGAGACCGACTACCCCGACGGCACCAAAGCGACCAAGACCTACGACTTCCGCAACAACGTGGTCACCGAAACCGACCAGGGCGGGCACATCACGCTGCACCAGTACGACATCTCCGGCCGGCAGGTCGCGGTCACTATGGCCTACGGCACGGCGAATGCTACGACCACAACCTACGCCTACGACAACGCCGGGCGAAGGACAAGCGAAACCGACGCCCTTGGTCACGTTACGAATTACACCTATGACGCGGCAGGCAACCTGCTCTCCGTCGCCGGTGTCGCGGGCAACTTCAGCTATGCTTACGACAACGCGCGCAACGAGATTTCGATGACCGACGGCGACGGGAACACCACGCAGTATCAGTACGACGCTCGCAAGCGGTTGATAGTGACCACCTATCCCGACCAGACGACGAGTTCCGACGTTTACGATGGCGCGGGCAATGTGATCTCGACGACAGATCAGGCCGGCAACCAGATCCAGTACACCTATGATGCGGCCAATGAACTGACGAGCGCGATCCAGGTTGACAGCCCGAACTCTCCAGCCAACACCAACGTCTATGGATACGATGTGGACGGCAACGTCATTACTTTGGATGACGCTAATTCCCATACCACCGCGAAGAGCTTCGACCTGCTCAACGAGCCGATCGCGACGACTTTGCCAGACGGCACGCTGACCGAGAGCCGCACTTACGATCAGAACGGCAATCTCGCCACGGTGACGCATTTCAACGGCGCCATCACAACCTACACCTACGATCAGCTCAACCGGCTCCTCTCGCGCGCGACGCCGGGCGAGACAACGGTGAGCCACACCTACACGCCTACAGGCAAGTACGGAACCACCACCGACGCGAGCGGCACCACGACGTATACGTACGACACTGTGGACCGCATCACCGCCAAGGCCACGCCGGAAGGGACGCTGAACTACACCTACGACGCAGCGGGGCATGTGGCTTCGATTCAGTCTTCCAACGCGAGCGGCGCAAACGTCGGCTACACCTACGACGACCTGAACCGCCTGAGCACGGTCGTCGACAACCGCCTCGGTTCGACCACCAGCTACAGCTACGACACGGCCAACAACCTGGCTACGGTGACGTATCCCAACGGCGTGCAGTCGACATTCACCTTCGACACGTTGAACCGCATCGCAGGTCTCAATTCGCAGCCGGCCAGCTATTCCTACCAGCGCGGACCCACGGGCAATCTCACCGGCGCGACGGAACTGAACGGACGTACGGAGAGTTGGAGCTATGACGGAATCTACCGATTGACCAACGAGACCATCAGCCTCGATCCGAGCCATGCCAACGGCACTGTGATATACGGGCTGGACCCGGTGGGCAACAGGCTCACGGAGGCTTCGTCGCTCGCGGACGTTCCGTCGGGAAGCTTCGGGTACAACGCTGACGACGAGCTTTCCTCAGAAAGTTACGATCTGAACGGGAACGTAATCGCGTCGGGGCGCAAGACGTTTACCTACGACTCTCAAAACGAGTTGGTTTCGATGAATGGAAGCGGGACGGCAGTCGTCGTCGTCTACGACGGCTTCGGCAACCGAGTCTCGAAGACGGTGAATGGGGTGACGACGAAGTATCTCGTGGAAGATGATGTGAACCCGACCGGGCGCCCGCAGGTCTTCGATGAATTGACCAATGGTCTGGTCACCCGCACTTATACTTACGGCCTACAACGGATTGACGAAGAGCAGATCGTCAGCAATCAATGGAGGCCGAGCTTCTACGGCTACGACGGTGGGGGCAATGTGCGTCAGTTGACGAATGCGGTTGGTGCAATCACCGACACCTTCGAATACGATGCGTTTGGCAACGAGGTCAATCACACCGGCACGACGGCCAACAACTATCTTTACCGCGGCGAGCAGTTCGACCCGGACCTCGACCTCTACTACCTGCGCGCCAGATACTACAACCCGCTTGCCGGCCGGTTCACGGGTGTCGACCCGCTCACGGATCAAGGCGAGAAACGCTATGAATACGCCGACGCTGATCCGGTAGATGGTCAAGACCCCACCGGGACAGAAGATTTGACCGAGTACCGGCCGCTAATGGCAGGCAGCCCTCCAAAACTACCAATTCGTTTCCCCACTTGGTGTGAAGGCAACTCCACGGCCGCTAATCTTCCCGGATGCGGCGGCAAAGGCGCCCGGCCCGCGCCCCCACCCGCACCCCCGCCGCCTCCATGCTGCTTCGCTCAACTTAAGTACCGGGCCGTGATGGCTGGCAGGAACCACGCTTTCTGGTACGTCACAGACGCTTCGGGAGAAAACCACATAGTCGACGCTGGTCCTGCTGACCCTGGCTGTTCCCCCTGGCATCGATGTGGCTTACTTATTGATTGGCCGCCCTTTGGCCCCAACGTGGGGCATTACCCCGAGGATGTTCCGGGCGACGCTACCGCATGGAACGCACCGCAGTCGAGTAATCTATGTAATCAAGTGGCCGGGTTGTTAACGTCTGCAACTAACTGGAATTCGCAGCATACAAACACATGGTACAAGATCAATGGATCGCCGAATAGCAACACCTTCGCGCACGAACTTGCAAACGATGTGGGATTCACAAACGTAACGGCACCACCAAGCGCCCCTGGATGGTGAAAGAGACGGAGTCGTCTTGGAATTGCGGAGGGTCAATGCGTAAAGACGTGCTTTTGGTGCCCCTGACCTTTATAGGTACAGCACTTTGCTGGTGGCCGGTGTGCATGGAGCCAGGTCTTGATCTTCCCTGGTGGCTTCCGTTAGCATTTGTCGCGCTTTTGACTGGCTTACCAACTATATTGTCAAGCGGGCGGTGGCTGCGCTTTCTGGTCGCTTCTACAGTTGGTTCGCTTTCCGGATTGTGCAGCGGCACCTTGTTGTGGCCGACTGAGGACGTGATTGGTCGAGGATATGTCGGATACTTCATCGTTCCGGCAGCGGCGATTTCAGTTCTTGTGTCGCTTGTCGCGAGTCTAGCCATGCGCAAGCTGTCGGCGACGAATGAAAAGCGGCGATCTGCCATCTGGATTTTGTTTGTGTGCAGCATTGCATTCGGTCCTGTTGCTATTTTGCTTACATCACCACTTGTTGCTCGGAGGATAGAGCGTAATGAAATGAGCGCTGCAGAGCGGTTCGAGTCATTGAGCAATGCCGCTCAGCAGACTAGGCAAAGAGCTGTTGATCCAGAGCTCATCTGTGATGGGCAGGAATTAGAAGCGAACTATTCCGGTCCGCCTTTCAGCGAAAATGACTGGCAACATATTGTCGGGAACTATGTGAAAGAGGATGGTTATGCATTTGGGATGTGGTGTCACCAGACCGGGAGTGGTGGATATACGATTGACGCATACCCGGTGAGGCCAAAAGTGGACGGTGTGCGTCAATTCTGCGCCGACGAGTCAGGGAGGGCAGGTTGCGGCATGGCATGGAATGGCACACGGAACGCCTGCCTGCCTTGCACCAAATAGACCGCTGCCGATTGCGTTCGGGAATTCGGCGCCGGATCGTGACTTACGACAGAGTCTACCTGTCCCTCGCCAAAATTCCATTCGGGCGCAAAATAGGCTGCGCAAACTGTTGAGACGAGCGGATGAGCTTGCGAATGGGTGGCCCTGCGAGGGCGAGAGGGAAGCGGAAGCTGGATTGACCGCGAGAAGTATTGTTGTGGGCACACTTCAGCGTCGAGCGCCGAAGCCTCGGTACCTGCTCTTCCCTGCGACGGTCAGAACTTGCGCAACCGCAGAACTTCAAGCCGCGGGGTCGTAGCGATGATGCATGCCGCCGAGCCGTGGCATCGAGACAACCTTTCTGCCGGGATCTTTTTCCACCGCGGCCCTACGGCCCGCCGGAGTTTGCTTGCCCAGGCCAAGGTGCGTTCGGTCGTCATGGTAGTAGCGGATGTATTCGGACATCAGCCTCATCAAATGACGCTCATTGAGCACGATCACATGATCGAGCAGGTCACGACGACACGAGCCTACGAATCGCTCGGCAATCCCGTTTTGCCACGGACTGCGTAAACAGGTTCGCTTCGGTTGGATGCCGAAGCTCTTTATCGTACCGACAACTTCGTCGTTGAAATTCGCGCCACGATCAAAGATCAGATGGCGAGGCGCGGAGTCGTAAGGGAATGTCTCGCGCAATTGTTGCGACACCCAGGCGCTCGTCGGATGCCTGGTCACGTTGAACTGCAAAATACGACGCCGGTCATGTGTTATGACGAAGAAGCAGTACAGGACGCCAAAAGTAAGCGTCGGAACGGTAAAGAAGTCCATCGCTGCGATGGCCTCGCGATGGTTGCTCAGGAATGCCGCCCATTGCTTCGCCGGCTCGGGATTCCTCGGCGCTTTCCTCATCCAGCGCAGCACGGTTCGCTCGGAGATGTCGAAGCCGAGCATCTTGAGTTCGCCGTGAATACGCGGCGCGCCCCAGGCTGGATTCTCCGCGACCATGCGGAAGATCAGTGCGCGCAGTTCCCTGCTTGTCGGTCTTCTTCCCACACAGGTGCGCTTGCGCGAAATCCATTTCCAATAAACCTTGAATCCCGCCCGATGCCAGCGGACGACCGTCTCCGGTTGGACGATAAGGAGCGACTGCTTCCAGCCTGTCCAGAATCGACGGAGGCCAATCCAAAACAGCCGATCCGGCACTGTCAGGCGCGGATGAGGATGCAGGCGTGTCAGAACGGCAAGCTGTTGCCGCAGGGCCAGGTTTTCGAGGAGAAGATTGCGGCGGGACCGGAAGAAGCGCGCGGCTAAGGCCGGCAGAAGCCTCAACAAACGAAGCATATCCATCCAGTATCAGACTTGACGCCTTTCCGCTTGCCCGGTATGCCATAAATAGCATAGGATGAAATTGGATGAAAGCGACCGCCAAGCCTGTGCCGAAACCGTTGGTCTGGATCGCGAATTCGCTTGAGGCCGTACGGGGATTTCCAGAGGAAGTGAAAGATGAGGTTGGCGCGGCTCTCTTTCATGCGCAGTTGGGCGGCAAGCACGTGAAGGCAAAGCCACTGCGGCATATCGGACCCGGGGTTCTAGAGGTTGTTTCCGATCACCGAGGCGATACCTATCGCGCCGTGTATATCGTAAGGCTGGCGGGCCGAGTGTATGTCCTTCATGCCTTTCAGAAGAAATCGAAGAGCGGTATCGCAACGCCGAAAGCCGAGATCGACCTAGTGAAGCAACGGCTCAAGCGCGCGATTGAATTGCATACCATTTGGGAGCAAGAAAAACATGACTAAACGAGATTATGTGGAAAGTAGCGGCAACGTCTTCGCCGATCTGGGATTCGCAAATGCGGACGAGATGCTTGCCAAAGCTGAGTTGGCGATCAAGATCGCGGAGATTCTTCGACAGCGCCGCTTGACGCAGGTGCAGGCAGCCGCAGTGCTGGGCGTGGATCAGCCGAAGGTTTCAGCGCTCATCCGAGGCCGTCTGTCTGGATTTTCGATCGAGAGGCTGCTGCGCTTCTTGCTGCGCCTGGGAACCGATGTATCGATCACCATCAAACCTCATTCGCGGCGGCGGCCAAAACCACGCGCAAGGACTGCAAGACGCGCCGCAAGATTTCCAGCAGAGGGAGTTCTGACTGTAGAAGAATTTGTAGCGGGAAAAGCCTCCAAGAGCCGCAAAAAACAGCAGCGCGCCGCATGATCGGCGCAACACGTTCCATTAAAAGCAGCTGGGAACTAACAATTTCAAAAGCTTTCAATAGCTCGCTGAAACTGGTTCGGGACCAGAGGTGCAGGTCAAGGGGTTCGGCCGACGCGGAATAGGTGATGAAATGTCGGCGAGTTTAAAGTTTAACGAATCAATTTGCTTCACGTGGATGGCGATCGGGGCCGCGGCATTTGCCTAAAATCGCTCTCCTGACTGAATTGGGATCGAAGTCAAGCTGATGTACGATGTTGTTGTTCTGCTCGGATCCGATCGGCGGAACACACGAGTTGCTTCCGTGCGGGCTGCTTCGAGGTGATCTCGTGAAACTGTTCAACAAGAACAACTCGAAGTACTACTGGTATGACTTCACGGTCCGCGGCGAGCGCTACCGCGGGTCCACCAAAGAAACCAGCGAAACGAGAGCGCAAAAGGCTGCTGCTCTCAAACTCGCTGCCGCTATTAAGGGCAGCAACCCGCTCGACAGGAAGCCGCCCACGCTTCGTGAATACTCGAAGGATTTCCTTCAATGGGTTGAAACGGGACGGCTCGAGTCCGACAGCCGCCGCTATTACAGAAACGGCTGGCGGCTGTTGGAGAAGACGAAAATCGCCGGAATGTGCATGGATCAGATCACCAAAGACGAGGTCGAGAAGCTCAAGTTTGCCGGATCGGCCTCGAACGGCAACAACGCCCTGCGGACGCTGCGGAGGATGTACTCCAAAGCCAAGGAGGACAAGCTGGTCTTTGAGGCTCCCGACTTTGCGCTCTTCAAGGAACACGGCCGGTCGCTCCGCCTCAACGACGAAGCAGAAAGGAGGCTGTCAGCGGTGGCCGACCAGCCGCTGAAGGACATCATTGTGGTGATGCGCGACACCGGAATGCGCAACGCACGCGAACTCTATTGCATGCGGGTGGAGAACGTGGACTTCGATGCCGGGACGATCTTCACCCCTGATAGCAAGACGGAGTCAGGCCGCCGATTTATCCCTATGAGCAGTCGCGTGATGCAGATTCTCGCGGCGCGCTGTGAGGGACGGAGCGAGGGCTGGGTGTGGATGTCGCGTTATAAGGGAAAGCACATTGGGGAAGGGATGGTATACCGGCAATGGGCGCGGGCGAGGCAAGTCGCGGGGTTACCGCGCGAACTCGTCCTCTACTGTGCGCGCCACGACTTCGGCAGCTTCGTGTTGGCGAAGACCGGAAATCTGAAAGCTGTTATGAACGCAATGGGCCACGGCGACGTGAGAAGCGCCATGATCTACCAGCACCCGGAAGGGGAAATCATTCGCAACGCGTTAAACGCACGGCACATTTCGCGGCCCACCGTGTCCAACGACAACCAGGCAAGTGCTTGAACCTAATTTGGATTGGTCCCCAAACAGCCTTTCGAGCGTGCTGATGCCGGATCAGTAGCCGCAATTCTGTCCCCACCGATGCTTGGACGCTACGGCGTTTGTCAGGACCGATCCTCGAGCAGCAGGCCATCACTCTACCAGTCTGTCGCATTCTCCCTTGTACAGGACGTGCTGGGCACTCCATGGACAGCAAGAGCGAACACGCAGTTTTGGCCAATGTCTTAATAGAACTAGCTCCGAGCTTAGCGGTTGGCCAAGATGGACCGGCAGCCCCGCGACCATCAAATCCCTACCAGGGACTTTGGAGTCCACGGAGCTTCCATCCACATAGTGCAGCCGGTACCGCTTTCCTGCATTCAGCCCGGCAAGAACAAATCGATGCTCCGGTTGGTTTTCAATTGAGCCTCTGAAAGCGAAAACCACGCCATTCTTCCGGACCGCATCCCAATTCTCCATGCCGTCCCAACGAACCCCGTCAGGCCGTTCAGAGACGTGATACAGCGGTGGCCAATTACTGTAGCAGAGCAATGGCCTCGTCAGGGTGGTCGCGCTCCATGTACATGTGCGCTTTGGCAAGGGTGTCTTCTGCCGTCGGAGGCGTTTGAGCTCCAAAAAATGAAATCGAGAGAAGCAGAAACATGGAAGGAAGAAGAAGCTTCATGGTGAAACAGCATACTGCGATTGGCTGGCACTGTGCAGTGCTAGAATTCCGGGCAAGATGAGGAATCGAACGTCAGCGTGCATCTTACTGCTCTTTTGTGCCTTCACTCTCAGTGCACAAACTCCCTCAGTGGCCGTGCCCAGGCAGCTCGCGCAACCCTCTGTGCCGCATTTTCGAGACGTTTCGGCCGAGGTAGGACTTCGCACTCTTCCTCACACGAATCTCGACAGGCGCTACGTGATCGAAACAATGAGCGGCGGAGGAGTTGCCTTTCTGGATTGCGATAACAACGGCAAATTGGACATTGCCGTGGTTAACGATTCCTCAATCGACCGCTATCTTGCTGGCGGCGATCCCATGATCACGCTTTACCGGGAGGACGGCAACGGGAACACACTGCACTTCACTGACGTCACCGCAGCCGCGGGGTTGACAACCAAGGGCTGGGCCACCGGGATTGCCATCGCCGATTACGACAACGACGGCCTTCCTGATATTTATGTCACCGGCTACGGCCACAATGTGCTCTATCACAATCTAGGCGGCTGCAAATTCGCCGACGTCACGGCAAAGGCGGGCGTTGCCGGCGGAGGCTTTAGCGTCGGAGCCGCCTGGGCCGACTACGACCGTGACGGATTTGTGGATCTTTACGTTGCCCGCTATGTTTCCACCGATCCCCGGCATCTTCCCGACCCTCAAACGACGGTATACAAGAACGCACTCGCCGAACTGCCAAATAAGATGCCCGGCGAAACCAACCTCCTCTACCGCAATCGGGGCGACGGAACCTTCGAAGAGGTCGCGGCGAAAGCCGGTGTCCAGAACACACAGAAGGCGCACGGCATGGGAATCTGTTGGGGAGATTTCGACGGCGATGGATGGCCCGATCTCTTTGTCACCAACGATGCATACAGCAATTTTCTGTTTCACAACAAAAGGGTCGGAACCTTTGAGGATATCGGCATCTATTCAGGCACCGCCTTCGGGGAAATGGGGCAAACCTACGGCAACATGGCATGCGATTTTGCTGACCTCGACCACAACGGCAGGTTCGACCTGTTCGTGACCCGTTATGCCGACCAGCCGGCCAGCCTCTACATCAACGACGGCCACAACCAGTTTCACGATGTTGCCGATCGCGCCGGAATCGCCGCTCTCACTTCACCGCTCGTCAAGTGGGGAGCAAACTTCGCAGACTTCGACAACAGCGGCTGGCAGGATCTTTTCATGGCCTCGGGGAACTTCTCGACTTTGCTCGATGGGGTGCCCGGTGAACCGCCTTTTGTCGAGCCGATCGAGCTTTTCCTCAATGAGACGAACGGCAAATTCCGCGAGGTTGCTGCCGCTACTGGCTTAAATGCAGGCCCGTTGAAATCCCGGCGGGGAACAGCCGTGGGAGATGTCAATAACGACGGAAGGCTCGACATCCTCGTCTTCAACGTCGGCGCTCCACCCTCGCTTTTTCTCAACGAAACCAGGAATGACAACCACTGGATCACGCTGCACCTGGTGGGCACGAAGAGTAACCGGATGGCGATCGGCGCCCGAGTGACCGTCACGACCGGCGACGTCAAGCAAGTGGATGAAGTCCGCGCAGGAGGAAGCTATCTCTCCACCAGCGACCCGCGCCTCCACTTTGGACTCGGCTCGGCTGCCTCCTTCGACCGCATCGAAGTCCTTTGGCCCAGCGGCTTGCTCGAACAATTCTCCGGAGGCCCTGGCGATCGATTTGTATCTTTGGTGGAAGGGAGTGGCACCGCGCTGCCCTCAGGCCAGGCTCCTCCGAAGAAGAAGTAAGATCGCCAGAGTCAAGATTCCGCTAAGGGAATGTGAAGTCATTGCTCAGCGTGCGACCCGGCAGTGCTGGCCTTGAAGCTTCCAGCACGCACGCGTTGGTCGCGAAATGCCTGATCGCGTTGCGCCTCGACAAGCGAACTGGTGAGTTCGGCCTCTTTTTCAGCTTCGGCGTGAAGGCCCAGCCGTGCATAGATGCGACTCAGCTGGTAGTGTGCGGGCGCGAATTCGGGACGGAGGGCAATCACGTGTTCGAAAGCCTTTCGCGCTTCTTGCCAGTCCTGCAGGGACTCAAACAACTTTCCCAGTTCGAATTGCGGATCAGGAGAGTGCGGATCCAAGCTTGCTGCATTCTCAAGGGCGGCGCGAGCATCATCGTATCGTCCCAAACGGTTGGCCAGCATTCCGAAGTAGTACTCGAGGAGATAATGCCCAGGGCTCGTCCGTCGCGCCG
>Ga0208034_1000600_pt1 | contig 27747 bp, 26 predicted proteins | sample June2015DPH_8_10_FD_184699 | JGI IMG/M metagenome (GOLD analysis project Ga0208034, IMG submission 184699) | Peatland microbial communities from SPRUCE experiment site at the Marcell Experimental Forest, Minnesota, USA - June2015DPH_8_100... | ecosystem: Environmental > Terrestrial > Soil >...
CGAGAGGCGATTGACCGATTCATAGCCGCATACAACAAAACCGCCACGCCCTTCGAGTGGACGAAACGCGAGATTCGCAATGTGCATCCCCATTTATCTTACGCTAATCTACGCAACTAAGTACTAGCCCAACTTCAAAAAGGAAATGTGGGGCTTAATCAATTTCGCCGATTCATTGCGGAATGGCCTACGCAGTTTTTAGACCTTTTAGCTTTCCTTTCAACTTTGCGACGGTTTCTTTAGCCTGGCCTATGCGCTGCTGAACCTTGCCTACGTTCTTCTCGGCTTTCCCTTCCGCTTTCAACTTGCGGTCATTCGTAGCCTTCCCGACCTGCTCCTTGATGGTTCCCTTCATTTCGTGGAAGCCGCCCTTGATCCTGTCTTTCGTGCTGGTTTTCATATTTCTCCTTGGCCCTTGTAAAACTCAAATTACGGCTCTTCTGAGCCGCTTTGAGGGCTGTCACTTTTGTAATCTCAGGGCTTTTTGCGGTCTGTGCAAAATTGACCATATCTGGAGTGGGCCTCTCGGCTTGATCCCGAAACGGGCAAAGGTTCACCCAGAGATCAATTGGGCTTCCGGAAATCTGGTCGGAAATGCCCACGCGGCCAGCACAGATCGGCGTCGCTTGACGAATAGAAACAAGGAGTGGGGTCTCTCCGCACCTTGTTGCGAACTTTCCGTGGGATGTTTCCGGATCGCCCATTGCGTCTCCCCTCTTGCAGCAGGTCGCGGGTATCGATGTCCATATCCGGCGAGACTCCGAGAATGGCCAGGCGACCGTGGGGCCCCAGAGGACCAAGGAAATGTGTGCGATTTTGAACAGCTTTTTGGGTACACGGGTTCGATCATGGAAGTTGTGAGGAACCAAGGGACTGCGACGGCGACGGGAATCTACTGGTCGTTCGCCCCGTCGGTCGCAGTAACGGAGGTGGTCACATGCATAACTGGCTGAAAACGGACTGCGCACTAGCGTCGCCATTGGCGGTGCGACTGATACACAGCCCCGCCGCCGTTATGGTGACCATCATTCTGCTCGCATCGACGACACTCGCTCAATCTGCTCCCGGCAGTCAAGAACTGTCGGCCAATGAGCTGGCACGGAGGGTGGTCGTCAACGAACTGAAATTCCAGGATGAGGATCATGCCCAGTGGGCGTACCGGCAAGAAAAAGAAGAAGCAGGCAAGAAACAGATTAAGAGAATCATTGAGACAAAAGACGGTACTCTCAGCCGACTCCTGGCTATCAACGACCACCCCCTCACCACGAAACAGCTGCAGAAAGAGGACCAGCGTATTCAAGAACTGGTGAACAATCCAGCTGAGCAACGAAAATTGCAGCGGGCGCGAAACACCGAGACAGAACCTGGCAGACGATTGTTCAAGATGCTGCCGGACGCATTTGTGTTCAACTACGCGGGTCGTGAGGGAGACCTGATAAAGCTGAGCTTCAGACCAAACCCGAATTTTCAGCCGCCGTCGTTGGAGGCCCGTGTTTTTCATGACATGGAAGGCGAATTGTGGGTCGACGTCAAACAACAAAGACTTGCCGCAATGAATGGTCGTCTCATGGAGAACGTCAAATTTGGAGGCGGTCTGCTGGGACACTTGAACAAGGGGGGCCATTTTGAGGTCAGGCAGGCCGAAGTTGCAGCAGGCCATTGGGAAATGGCTGCCATGACGGTGGACATGAGAGGAAAAGCTCTCCTCTTCAAGACAATCAACGTGCAGCAGACCGAAACCCGCAGTGACTTCCAGCGAGTGGCCGATGACCTCACCCTTACTCAGGCCGCTGACATTCTCAGCGGGCAGGTCGTTGTAGCGGAGAACCGCTAAGCGAAACAAATGCCTGCCCACACGTTACATCCGGGTGCCCGTGCTTCGTCTGCTCCCACAAGGGCCAGGCGAAATCGTGAAAACCTCTGAAGTACTGCGGGCATGGCAGGATGTCGGTGAGCGCTCATTCCTGGCGATCCACCTCCCGGAGAATTACCCGGATCGCTGGCCCCCCGAAATACGGCAGGGGCGCGACGCTCGAAGTTTGCGAGAACAGCGACTGCCTCAACAGCTGCGCATTTCTCCGCCAAGGTGTTCAAGAAGTATTCTCACATGAAGCTGCAGATGAAGCGCGAAGCTTTAATCAAGCTGAATCGGCAGGCCAACGAACAGGACATCAGTTTTGACACAGCGAGGGTCAACTGATGGGGTTTTGGCACAGTTTTGACACAGTTCTAGCGGAGTTTGCACCAAGAGGTGGCGTCGCTCCGTGGCCGCGTTGGTTGAAGTGGTTTAGAATCAGTGAAGCAAAAGAGTCGGGGCGTAGCGCAGCCTGGTAGCGCACCTGCCTTGGGCGCAGGGGGTCGGAGGTTCAAATCCTCTCGCCCCGACCAATGATTTCAAATGGATATCCACCTCGCGTCACGTCTCTTTTCCCTCGAACTTTCCTCGCAACTGGATTAAACTCAGACGGAATTCTGGCTGGTGCGCCCGGAAAAGGCGATAACCGGTGGCCGCACGGATCTTGCTAACGCAGGTTGCAGTTCACCAAGCGAGCGCTGTCATGAGCCATAGCGTTTCTCGAACCGCCCACACGCTGCTTCTACTTGTCGTCTGTCTGTGCCTGGCGATTAGTGGGCTGGCGGGCGACCGCGAGCCGGCGCCGCGCTTCAACGCCAAAACCACCGCCGGCGAAAAGTTCACCAACGATTCGCTGAAGGGCCAAGTTGTTCTGCTGCAATTCTGGACAACCTGGTGTCCGTACTGCCGGCGGGAGCAGCCGCTGCTGGACAGCTTGGACCAGGACTTCCGCGACAAGGGCCTGGTGGTGCTTGCGGTGGACGTGAACGAGTCGAAGAAAACCGTGAAGAAATACCTGCAGGAGAATCCACGGAGCTGCCGCATCGTTCTGACCGACGACACCAACCTGGCCGCGATGTACGCCGCCAATTCCTATCCCATCTACGTGGTCATCGACCGCGAGGGAAATATCGTGGCCGTCCAGCATGGGGCCCGCGGCGAGCGCCCCCTGCGCTCCCTGCTGGCTCGCGCCGGCCTCTCGGCCAGCGAGTAGCAGGCCACCAGCGCCTGGCACACTTCACATGCCCGAAAGCGGTACACTTTGGTGCATTGCCCAAAACCTCGACGAGCAAGATCCGCAAGAACGTGCTGCGCCAGCAATCGTGCGCAGTAGAAGGAGCTTCGTGATGCCTGAATCGCAAACTACCACCACGCCTGCCAAGTACCAGAGCATTCTGTTCGACACCGAAGGAGAGATTGCGCTTGTGACCCTGAACCGGCCGCAGCGGCGCAATGCGCTGTCGCTGGAATTGATGACCGAGCTGATTGACTGCCTGAACGAAATTGGGCGCGACCGCACGCTGCGCGTAGTGCTGTTGCGGGCCGCCGGCAAAGTCTTCTCCTCCGGCCACGATTTGAGCGAGATGGTGGGACGCGACATCAACGAGTACCGCCAGGTGTTCGATGTCTGCACTGAGCTGATGACGCGCGTGCAATCGATTCCGCAGCCGGTGATCGCGGAGGTGCAAGGCATTGCGACCGCGGCCGGATGCCAACTGGTGGCGACCTGCGATTTGGCCGTGGCCTCCGAGCAGGCGGCCTTTGCCACCCCCGGCGTGAAGATTGGACTCTTCTGCACCACACCCATGGTCGCCCTCAGCCGGGCGGTCGGACGCAAACGGGCGCTGCAGATGCTGCTCACCGGCGAGATGATCGACGCGGTGACGGCGGCGGAATGGGGACTGATCAACATGGTGGTTCCGGCCGCCGAACTGGCGGAGCAGGGCCGCAAACTGGCCGCGCGCATTGCCGAAGCCAGCTCGCTGACGGTCGCGCTGGGCAAGCAGGCGTTCTACACCCAGATCGATCTCGACCAGCCGAAGGCCTACGCCTACGCCAAAGAAGTGATGAGCATGAATGCGCTCGCCGCCGACGCGCAGGAAGGAATCTCGGCATTTCTGGAGAAGCGGCGCGCGTGCTGGACGGGAAAGTAGGGTGAGCGTATTGGAAGGGGAGCACCTTCAGAGCTTGCCCTGAGCTTGCCGAAGGGTGCGCCGGCGCAAATCCTTTATTTTTGTCATCCCGAGCGGAGCGCAGCGAAGTCGAGGGATCTGTGGTTGGCCGATAGCTTCACGCCGTCGCGAACAACCGCAGATCCTTCGACTGCGCACCCGCCCGACTCGCAACAACAGCGGGTCGGAAATTCTTTGCGGGCGCTCCGCTCAGGATGACATCTTCATGAATAATTCAGGTCAAGGCTTGCGCGGCCGCAGACAGCGCTGCGCCTCCCGCTCTCCCCCCTACCCCTTGGGTTGCGGCACAATCCGCAGATACGGCCTGGGGGCCTTCCAGCCTTGCGGGTATGTCTTCTTCGCCTCTTCGTCGGAGACCGAGCCCGCAATGATCACATCCTCGCCCGGCTTCCAATTCACCGGGGTTGCGACTTTGTGCTTGGCGGTCAGTTGCAAGGAATCGATCACTCGCAACACCTCATCGAAGTTTCGCCCGGTGGTCATGGGATAAACAATGATGAGTTTGATTTTCTTGTCGGGGCCGACGACGAAGACATTGCGCACCGTCATGTTGTCGGCTGCCGTTCTGCCGTCACAACTGCCCTCCACGGCGGCGGGCAGCATCCCATAGAGCTTGGCAATCTTCAGGTCGGTGTCGCCGATCATGGGATAGTTGGGCGCGTGCCCCTGCGTCTGCTTGATGTCGTCTGACCAGCGTTTGTGGTTATCAACCGGATCGACGCTCAGGCCAATGATCTTCACGTTGCGCTTGTCGAACTCAGGTTTCAGTTTCGCCATGTAACCGAGCTCGGTCGTGCACACCGGCGTGAAATCCTTGGGATGGGAAAACAATACCGCCCACGAGTCGCCAATCCAGTCATGGAAGCGAATCCGGCCCTCGGTCGTTTCAACTTCGAAATCAGGAGCCACGTCGCCAATCTGAAGACCCATTGCAACACCTCTCTGAGGTTTAATGTGGCGGTCACCGAATTTAATGCATTCGAGGGTGACTCGGCAAGCGCGTCAGAATCCGTTCGCCTCTTCTTTTCATCGAATATCACTATGCTCACCGGCCCGCCAGCCACCACCCTTAGCAACGACGAAATTCTGCGCTACTCGCGCCACCTGATCATGCCCGAGGTCGGCATGGAGGGGCAGCAGAAGCTGAAGGCGGCGCGCGTGCTGTGCGTGGGCGCCGGTGGACTCGGCTCCCCGCTCGCACTGTATCTGGCCGCGGCCGGCGTGGGCACGCTGGGCCTGGTTGACTTCGATGTGGTGGACCTTACCAACTTGCAGCGGCAGATCATCCATACCACCGCCGACGTGGGCCGCCCCAAACTCGACTCCGCCGCCGAGAAGCTGGCCGCGATCAATCCCTTCATCCAGGTTCGCAAGTTCGAGACCAAGCTCACCAGCGCCAATGCCCTCGACATCGTTCGCCAGTTCGACATCGTCGCCGATGGCACCGACAACTTTCCCACGCGCTATCTGGTGAACGACGCCTGCGTGCTCACCGGCAAGCCCAACGTTTACGCCTCTATCTTTCGCTTCGAAGGGCAGGCCAGCGTGTTTGCCGCCGAGCGCGGCCCGTGCTATCGCTGTCTCTATCCGGAACCGCCGCCGCCGGGGCTGGTGCCCTCGTGCGCCGAAGGTGGCGTGCTCGGCATTCTTCCCGGATTGCTGGGCGTGATCCAGGCGACCGAGGTCATCAAGCTCATTCTCGGCTCGGGCGAGCCGCTGATTGGCCGCCTGTTGCTGGTGGACGCGCTCGGCATGCGCTTTCGCGAACTGCACCTGCGCAAGAATCCGGAGTGCCCCGTCTGCGGCGCCAATCCTACCATCCGCGAACTGATCGACTACCAGGCGTTCTGCGGAATACGCGGTGAGGAAGCTCCAGTGAGTTCCGGTGTGCCGGAAATTCGCCCTGAGGAACTGAAGGCCCGGCTCGAAGCTGGCGACGACGTGTTCATCCTCGACGTGCGCGAGCCGCATGAATATCAAATCTGCAACCTTGGCGGGCATCTCATCCCGCTGGGCGATCTGCCCAAGCGCCTGAACGAGTTGGACTCGAGCCGCGAGATCGTGGCCCACTGCCGCAGCGGAGTGCGCAGCGCCAAGGCCGTGACTCTGCTTCGCCAGGCCGGCTTCGCTAAAGTAAAGAACCTGGCCGGCGGCATCCTTGCCTGGTCCGACAAGGTGGACCCGAGCGTAGCGAAGTACTAGCGCATCCCCACGATGGTTGGGAGAGCCGCCGTGACAATGGAGCGGAAAAGTCCTAATATCAGGGGCAGGAGGCGCAAACTAATGAGCTTGGACATCCCCACGAACGTCGAGCGCGACATTCAGCGGTTTGCGCAGCAAGAGCACATCACCCACGATGAGGCCGTCCTGCGGCTCATTGAAACTGGCCTCTCAGCCAAAAAGCCGCTTCCGAAAACGGTATTCGAGCAAGGGCTGGGATTGTTCGGGAGTCCCGAAGATTCCGCTCTGCTGGATGAAGTTGTCTCCCTTGCCTACGAGGAAAGGCGGCGGCCATCGAAAACCGTGCCCGCGCTATAGACGATGGTTAAATGCATTCTGGATACGGACATCCTTTCCGAATACCTCAAGGGGCACGATCCGAACGTCATCCGGCACGCCGCTCGCTACCATAGAGAGCACGGCGTTTTCACCTTCACGAGCGTGACGGTTTACGAAATCGTCTATGGTCTTGAGCTTAAGTCTGCCTCCAGTCAGTTGAAAAGGGCCGTGGAATGGCTCAACCAGAACGAAGAAATTACGCCTACCTCCGCTGACTACCTCACTGCCGCGACCATCAAGGCGACAGCAAGAAAGCACGGTTCTGCTCTTGAACTGCCCGACTGCTTGATTGCTGCCGTAGCTGTTCGGCTGGATAGGCAGCTTGTAACCGGCAACACCGAGGATTTCCAGGCCATTCGAGAAACTGGAATCAATCTGATACTTGGGAATTGGCGGGACGCATAGTTGGAGATAAGGGTTGCTCACGCGCCGGTGCTCTACTTCGCCAGGCCGGCTTCGCCAAAGTAAAGAACCTGGCCGGCGGCATCCTTGCCTGGTCCGACAAGGTGGACCCAAGCATGGCGAAGTACTAGGGGAGGCGCGGGAGCGCAAGAGGTGTGTCAGCGCAGTTTCATGATTAGGGTGGTTTTAGGACTGATGTATCAAGTGATGAATCTACTGCTTCCCGATTGAGTCGATCATCAGTCTCGCGAGTTTCTGTAGCGCTTCCTGGGTCGCGTCAATAATTGGGCGTCCTTGGACAATGAGATCTTTTTGACCTAAGTCCGTCAATCGCAGCTGTTCACAGCCAAAACCGTGCGGTACGTTCTTGGTTCCCAGGCGCATCATGTAGCAGTCGAGCGTTGCCAAATCGTCGTTTACTTGGTCAAGCGCTTTTTGTACCTCAGGGCCAGGAAAATACACCCTTCACTCTCATTTTTCGGAGATCAAACTCTTGGTCCCAATGTTTGTCGGCTGTGTCCAACTCATCGTCGATCTTCGCCTGTTGGTCTTGATCGAAATTCGATTCGTATGCTGTGAATTCGGCACTGTACGCAGATACGAGCTGATCCACAGACTTAATGGTCTCGTCGACTGCTGCCAACTTGAATCTAATACTCTCTTGCTGAAATAGGTATTTCTGCTGTGCAATCCAATACTGTTGTTGTACACAACTGGTGACTAGAAATACCATCGCGCCGCCTATCACGGTGACGACAAACGGCTGATTTAGCATGGAAAGGGACTTTGAGATGAATGATTGCTTTGCAGAGGTCTCGCGCAAACGAGTATTATTCTCTAAGTTCGAATTGTCCATCTCTCTCGACCCCGCGAACGACAGTTAGATATCTCAGTCGCAACGGCCTAGCCGCGATCGGAGTCCAGGATTTATCCATTTCAGGGAACGCTCGGAGGCCACAACGGAGAACAGTCGGCACTACTCCCTAAGGTTTATCGATTCATGTCGACGGTCACTGTTGTGCTAGGCGCTGGTACGGGTACCCCTCTTCCGGATGCCTTTTTTCCGGGGCGTGCTCTTCTTGCGACCACCTGGCTTTTTTGCGGGGGCCATGTTTCCTCCGTAATCGCATCCTAGAATCAGGTCGCTAGTAGTGTCAACAGCAAAGTTGCCTGGGGCACAAGCTGGCTTTGCATGTGGCATAGTTCTGTGAGCCCCACTCTCGCCGGCGTTTCCATAGATCGTTTTGTATCAGGGCACGGCTTCAGACGTGCCGCAACGGGTCAACCATAGCTTGGGCTTCAGCCCCTGAAAACTGCTTTGCAGGGGCTAAAGCCCCGACCTTATCTGCGCTGAATTCGGCACGACTAAGAGTCGTGCCCTGATACACCCCAGGAGTGCTGTGAGTCGGAAATCGAAATCCCTACCCTTCGACTTCGCTCAGGGGGGCTCCAAACAAACCAACTTCTAAAGACAAAATTCCCAGCCAAGCAAAGGCAGCTTGGATGGGGCACCCTCACGATCTTTCCGTGGACTACCCCTGACTTTTTCCGCAGCCTGTTCCGGGGCTGCTACTTTAATCTTGAGGCGTACAATACTTACAATAGTTACAAATCACGGAGAATTCTGATGAAGGCAACCCGTTCGACGGTCCTCAGCATGCGATTGTCCAAGCACAGCGGCCAGCGCCTGAAGCGCATGGCGAATCGACACGGATGGACGCCGAGCGACGCCAGTGCGCGCCTGGTCGAGGAGGGCTTAAGGCGGTCAGAATTTGCCTTCCTCGACTTTCGCGATTCAGCGGCAGGCCGGCAAGCCTACGTTCAAGGCAGTACGCTGGCAGTTTGGGAGATCATGTTGCTCGTCCGCAGCTACAAGGGGAACGTGGCCGCGGTTGCCAAGCACCTGAGGTGGCCAGAAGCCAAGGTTCGGGCGGCGGTTAACTATGCGGAGGTGTTTCCGGAAGAAATCGCCGAGGCCATGTCCGAAAACGACGCAGCCGATTTTGAGACGCTGAAACACATGCTGCCCCAGGCGAGGGAATTCGTTTCCCGCAAGCGGACCAGAAGCTGAAATGCTCAAGCTGCTTCTGGATGAACATATCTCGCCCGCAGTGGCGGACAGTCTCAGACGGCGCCAGCGTTCGCTGGTCGTGCATGGCATGGCGGAATGGGAGAATGGCAACTTCCTTGGCCAGGACGATTCCGCTTGCTTGCGGGAGGCCGCCAGCGAACGGTTGACGCTGGTTACCTACGACCGCCGGACCATTCCCCCGCTGCTCAAGCGGTGGGCAGAAGAAGGGCGAAAGCATGGCGGCGTAATTTTCGTGGACGAAAAGACCATCTCTCCTGCCGACATCGGAGGCCTGACGCGGGCGCTGCTTCACCTGTTCCAAGAAACGGGGAAATGGGACTGGACGGACCGCGTCTGCTTTTTGCGGCGGTGATGCTGGTTCGCCGGAGGTCCGCCCTAACATTCTGAGGGTGCCACCGTACTGCGAAGCTGCATAAAGAAAACGTTCAGAACCTCTGGGAACGACCGGGCCATTGCTTTTAATGCCGCGGCTGCTGGTGCCTCTACGTACCAATCCTCGTCATAAACACCCAGTTTCAAGAGGATGTCCAACGGGACCAGTGCGGGGGCCGAATGCGCCAAGTCCATGCAGATGGAAGCGGCCGAAGCTCGAACCGAGAAATTCCCGTGCGTTGCCAACTGACTATGCTGTCTTCGACTGATTAGCCAGGGTGCCACCCTAACGCAGCTTTCCAGCGTATGCATTGCGCCCCAAAATCGATTGTCATCATCCGGGAGGTGCTGGTACGGAAAAAGCGCCTCGAAAATCTCATTCCGGCCTGAAGAGCTATCCGTCATCTTTACCACATCCAGAGCGGCATCGGCTGCTTTGTCCCAGTCCGCCAGCTTGATGTTCTGTATCAGCTTCTCGACACGGGCGTCGGCCCGAAATCTTTTCTGGTCGGATTCGGCAGGTACTTCTACGCTGATCCCAGTTGCCTGCCCCGGTTCGAGGTGAGTGAGCAGCTCGAACGTGAATGCACTGGCGGCTTGGGCCGCGCGCTCCTGTGAACCCTCGGCATCCGCTGCGCTTTTGGCGTCAATCAGATCGGAGATTCCACGGACAACCAAAGCTCCCACATCGGGGTTCATATAGCTCCCGTGCAGGAAACCGTATCCCTCCATATCTACAGCCAGTGCGTCCGAGTAGCGTTCTTTCAGGAATTGATGTGTCGCAGACGAGGTCGAGGCGATCACTTTTTCGCCGGCCGCAATCGGTCCAAAGAAGGCTCTGGGTGCATCTGCCGATATCTGGCCCTGTATACGTTTGACCCAAGAGCCATCCCTGATTTCAGCCCGCGCCCGTTGGGCCAGGCGGTAGTCTGGCATGTGAATTTCGGGCCGTGCATCAAACTGGTCTCTCTCTTTGCCCGACTCATAGGCGTAAACCTTGTTGGCAACTACGACATCTCCGATGTGGACATCCTTTAGACCGCCTGCCACGCCTGCGAAAATCGCCAGACGCGGATGGAAGAATGAAATCGCCCTCTCGACTTCGACAGCCGCGCCGGTGTTGCCAGCGCCAGCTTCCACGACAAGAACATCCCACTCTCGGCCGCTTTCGGGCTGAAACGCACCGCGTTCATATACGGTGCCACCCGGGTGTGTGTCCTGATGGCGGTTTTTTAGATGCTGGCAGACCGCCAGACACTCAAGGGACAAAGCGGTAACGATCACGACCCGTTGCTGGGACTGCGTTTCTGGTAACGACAAATCAGGCCTCCAACAAAATCATACGTCCGACTGTAGAGGGGATATTGAGCCGCAGTATGCGGATCGACGGCCCGGTGCCGGGTGCCCCACTCTTGTCGCGCAGCGACAGGGTGGGAACGATCCGTTTGCCGATCACGCTGAATTATCTTCGTCCTTTTCCGCTTTGCCCCATCCGCCGCCGCCGGGGGTTTCGATGCGAACTCGTTCGCCGCGGCGCAAGCGTGTGCTGCCCTTGCTGGGCATGAGTTCGGTGGAACCATCGGCGCGCAAAATCTCGGTCCGTCCCGGCGCTCCGTCCTCGCCGCCGGCGAGGCCGTAGGGTCGAGACTTGCGCCGGTCAGCGAGCAGGGTCACCGTAGCGTCGGCCAGCACTTCCACTTCGCGCACAATGCCGTCGCCGCCGCGATGTTTTCCTTCGCCGCCGCTGCCCGCGCGCAGCGCATACTTCATCACCCGTAACGGATAACTGTATTCCAGCGCTTCCGCGGGCGTGTTGAGCGAATTGGTCATGTGGGTGTGCACGCCCGAGACGCCGTCGTGGGCCGCACTGGCGCCCGAGCCTCCGGCAATGGTTTCGTAGTACGCGAACGGAACGGCTCGCCCCGCCCTAGCCAAAGGAAGGCTAGAACGGGGCACCCCCGCAGAGTGACGATCGTCCATGCCGCCGATGGTGAGATTGTTCATGGTCCCCGACGACGCGGCGGGGATGTGCTGGGGCAGCGCCTGGGCCAGCGCGCGCAGAAGCACGTCAACGATGCGCTGCGAGGTCTCAACATTTCCGCCAGCCACGGCTGCGGGTGGACGCGCATTGACGACGGTCCCCTCGGGCGCGATCAACTGAATGGGGCGCATCAATCCCGCGGTGGCGGGAACGTCTTCGCGCAGCAGGCATCGGAAAACGTAGAAGCAGGCGGAATACGTGATGGCTTCCACGGCGTTGATGCTGCCTTCCACCTGGGGCGAGCTGCCGGTGAAGTCGATGATGACGGGTCGCGGCTTCCGGCTCGCGGCTTTTGTTGCGCGCGGAAACGTGATGCGCACCGCAATGCGCACCGGCGCGTCGCTGACGCCATCGTCATCGAGCACGTCCTCGGCGGCATAGCTTCCCGCAGGCGCTGTCGCCAAGAATGCGCGCATCATTTTCTCGGAGTAATCGAGCAGCGCTCGCGCGGCACGCTGCACGCGCGCGATGCCGTAACGCGCGCAAAGTTCGAGCAGCCGCGTGCTGCCGGTGTGGCACGCCGCCAGTTGCGCGCTGAGGTCGCCTTCACGTTCTTCGGGAGTGCGAACATTGTTGAGCAACAGGGCGAGGATGTCGCGGTCGAGTGCTCCGGCGCGCACGATCTTCACCGGCGGAATGCGCAATCCTTCCTGGTAGATCTCGCGGCACGGGCCCATCGAGCCCGCGTACGTCCCGCCCACATCGGCGTGATGCGCGCGCGCCGCCACGAAGAATTCGGGAGCGGTGTTGCGCGTGGCGCGTCGCACGAAGACTGGAGCGACGACGGTGATGTCGGGCAGATGCGTGCCTCCGCGGAAGGGATCGTTGAGCATGGCCACGTCGCCCGGCGCGAGCGGCAACTCGGCAATGGCGGCGCGCACCGACATCGGCATCGAGCCAAGATGCACGGGCATGTGATCGCCCATGGCCAGCACGTTGCCGGCTGCGTCAAACAGCGCGCAGGAGTAATCGCGACGCTCCTTGATGTTGGGCGAGAAGGCGGTGCGGCGCAGCGCTGCGCCCATCTCTTCCGCGACCGCGTGAAACAGATGCTTGAAAACCTCGAGCTCGATGGGGTCGGCGCGCATGTGAGCGAGTGTAACTCAGGCGCCGGCAACGGGACATTTTGCGTCAGCGTTTTGGACGTAAATCACTAAACGGCAAACCGCGCAAGCGATTTCCCAAATATTTTTGTTGACATTCCGTTCGAGTAACCGCAATATCTTGGGTTAGACATACTGCTCGTGCAACATCTTGGGCGGGTATGGCATGGGCTCCCAAAAAATCAACCTTCAAGGGAGAAGGTTACACAAGGAGGATTACCCAATGGCAACCAAGAAGAAGGCCACGAAGAAAGCCGCCAAGAAGAAAAAGCGGTAACCGATCCTGCGAGGCACCGGCCTCGCTTAACTTTTGCCAAAAACCAGGCCTCCGCATTTGCCGTTCGCGGAGGCCTTTCCCTTTTGCGCCAACCCTCACCGCGCTGGATTACGGATGGCCCTCCAGCCGCGGACCGCAAGTGCCGTTGGTGGGTTGCGTAGGCAACTGCGGCACCTGCAGCAAGTGGGGCGCGCTGAAGTCGAAGAAGCCGTTGCTCGCGTCGGTCATATCGCCGGCGGTTGCGTCGCGTAGGGTCAGCGCCGGCACGTTGAACCGCGTTTCGATCAGCTTCAGCATCGACGTGTAGTCGCTTTGCAAATGCACCACGGTAGGCGGCTTCACCCGGGGCGATATTACGGTGAAGGGCAGGGCTTAACCACCCCAACGAGCCCGCCACGGCGGGGCGCGCGTTGGGGACCCCGGCACGCCCTGGGCTAGTATTATTTCGCCCCTCCTCCACCCCATTTCGCCCGCCGAGGCGGGGCGCGAACTGGGGACCCCGGTTGCGGGGCTGGAGTTTGCGCAATCGGTCCACCGTGCGAACTCAAAATGAGTTCACCCACACTCTCTAGCCGAGACCAAGGAGACACAGGAGACCTGCTATGAGTTCTGGCACGCAAAATCTTGGCGTTCGTCTGGTCATCGCCGACGTCGATGGCACGCTGGTCACACAAGACAAGGCCCTCACCCCTCGCGCCATCGCGGCGGTCAAGAAGTTGCACGACGCCGGCATTCAGTTTGGGATTACCAGCGGCCGGCCTCCGCGCGGCATGAAGATGCTGATCGGGCCGCTGGAAATCACGGAACCGATTGCCGGCTTCAACGGCGGTGTAATCGTCAAGCCCGATCTCACGCCGATTTCCAGGCAACTGCTCCCACCGGACGTGGCCGCCGAAGTTGTGCGATTGATGGTCAAGCATGGACTGGACATTTTCCTCTACACCGATCGCGACTGGTTCGTGCGCAACGCCGATGCCCCGCACGTCGCGCGGGAGGCATGGACCGTTAAGTTCCAGCCCACGGTGGTGCCCGATTTCGATTCGTTGACGGACAACGTCGTGAAAATCACGGGTGTTAGCGACGATCTCGACGCGGTTGCGCGCTGCGAAAAAGACATGCAGGAGTGGAGCGCAGGCCGGGTTTCAGCCGCCCGCTCGCAACCGTATTATCTCGATGTCACCAATCCCAAGGCGAACAAAGGCGAGGTGGTCGGGATGTTTGCGCAACTCTGTAACATTCCGCCGGGCCAGATCGCCACCATCGGCGACATGCCGAATGATGTCCTGATGTTCAAGAAAAGTGGCATCAGCATCGCGATGGGCAATGCCAGCCCCGACGTGCAGAAATCGGCGACCTTCGTCACCGCCTCGAACCACGAGGATGGTTTTGCCAAGGCGATGGAGCGCTTGCTGCCACCCGCCGCCGCGCAATAGGGCCAGCGCCTCCGGGGAGCCGCGCTGAAGGAATAGGTCAAATCCGGCGATTACTCTAAAATGAATCGCTGGAAACCATTTTCATGGACGTTCTCAAGAAACTTTTTGAGCAGCACTTCCACACACCAGTGGGTAAGGCGGAGCCGCTGCACGGCCAGCTCGGCGGCTCGGCGCGTAGCATGATCCGGCTGGTCAACGAAAAATTCAGCGCTATCGGCGTGCGCTACGAGGTGCGCGAAGAGAACGTCGCTTTCCTGGAATTCTCCCGGCATTTTCGCCGCCACGGGTTGCCGGTGCCGGAAATCTATGCGGAAGATTTGGCGCACGGCGCTTATCTGGAAGAAGACCTGGGCGACACGACGCTGTTTGAGTTTCTGTCGAAAAATCGGGCGGGCGAGGCCATTGCTCCCCAGGCGGTTGAAGCCTACCGCAAGGTTGTGGCCGTGTTGCCACGCTTTCAGATCGAAGCCGGCCGCGATTTGAATTACAAGGTGAGCTATCCGCGCGCCAGCTTCGACCGCCAGTCCATCGCCTGGGACTTGAATTATTTCAAGTACTATTTTCTCCGGCTCGCCAATATCCCCTTCAACGAACAGGCGCTGGAAATGGATTTCGGCCGCCTGACGAAATTCCTGCTGAGCGCGGCCCGCGATTACTTTCTCTATCGCGATTTCCAATCGCGCAATGTGATGCTGCGCGCCAGCAATCCATTCTTTCTGGATTACCAGGGGGGCCGCAGAGGCGCGCTGCAATACGATATCGCGTCGCTTTTGTTCGATGCCAAGGCCGATTTGCCGCCCGAGTTGCGCCAGCAATTGCTCGATCATTATCTCGACAGGCTTGCCGGTCTTATCGAGCTTGATCGCGAACTGTTCATGCGGCATTACTACGCCTACGTGTACGTTCGCATGATGCAGGCGATGGGCGCTTATGGCTTTCGCGGATTTTATGAGCGCAAAGCGCACTTTCTGCAAAGCGTGCCGTACGCGCTCAAAAACCTGCGCTGGCTGCTGCATAACGTCAATCTGCCCATCGCGCTGCCGGCGCTGATGGAGGCGTTCCAAGGCATTCTGGGCTCGGACAAATTGCAGGGCCTGGCGCCCGGAACGGGCAATATCACGGTGCGGATTTGCAGTTTTTCATTCCACCGCGGTCCGCTGAAAGACGAGACCGGACACGGCGGCGGCTTCGTTTTCGATGCGCGAAGTCTTCCCAATCCCGGGCGCGAAGAGCGCTTCAAAGCTCTCACCGGCAAAGACGAGGCGGTGGCCGACTATCTGAATCAGCAAGAGAGTGTGCATCAATTCCTGGCTGGCGTCACGGCCCTGGTGGATGCCAGCGTGAGCGATTATCAGCGGCGTGGCTTTAAGAGCTTGACGGCATCGTTCGGCTGCACTGGCGGCCAGCATCGCTCGGTATATCTGGCGGAGCAATTGGCCAAACATTTGCGGGGCAGGGAAGGGGTGGAGGTGGTGGTGCGGCATCGTGAATTGGAGAACTTGGGCGAATGAAAGCGATGGTTTTGGCCGCCGGCCTGGGCACGCGATTGCGGCCGCTTACCGACGATCGCCCCAAGGCGCTGGTGGAAGTCGCTGGGCGCACCATGCTGGAGATCGCGCTGGCCCGTTTGCGCGCCTTTGGGATTCGCGAGGTGATCGTCAACGTGCATCACTTTGCCGGCATGGTCGTCGAGTATCTGAAAGCCAACGACAACTTCGGCATGAGGATTGAAGTCTCGCGCGAGGAGGTGTTGCTCGACACCGGTGGCGGCCTGAAAAACGCTGCCCATTTTTTTCTGGAGGATTCCAGCGACTCGGAAGCGCCGTTCCTGGTGCACAATGTGGATGTCATCAGCACCATCGATCTGGGGCGCATGGTGCAGTTTCACCTGGAAAATCGGGCCCTCGCGACCCTGGGGGTGCAAGCCCGCGAGAGCTCTCGCTACCTGCTGTTCGACCAGCAGTTGCAACTTTGCGGCCGGCGGTCCGGGGGCGATGGCGAAATTGAATTGGTTCGACCTGCACCGCGCCTGCAGGCGCTGGCGTTTTGCGGCGTCCACGTAATCTCTCCTCACCTGTTTGCGAAAATGACGGAAGCGGGCGCGTTCTCCATCATCGACTGCTATTTGCGGCTGGCTGGCCGGGAAGAAAAGATCCTCGCCTTCCGCGCCGACGAATATGATTGGCGCGATCTGGGCACGCCCGAGAAGGTGATGCAAGCCGCTCAGGATCTAAAACAAAGGGTCCTTCCGCAATAAGCTCACTGCACCAATGGTTCAGAAGGAACCATCGCCCGCACCATTTCTTGGATGAAGCCACAATGACATCTCCGTAGTGTGCGATTTTGACCATACAGGAGACATTCCAACTGCGTAGAATCCCCTAATCCATCACGCCGTTGCGCTAAGACATCTTTGGCCGTCGCGGGTGAGAGGTTAGGGCTCCAGCAAAGGCGGCGTCCATTGTCCAGCGCCTATCTCCGCAAAATACCTGCTTATATCCTGCTCTCGATGTTTCTCATGCCTTGGGTTTCGGCCCAGGAAAGAAGTGCGATTCCTGCCAGATTGACCGTTCCCGATGGAACCTCCATCAAGCTTCGACTTGCCGAAAGCGTTTCCTCTGCCGACGCCCGGGTTGGCGACAAGCTGAATTTTGTCGTGGTGCGAGATGTAAACGTCGCCGGTTTCACGGTTATTCCCGCGGGAACCATCGCCCACGGCTCCGTCACTGGAGTTAAGGGCAGGCGGTTGCTGGGAATCGGAGGCAAGGTGGCCCTGAAACTCGATTCCGTAGAACTGATAAACGGCGATCAAGTCGGGTTGCGTGCCCGCATGAACGTGAAAGGCCGTTCCCGTACCAAGCTGATGGCCGCAGGTATGATCGCCACCGGCTTCATCTTCCTGCCCGCTGCGCCAGTTTTTCTGCTCACCCGTGGCCATGACAGCACCGTGGTGAAGAGTACAGAGATCACTGCGCAAATCGACGGCGCTGCCTCGCTTCTATCGGCAGGGTTACCGGGTTCGCAAGAAAATTCCTCCGAACTGGGCGAGATGATGGATTATCTGCCGCCCCGGGTCTTCAGTGGTGAGGGCCGCGAGGGCGACATGCTGAACCTGGTTTTTGTCGGCCAACAGGAAGACCTGCAGCAAGCGTTCGAGCGCGCTGGGTGGGTCAAAACTGACAAATGGAAACCGGTATTCGTTTGGCACTTGTTGCGGCATCGGACCAGCGACGCGCAGTTGCCGATGGCCAGGTTTTACCTGTTCGGAAGGGTGCAGGACTATTCGTATGCCTTGCCCGATCCTGGTGCAGTGATGTCGCGACGGCATCATCTTCGCATCTGGAAAACCGATTACACGATTGACGGGATGCCCATCTGGGCGGCTGCCGCCACGCACGACGTTGCCATTGAAATCGCCAAGCGAGGACGTTTGATCAACCACCGGATCGATCCCGCGGTCGATACCGAGCGTGATTTCGTCGGAACCGATCTGACGAATGCCTTGTCGGTGAGCCGGAAGGAATATTTGCATTCCGCGGATCCAGTTTTCCAGGCGCAAACTGCGTCGGGCGAGACCTATCACTCCGACAGCAGAATTCTGCTCCTGGATCTGCACGATAGGACCCCCGCTAAGATCGGCGTGCCCGGTCAATCGTCCGCCCTGGTTCGGGCTACGCCGCAGCCTATCGGGGCTCCAGCGGAGTCTTTCCAGACAGCGCCTTTTTAACGGGACCGATGTTGTGCTTGAATTGTACTTGACGCGAAAGTGTGTGGCACAGTATGTCGTCGCCGACGAATATGATTGGCGCGACCTGGGCACGCCGGACAAGGTGATGCAAGCCGGGCGAGACCTAAAGCAGAAAGTTTTTCTGCAATAATTTCGCGGCGCCGATGATGCAGAAGCGGTCGATGCCGAGCGTGACTTCGACAATGCAATTCTCAGGTCGTGGCGAGCTATATCGAGCCTAGGCAGCCAAAGGACCGGGGAAGGCGGGAAACTATCTGCCCGCTATGAGGGTGGTCGCTTGTCGGACTGCTCTTTCCGCCGATTGGGGCAGCTCAACAGGGATGAAATATCCCTCCGGGTATAGGTAGTCCTCTCCCGACTCGTCAATCACGCGGATCTGGCCATGCTTAGCAGCGTCTTGGTCGGGGAGGACTTGATATAACTTCCGCAACTCCAAGGAGGCAGGGTACTGCCTGTTTCTAATACAAACGACGAATTGTGGTTCTGTGCGCTTCATGTCTCCCATTGCAAAACTTGCTTGATCTTGTATTCCTTTGCGCCGATCCCATGGGCTTCATACCAGTGAATTTCGGCCCGGCAAATCGTACCATCAGAAAGCCGAATGCGCGCCAGGCCCTTCAGTTTTTTCCATCGGCCTCGACCGTATGTCTTGTGAAGCCGTTTCCGCTCCCTAATCGCTGCGCCGCTGGCGATGGTTTCGATTGCGGTCATACGACCGATGATCTTGAAGTGCATGTGCTCCGGATTCTGAGGCTCCCGAGCCGAATTGTACTATCTAGTCGAGCCCTTCCGCGATCAGGCCACGCCTGTAACCAAAGTGTGCGGTAGAGGATGTCATCGCCGACGGATAACGGCCACCACTCAACTCGTGGTCTCAGTCCATGTGAATCGCAATCACCGTCTGCATCCTGCCCCGCAGGCGGCTGAAGAAATCGCCGGCAATCTTCATCCAGCCATATTTGCGGCGCAGCAGCTCCTGCCCGTGTGCCGCTTCCGGGCCATCGCAGATGCGGGCGCGGGCATCCACCCATGCTCCGCGAAGGTTGCCGCGAAAGCTGCAAGGCGCAACCCGCACCTTGGGATTGTTGCGAATGCGCTTGACCTTGCCGGCGCCGGGCGTGGAATAAATGTAGAAGACGCTGCCTTGATCAGGCGAAAAATCGGCGCCGGACGGCGAGCCCGAATCTTGCGCGAACCATACGGGAGTGCGCACCCCCACGCCGGTTTTGCGGAAGCTTTCCAGGTTCAGGTACTTGGCTTTGGCAAATTGCCCGATCGCATCCGGCATGGTCAACGACCTCTGCGATGAGCTTATCGCATCGTGGGTCGGGCGGGGCTGCGGGCGCAGCCGACTTACGCTCGCGGTATAATTTCCCGCGAATCTCCCTCCGTCCAACCATCAGCATGGTCCTGGCGAAGAGGACGATCTCTGAGCCGGGCCGCGAAAGGAACGTAATGCGTTTGCTGCTGAATTGGTTATTGAGCGCGATCAGCCTGCTGATCGTGTCCAAGGTGGTGCCCGGATTCTACGTGCACGGATTCGCGGCAGCGCTGATCGCCGCCGTGGTAATCGGGCTGGTAAATGCCACGCTTGGGTTCTTCTTGAAACTCATTACCTTGCCCCTGACTCTTGTGACCCTGGGAATCTTCTGGTGGGTCATCAACGCGCTGATGCTGATGTTTGCCTCGAGCCTGCTGACGCCCGCTTTCGTGGTCCGCGGCTTCTGGCCGGCCTTTTGGGGAGCCATCGTGCTGGCGCTGATTAATATGGTGCTGAAGTCGCTGGCGCGCAAAGCGGAACGAGAGTAGGCGCTAGATGTGTTCCAGTTCGCGCAGGCGGCGGACGGTCTCGACGATATCGCCGTTCTGAAACAAGCGAATCCCCGCGACTCCGGCAGTGCCTGCTGCGAGGCATGCCCGCGCGTTCGCGAGAGTGACTCCGCCCAGCGCCAATATCGCAAATTCTGCAGGGAGCGTTGACGCGCACGCGGCGCGCAGCGCATCGATACCGATCCCTTGGACGCCGGTGTGCGCCTTCTCGAAAATCGGCGCCAACACCGCGAAGTTTGCTCCGTCAGCCGCGGCGGCACGTACCTCTTGGATGGTGTGGGCCGACACCGCAATCACCGGCGCGCGATCGCTGGCTTGCATCCACAGCGCGCGAACGTCTGAGGCATCCAGTTCGCCTGCGGGAAGATGCACGCCGTCGGCCCCGGAGGCGAGGGCAACGTCGGTGCGCCCGTTGATCAGCAGCTTTGCCGTCGCGGAATGCTCTCGAACCGTTCGCACCGCCTCGCGCGCCAGCCGTTCCAGATCGCGGGCCGCCAGATCTTTCTCCCGAAGCTGAATGTAGTCAACCCCGGCGTGCGCCGCCTCGCCGATCCTGACCAGCAATCGGCTGCGCTGCTGCGCGTCCGTTCCGGCAAGGCCCTTGCGGTCCGTGATGTAGTAGAGCAGCATCGCCGCACCGATTGTATTCCGGCAGACGGGAGAGGCAGAATTCCAGCGCCGCGCTGTTCCATTAGAATAGGGCCGTGTGCGCGCGCCCGAATTCCAACCCTCACTCCACGCGCCGGAAATCTAGGCCGGACCAACCCGCATCCGCAAGCGAGAACGCTCTCGAAATTCTGCACGCGCCAAGCCTCGCGGCCCTGCCGTGGCTGGTGCATGGATTCAGTACCCGACGGGGCGGGGTCTCGACTTGCTACGGCGGACGAAGCTTGAACCTCGGCCTCACCCCGGCGGACAGCAAAGAGAATGTCGCACGTAACCGCGCGCGGTTCCTCGAAGCGCTGGGCGCGGCGAGCCAAAACTCCGGCGGCGCCTGGCCACTGGTGCAAATGAAGCAGATGCACTCGGCGGTGGTCCATCGGGTGAGCGCGCCGCTGCGCGGGCCGCTCGCGGGGGACGGAATCATCACCAACACGCCCGGATTGCTGCTGGCCATCAAGACCGCCGATTGCGTTCCCGTGCTAGTGGCTGATGTGAAGCGCCGCGTGATTGGCGCATTCCACGCGGGATGGCGCGGCACCGCCGCCCGCATTGTGGAGAAGGGCGTGGGCGAAATGCGCCGGCAGTTTGGCAGCGTGCCGCGTGATCTGCGCGCTGCCATTGGGCCGTCCATCCGGCGCTGTTGCTATCAGGTTGGCCCCGAAGTGCGCGCCGAGTTCGACTCGCAATTCCCTTACAGCGGCGATCTCTTCGAAGAGGTCTTCGACGCTGACGCCATTCACGTTCGCTATCCCATGTTGTTTCTGACCGCGCGGGCCCTCGGTCACAGCGAGCTTGGTCCCGAACTGCATCTTGATCTGGTCGAGGCCAACCGTCGTCAGCTCGCGGACGCCGGTTTGTCCGCGGAACATATCAGCATCGTTGACGGATGCACCGCGTGCAACACTGCGCGCTTCTTCTCGCACCGCGCCGAGTTCGGCAAGACCGGACGCATGATGGCCGCCATCGGCATCCGGCCGGAATGAGTCGACGCGCCACTTCTGGTCAAAACAAAACGGGCCGGAGATCTTTCCCCGGCCACTATGTAGGATGTCAAAATTAGGGGAAATGTCGGATGTTGATAGCAAAGGACAAATTGCGAGGTGATGTCGTAAGTCGTGAAAAAGCGTGTCAGGATTGTTGTAAATATCCTACATTGTTGTCACAGTTGTTGAAATAAACCTACGACGCGCGGCAAGACAAAGGACATCCTAGAATGCGGTGATGCGAGCGGTGAATTGCACCTGGCGGGCGCTGCCGAAGTGGTTGGTGTCGGGAGCGAAGAGCGCCTGTCCCGCGGTGAAAACCGGCGCCGAGGGCGTACCGAAGACGCTGATCGCCGCAGGACCAAAATTGCGGTTGCCTGCGCCGGTAAGATTGAAGACATCGAGAAAGAGATCGAGATGGCGGCCTTCGCCGCGCAACGTGATGTCCTTCACAAAGCGAATGTCAAGGTCAAAGAATGACGGCTGGCGGAAGATGTTTCGCGGCTCGACTTTTCCGTTGACGATGGCGCGATCGTTCCAATCGTTGCCGTCGTTCTGCGTATCGAAGCCGATAATCGGCGTGTAAGGCAGGCCGGAGCGGGCGAAGAGAATGGGATTGAACTTGAAGCCGTAAGGCAGATTGGTGATAGCGCTCAGGTTGAAGCTATTGCGCACGTCGAAAGAGGCATAAGCTCCGTCGGCGGAAAGATCGAAAGGATTAAGCGCCGAGACGCGGGTGAACGGGCCGAGATTGGAGTCGTTGTCGCGCGTGCGTGACAGGGTGTAATTCGCGGCAAGCTGCGAGCGATGCGGAAGCTGAAAGTTCGCGGTCAGCAGAAGACCGTCGTAGGAGGAATGCGCCGACGACTCATTCACCAGCAACTGACCAATGCTGTTGTTGGGCCGGATCGGGGGGAAGATGGGCATGCCGCTGGCGTCGTAGGTTGGCGAAAACAAGTTCTGGTTGACCAACTGTTGCAGGTCCCAGGTGCTGTTCATCACGTAGCCGGCCGTCAGGGTAATCTTAGGATTGAGTTGCTGTTCCACGCTCGCCGCGGCTTGAAACGAACGCGGATTGCGGAAATTCGGGGCGATACCCACCACCAGCGCGGTGGGAGTGGTCAAGCCAGCGGGAGGAGCGGTAAGGGCGCGACCATTGGAGACCAAAGCCAGAATCTGCGGGTCGTAATAGCTGTCGGCCACTACGGTGTTAACTGCATTGTCGGTGAAAATACGCTGGAAGTAGGTGGCTGGCGTCGGCGCGTCATAAAGTCCGGCTGAGAAACGCACCACCGTGTTCGGCGCTGGATTCCAGGCCAGCCCGAGGCGCGGCTGCCACTGCGCCAGATCGTTGGGAATGTAAGTAGTCTGAGGAATCGCAGGATTAGGGTACGTCGGTTGCGGGTTCCACTGCCCATCCCAGCGCAGACCAGCGGTCATCGTGAGCTTGCTGGTGAGCGGCAGCTTGGCGCTGACATAGAGTCCCAGTTGGCGCACCGAGCCTCTGTAAACGGCGTCGCCCACGATAAAGGTCTGCTGGTAGCGACGTGGCGAGTTGTCGAGAAAGTCGGTCAGCGAATCGAAATCGAAACGTCCGTTCAGGTTAGCCTCATGCTGCTGTGTCGCTGGATTGTAGGCGAAGCCGACGCCGAAATGCACAATCGCGCCGCCGCGGGTAATCGCAAAATCGTCGTTGATGCGGTTGATGTTCGACGTGTACGACAGGTTGGCAAGGCTGTTTCCGCCCAGCACCCCGAAGCCGTTGATCACCGCCTCCGGTGTGCTCGCGTTGGGAGCATAGCGACGCTGGTCCTGCGCCCACTGCGCCATAAGCTGGTTTACTTTGCTGGAACTGATGAGCGTGGTCAGGCTGCCGCGGAGCCAGTAGCTTTCGCCGCTGAGCGACGCTGCGTTGGCGACCGGCGCGATGCTGCGCGTGGAGCCTTCGTCAATATCGGTCGCATTGACGCGATTGAAATCAAATTGCAGGTTCAATGTATTCGCCGAATTCAGCAGGAAGTCCGTCCGCGCAAAGACGGCCGTGGGATCGCTCTTGCCGACAATCTGCTGCTGCAAAGCGCTGAGCGATGGCGGCACAACGATCCCCGGCGCCTGTGCCTCGAACTCCGTCCAATAAGGGACGTTCAGGAAGTCCTGCTCCATGCCGACATAGAAGAATGACCGGTTGCGCTTGATGGGGCCGCCAATAGAGCCGCCGAACTCGTTCTGCGCGTTGTCCAGGGAATGACCGAAGGTATCGCTGGAGGTGAGCGCCGATGGCCGCCCGATGTAGAAAGCTTCGCCGCGATATTTGTTGCTGCCCTCTTTGGTTGCAATATTGACGAATCCAGCATTGGTACCGGCCACTTCGGCGCTGGCCCCGGCGTGGACAACCTGAAACTCGCGCACCACGGTCTGCGGGAAGAAGAATGAACCATCCTGGGAGCCACGCACACCACCTTGCAGTGGGTCGGTGAAATCCGCGCCGTCCACCGCTACAGCCAGGGTGTTTGGGCGCTGGCCGTCCACAATCAGTCCGGCAGAGGTGGGAGCGGCTTGAACGCTCGCCGCCAACTGGCCGAACTGGCTGAAGTCGCGGTCGCGATTAGGCAGATAGGTGACCGTCAGGCCAGCGAGCGTATTGCTGACCTCCGGCGCCTGTTGGTTGATCGCAGGCGGCAGCGTGTTGCCCTCGAGCGTGGGCCCGTGCGCCGTCACCGTGACGCTTTGCGAGACCGGCGGCAGCCCCAGCCGGATTGTAAGTTGTACGCTGCTGCCAACCCCCACAGTCACGCGCGCCGGCTTCTTCAGGCTGAACCCGGAAGCTTTGACCTCAACCGTGTAGGCGCCGGGAATGAGCATGGCCGTGCTGAAGTTGCCATCGCCGTCGGTCACCACACTGCGAGTGGAACCGAAGTCCGTGTTGCGGATGGTGACCTGCGCCGCGGGGACGGCATTTCCCTGCGGATCGGTGACCGTGCCGCTGATGCTTCCTTTCGCCGCTGCCGATTGCGCCTGCAATGGGAACGACCAAAGCAGGCTGACCCCCATAAGCGAGAGGACCAGAAGCCGAAGCCGGTTTCGACGTAAGTTCGCAGGCAAGGTGTGCTCAGGAGACACAAACATGGTAACTGCTCCCGGATTTCTGCCGGCAGGAGCCGGGCAGAAATCCGGGATGGGGGCAATAACTAGAATTGAATGCGCGCCATGAACTGCATCAGGCGCGGCGGGCCAACGTTCGCCAAGCCGCCCATCGGTGTCCCGAAGGTTGCGACCGGATTCGCTGCGTTACCGTAAACTCCATTCAACGTGTAAAGGTTAAGGTGATTGGTTGTGTTGTAAGACTCCGCTCGCAGGATCAGGCTGGCCCGTTCGGTCATCCGGATCGACTTCTGGAGCGCGAAGTTAAAGTCATACGTAGCCGGTGCCTGTCCCGCATCGCGGCCGATGACGACGCCGTTGATGGCCGGGCGGTCCGAGGTATTGCCGTCGCCGTTATTGTCGACGCCGGTGGTGATGTTAAAGGGGAACCCGGAACCGGCTTCCATCCATCCTGATAGCATGAAGCCCCAAGGCAGACTGTAGGTGGCGCTGACGGAGGCGCGATTGGTCTGATTGAGCAGACTGCTCGCCTTCTCGCACGCTACCAGGCAGCCGTAGTCGTTCGGGTTCTGGCCGGTGCCATCCCACTCCACAGTGTTGATATCGTGCGACCAGGTATAGGTGCCAAGGAGCGAAACCCGGCGGCTGAGCTGCTTGGTGACTCGAACCTGAAGGCCGTCATACCAGGCGGAGCCGGCATTCACGTATTGCAGCACCTGCTGATAGCCGCCCGGCACGGGTGTGATCGGACGCGTTCGATTCGCGGCCGCAACCGAGCGAGTCTGACCGGGAGCCGTGCGGATGAATGGAGAAGGCGCGTTGAGATCCACAGGCTGCTCGATGTGGATGGTGTGCGAGCCGATATAGTCCATCGCGAACAACCAGCCGCCTCCCAGGTCGTGTTCGAAGCCCAGGTTCCACTGCTGGGTGTAAGGGTTCTGGAAATTGTTACTACAGGAGTGCAGTTGATCGACCGGCAGGAACTGGTTGAGGTAGTTGCACTGCCCGGCCAGAATGGTGATATTGAGGGGCGGCAAGACCACTCCAGGCGGGAAGGTGATTGGCGCGAAGCTTGTCGGGAATCCCAGGCCACCGGGAGCCGCGCTGTAAGTGAACGCTCCTTGCGGTCCACCCAAAGCCGCACTGGCGTACAGGTCGGTGCGCTCCTCCGAATAGTAAATACCGTAACCGCCGCGCACCACCGTATTGCTGTTCGGCAGCCGCCAGGCAAAACCGACACGTGGCGAAAACGAGGCATTTTGTCCGGTAAAGGTTTCGCCGTCCCAGCGCAAGCCAAGGTTGAGAGTCAGGTTAGGCAGGATGTTCCAGTTGTCCTGAGCGAACACTCCAAAGAGCGTGTCCGTTAGATGGTAATTCTGGTTGCCAAATGACTGCGTAAAGCTGCTGACAAGCGGCGGCGAGCCGGGCGGCGCTCCCGGCGGGGGAGCACTGGGATTCAGGGTAAGAACCGTGGAGATCGGAATTGTCTTGTACAGCGGGTTGATCTGGAACCGGCCATCCACGTAGCCGGCGCCGAACTCCTGTCCGTATCCGCCGGAAGAAGAGTTGACGACATCGAAGCCGACTTTGATCTGATGCTTGCCGCGGCTCAGGCTCAACGTATCAGCATAGTCATATTGGTGATTCATCAGGTTGGCCACCCGCGACTCGCCGTAGGTGTAGTAGCCGGAGACAAACAACTGTGGGCCGAGATTGACGGGAATGAACTGCGTGATGGGATCGCCCAGCAGGAACTCGAACCGCGCATCATTCAGCGTATTGCTGTTGATGATCGCTGTGTCCGTGATGGCCGCCTGATAGGTGTTGCGGGTGAAAACGCGGGCTGCCGTCGGCAGCGCAACGCCGCTGACCGCATCCTGCGGGTTGCTGTCGCTGAAACGATCGAAATTGGCTCGCAACGACAGGCGGTTGTTCTGGCTCAGTTGCTGATCCAAGCGCGCCAGGAAAAGCGTTTGACCAAAGGTGCCGTTATAAAAAGCACCGGGGTCGACCGGCGAAGTGATGATAGCTGGCCGGTTCTGATTGGTGTACTGCCCTGACACCATGAAGTAGGTCTTGTCCTTCACGATGGGACCGGAGAGCATGCCGCTGCCCTGTGCCAGCGTCTCCTGTACCGGTTTTGCGGCCAGGGGGATGCTGGCGTTGGAGAATGCGGGGCTGCCCATGCCCACGAAGTCGCCATGCCAGTCATTCGATCCCGATCGGGTGACGACGTTTACTGCCGTGCCGGCGTTCCATCCCCACTCTGCCGAACTGGCATTGGTATAAACCGTGAACTCCTGCACCGCCGAAAACGGCAGTCCGGCGAACATGCTCTGCCGTCCCCACATATCGTTGGCCGTGGTGTTGTCCAGTTCGTAGGTAGTTTGGCGTCGCCCGGTCCCGTTGATGACGAACAGCGTCTCGTTCAGGAAGAGATCGCCCGTGGTTTGCGAAGGACGAACCGAGGAGTTCAGCAGCGGCAGACTGGTGATCTTGCGCTCGAAGACGGGAGTGTCTTCAATCTTCTCCTGGCTCAGACGCGTGGAAACCTGGTTGGATTCGGTCGGCACGGTCCCGGTGGTGCCATAAATGTTCACCTGAGTTTTCTCGCCCGAAACGGTCAGAGTGAAATCGAAAACGGCGGTTCCGGCAGCACGCAAGTTGATGTCTTTTTGCTCCGCTTGCTTGAACTGCGGAGCATTGACCGTCAAGACGTAACTTCCTGTCAGCGGAACGCCTATGAAGGAATAATTTTCCGAGGCATCGGTCTGAACCGTTCTGTCAAACGCCGTGCTGGGGTTTCGCAGGGTGACAGAAGCGCCTGCGATCGCCTTACTCTGTTGATCCTGGACGTGGCCTTTTACGGCCCCCAGATCGGTTTGTGCGGCAAGATAAGTGGAACTCCAAAATGCTGCGAACAACGCAAGGGCAAGGAGATGAGCAACCCTGAGTCGAATGGGCATAACAGCCTGTGGTGCAAGCAGCTGATTTTGGGCACGGCCAGCGGCGTACTCGGGTTCGTGGGCTCGCCAAGGATTTCACGCCGGACGTTGAGATTCGACTTCTGTAGAGCCAATTCCGAGCTTCCCGTC
>Ga0208034_1000603_pt1 | contig 27559 bp, 23 predicted proteins | sample June2015DPH_8_10_FD_184699 | JGI IMG/M metagenome (GOLD analysis project Ga0208034, IMG submission 184699) | Peatland microbial communities from SPRUCE experiment site at the Marcell Experimental Forest, Minnesota, USA - June2015DPH_8_100... | ecosystem: Environmental > Terrestrial > Soil >...
ACCGTGAGCGCGAGCCCGACGCTCTCTTCGTTCCATCTATAGCCAGCGAGGTAAATCGCGACGAACGGCCCCACCCCCGTCTGCACGTCGGCGATGAGGAAATTGAGCCAATCGAGGCCACGCAGCGTCCGCTGGGAAGGGGACGTTTGGGTCTCCGTGATGGCGTATGGATCGCGCGCACTCTTCATTAATCGGAACTCACATGTTGGAAAAAGGCGCGGATCTGTGCGCCATCCTGGAACTGCTCGGTCCGAGAGGTGTTCCACCACACAGCCCTACACCCAACTCAGCACAAAACAGGTGCTGGAAGCTTAGCACAAGACCCACCCCGGGCGCGCTGAGCGCGTTTTACTAGCGGCTGATCGGAAATTGGTCGCCCGCCAGCGGCCGCAACAGCAGCACCGGGCAGGGCGCATGATCCAGAACAAAACGCGCAACATGCCCGACTGATCGCGGACCAATATGTGGCGGTTCCCCATAGTCCGCACGCGGGCAAATGAGAATCACATCCGCTTTCCACTCTGCGGCGGCGTTTACGATTTCAAGCTCAGGCCGCCCCCGGCGCAGCAGTGTCTCCGCCTGGGGCAAGTAACCGAGTCCTGCATTCAAAATGTCCTGCGCAGCGGCTCTTTCCGCGGCTTCCATTTCATCGGTAACGGGTTCATGGTGCATAGGCGGCCGCCAGAATCGTTCACGAGTCCGGTCAATGTCTCGGCGCGGGCCAACATCAATCACCGTCAGCAGAGCAATAGTCAGGGGCTCAGCTGTGGAAAACATCTGTGCTGCAACGCTGACTTGTTTGGTATTTGTGCCATCCAGAGAACAAAGAATTCGCATCAATGCCTCCTTCTGCAAACCTGCCTACAAGCACAGCCAGATCGTGAACGCACCTGCGAGTAGCATCAAAGGAGTAACGACCACGCCCACTTTGAAATAGTCGAGCCCCGAAACATCCACGTTCCGTTGGCGCAGAATGAGTAACCAGAGAATCGTAGCCAAGGACCCGACCGTAGTAAGGTTCGGGCCCAGATCGCAACCGAGCATGGTGGCCGCGACGAAGCCATTTCTTATGGCTGGAACCGCATGCTGAACACTGCCAAGGGAAGAATTCATGACGACAGCCATGGGTACGTTATTGATCAGGTTTGTCCCCAGGGCTGACCCCAACGCGCCAACCATCACTGCTCCCAAGCTCGTACCGCCGGAGAGATGCAGGAGCAGGTGGCCCAGTTTGCGCGTAAGCCCGGTGTCCTCGATGGCACGCACGACAACGAACATTCCCCCGATGAATCCAAAAATCGGCCACGAGATACCTTTACCTGCTTTCCGCAGGGTCGTCCGCTTCCAGAACAGCGCGCCCGCAAGTAGTAACAACGCGCCCACCACTGCGACCACGGAAAGCGGAAACTGAAAAGCAGATGCCAACACATACGAGGGCGCAACCAGCGCAAGCACCCCCAAGGTGTAACGAAAATAAGGCCGATGCTTAACGGCCTTCTCTGCCGTCGGCAGACGGCTGATGTCAAAAGACCCTCTAAGCTGCTTGCGATAAAGCAGGTAGAAAATCCCCAGGTTAATTGCGATGACGACAAGACTGGGAAGTAAGAGCAGCCGCAGAAAGGTTAGAAGATCGAGCGGGAAGCGCGACATGATGATGATGTTGATGGGATTGCTGATGGGCAGCAGGAACGATGCGGTATCAGCAATGAAGGTACACGCGAACAGGTAAGGCAGAACCGGAAGCCGTAACTTGGTCACGAACACATAAACGACGGGCGTCAGTATAAGCGCCGTGGCATCGTTGCAGAATATCATGGTGATAAGTGTTCCCAAGAGAAAGACATTCAGGAACAATCTCGCTGCACTTCTTTTGGCGAAGCGCGCGGCTTGCACTGCCAACCAATCAAACAACCCGGCCGTTTCCGCCAGCGCCGATAGCCCCATCATTCCCAGGAAGAAGAGAAACGTATTCCAGTCGCGGAGCAGAGTAAGCGCAGCATCCGCAGGCCGGATCAAACCCAAAAGGAGCAGGGTGCCCGCGCCGGCCATGGCGATTCGCGCCTCACTCCAGCGATAGGGACGAGTCATGATGCCGCCCAGTGTCAGCAAACCGATGGTCGAGGTAAGCAGTGTTCTCCAGAATTCCGATAAGGGGAAGTACAGAAACACAGGCCGCATCCTTTCAACAGGAATCTCCTTTTTCAGCCCTAAATCGCCCGAATTCTACTGAAGCTGAGCGCTTTTGCAAGGCCAAAGCTGCATCTTCGAAATGGCGGGGGTTGCCGCCCTTAAGACGGTCAAGTACAGGGCGTAGCCGCCTGGCCGTTGGCCTGCTGAAAATGTGACACCCGCGCCTGCTTTCGCTGGAGCGATACGGAAGAGTCCAGCCCCGCACGCCGCTTCTTGTCCCGGATCGAGCCCTCCTGGCACTGAATCCCTCAGCGAATCTTTAGTCCATCAAACCCACGAAATGTATCTCGCCCTTAACTCGGAATGAGTGCCGGAATCTCTATACTAACCAGGACAGAAGAGCAGAAGTTTAGCTTTCCCTTGCTTCAAGGCCGGTTGCGGGTAACCTGCCCCGTGGAGTGAATGGAACAGATGAGGATACCCATCGAGCGTGCGGCTCAGGGAGTTAGGGGTAGAGAGTATCAACCGCATTAGCAAGATTTGAGGATGTCCGCTCGGGAGGCTCTGTGGTGAGGGCCCGCAGCTGCTTTTCGAGCTTCTTGCTGGCCATCTCCCGCAAGGCCTGCCCATAAGGAACCAGTTTAAGATTCAGCCGGTCACAGGTGAACTCAAACTGCCGAAACAGATCCTCGAAACATACCTCGGCTCGAGCCCGACCATCCTCGAGCTCCACGCCGAATTCACGTAGTTTCGTCCGGGCTTTCTCAGCGAGATTGTCGAGTTCCGCCGTGAGAGCGGCACGAACGTGATCGAACTTATCGAGTGCCCGGGTATAGGATGCGCTGTCTCGCTCGATCCGCCGAGTAAGAAAACTCGCCCGGAGCCGGATGGCAAAATCGTACCAGCGCCCATGGATCAGGTGCCTGAGTGCTTCGCTGGCTGAATAGAACTGCCTGGAGAGGTGGAAGATCCCCGCTTGAAGCTCGGAGGGACTGATGCGCGAGGCACAAACCACAGCGTGCTGAGCGTCGAACAACTGCCAATCCCCCCAGGCAAAGATCCGTTTTTCCTCGGCGAGGCGACGGGTCAGGGGAGGCCCGGGCAGGGCCGTGAGCGCAAAGAACTGGACAGTGGTGAGCCGCGAGTCACGAGCGAACTGAAGAGTTTCTGTAAGAGTCTGAGAGGTGTCGGCATCGGAACCCAGGACGAACATGCCATGGACACGAATTCCCGCTTCGTTGAAAGCGGCGATGGCCGCACGGTTCTTCTCGAGCGTGACGTGCTTTTTGAACAATTTGAGGGTTTCCTCGTTCACAGATTCGAGGCCGACGAAAACCATGGCACAGTTCGCGCGCTTCATCAGACGTAGCAGTTCGCGGTCTTGCGCCGTTTCCACCCGCACCTGTGCGAACCAGCGCGGCATCCTGACGCCTTCAACCAGCAGGCGTTCGAGTATGCGCGAGGTTCGCGCCCGATTGGCCGCAAAGATGTCGTCGCCAAAGAATATTCTCTTGCCGTTTAACTGGATCGTGTGGCGGATCAACGCCACCGCTGCGTCGTCGCTCAGGAAGCGAAATCCCCGGCCGAAGTTCTCAATCACCGAGCAGAACTCGCACTCATAAGGGCAGCCGCGCGATGTGTTTACTACGTTGTGGGTGATTCCCCGGCTCATCTGGTCAGAATAGACGGGGAAGGGTAGCGCGGAGAGTTCCTCGCTGGTCAGGTAGGGACGGTCCGGATTACGGATGAGTTCTCTGTCCCGACCGAGGTAATTCACCCCCTGCAGGTCGGTGAGATACGGATCCCGCAGATTGTCTTCCAGTCGCTCGAGCAGGAGAGGCAGAGTGTAGTCTCCCTCGTGCGTGACCACCATATCACCAAATTGAAGAGACTCCTCCGGAAGAGCCGTGGAGTGTGGCCCTCCAAAGAGTATCTTGACGCGGGGATTCACCAGGCGAACCCGTCGCGCCAATTCAAACGATTGATTCGCCGTACGAGTGATGACGGAGAGCCCCAGTACATCCGTATCCGCAAGCCGCTTCCAATCGCCTATATCCAGACGCCCCGGTATACGGTTGTACTGTGGGATGATAGTGACAATGTCCTCGTAACCCGCGCGGCGACAGATCGCTTCGAGCAACGGCACGCCGCGGGCTGGAAACCGGAACAGAGAGTAAACATCTTTCGCCAGACAGCCGTCCAGCCGGCCGTCCACGGTGGCGGGCAACTCCACAAGCGTAATGCGTAGATCCTTCACGAAAACACCTGGACCATCCGAGACAACGACGGCAGTCTCAGCGTGGCTCTGAGTGCAACCCTAAAGAAGGCGAAGTATCAAGCAACCGCCATTATCAAGTCTCCGATGTCCAGGACGTGAAATCTGCTCAATATTGCTCACTTGTCCGATACGGGATGGCTGCTGATGCGTCCGAAGAGGTCGCGGAGGTAGGAGCCCTCAAGCTCCTTCGGTCCTGGTTCATAGCCTGTACTAAACTTCCCATTTGGACCGACTGATCCTGCCACTCAAAACAAGTGATTTAAACCTTGCTGCACGCCAGCCCCTGGACCACTCAAGAACCGCAAGTTGCTGACGCATGCTCAGCGATTGGACTCAGATCGCTTAACGCTACCGTGTCAATCCGCAGCTCATTGATTTATCAACAACTTACAGGTGCTCACAGGGGCTGCTAACTTCCGTAAGTGCTTGTAAGTTCGTTCAGCATCGGGTTGGCCATCGGGTTGAAACCCAACCTTTTTAGCGCTCATTTCAGCGCAGTGGAGCAGCCAGTCTCCAACAGCCGCACGGCACCTCAGTTTGTCGAGGCAACTCCTCCGTGATGGCCTCCTTCGTGGCCTCCAACACCGACCCCGAACTCAGCCAGTCGCTCCGCTGGGTATCGGAGAGCTGCAGCACGCCGATGTTTGTCCGCACGGTTGCCAAAGCCGCTCGCATCGCTTGCTTGCCAGATTACGCCCAGCTGCGGTCGGCTTGATGCACAATATGGTGGCGGCTTTTCATACCTTATGAATCATCACCCCGTAGCGGACCCAAGAAGGTCACGGAACGCACTGTCGTCAATGAGTAAATTTATGCCGATAGCCTCTTTTGTAACTTCCTGGACCAACAAGCGGTCACCCTTATTTAAATATGGATGCAGAAAATCCGTAAGTTTCTTCGCCTTGCCTTGATGACCCTTTACGAACCACGCACAGCTTAGAGTTTGAACCGCCCTTAACCGCAATTGTTTATAGCGAGATCACGAGCACAGTGATAAGAACTGCCTTGGGTGTGCTGCCATGGAAGGCGAACAACGATACCCGCGGTGTTTATAGAACGGCCGGAATGCGCAGCCGTAGGGCATCGCGCTTCGAGCAGAAGTCATCGTAGAGCCGCCGCGTGCCACAAGAGATCGCGATGGCGTCATGCGTACTCGAATAGATCATCCATCGCAGGATGGCCGCTGATCGCCTGCTCTTGGGTGATGCGCGGCCGACCATAGCCGCCATAGCCGCGACAAATCGCAAAGACCACAAGGGAATTGACCGTATCTTCAACGGGTAAGGCAAGCGGATTACCTCAGCCGCGAGCAATCCGATCTCTCGAAAGGTAAAAATGTCGGGGCCTCCAACCTGATGCTCGCGTCCCGCCATCTGGGGATTGCCAATGCAGTTGGCAATGAACACCGCCACGTCGTCTCCGTCAACCGGATTAATACGATGCGATCCGTCTCCAATGACGGTGTAGCGGCCTCGCTTCAGCACAGAGTCAAGAGCCCGATTCGTCAGATCGCTGAAATAGGCGGTCGGCCGGATAACAGTGAATGCAACCCCTGCCTGGCGGCACGCAGCGCCAATCGCATCCACCGCGCTCTCTTTGGCGTTGCTGAATTCAGTCAAGCGCCTGGAGTCACGCCCCTCAAAGGTTGCCACCAAGATGACGTGTTTTACGCCAGCGCGAACCGCCTCAAGCCCGAAGCGAATGTTTGCATCTCGATCAATAGCCCAAAAATCGTCGGTCGAGTCGACATGCAGGTTCCCCGATGCCATGCACGAGATCGCGATCTGAGCGCCCGAGAGCACCTGAGCATAGGACTCGATGCGAGAAGCGTCCACAAAAGCGAGTGTGGCGCCCAAAGCATTCAGCCTGTTTTGATCCGCTTCGCAAGACCGGTTCTTCAATATTGCCAGTACCGGAATTGACCGTGCGCGCAGTTGCGCGACGAGTCGGCTACCCAGGTAGCCAGTTGCCCCAGCGATGCAGACTTGGCGAGTCATCATCTTTTGGGCACTTTCGGGCTTTGCAGCGAGTAGATTGGCAGAAACGGAAAGAGAATCGGGACTCTCCGCGAGTAAGCCTCATAGGCGGCGTCGGAGCCGTAGATTTTGTCCTGCTTCAATTCAAGGCGGCGGCCGGCGCCAACCATCACGAGTACGATGAACAGAAATCCGAGGCTGCCGAGCGCCCAGGTGGACAGGGTCTGAAAGGTTGAGCTGGCCGAAACCCAGACGCCGAGCCAAAACACCATTTCGCCAAAGTAGTTCGGAAAGCGTACTACTCTGTAGAGACCCACATCGCAGAAGCGGGACGGATTTCGCCTCTTAGAGCGGGATTTCTGCCAATCGGCGCAAGCCTCGAGGCCAAGACCGGCCGACATTAGCAAAATGCCCACGGGCGCCGATACCAACGCCATTCCGCCTGCCTGCGCTGACATCGTGAGCAGTGCTGGCAAGCAAAGGAGAACGTAAAGAAACGATACTCCGACCCAGATTGCAACCTTCATCGGGCCGTCGACCTTGATGCCGCGAGCCGTGTTTTCCGCTTGCTGCTTCTGGAAGGAGGGAACGCGCTCCCTTAAGGTGAGAAATATACCCAGCCTCAAACCGTACGCAAGGAGCAGACCGGACTGGAGCAACGCAAGACCTTTGATTGTGTTCCGGTAAAGGAACGGAAAAGCAATCGCCTGCGCGGCGACCGATGCCGCGTAACCAAGGCTGACGAAATACTCAACCCGTTTGAACCCCAGTGCCGAGAAGATCAGGCAAAGGGCCAGTCCAAGGACCAGAAACTGCCATGGCAACCCAAGCAACTCATGAGGCAAATGGGACGGTGAGAGCGGCATCGTGTTTTCCTTAGGTACAATAAATGATCACCGGGCTTAAACCATCAAGTTGTTCATTGAATTTTTCGTGCCCTTCGCTTCCTGAGGAGAATTCACAACTCACCAAGTATAGAGACATGGGGTGTCCTCCTACTGCGGAGATTTCTCGTTTCCGCACCAATGAACCATGCTGAACATGGACTGGCCCCACCGCTAGCGATGCGGGGCAATCATTTTGCCGTCCTTGGCGAGTTTCTTGTTGCTTCCCAGCCTTGGCCCAAGGTGAAGGCCTGATTTCTTCTCCAGCAGCTGCTGGCCGAGACTTGAACGCTCGCTTGCGGGACGAGCAAACCAAGGATGCTTTTCGTGTCTCATGGCATGAGTCTACCACCCGAGGCAGCAAGAATAAACGTGGACCCGTGAGTCACGCCAATGCTTGATATCCCGTGGTAGCAAGCGTCTAGCTGGAAATGCGAATCCGTTTCACCATCCCCTCAGGCTCAAGGTAAAATCCACCAGCCTTGGTAAACTCCGGCGACTGGAATCGAACGGACATGGTACAACCCGCTAAGCCAAACGTGGTCTATCACGCTGATTGGGGTGGCGAGGAAGAGAAGCGGTGTGCGCCAGGGCAGTGCCGTCGCGCGGGTGTTTTTGGAAGTGTTCGAAGGCCTTTCTTAACCAGGGCAGCTTCAGTCGAGCAGCCGCAGAGTAGTCCACATTTCCGCCGCCCCCGGAGAGGGGAAGTTCGATATCCTGGCGGCCAAGGAACCCCTGCTCGACCAACCGATCGGGGCTCAGCAGGAGCGGATTACCCCCAAAGGCAGAGCATGACTGGTAAGGCGAATTTTCTTCTCCTGCCGGGCCGATGGGAAGCATCTGCCACCAACGCTGTCCACTCCTGGCCATGAAATCCGCAAAGGCAGTTGCGGAGGGCCCGAGATCGCCGATGGAATAGGGGTTGGAAAGGGAGGTTGGATGGAGGAGTATTCCCGAGGCTCGGTGATTCATACGGAATCCCCTCCCAAGGAAGATTCCTGCTTCCGTGCCAGAAGTATCGCGCTGGAACGGGCTTTTAGGTGATAGGCCCTTGAATTGTCCAAGAGCGTTTCTTCTCCTGCCGGGGACAAGTCTTGCGGCGCCGAACGAGAGGTGTCTACCGCGAGTTGCCAGCGGAACCCTGGCGGCAGCGGCGGCAAACCAAAGTCGGTCTCCTCCGAACCAGCGTTGAACATCAGGTAAAGCCTGTCTTGTCCGTTTTCAAGGATTAAGCAGCCGAGTTCTTTACCCTTTGGGTCGGCCCAGTTGGGCGATCCCTGCTGCGGGTTGAACCACAGGATTTCAGCATCCGTATAGAATTGTTCCTTGCTCAGAATCGGATGCGCACGGCGAAAGGCCATCATGCCTTGGGCAAACCGGTAAATCTCCTGATGCTGTTTGAGCTTGGTCCAATCGACCCAACTGGTTTCATTGTCCTGGCAGTAGGCGTTGTTGTTGCCGCCTTGCGTGCGACGAAACTCGTCCCCTCCGAGCAGCATCGGCACCCCGCGCGAGACGAGCAGAGTCAGCAGGAAGTTCTTGATTTGACGTCTCCTGATGGATTCGATCTGGCCATCCGCTGTCCCACCTTCGGCGCCGTAATTCTCGCTCAGGTTGTTGTTTGTCCCATCGTGGTTGTTTTCTCCGTTGGCTTCATTGTGCTTGTCGCGATAGCTCACCAGGTCGTTCAGAGTGAAGCCGTCGTGGCAGGTGACGAAGTTGATGCTGCTCTGGGGCCCTTTGCCGGATTGGGTATAGATGTCGGCACTCCCGCAGATGCGACTGGCAAACAAACCGAGCATCCCATCATCGCCGCGCCAGAATCGCCGGACATCGTCCCGATACCGGCCGTTCCACTCCGCCCAACGCCGCTCCGAAAAACTACCCACTTCATACGCTCCGGCGGCGTCCCACGCCTCGGCGATGATCTTCACATCTCTTAAGATCGGGTCCTCGGCGATCCGCTCGAGAAGCGGGGGATTGTGCAGCAAGTTGCCGGAACGGCCCCGACCGAGCACCGCGGCCAGATCAAAACGAAATCCATCAACATGCATCTCCACCACCCAGTAGCGCAACGCGGTCAAGATGTGATCCCGCACTACAGGATGATTGGCGTTGATGGTGTTGCCGGTGCCCGTGAAGTCTCTATAAGAACGTTTATCGTCCGCCAGCATGTAGAAGATTGAGTTATCAATCCCGCGGAAACACAGTGTAGGCCCCTGTTCGTTTCCCTCGGCCGTATGATTGAAGACCACGTCCAGGAATACCTCGATGCCCGCCCCATGGAGGGCCTGGACCATTTCCTTGAATTCCAGTTTCTGCTGACCCGCGCCTCCCGAACTGCTATAGGAAGCTTTAGGCGCGAAGAAGGCCACGGGATCGTAGCCCCAGTAATTCCCGAGCGGCTGACCGGTTTGCGGATTGATGCCTGGCACCTCGCGTTCATTGAATTCCTGCACGGGCATTAGTTCTACAGCCGTCACCCCCAGTTCCTTGAAATAGGGGATCTTTTCCATCAGGCCTCGGTACGTACCGGGATGCTCCACACCGGAGCTGGGATGGAAAGTGAAGCCACGCACGTGTGTTTCATAAATGACCGTCTTCGACCAGGGGTGCCTGGGCGGACGGTCCTCATGCCACTGAAAATGCTCCTGCGTGAATACGCATTTCGGCATGGCGCCGGCATCATCGACCTTCGAACACACCGGGTCGCCGTCGGCCACAGACGGATCGTATCCACGAGCCGGGCCGAACTCCCAGGTGGGCAACCTCGTGATCGCTGTGGCGAATGGATCGAGGAGAAGCTTGTGGGGATTGAAACGATGGCCGTCCTTGGGTTGATACGGGCCGTCCACGCGGTAGGCATAGAGTTGACCGGGACCGATCCCCTCCACCCAAACGTGCCACACGTCACCAGTGCGGTTGCGCTCGGGATCCAGATCAATCACCCGGGCGGCCGCGGCATCTTGGGGATGATCAAACAAATCCAGCCGAACGCGGCTGGCGTGACGGCTGAAGAAGGCGAAGTTGACCCCCCCCCCATCTTGATGGGTTCCCATGGGTAACGGAACACCCATCCGAACTTCCGTGCGTTCAGAAACCTCTGCCACGTAATCATGCAGAGGCCGTTCGGACGTAGTCAGACCTGTGGCCGCGAGTACCTTTTCTGCGGCCTGGCCTAAGACAGAAAGCTTCCGGCCTGTGGGCCGTCGCTTTCTTTTCAGTTTTTTTGCCTCTTTCATAGCTTGTCTTCTGTTGTCCTTCTCCCGTTCGAGGTTGATTCACCGCTGCCAGAGAATGGGATCGACTTCCAGGGGCACCGCAACGCCGTTACAATGCGGGATCACGCGCGCCGTATACTCGGTAACCGGACGTGTCGCGGGCACCTGTGCGACAAAAGCGTGGCCGCCGTCTGCTCCCGCCAATGGGTGAACGCGGGCCATCTCCTCTCGGACTGCACTGCTGCCATTAATCCCATTGGCATACAGCTCGACTCGCACGGCGTTCGGATCGAGGCCATTGAGATATACCTCTGCCTCAAAAATGTGCTGGGCCGCATTGGTCTGTACCTTCACGTCGCCAAAGCGGAGCGTCCCCCATTTCTCTTTCAGAGTATGTTCCCAATTGACGATGTCCCTGCCCACTGCACCTTTATCGGCAGCGCGTTCACGGTAGGTTGCCGCAGCCGGAAGGTAATGTTGCTCGGTGTACTCGCACACAGCGCGGTTGGCGGAAAAACGCGGTGTCAAACTCGCCATACTTTCCCGCATCCGCGCCACCCAAGCCGTAGGGATACCCTGCCCGTCGCGGGCATAAAACTCGGGAATTACTTCCCGTTCAAGCAGGTCGTAGAGCGCTTCGGCTTCGACAGCATCCCAAGCGGGATCGTCGCCATGCTCCCGGCCGTCCCCTAGCGCCCATCCGACTTCCGGCGTATAGGCCTCCGCCCACCAGCCGTCTAACTCCGAAAGATTGATGCCTCCATTGACCAGCACCTTCATGCCACTCGTTCCACTGGCCTCCCAAGGCCGCCGTGGCGTGTTGATCCAAACGTCCACACCCTGCACCAGGTGCTCGGCCAGCAGCATGTCGTAGTCACTGAGGAAAATCACATGGGGACGCGCCTCGGGCTGCCAGATGAAATGCATCCATTCCCGAATCAGGGCCTGCCCCGCCTGGTCCGCAGGATGAGCCTTGCCGGCGATGATGAGTTGCACGGGGCGCTGCGGATGGGTCAAGAGACGAAGAAGTCGCGCAGGGTCATGGAGCAGTAAGTTCGGTCGCTTGTAGGTCGCAAAGCGGCGTGCAAAGCCCAGCGTGAGGGCGCTCGGATCAAAGAGATGCTTCGCTGCTTCGACCTCCTCGGGCGGCGAGTGTCGTGTGGTCATGTCCAGTGACAATCGCTCGCGAGCATACTCCACAAGAGCCTGGGTAGCGGCGGTACGAAATTGCCAGAGCCGGGCGTCGGAGATCTGGCGAATGTCCTGTTCCAGGCCTTTCGTCGTCCCCAGCCAGCGGTCCTTTCCACAGCTTTCCGTCCAAAGATCGTCGGAAGGGGGCGAGTCCCAAGTGGGCATGTGGACTCCGTTGGTCACGTGTCCGATCGGGATTTCGTCCTCCGGCCAGCGCGGGAACAGAGGCAGAAAGAGGCGCCTGCTGACCTTCCCGTGCAAGCGACTCACGCCGTTGACCGCCCCGCTCCCACGGATTGCCAGATACGCAATGTTGAAAGGCTCTGACGAGTCGGTTGGGTTCTGGCGTCCCAGGGCCAGCAAATCATGAAGTGCAATGCCGAGCTTCTTTTCGGCATACCCCCCAAGGTATTGTTCGATGAGGGCAGGAGCAAAACGGTCAAAACCGGCGGCCACCGCCGTGTGGGTGGTGAAGAGATTACCCGCTCGTGTGACCGCGAGTGCGACTTCGAAGCGCTCCCCGGTCTCTTCCATGAAGTTGCGGGCACGTTCCAGGACCGCGAATGCCGCGTGCCCTTCATTCAGGTGACAGACCTCCGGTTGGATCCCGAGCGCGCGGAGCAAACGCCATCCGCCGATCCCGAGCAGCATTTCCTGCTTGAGGCGCAGCTCCGGTCCCCCCCCATAAAGTTCGCTGGTAATCCCTCGATGAACGGGGAAGTTCGCCGCGTCATTGCTGTCCAGCAGGTAAAGCTTCACCCTCCCCACCTGGACCTGCCAGGCGCGAAGCCAGACCGAGTATCCCGGTAAGGAAATCTCCAATCGCAACCACTCGCCGTTCGCTTGGCGCAACGGCGTGATCGGCAACTGTCCGGGATCGTTATACGGGAAGAGGGCCTGTTGCTCTCCGTTTTTGTCGATCTCCTGGCGAAAATAGCCCTGCTGGTAGAGCAGTCCCACGCCGACCACCGGCACCCCCAGATCGCTGGCGGCTTTGAGTTGATCACCGGCCACATTGCCCAGCCCGCCCGAGTAAATGGGTAAAGCTTCGCTCAGCATGAATTCCATGCTGAAATACGCGGCGCAAGACAGGGAACTCTGCGCATGATTCTGCTGAAACCACGCGGGCGCCTCCAGCCCTTTCCGCCGGATCTGCACTAAGCCATCAACATTTTTGCGAAAAACAGGATCGGCCAACATGCGCTCGATCTGGTCGCGCGAGACTGTCTGCAGGACGGCCCAGGGGTTATGGGTGATCTCCCACAGTTTGGGATCAAGCTGCCGCCACACATTGTCGGTGGCATGATTCCACGACCAGCGCAAATTCAGGGCAAGCTCCGCCAGGGAATCGAACCCCTCGATTTCCGTGGGTAGAAGACCGTATAGGGGATGGCTAACGCGGTTTTGTTCGCTCATGATTTCTCCCTCAGATCCGGCGTTACTGCTAAACTGTCGTTGACCATCGCCTGCGCTTCCTCCAGGATGCGGCGCAGATGATCAGCTCCACGGAAGCTTTCCGCATAGATCTTGTAGATACTCTCAGTTCCTGACGGACGCGCCGCGAACCACCCGCTCTCCGCCACCACCTTCAACCCGCCGATGGGAGCCTCGTTGCCCGGCGCGCGAGTAAGGACGGTCTGGATTTTCTCGCCCGCCAGATCGGTGAACCGAACCTGTTGCGGCGAGAGTTTCCCCAGCATCTCTTTTTGCTCCGGAGTGGCCGGCGCCTCGACGCGGTCGTAAACAGGCGCACCAAACTGGCGCGTGAGTTCGCCGTAAATCTCGCCGGGATCGCGGCCCACTCGCGCTGTGATCTCCGCCGCAAGCAAAGCTGGGACGATGCCATCTTTGTCCGTCGTCCACACGCTGCCATCCCGACGAACAAAAGACGCGCCCGCGCTCTCCTCTCCGCCAAAACCCAGCGAGCCGTCGAGCAGTCCATCAACGAACCACTTGAAACCCACCGGCACCTCGTAGAGCTTGCGGCCAAGCTTCGCGGTGACCCGATCAATCATCTGGCTACTCACCACGGTCTTACCAACCGCCGCTTCTTTGCGCCACTTTGGGCGGTGTTGGAAGAGATAGAAGATGGCGACCGCAAGGTAGTGGTTGGGCGGTAGTAGCCCCGCGCTTTTGGTGACAATGCCATGCCGGTCATGGTCCGTGTCGCAGGCGAAGGCGATCTCGAAGCGATCCTTCAGGCCGATTAAACGCTGCATCGCATAGGGCGAGGAGGGATCCATGCGGATCTGGCCGTCCCAATCAACGGTCATAAAGCGAAAGGTCGGATCGACGGCCTCGTTCACGACCGTCAGGTTCAAACCGTAGCGCTCGGCAATCGGTCCCCAGTAGTGGACCCCCGCGCCGCCGAGGGGATCCACTCCGAGGCTGATCTTCGCGCCGCGAATAACATCCATGTCGATCACATTGGCGAGATCTTTGGTGTAGGCGTCCAGGTAGTTGTGCCGGTGCGTCGTGGAAGCGCGAAGCGCTTTCTCGAAAGGAATCCTAGTCAATCCCCGAAGGCCCGTCTCTATAAACTCGTTCGCCTTTGCCTCGATCCAGTTGGTAACGGCGAATTCCGCGGGCCCGCCGTTAGGGGGGTTGTATTTGAAGCCGCCGTCATGGGGAGGATTATGGGAGGGCGTGATGACAATACCGTCAGCGAGTCCTGTTGTGCGCCCCCGGTTATAGGTGAGAATCGCGTGAGAAATTGCAGGGGTCGGCGTGTATTCATCGCCCTCCGCCAGCATGACTTCCACCCCATTGGCCGCCAACACCTCAAGCGCGCTCGCCAGTGCCGGCACCGAGAGCGCATGCGTGTCCATGCCGAGAAACAGTGGACCTTTGATGTTTTGTTGCGCACGGTACAGACAAATAGCCTGACTGATGGCGAGGATATGCCATTCATTGAACGCCTTGTCGAATGCGGAACCACGATGTCCCGAGGTGCCGAAGGCAACCCGCTGTTCCGGTACGGAAGGGTCAGGTATCTCGGTGTAGTAGGCCGTCACAAGTCTGGGTACATTCACCAGCATCGAGGGCTCGGCCGGCTTTCCCGCAAAAGGGCTCACTTTCATCGGTCTCTCGTCTCATGGGGTAGGGATTTTTTCTCTGCCGGTGATTTCAATTCACGACCATCTCTTTCTCCGGGTCATCCCCACTCAACATTCTCTTCATACTCCCGGTAGACGTTGGCCAGCACTTCGGGCTTACACGAAGTGGAGGTGCGACATGTGGTCGAAATCCTCCAAGGCATTGCGGGCTGCCTGTAACTTGGCGAAAGTAAACTCGCACGCAGCGCCGTCCGATTCGTCTGGCCCCTTCAGGCGGCAGCAACGCCATAGATCCCATGCTGTAGAATCCCTGGCTTGAGATTTGGATTTCCCGGATTGTTGAGTCCTATTGTGTCGGTCCGGCCAGCAAGCGCCTGAGCCCCTCCATCGCCGCGCCGAATTTTGCCCAATCCCCCTGCTGCATGGCCTTCTGGGCCGCATCGAACTGCGCCCTCGCCTGGCCCAACTCCGGCGGTCCGCTGCTCGCTGGCGCTCCCTTCTGGGGTGGCTGCGTCCCGAAGACGGATTGGATTGCCTCATCGAGCGTAGGTTCCATCGCCACTTTGTCCCCCGAAATCACGATGACACGCTTGAGTTGGGGAAAGTTGGTGCCTGCCGCGGTGAGGTACACCGGCACCACATAAAGAAAGGAGTTCTCGATCGGTACCGCGATCAGGTTTCCGCGAATGACTCTCGACCCTTTTTGGTCCCAGAGGGTCAGTTGCTGGGAGATCGTCGTGTTCTGATCGATCATCGCCTCGATTTGCATCGGGCCGTAAATCAGCTTCTCCTTGGGGAGTTGGTAAAACAGCATCTTCCCGTATTCGGGGAAATCGCACCGGGCGGCCATCCAGGAGATCATGTTGTCTCGATTCTGAGGCGTGAAAGGAGTCATGAGGAGGTACTCGAGCTGGTCACTTCCGGGGAGCTTCATCAGGATGTAATAGGACTGCATGGGCGCGACGTTGCCCGCGTACGTCTCTTTGGGGAATACCCAGAGGTCCTCCCGGTTATAGAAGACCTGGGGAACGGTCATGTGGAACGTTCTGTACTGGTCGGCCTGGATGGAGAAGAGATCCTCCGGATACCGCAGGTGCGTTTTCAGATCCGCCGAAAGCTCATTCAGGTCCAAGAAAACGCCCGGAAACGCATGCCGGTAAACCGCCAGGACGGGGTCGTTCGGATCCATGACGTAGAACCGGACGGTTCCGTCGTACATGTCCACCACGACCTTTACGGAGTTTCGAATGTAATTCAGCCCTTCCGCAAAGCCCGCTGCGTGGGGACTGGAATAGGGGAAATGATCCGAGATGGTGTACGCATCCTGGATCCAGTACAGTTTGCCCTCGCTCACCACGGCATAGGGATCATTGTCGAGGCGCAAGAACGGAGCGATCTGCCCCACGCGCTCGTTTACGCGCCTCCAGATCTGAATCCTGCTTTCCGGCCGGAGATAGGAAGTGAACAGAATGTTGATGTCGGCTTGAGTCCAGGAGAAGAGCAGCCGCTTCCACATGCTGTCCAGGGGGATGCCTCCTGTTCCTTCGTAACTCGTGTAGACATTCTGATTCCCCTTGGGGTAGTCGAACTCTTTGGCGCCGGTCGCGACGATCCGATATCCCGGCATCGACTCACCGTAATAGATGGAAGGCTGGTTTATGGGTAGGCCGTAGGCGGATTCGGGCGGGATATTCTCAAGAACGTACTGCGGAAAACCTCCCCCGATCGTCTTCGAGACGAAGCTCATGACCAAGCCATAACCATGCGTGAACTGCAACTTCTGGTTAACCCAGGTTTGGGCTTCAGCGGGAAGTTCCGCGGACAGCTCGCGGGCCGAAAGCATCACCTGATGATAACCATCCGGCAGGTGATAACGGTCCACATCAACCTGGTAAAACTGATAATAGAGCCGTATCTCCTGGGCCTGTTGGTACATCTGGAGCAACGGGCGGTAGTCCCAGAGACGGATGTTCTGGATCGTGTCTTGATTTCTCGCAATCACCTCGGACGTCAGATCCGCCAGCGCCGGGTAGGATGTTTCCTGGATCGTGTCGAGGCTGTAGGCCTTGCGGGTGAACTCGATGTTGTTCTTGAGATACGGGGTTTCGAGGGCCAGTTCGTTCGGCTGTACCCTGAACCTCTGAAAGAGGCCCGGCAGCAGCAGGACCGCAATGACGTACAAGGCCACATAGATTCCGGATCCAATGACTATCGCTCGGAATCGCGGCCGGAAGATATTGAGCACCAGCAGTGCGCATAGCGCCGCCGCGGCGCCGGCCATGACCCAGAAGGCGATCCGGGTCACATGATCCGCCGTATAACCGGCTCCGTAAACTACTCCCTGCGTGGAGTAGAGGAGTTCGTAGTGGTCCAGGTAAAAACCCCATCCCCAACTGGCCACCAGAGCGAAGAACAGGATGGACAGATGGGGAACGACCTTCGCGCCCCGGCCCTCCATCTGTCCGCTGCGGGTGAACCGCAATAACCCGAAATACGCATAGAAGACCAGGACGGCCAGGAGTGTAATCAGCGTTAATACGGTCAGGCTGATCTGCAAAAGCTCATAAAAGGGGAGACGGAACAGATAAAACCCGGCATCGACCCCGAAGAGAGGATCGGACAACCCAAAGGATCCGCCATAACGAAAGCGGAGATACGTATCCCATTGTGCATAGAAGAGGGCCGCAAAGTTTACGGCGGCGACAGCAGCGATCGCGGCCATAACCAGCTTCAAAACCGTGGGAGAGACCTGGATGCCCAGTTTCGCAGCAACGGTAGGTTCGCTAGTCAAATTACCCACGCGGAAAGTGCCGACGTTTCTCGCCGCAACGCCAAGGTTGATCCAGATGTACAGAAGCGCGACAACGAATGCCACGCAAAACAGCTCCCACCTCAGGGCCAGGAGTGTCCAGAAGACGCCGCTGTAGCCGACCTGCCGCATCCACAGCCACTTCTGTAACCAGCCGGAGATGACGACCAGCAGAGCGATGAGTACGGCCGTTGCAACAATAATCAGTTTCAAAGGACGGCCAAGCCGGAAGGCTCCACTTTGTTCGCCGGCAAGCCGCCTCGGCTGCTCGCCGTGTGTTGGTTTCTCGATCATTGCTCTACCCCCTTTTCCCTTGGTCCGGAACGCGGACTGATATTGCGACCCGATGGCGAATCCAATGGTTTGAACACGTAAGCTCCCTTTGCCTTTTTGCTCGGCGATTCCTGCTCGTCGGCTGCTCTGTGTTTCACCGAGTCATTGGCAAAGATGTCTTGCACGGCCTTTATAACGGGAGGTGACTCGCGAGTCTGTTAAATATTGCTCAGTGGGGTGGTCAGAATTGGTCAAATGGTAAGAAAAGCAAATGCGGTGGGAACGGGAGCCGAAGCTCACGACGGGGAATACTGATTCTCATGTAATGCAGGTCCCGTGTCATCTAGGAATCCCGCGCGCGTAACAATAAATTTCCTGGGGGGAGGGCCCAGAAAATAGGACGGGGAACCGGTCACCAGGGTCAGGGTTGCTTCACCAGAATCTGCGAGCACTTTGACCTCCTCCGGCTCGATCCCCGCGGTAAAGTCCACACCTTACCCAGGGCTTGGCCCGCGTTTTTGCTGCCGTTCAACGAAGCGTAACTGCACCCAAAGAGAGGCAAGACCTTCTTATTCCACGACCCAGGTCGTGAATCCTTTTCCAAGGCGGACGAGTTCGTCGGCTGGATTCGTTTGTAGATGCGCACGAAGCCAGGAGAGTGACCGCCGCCCGACGACAACGGTGTGACATCCACGCTCTCGCGCCAACGTCAGGATCTCTTTGGGTACATTTCTTCTGTCGCTTGGATAGCAGAAATGAACTTCGATTTCTCCCTGCGCAAATCCCGCCCGGCGCAGATTTGCATAAGCAAGGTCCAAAGACCCTGATAACTTTTTCTTCGTTGCAGACACCCAGAGATGCCGGCTGGCTCGTAGACGGGCCTCCAGCCATTCTTCCTTCTGGGGATCCTCAGCGCCCCCGAACTCCATCAATTCAGCCGGTGGCGAGGGCAGAGTATGCGCCAGACAGACCCGAAAACCCCGGCGCCCGCCCAAGATTTGGGCCACGTACGCTACCGCTCGCATCGATGCGAGCGAATTGTCGACAACGACAAGCAGCTTAGTAATTGCCAATTCGGTTCTCCAGCCTTAAGCGAGTTTTGGTGGGATGTCCTCTGTCTTGCCCTGATCCTCATGGGTATATACCGGCCTCTCGGGGTGATCGTCGGCATCCTCGACACCTTCCACGATCCCGGCCTCATAGGCCTGATCAGTATCGGCGAGTTCTTCGACGCTCTCATCAGCAGCGTCCGGATCTTGTGAAAGTCCTTGAGTATCACCTGATTGCCCGGCGCTGTCGGAGCCCACCTGTCCAGGATCGCTTCCGAGTTCATCGAACTGCGCTTCGTTATCCCGCAAGGAAGGTGTCGACATGAAAACCTCCATAAGACGCCCAGAATAGAGCGCCAAATCGTGGTCACAGATTGGGACAGCCTTCGTCACCCCTTCGCGATGAGACTTCTTGGTCGCGATGGTGATGGTTGAGAATGGCTATTCCGAGCACCTCATGCACTGCGGGGAGAGGACGTCGATCGACGGTGCCGTCGCCTCCAATGTCGGTTGTGTTTCCCCCATGCGGCGCGAGGAGCTACCACGCGAACACGCGGGCGCCGCTGCCCGATTGGCGGACCCGCCCGGTTTGGACGGAACCAGCATGTGTGGGAGTCACGTTCTCGCCAGTCGTACTAGGAAGATTCAGTTTGCCGCCGGTAAGCTCTTCGACCTCTATGGGACGATGGCGGTTCATGATCTCAGCCGCGGCGTCGATCTTCTCGTCCGACCCGCTCGCGAAAACGAGGACTCCTCCACGGCGAACTCCTTTGAGGTAGGCTTCCGCCTCCGGTCCGCTTGCCCCTATCCCCCGGAGATCCCGGTTGAGACTCACCTCGAAGTCGATGTTGGGGATGCCCATGACCCCACTGCCCGCCATGTCCAGGGACTCGCCGAGAATGCGGACGTCGTTCCGGGGGAAACCACTGGCCTCGAGATCACGGACGACTTGATCGGCCAAGCCCGAATTTTCAAACAAACCCACTGCAGTTTTCCGCAAATTGCACCTCCGGCTAAAGTTTGCGTACAGCCCAAATTGCTAAGGCTCTTGATCCGTGTATTCTCCTTGCGTACTGGGAAGCACGTTGCCCACCCGACGGGAGTCATGATTCTTCCATCAATCAACCTTTGCTCGCCTTACGGCTGCTCGGTTGCTCAGATTGTTGCAGCCAATAAGCCGGCCGGCCGTAGTAGCTGTAGAGCCTATTCTCATACTCGCGAGTGATTGGCATGGACTCGAAGTACTCCGGGCCGTTCTTGATGGTTTCCCGCGAGAGGTGTACGAAGACTTTGGAGACTGGCCAACTCACCTGTTCGATCCACTGGGGTGACACGAGCACCTTTTTGCCAGGCCACCAGTTCCGCGTGTCCACCTCGAGGTATCGAATCGCCCAGGTTTCATCATCGATGATGAAATCCTCCACGTGACCGATCTCAGCATCAGCCGCCTCGATGTGATAGCCTTTCACTTCATTGGTGCTGCGCAGATGTGAATCGGCCGACTCTTTTCCCGCCCTGGCTTGCAACGCCTCCGCTTGTGTCACAGCATCCTTTCGAACAGTCAAGCCTGCCGGGTAGGACGCACCACCCCACAGATAGGGCCCACCCCAATAATAGGGGTAACCGTAATACCCCATGTACAAGGCCTCGTGCTGCCGTGAGACGGGCTTGTGTGTGTCGATCTGCGGACTGTTCTCGATCTGCTTTTTCGTCAGCGCCACATCGAGTCGCTTTGATTCCCACTCCGCCTGGCGGAGGGCAATGGGCGAGACCAGCACAAGCCGACCGGACAGCCAACCCCCGGTATTGACCACGAGGTAGCGGATGGCCCAGCTCTCATCGTCAAAATAGAACTGATCCAATGTTCCAATCTCCCCATCCCGGGCTCGGATCGTAAAACCCTTTAAACGGGTGACATTTCTCAACATTGTCTTGCCCTCCTTGGCATTTTGTACCTTACTGGAGCATTATCTCGCACCGGCCGCGGCGGGTTTCCCACCAGCGACGATGTGCAGTGCAACTTCCGCCGGGCGAGTCGTCTGCATAATGTCTTTCGCCTTGGCCACCTCGTCGGCCGTGCCGTGGGCCAACACGAGGAACTTATCAGACTTGATTGCCGTCTCGTATTTCACGACGCTGTCCTTAGGGATGCCAATGCTGAATAGCCCCCCCCCGATCGCGCCCAATCCGCCCACTACCGCGGCGCCCTCCAGAGCTCCGACAATCCATGCGACGAGAGGGCCGGCTACCAATACCGGGCCGATGCCTGGGATGGCGAAGGCCGCGGCACCGAACAACATCCCCCAGAGCCCACCCCAGAAGGCCCCTAGCTTCCCCCAGTACTTCATGCGGTCGCCGGTATTGTAGTACCCTACGACTTGCTCTTCGGTGTGATAGTCCTTGCCGACGATGGACAGTTTTTTCATATCCAACCCCGACCTCTGCAGTTCCTTCACCGCTTCCTCTGCCTGGGAATGGGTATCGTAAATGGCTACTGCTGCGTTTGTTGCTGACATGGCTAATTCTCCTTTTTCTGTTGATTGGATTGTGGTGCTTGTCTGATTGATTTTCATCTTTGACCTGAATTAACGAGAACACTCTTCTTATACCGCCCAAACGCCGTCGTCGCGCGGGCAAAGTGATGGTCTCCTGTAACCAGCCGATATGGTTATAGTCGAAGGCCAATGCCATGGCAGTTAAATACTGCTCAGCATGCTGGTCAAAAGTGCTCATCATCTCTTTGACGGGGGCCTAATGTGTGATCAGGTCAGATGAACCTTCTGTATCCGCGATCCCCGTCCCACGTCTGAAACTGACGGCACTTATGGCACGAGAACTGCCGCGCCTTCGAACCTGCCGGCGCGGAGATCGGCGAGGGCTTGATTGGCCCGGTTAAGCGGATAAGTTGTGGTATGGGTGACGATGCCGATCTCCGGAGCCAGGCTCAGAAAATCGATTCCATCCTGCCGCCGGAGATTGGCGACCGACACGAGTTGCCGCTCTTCCCAAAGCAGACGATAGGGAAAGCTCGGGATGTCGCTCATAAGGATGCCCGCGCAAACCACGCGACCGCCCTTGCGTACCGCCTTCAGTGCCAGGGGCATGAGATCGCCAACGGTGGCAAAGATGATCGCAGCATCGAGCGGTCCGGCGGCATCTCGTCTGACCCGCCCGCCCAGGTGGCGCCCAGGCGCCGGGCGAAGGCCTGTGTGCTAACATCTCCCGGCCGCGTGAAGGCAAACACCGATCGTCCCTGCCACTTGGCGACTTGCGCCACGATGTGGGCCGCGGCGCCAAAGCCGTAGAGCCCCAGCTTTTTGCCAACGCCGGCGATCCCGAGCGATCGCCAGCCGATCAGGCCAGCGCAGAGCAATGGGGCGAGCGCCACGTCATCGCCAACTTCGCCGAGCGGGAACGCATAACGCGCGTCGGCGACTGTGGCCGTCGCGAAACCGCCGTCGCGCGTATACCCGGTGAAGAGTGGGCGATCACAGAGATTTTCCTGTCCGCCAAGACAATAGGGGCAGGAGCCGCAGGTGTGGCCGAGCCACGGAACGCCGACGCGCTCACCCACGAGTAACCCTTCGACGCCAGCCCCGATCATATCGATCCTGCCGACGATCTCGTGGCCAGGGATGATCGGCACCTTCGGGTCAGGCAGTTCGCCATCCACGACATGAAGGTCCGTGCGGCAGACGCCGCAGGCGGCCACTTTTACTCGAATCTCACCCGTCCCAGGTTGCCGACCGGCGAGATCTGTCCATTCAAGAGCAGCCCCAAGCTCCTTTAGCACCATCGCATGCATAGCGTTCTCCGGGTCCGGATGCTTTCTCACTTTGTCTTGCACCCTTGACGCGGTTTACCGAGATCCCGCGCACTCCACTTCGGCGCGGTATAAACGTTTCCAGGAGAGCAACGATCTCCGCTGCGCCCAAAGGTCCCTCAAGATAATCCAAGGCGCCCGACTGCATTGCTTGCAGATAGCAGCTCCGGTCATAAGATCGCGCCAGTACCAACACCCGCAACTCCACGTCGATTTCCATGGCATGCGCGAGCACCTCCTGCCCCTCGAACCTACCACTGCCCTGGTCCAAAATGACGAAGTCAAACGGCTCGCGCCCAAGGCTTTGCGCTCCCTCGGCGAAGGACGAACTGGCCCGCACCTGGCACCCCAGCTTTTGGAGTATGGCTCGGTAGTAAACGAGATCCAGTGGATCTTTGTTGATCAGAAGGATTCTGGCCTGCTCTCTCAACAGCAGTTCGTCTGCCAACCCTCGGCTGGCGGTTGATGATGCCATGTATAGTTGTCTTCCTTCACGATGCACGGGCGGAGATTTCACCCTGCCGCGGTTGGCAATGTGTCGTGACCAGGTGTTCGAACTCCGCCGGCGCCAAAGGCTTTTCGAGATAATCCACGGCGCCCAATTGCATGGCCTCGAGGTAGCAGTTCATTTCCAGGCAACGCGTCAGCACCACCACCGGTGTGTGCCGGTCGCGCGCCAAAGTGAGCTGCACGAGGTCGTGCGATTCAAAGGCCGGGCTCCCTTGGCCCACGATGGCAAAGTCGAAGTGCTCGTGTTCCAAGCACCCCTGCGCTTGCCGGTAACTCAAAAAAGCTCGGACCGAGTAACCCATGCGCCCCAACAGCGTACTGAAATACTTCAAATCTTTTTCATCCTCATCAACCAACAGGATCCTTCCACGGGGAAGCAAAAACTGCGTTGGATGCAGAGGTGGTTTGCCATTACCTGGCATCATCGTATCCCTCCGTGTTTGCCTGAGCAGCAAGCGTGTACCTTAGCAAGTCCGGTTTTGGTCCGTCTGTTAAAAAAAGCACGCCTGGGTGTTCAAAATTGCTCATCCCAGTTAATAGGGGGAAACTTTAGGGTGGGTCCGGTGGGGATATGCTATTCGCTCAGGATCACGCTCAAGAGGCCATTGCTAACCGTCAACGCGCCGTTGTGCGTGTAATCGATAAAGCCCAGCGTCCGGAACTTGTTCATGAAATAACTGACCCGCGACCGGGTGGCGCCGACCATTTGGGCCAGGTGTTCCTGATTGATTCCGGGATGGACCGCTTCGGTTTTGCTTTCCTTGCCAAAATGCGCCAGCAATAAGAGAATGCGGGCCAGGCGCTTCTCGGTGGAGTTGAAAAGTTGGTCGACCAGATCCCCTTCAAATCGAATGTTGCGGGAAAGCAGGTGGGTGATGAACAATTCCGATATTTCGTGCTGTTCGTGGAGCAGACGCACCATCAGCTGTTTCTCGATCCTGTAAAGGGTGCAATCGCTCACTGCCACAGCCGTGGAGATGCGCAACGGCTGACCTGCCAGACATCCCTCGCCGAAGATCTCACCGGCGCCCAGAATGGCGAGGATCGCTTCTTTGCCTTGTTGGGAAATAACCTCGCGTTTCACCTCGCCTCGCAGGACGTAGAGAAGGGAATCCGCAGGTTCTCCTTGCCGGTAGATGATGCGGTTCGCGGCGTATTCTAAAACGGTCTTCCCGCCGGGGATTCCAGCGAGGAGGGCTTCCCAGTCGACAGGCTGGGTTTTCTGGTTTGTCGTAATAACCCTAGGCTGGCGTTTGCTGTTGGCCTTGACAACTTTAGGCTGGCTCTTCTGTCTCTGTGGCGTCATAACAATCTCTCTCTAGGCAGAAATTGCGAGCCCCGAGTTCGACTTGGGTTTCCGCGCCGGCCCAGGGGATCTGCGGAACGCTGTGCCTAGAATCCACTTCACGTCATCGGTCCGATACGGGCAGGCAATAAAGTCAAACGCCCCGCGATTCATTACGTCCAAATATACGCCCGAATCGTAGAGCCGTGAGCACACAATCACTGGGGCACTCAGCCTCCCCGAACCCATGGCACGGGGAAGGTCGTCGAACCTGCCGTCGAAAAAGGCGGTGTCACAAAATAATACATCGGGCGCTTCCGATTTCAGGACCTCCCGGACCTCGGCTGCGGTCAAACAAAAAACCGGCTCGAGACCGCATGCTGCAAGAACCTGAATAAGGGATTCCCGGTTTTCGCGGTCGGAGACTGCCACCAAAGCTCTTCCGGCTTTAGCCATAACCGCCTTTCCCTAGAACGCCTTTCGCCCGGATGCGGCCGCTTACCCTATGCTTCCCGCGCTTGCTCGCTAACCCCTCTCCAAACAACGCAACTGTTTCGGTCAGGCGCATCGCACGCCAAGTGGAAACGATTGGCGTCATTCAAGACTGCCATAATAGGTGGCCTCATTTGGTTGGAACGGGTCATAGAGCAACGCTGATTTGACGTCTTTGCGGATTTCGTCGTCCCACCTCGATGAAACCTTTAGTTCGATGGTATTTACTACCCCGCGCACACCGCGGAGGAGCGCAGCAGCCAGACAAGGCGACGGACCTGGACCGCCGCCCCGGATAGCCCCGGCTCTTCAGCATTTCGTGCAGCCGCGTGGCGCGCAAGCTCCACCCTGTCGAGCACCGATCGCGAAACCACCATGCAATCGGCGATCAACCGATCAGGCTTGGGCCTCGCTCAGTACCAGTAGCCTGGAACCCATGTATAGCCCCACCAGCGATCGCTCCAGTGGCCAGGGACCCACGTGGCCCCCGACCACGGCTGATCAAACCAATAGCCGTGATCCCACTGCCAGTCACCACCGTCCCAGTAGTAGTCGCCGGGCACCCAACTGGTGCCTGCGCGAGTCGCCTTGGGAACCACCTCTGCCTTCGGCGCAGGCTTCGGTTTGGTGGTGTGAACTGCCACCGCTGTGGTTTGCTTCTCCGGGTGGCCGGTGCTCTTCGTTACCACCTTCGGTTTCACCGAACTCTCGCTCTGGGCAACGAGGTCGGTCGCCGGCCAAGCAAGGAGGACTGTGGCGGCGAGGAGAATAAAGAGAATAGTTGCCAGCTTCTTTAACATCGTCTAACCTCTTTTCTTTTTCAGACTGTCCCAAACCGACATATAAAAGGCGGTTTGGGTCCGAGTCGCATAACAAATACTTTTCGCATGGTGGCAGACTAGGGTGTTTCGAGCAACAAGGTGTGAGGTTTCCGTATCTTTTCCGTGGAATTCTTGTCCCTGTCACACCTACGATAGGGCCGGGTGAAGACCTTGAGGGGAGTTCAGCAGCGAGACGGCCAGCCGAAGCGGCGGGTCGCCGGGGTCGGTAGCGTACCGATTCGTCGGTGTCGCAAATACCAAGTCGTGGTGATAGGCGTTAGCCTCTCCTCTGGCATCTCTATGAAGGGACCAGTAATACGGTGGTCTAAGCTGCCATGATGGTGGCAGGAAATTTGCACTAAAACGGACTTGCTGCTCCAAAAACCAGGAAGCCGAAGCCGGGCGTGGGTTAGCCGCTTCTGATTTTTTTGCAAGAGATCCCATCCGAGCGCTATGTCCTTTGTCAACAAGCTGTTAGCTTGAGGATCCGCATGCGAGATTCCGGGGAGACCCATAATATTGCTCAGTGCGTCGCCATTGCGCGGGACGGGATCTGAGTAGGTGGCGAGATGAAAAAGTTTCAATCATTCCGGCTTGATACCGCAAACCAGTGCCTGTGGCATGGTGACGCTCGGGCGGACCTCACCCCGAAGGCGTTTGATGTGCTTCGTTACCTCGTCGAGCACGAGGGACGGCTGGTGACGCCGGACGAGCTTCTGGAGGCGCTCTGGCCGGAGACCCATATCAATCCAGAAGGTCTAAGAAAGTACATCCAGAAAATCCGGAAAGTACTGGGAGACCGGCCCCACAAGCCGGAATTCATTGAAACCCTGCCCAGGCGGGGATACCAGTTTGTGGCTCCCGTCATCGAGGAAATCACGGCTAAGCCATTAGACTTGCCAACGGAGGCGGTGAAAAAGATCGTGGGCCGCGAACCGGCCCTAGCCGAGTTGGACCGCAGTCTTAGTCAAGCCGTGCGGGGGCAGCGGCAGATCGTCTTTATCACGGGGGAGCCGGGCATCGGAAAAACCACGCTGGTCGACGAATTCCAGCGACGGGCTGCCGCCAACATACTCTCCATTCGCATTGCCCGCGGGCAGTGCGTGGAAGGCTACGGTGGCAAGGAACCGTACTACCCGATGCTGGAGGCGCTCGGTGGGTTGTGTGGTGGTCCAGGAGGAGAATCCCTTGTCCAGACGTTGGCCGTGCGGGCTCCTACGTGGCTGGTGCAGTTTCCCGCGCTTCTGAAACCCGAGCACCGCGACATGCTGCAGCGAGAGATCCTGGGCGCCACACGGGAGCGCATGCTGCGGGAGGCCGGCGAGGTGTTGGAGACGATTACCTCGGAAAATCCGCTGTTGCTGGTTTTCGAGGACCTACGCTGGTCGGATCACTCCACGGTCGATCTCATCTCGGCCCTGGCGCGCCGACGGCCGCCCGCCAAGTTGATGGTCATCGGTACCTATCGCCCGGTGGATGTGATCGTGTTGGGACATCCCTTGAAGGCGCTCAAGCAGGACCTGCTGGTTCATCAGTTATGTCGCGAGATCGCTTTGGAGCCGCTGGGCGAAGCCGAAGTGGCCGAATACCTCGCGGCCGAGTCATCGGGAGCCAGCCTGCCCGATGGTTTGGCCAGCCTGCTGTACCAGCAATCGGAGGGCAATCCGTTGTTCATGGTGGCGGCACTGAACCACATGACCGAACGGGGCCTGATCACCCGGAAGAAGGGGAGCTGGCGATTCCGAGTCGCTCTGAAGGGAA